>Ga0068707_1003542_pt1 | contig 10887 bp, 9 predicted proteins | sample YNPNPMetaG_FD_66600 | JGI IMG/M metagenome (GOLD analysis project Ga0068707, IMG submission 66600) | Anoxygenic and chlorotrophic microbial mat microbial communities from Yellowstone National Park, USA - YNP NP MetaG | ecosystem: Environmental > Aquatic > Thermal springs > Hot (42-90C) >... | reverse complement strand
CCGGGGCGGCGGACCCGGAGGAGCCGCGCCGGACCGCCGAGGCGGTGCGGGATCTCGGGATCCGCCACGCCGTGGTCACCAGCGTGACCCGGGACGACCTGGAGGACGGCGGGGCGGGGGCCTTTGCGGAGACGATCCGGTGGATCCGCGACCTGTCTCCCGGCACGCGGGTGGAGGTGCTCACGCCGGATTTCCAGGGGAAGCCGGAGTCCCTGGGAAAGGTCTGGGCGGAGCGGCCCGACGTCTTCGCGCACAACGTGGAGTGCGTCCCCCGGCTCCAGGGGAAGGTCCGCCGCGGGGCGGACTACGGGCGTTCGCGGGGAGTCCTGAGGGGTGCCAAGGAGCGGGGGCTCGTCGTCAAGACCGGGATTCAGGTGGGCCACGGCGAGGCGTGGGAGGAACTTCTGGAGGTAATGGAGGACCTGGCCCGGATCGGGGTGGACATCCTGACGATCGGCCAGTACCTGCGGCCTGCCCCGGATCGGCTTCCGGTGGAGCGGTTCTACACCCCCGCGGAATTCGCCCTCCTCGGCCAGGAGGGGCGCGCCCGGGGGATCCGTCACGTGCAGGCCGGGCCGCTGGTGCGGAGCTCGTACCGGGCGGAGGAGCCGTTCGACCCGCCCCCCTTCCGCTCCGGGTGAGAGGGACAGGGCCCGGAAATCCTTGGGACCGCTGTGGCTTGACACCCCGCCGGGGCCGTGATAGAAACGCGTTCCATGATCCCCTACGTTCCGCGCGAACTGTTCCTGACCAAGGGCGTCGGGCGCCACAAGGAGAAGCTGGCCAGCTTCGAGGAGGCCCTCCGGGATGCCAAGATCGCCCGCTTCAACCTCACCCACGTCTCGAGCATCTTCCCCCCGCACTGCAAGATCATCTCGGTCAACCGGGGCTTGGCCAAGCTCAAGAGCGGGCAGGTCATCTCCGTCGTCATGGCCCGGAACGAGACGAATGAGAACCGGCGGCTCATCGCCAGCTCGATCGGGGTGGCCATCCCGGCGGACCCGGCGCAGTACGGGTATCTCTCGGAGCATCACGGGTTCGGGGAGACGGAGGAGCAGGCGGGGGAGTACGCGGAGGACTTGGCGGCCTCGATGCTGGCCACAACGCTGGGACTGGACTACGAGACGGACGCGACGTGGGACCAGCGCGAGGAGCAGTGGAAGATCAGCGGGAAGATCGTCAAGACGATGAACTGCACGCAGTCGGCGCAGGGGATCGCGGGCTACTGGACCACGGTGGTGGCCGCCGCCGTGCTCATCCCCTGAGCCGCGGGGCGCGGTCGGGGGCCTTCTCCGGGGGGCGGGGCGTCGTCGGAATTCCTCCTGGCCTTCGAGGATTAGTCTTGGATCGCAGGCGGGTTTCGGGGAGAATGGCTCGCCCATGAGCGTGCGGGAGGCGTCGTTCGCGGGGAGCTTCTATCCGGGCGACGCGTCGGAGCTCCGGCGGCGGCTGCGGGCCCTGGTGCCCCCGGAACCCCGGGCTCCGGCCTTGGCCGTGATCGTGCCGCACGCGGGATATCCCTATTCCGGGCGGGTGGCGGGTGCGGTGTACGGGCGCGTGGAGGTTCCCCGCGACGTGGTCCTTCTGTGCTTCAACCACGGGCACCGGGGCGAGGAGTTCGCGGTCTGGCCGGAAGGGGAGTGGCGCACGCCCCTCGGGCCAGTGCCCGTCAACGCGGGCCTGGCCGGGCGGATCCGGGACTCCTGTCCCGGCGTGGTGTTCGACGAGGAGGCTCATCGGGAGGAGCACTCGGGCGAGGTGCAGCTGCCCTTTCTCCAGCACGTGCGTCCCGACGTGCGGGTCGTTCCCCTGGCCCTGTCGGTCTCGCTGAGCGCGCCGTCCTGCCGGCGCCTTCAGGCCGTCGGGAGGGCCCTGGCCGGGGTGGAGGGCGATTTCCTGGTCGTGGCCTCGACGGACCTCAACCATTTCGAGGACCAGGCGACCACCCTGGAGAAGGACGGCGCGGTGATCCGGGCGATGGAACGTCTCGACGAAGCGGGACTGCGGGCGGCGATCCTCGAGCGGAACGTCTCGATGTGCGGCTACGGCCCGGTCCTGGCGGCCCTGGCGTACGCGAAGGCGAAGGGGGCTGTCTCGGCGCGTACGGTGGTGCACGCGACCAGCGGGGAGGTTACGGGCGATTTCGACCGGGTCGTCGGCTACGTGGGGATGATCGTTCCATGTGGAAGCTCCAGCGGACCCACAGCTGCGGGGAACTGAGGAGTTCCGATGTCGGCCGCTGCGTGGTTTTGAACGGCTGGGTCGATTCGCGGCGCGATTTCGGTCGTCTGGTGTTCGTGGACCTCCGCGACCGGGAGGGCAAGACCCAGATCCTGTTCAGCCCCGACCGGGCCCCGGGGCTCCACGACGCGGCCGCGCGGCTGAGGCCGGAGACGGTGATCGCCGTCCGGGGGACGGTGCGCCGGAGGGATCCGCAGACGGTCAACCCCAGGATCGCCACGGGGGAGATCGAGGTGGATGCCCTGGAGATCGAGATCCTCAACGAGTCGAAGGTCCTTCCCTTCGAGATCGGCGACCGGATCGGCGTGTCGGAGGAGGTCCGCCTCCAGCACCGGTTCCTGGACCTGCGACGGCCCTGCATGCAGAACAACGTTCGGGCCCGGCATCGGATCCTCCGGGTGATCCGCGAAACCCTGGACCGGAGGGGATTCCTCGAGGTCGAGACCCCCTGCATGGTGAAGTTCACCCCCGGGGGGGCGCGCAACTTCGTCTGCCCCAGCCGCCAGTTCCCGGGGAGATTCTTCGCCCTGGCCGAGTCCCCGCAGATCTTCAAACAGCTGCTCATGGTGAGCGGGCTCGACAAGTACTACCAGATCGCCCGGTGCTTCCGGGACGAGGATCTGCGGGCGGACCGCCAGCTGGAGTTTACCCAGCTGGATCTGGAGATGTCCTTCGTCCGCCGCGAGGACGTGATGGCCGTGATCGAGGAGGTCATGGCGGCCGTTTGGAAGGAACTCCTCGGGGTGGAGGTGCCCCGTCCCTTCCCGCGGCTGTCCTATGACGAGGCGAGGCGCGAGTACGGGACCGACAAGCCGGATCTCCGATTCGGGGTGAAAATCTTCGACGCCACCTCCGTGATGAGGGACTCCGGCTTCCGGGTCTTCGCGGAGGCCCTCCGGCAGGGCGGCGTGGTGCGGGGACTCTGCGCCCCGGGCGGGGGGGCGTTCTCCCGGAAGGAGATCGAATCGTTCGAGACCTTCTGCCGTGGGATCGGGGCGAAGGGGCTGGTGACGCTCCGGGTCGAGGAGGGAGGGCGGGCCTCGGGCCCTTCCGCCAAGTTCTTCACGGAGGCCCAGATCGGGAACCTCCGGGATCTCGCCGGGGCCCGGCCGGGAGATTTGCTTTTCTTCCTGGCCGATGCGGAGGAGAAGGCGTCCTCCGTCCTGGGCGCGCTCCGGCTGGCGCTCCGCGACCGGCTGAAGCTCGTGCGGGATGGGGACTTTCGCTTCTGCTGGGTCGTGGATTTCCCGATGTTCGAACGGGGGGGGGACGGTCGGGTGGCGGCCCGGCATCATCCCTTCACCTCTCCCCGGCCGGAATGCCTGGAGTTCCTGGAGACCGATCCGATGCGGGTCCGGGCCGAGGCTTACGACCTCGTCCTCAACGGCGTGGAGCTTGGGGGAGGGTCCATACGGATCCACCGGCGCGAGCTCCAGCAACGCATCTTCCGGATCCTGGGCCTCGCCGACGAGGAGATCCGGGACCGGTTCGGGTTCCTCCTGGACGCCTTCGAATACGGCGCCCCTCCGCACGGGGGGATCGCCCTCGGCATGGACCGGCTTGCCATGCTGGTCCTGGGGCTCGACACCATCCGCGACGTGATCGCGTTTCCCAAGACCCAGTCCACGGTGGACCTGATGACGGGGGCCCCCGCGACAATTCCCGACCGGATGCTCCGGGAGCTCCACATCCGGATCGTGGAGTAGGGTAGGGAGGAGAGGGTCAGGTCCTCAGACGGCCCAGGCGCCGGCCGATCTCATCGAGGGGCGTTCCCGTCGCCAGCGCCTCCGCGAGCTTGCCCAGGGGGACCAGCACGGTCCGTGCCCTCGGGGGAGGACAGTCGCGCACGGTGACCGCCAGCCTCAATCCCTCGTCCTCCACGCAGACCATTTGCAGGAGGCCCCGCCCCGCCACCTGCGCCGCGGCCCCGAAGATCTGCTGCTGGGGAGGCCCCAGGTCCCGGTAGATCTTTCGCGGATAGAGGTCGGGGATCCGGACGATCCCCGGCTGGTCGGCCATGTCGCCTCCGGCGCGGAGGCTTCCGTAGGCCAAGGGCGTGGGAGGCGGATCGGTGTCGATCAGGCGCAGGAGGATGCCGCAGTCGCCGTCCATGAGGCCGATCCGGGTGAGTCCCATCGCCGCGATGTCCGCGGGGGCGATCTCCACCCGGTCGGACAGGGCCTGGTTCTTCAGCAGGACTGCGCAGAGCTCCCGGGTTTCGAAAGTGGAGACATGGGCCCGGCAGGCCTCGGCCACCCGTCGGAGCGTCTGGGGGAAAGACGCGTCCGAGGGGCCGGACGGCTCCGCCCCCTTGAGCATGATCCTCGCCGTGGTGTCTTCCTGGATCACGGAGGCGACGAGGTCTCCTTCGCGGAAGATTCCCTTCAGGACCTTGGGCGTGCCCATGGAGTTTTTCAGCCTATCACCACGGCCCGAGTCCCGTCAATGATGTCGCGGCCGGCCTTGACTCTGCCCTTTCTTTGAAGTAGGATCCCACGCCCATGTCCCTGAGGGTGACGCTGCCGGAGGGTTCCGTTCTGGAAGTTCCCGAGGGTTCGACCCCGGCGACGGTGGCGGAGAGGGTTTCCCCGGAACTGGCCCGGGCTGCCGTGGCCGCGCGGGTCGGCGGCCACGGGTGGGATCTCCACCGGCCGCTCCCGGGCGATTGCACGGTCGAGATCCTCACGCCGGATCAGCCGGGAGGGCTGGAGGTCCTCCGTCATTCGGCGGCGCACATCCTGGCGGCGGCGGTGCGGCGCCTCTATGGACCGGGCGTCCGGTTCGGCTATGGACCCGCCGTCGAGGACGGGTTCTACTATGACATGGAGTTCCCCGACGGGGTCAAGGTCTCCGAGGAGGATCTTCCGAAGATCGAGGCCGAATGCCGCCGGATCATCGAGTCCCGGCATCCCTTTGAGCGGCGCGAGGTTCCCCGGGAGGAGGCCTTGGCCCGGATGCGGGAATCGGGCCAGACCTTCAAGGTCGAGACGCTCGAGCGGGACATTCTCGATTCCGTCGTTTCGCTCTACGTGAGCGGCGATTTCACGGATCTCTGCGAGGGGCCTCATGTCCCTACGACGGGACATGTCCGGGCCTTTCGCCTGACCCGCGTGACGGGGGCCTACTGGAAAGGGGACGCGAAGAACCCGATGCTGACGCGTCTTTATGGGACGGCATGGCCGACCCAGGAGGCGCTCCAGGAGCATCTGCGGCGGCTCGAGGAGGCCAAGAAGCGCGACCACCGCCGGCTGGGACAGGATCTGGAACTCTTCATGTTCCACGAATGGAGCCCCGGCGCGGTCTTCTTCCTCCCGAACGGGGCGGTGCTCTACAACGAGATCATGGCCTTCCTTCGGGAGGAATACCGGAAGCGCGGATTTCTGGAGGTCGTGACCCCGCAGCTCTTCAACAAGGCCCTGTGGGAGCTTTCCGGGCACTGGCAACACTACCGGGAGAACATGTTCCTCCTCAAGATCGACGGGGAGGATTTCTCCCTCAAGCCGATGAACTGCCCCAGCCACGTCCTCGTGTTCAACCACCGCCGGCGGAGCTACCGGGAGCTTCCGATGCGGATCGCGGACTTCTGTCCCCTCCATAGGAACGAGGTGAAGGGCGTCCTGGCGGGCATGACGCGCGTCCGGAAGTTCGAGCAGGACGACGCCCACATCTTCTGCACGGAGGAGCAGATCGAGCCGGAAATCGGGCGCGAGATCGGGTTCGTGAACCGCGTCTACCGGGAGGTGTTCGAGATGCCGTACGCGGCCAAGCTCTCGACCCGACCGCCGGCATTCCTGGGGGATGTGGAGACCTGGGATCGCGCCGAGGCCGCCCTTGAAAGGGCGCTCCGGGCCAACGGGGTCGACTTCACGGTCAGCAAGGGGGAAGGGGCCTTTTACGGGCCCAAGATCGACTTCGACGTCCGGGACGCCCTCGGTCGGCCCTGGCAGCTGCCGACCATTCAGCTCGACTTCCAGCTCCCCCTTCGGATGGGAGCGGAGTACGAGGGGCCGGACGGCCGGCGGCATGTCCCGGTCATGATCCACCGGGCGATTTTGGGGTCTCTGGAGCGGTTCATCGGTCTTTTGACGGAGCATTACGGGGGAGACTTCCCCCTGTGGCTGGCGCCCGTTCAGGTCTCCGTCCTCCCGGTGACGGGGAAGGAGGCCGGGTATGCGGAGAAGGTTCGAGACCGGCTCCAGGAGGCCGGGATCCGCAGCGAAATTGATTTGTCCGCGGATCGGATCTCTTATAAAATCAGGGCCTGCGAGCTTCGGAAGGTGCCTTATATGGCCGTGGTAGGGGCCCGGGAGGCGGCCGCCGGGACGGTGGCGGTCCGCGAGAGGAAAAAGGGAGACGTGGGCCCCGCGAAGATTGAGGAATTCGTCGACCGTTTGAGGAGGGAGATTGCCGCCAAGGGTGCCCTTTAGGCGAGAGCCGCCGCCCCGCGACGCCCATCGCGTCAACGAGCGGATCCACGTCCCCCGCGTCCGTCTGGTGGACGAACGCGGGGTCATGCTCGGCGAGATCCCGACCGAGCAGGCGCTCCGGATCGCCCGGGAGCGCGGGTACGACCTGGTGGAGGTGGCGGCCGACGCGCGTCCTCCGGTCTGCAAGCTTCTGGACTACGGGAAGTACAAGTACGAGCAGAAGAAAAAGAAGCACAAGTCCAAGGTCCGGCAGCATGTTCAGAAGGTGAAGGAGGTTCGTCTCCGGCCGCTCACGGACGAGCACGACCTTCAGACGAAGATCAAAAAGGCCCGCGAGATCCTCGAAGGGGGCGACAAGGTCGTGATCACGATCTTCTTCCGGGGCCGGGAAATGGCCCACAAGGACATCGGGTTGGCGAAGCTCGAACGGATCCGGGGGATCCTTGAGGACGTGGGAAAGGTGGAGCACGACGTGACGATGCAGGGGCCGCACATGCAGATGACCCTCCAGCCCCGTGCCCGGACGAAGCCCAAGGGACCGTCGACCGGGGGCCCGGCGCCCGGGCCGGATGCGGCCGCGGTACCGTCTCCCGCCGCTCCTCCCCCGGAGAACCCGGGAGGTTCGGATGCCCAAGCTTAAGACCTGCAAGGCGGCCCGGAAGCGGTTCAAGATCACCGCCACGGGCAAGGTGCTGTTCCGGCCCGCCGGAAAGCGCCATCTGATGTCGGGGAAGCCCTCGAAGCGTCGTCGGCAGATGCGCCGCTGGCGGATGTTCGACGGACGTCACGACGCCGCCGACATCCGGAAGATGATCCAGCGATAGGGAGAAACCATGCCACGCCAGACCAGCGGCCCGTACCGGAAGCGCCGCATCAAGAAGATCCTCAAGCGCGCCCGAGGATACCGGGGAGGCCGGGGGAAGCTCCAGCGGGCGGCCCGAGAGGCCGTGATGCGGGCCGGGCGGTACGCCTATTTCGGGCGGAAGATCAAGAAGCGCGATTATCGGGGGATGTGGATCATCCGCATCAACGCCGCCTGCGAGCAGCGCGGAATCGCCTACCACCGGTTCATCCACGGGCTCCGCCGGGCCAACGTGGCCCTCAACCGGAAGGCCCTGGCGGAACTGGCCCTCTCGGAGCCCAAGGCGTTCGACGACCTGGTCGAGACGGCCAAGAAGGCCTTGGGGTGAAGCCCCGGAGGTCCCGGGATCCCCGGGACGTTCCGGAGGATCCTTCCTTGGCTCCATGGACATCGACGCGAAGATCGCGGAGTTGAGGGCGGCATTCGAGGAGGACGCCGCACGACTGTCCCCCGACCGGCTCCGGGCCCGGTACGTGGGGCGCCAAGGACGGGTTCGGGACCTCTTCGGCCTCCTCAGGTCCCTGCCGCCGGAGGAGAAGGGATCGGCCGGCCGGAAGCTCAACGACCTCAAGGCCGAACTCGAGGAACGGCTGAGGGGCCTGCAGGAGGACCGGCCCGCCCTCCCGGCCGTGGGGAAAACGGATCTCACGCTCCCCGGCCGCGCCCCCGAGCCGGGCCGGCGCCACCCGATCTACCGGACCTGGGATGAAATCGTCGGCGTCTTCACGAGGCTCGGCTTCGACGTCGTCTACGGCCCGGAGATCGAGACCGAGCAGAACAACTTCGAGGCCCTGAACATCCCCCTGGAGCATCCCTCCCGGGACGCCTTCGATACCTTCTACCTCGAGCGCCCCCACCTGCTGCGGTCCCACACCTCGCCCGTCCAGATCCGGACCATGCGGGAGCGGAGGCCCCCCATCCGCGTCATCGCGCCCGGAAAGGTCTTCCGCCCCGACACGCCGGATGCCAGCCACTCGCCCCAGTTCCATCAGGTGGAAGGCCTCATGGTCGGCCCGGGCGTCACCTTCGCCCAGCTCAAGGGGGTGCTGGACCTTTTCGTCAAGGCCATGTGGGGTCCCGAAATCCGCACGCGGTTCCGCCCCAGTTTCTTCCCCTTCACGGAGCCCAGCGCGGAAGTGGACGTCTCCTGCTTCATCTGCGGGGCGAAGGGCTGCCCTGCCTGCAAGCAGTCGGGATGGATGGAAATCCTCGGAAGCGGAATGGTCCATCCGAAGGTCCTGGAGAACTGCGGGATCGACCCGGAAGAAAACACGGGCTTCGCCTTCGGGATGGGGATCGAGCGGATCTGCATGCTCAAGTACGGGATCCCGGACATCCGGCTGTTCACCGAGAACCGCTTCGCGTTCCTGAGGCAATTCTGAGGGGGCGATGAGAGTCCCGCTGGGCTGGCTCAGGGAATACGTGGAGATCGACGCGTCTCCGGGGGATCTGGCCCGGAGGTTCCTCATGGCCGGCGTGGGGGTCGAGGCGATCGAAGGGGACGTCCTCGATCTCGAGGTCCCCTCCAACCGTGCCGACCTTCTTTCCGTGCTGGGCCTGGCCCGGGAGGCGGGCGTTCTTTGGGGGAGGAAGCTCCGCATCCCGGAGGTCGGATACGCCGGGACAGGGGTCGAAATTTCCCGTGCCTGGTCCGTCCAGGTCGACGCGCCGGATCTCTGCCCCCGCTACACGGCGCGACTCGTCCGAGGGGTCCGGGTGGGACCCTCTCCTGCCTGGATGGTTGCCCGCCTGGAATCCGCCGGGATCCGCTCCGTCAACAACGTCGTCGACGTGACCAACTACGTGCTTCTGGAGAGCGGTCAGCCGCTCCACGCCTTCGACGCGGGCCTTCTGCGCGGAGGCCGGATCGTGGTGCGTCGTGCGGCGCCGGGAGAGCGGATCACCGCGATCGACGGCGTGGAGTACGCCCTCCATCCGGACATGCTGGTGATCGCCGACGTCGAGCGGCCCGTCGCCGTCGCGGGGGTCATGGGCGGGAAGGAGAGCGAGATCGGGCCGGGGACGACGGAGGTCCTCCTGGAGAGCGCGATGTTCGACCCCCTCTCCATCCGCCGGACCTCGCGGCGCCTGGGTCTGTCGAGCGAGTCCTCCTACCGTTTCGAGCGGGGTGTGGACTACGACACCGTGGATTGGGCTTCCCGGCGGGCCGTGCGTCTTCTTTTGGAGCTGGCGGGCGGCGAGGCCGCGGCGGGAGTGATCGACGTGGGAACGGGACGCCCCGCGCGGCCCGTCGCCCGGGTCCGGCCTTCCCGGATTTCCCGAGTCCTCGGGATGGAAATCCCTCCCGCCCGCGTCCGCGAGATCCTGGAGGGCGTGGGGTGTGCCGTCTCGGAGGCCGGTCCGGCGCTGGAGGTGACGGCACCGTCGGGACGGCGCGACCTGCGGCTCGAGGTGGACTTCATCGAGGAAGTGGCCCGCATCGAGGGATACGACCGGATCCCCTGCGATGGGAATCTGGGGCTGCGGCTGGCCTGCGTGAGCCCGGAGGACCGGGTGCGGCAGGAGGTGCGGGAAACCCTGACGGGGATCGGGGCCTTCGAGGTCCTCACGTGGAGTTTCGAGGGGGCGCAGGCGCCCAACCGGGTCCCCTTCTGGACGGAGGGACCCCTCATTCCCCTGCGGAATCCGCAGGGACAGGTGGACCGGACGCTGCGGTCTTCCTTGGTCCCGGGTCTCTTGGAGGTGCTGAGGACCAACGAATCCTACAAGGAGGATCTCCGGCCCGTGTTCGAGATCGCCCGGATCTACCGATCCGGGGGTCCCGGGCGCTACGACGAAAAGGTGGTGCTGGGCCTGGCGGCGCCCGAGGGACCGCTGGAGGCCAAGGGATTGCTGGACCGGGTGTTCTCCCGCCTGGGGATTCCGGGGTTCGTCGAACCGGGGGGCAGGGGGGAGCTGGAGGGCTTCCTGGATCCGGGGAGCTCGGGGAAGGTCCTGATCGGCGGGCGCCCGGCGGGATACCTGGGGATTCCGCTCCCTTTCCTTGGAGGACCGCGTTCGCGGGTGGGGGTAGCGGAGGTCGACTTCGAAGAGCTGGTCCGGGCGGCGCACCTTGTGCCCTCGTATCGGGAGATCCCCCGGCAGCCGCCCGTGGTCCGCGATCTTTCCGTGGTGCTGGCGGAGGAGGTTGCCTGGAAGGACGTGGAGGAGGCGGTGCGGTCCGCGGCGCCGCCCACCTTGGAATCCGTGCGGTTCCTCAGCGAGTATCGGGGCCGACCCATCCCGCCGGGCCGCAAGGGATGGGCTTTTTCCATGCTCTTCCGGGCCCCCGATCGGACCCTCACGCGCCAGGAGGCGGAGGACGCCGTGCGGGCAATTCTCGGGTCCCTGGAGCGC
>Ga0068707_1003541_pt1 | contig 10890 bp, 11 predicted proteins | sample YNPNPMetaG_FD_66600 | JGI IMG/M metagenome (GOLD analysis project Ga0068707, IMG submission 66600) | Anoxygenic and chlorotrophic microbial mat microbial communities from Yellowstone National Park, USA - YNP NP MetaG | ecosystem: Environmental > Aquatic > Thermal springs > Hot (42-90C) >... | reverse complement strand
CGGTGGAAGATGTCGCCGGCGACTAGGATCGGCACCTGTGCAGTGGCCGACCTTCGGCTAATGTGGGAAAGCTTCCTCCATTGGGACTCCAGGAATTCCTGTTCATCCCTACACTTCGGCGCGTCCATGCGCAGGTGGAAATCGCTAGCAGCAATGGCTATTGGTCGCATGGTCTTCCTGTTCATTGCTTTTCCTTCTTCACTCGGCTGCCGCACAGTGGGCAGGTCGGCGGAAAGTTTTTCTGGAAGTCTGATTGAGCGGCTTCGATCTTTTCCTGCAGGTCGCCTATGACATTGATCAGCGCCTTCGCATCCATTGTAAGTTTTTCCAACACCTTTCCTTTGTTCTTCAGGTCGGAAAGTTCCAAGACAAGGGCCTCCGCCTCTCGGACCTTCTGGTCTGCAGCCATGAGGACGGACTGTTTGTCTAGGGTGGTTGTTATCTTGCGAAGTTCTTTGACCAAGACCACGGACTTGGTTTTCCTGATTCGAAGGTCATCTATTTCTTCTTCCACTCGGCTCGCTTCTTCGGCCTTCCGCAGTGCTAGGTCAGCCTTGCTCTTTTTGCTGAGGACATGGCGCGCTTCTTCTGCATGGCTGTCTAGGGACCTTGCTTCCGCGCGTAGTGTCCAAATCCTGGAGTTGAGCGCCTTTTCGACCTTTGCAGCGAGGTCGGCTTGGACGATTGCCGCAAAGCGGTCTGAGACTTCCTTGGGCGATTCGGACAGCAGGAACGGTCCTTCATGCTGCCATCGCACATTTCCACGACCGATGCCTAAGACGTCACGGACGAGCGCTGGCGGTCCTTTGGACGGCAGGTTCTGCAGTTTGACTGTTTTACCGTCCGACATCCGGACAGTGTAGCTGTTTTCTGCTTTGGTTCTGGTTCTGGTTACTGCAGCTCCATCCGAAAGGATGACCTTCACATAGCAGGAATCCTTCCCCCATTGGATGTAGTCCGTCCCGCGGGGTTCATTGAAGAAGACCCACTGCAGTGCGCGTAGGATGGAGCTTTTTCCTGATCCGGATGGCCCTACTATGGCATTCATCCCAGGCGATAATTCAACCACGGTCTTTTCGTGGCTCCTGAAGTTTCGGAGAATGATCTTCTTGATGTATGGATGATTCATTGGCTGGCGGTCCTTTATGGATCCTCTTCCGAAGTCTTTTTTGGATACTGAATGGGCGGCTTTCGGATCTTCCCAATGATAGCCATAACGTCCAGGAAGTTCTTGTAGAGTCGAAAGAATTCAGATGCATCCATTATTGCTACAGGTTCGTGCCTGTTTTTCTTTATGATTAAAAGCCAGTTCGTCCCGATGATTTGGTTTTCTTTAGCATCACGTATCCATTCTGGAATGTTCCAATATTCCTGATTTTTGCACTCCACGCTGAATGGGAAAAGCTTCATAACTTCGCTTTCCAATCGAACATCCACTCCGATCTGACCCATGGGGCGGCTTTCTATGGGTTTGTCCCGTCCACATTCGTAGCCAGTGGCTTCGGCTATTCTAGCGGCCACCCATTTTTGCAAAGATCGTCCCTTCGCTTTGAGCGAATGAATGTTCTTCTTCTTTGGCTTGGAAAGTCGCTTTAGCCGCCTCTGTTCTCCTATGGGGATCTTTTCCGTCGTCTTCTTCATAGTTGTTTGCCTTTTCCGACCCACTTCGAAAGATGCCAGACTTGGAGACTTCCGCAACTGGGACAACAGCGCTGAGCGGTTCCGTGGAACACGGCGCCGCAGTCCGATTCTAGGCACACTTTGGTCAGTGGTTCCCGGCAATGGCCTATGAAAATCGTGCCTTCCTGTTCAATCGGATCTTTTCTTCTAATGCATTCCAATATCTTCCGGACAATTCCACCAATTCTCCTTCCAAGCCCTCTCTTTCTATCCATTCGATGATCCCCTTCTTTCTGGACTTCTTTTCTGTTTTTCCCAATGTGGCTACGATGTAACCATTTCCAGTAGTCTTCCAGCACCCTTCGTTTACCAAGAAGTCTATGCACGAGCCTATGTCATCAATACCATAGTCGTTGAATATGTCTATTTCGCATTCACGAAGCTTTCCAGTGATCTTGTTTTTGGTGATTTTGACTTGGGTCCGCGCTCCGTAGGTCCGCTTGGATTCCGGGTCTTTGTAGGATTTCTTGTAACTCAGCCATATTTCATGACTGGAATAGAATCTCAGGGCATTCCCGCCACTACGGGTCTTGGGATTGCCGAAGGATATGTCATTGATACGGTCCCTGGTTTGAGATATGATGATGAGGAGACTTTTGGTCTTGGAAAGACCTCCAGTGATAAGTCTGAACATTTGGCTGGCGTATTTCGGCTTGCTCACGAAATACGACCCAGACACTGACCGTCCTGACTGCCTTGCCTTCAGAATTTCTTCCGACTTGCAGATTTCGGATTCGTCCGAAATAGCATCAAAGCTGTCTAACACGTACACAAAGGGATTTCCGCGCTTTATCATCTTGTTTACATTGGAGTGAAAGTCTTCCACCGTCAGGGAATAGACCGCTTGTCCGTTTTCGTCCCTCGCTGGGGGTCCCACTCGTTCGATGAATTTTTTGCCAAAGAGCCTTTCATAATCGAACGAATCGGAAGCCATTTCAGAATCATCATATATCAAATCATAGTGGTCGAATTCCGGCCGCCGTGCTATTTCTGCCAAACACGTCAGGGCAAGGATGGTCTTCCCGCTGAAGGAATCTCCAATGATGTTCACCAGTCTCCCTGGTCCGTATCCACCGCGCGGGTCGTCCGCGCAGGCTAAGTTCAGCAAGACAGACCCGGTGGGCAGCAGAAGCTTCCGGTCCTTCTTTTCATCCTCTGATTCCTTCTTCCGGCGGACCAGTTTAGCAGTCATGGATCATCTTCTCCCATTCCTTCCTTCTAACATACCACCGACCCCACTTTGACATTTGCTTTCCGAGCGTCTTGTTCTTTTGGGCTAGGTATCTGATCTGATACATAGACAGATTGAGTCCCTTTTCCTTTGCCATTTTGTGGGCTTCCTTGATCGTGATGAAGTCCTTTCCCACACGCTGGATCATCTTCTTCTCCCCCTTCCAGATCAAGGAGTGAGACGGCGGGGATGTCCCCGCCGTTCCTACTACAGCTGGCGTCTATTTCTTTGCCATAGCATTGAAGCAGGAATCCCAGATCTTACAACTTTCGCATTCATCCAGTTCATCTACGGTGATTCCAAAACGTCCTCCGTGCGGGCATTCCTGCGTCTTCGATGACTGGGCCGTTGTCTTGGGCTTTTCCATCGCCTTCATCGGTCGAAGGTCCTTCTTGACCTCTGTTGGCTCATCCTCATCCTCATCTTCGTCCGCCGACTCATCCTCATCCTCATCCTCATCCTCATCCGCCAACTCATCCTCATCCTCATCCGCCGGCGGCGATTCAGGCTTTCTTTTCATCGGCTTTGGCTTTTGCTTCCCTTTCTTTCCTTCTTGCGCATGGCCTTCTTCCAGGGCCAACGCCACGGCATCCCTCAGATCATCATCATCGCTGTAGTCATCCGGGTCGATCCCAAAGGTTGATGCCAGGGAGCGGACCTTGGATATGGGCGCGTTCCAGACGTCTACGTCTAATTCCGCCGACGATCCTCCTGACGATTCATCTTCATAGAAAATCCTTTCAATTTCTTCGTAGGACTTCCACTGAAGCAAGTCATCTATCTTTGGGATGCGCTTCAGGACTTCTTTCTGCGAATGCGGACGCGATCGTTCAGTGAACATGATAGTGGACGCTTCGAAGAAAGTCCTGTCGCCGAATTTCTTTTCGCGACACCGAACCTTCAGCGTGAGTCCTTCCTCCAGTTCAGGAAATCGTGCCAAGCTTTCGTCTTCAAGGACCTCCTCGTCCAGCAAGTTCCCAAACAGGAAGGTTGATACATCAAGCAGTGCGTAGCGCTTGGATTCTTCCTTTTCCAGGTAGTTGTACACTGGATAAATGACACGGTCCTTTGCCCGCAACGCTGCGATCTCTTCTTTGTTTTCTTGGTAGTTCGTTCTGAGCCCATTTACGTAGGAACAGATCGGGCACTTCTTTCCAATGGAAGCTGGACACAGGACGTCGATGTTGTCCGTTCCCACAGACCTGTGGACCTTTATGGGTCTCTGATACCACAGTTCACCAGGTTCGACTTTGTCCGGGTGCTTCGGGTCCGTTACCTGATATAGCAATATGTCGAACTTGTTTTCTTTTTTGAGCTCCATAATGGGACCGTCATAATTGAGGTATGTCCTCCCCGTCCTGTTCTTTTCCTCCATCCGCTTCTTTGCCCTAGCAAAAATCTTTTCCTTCAGGGACGCGCTCATTTTTCCACTCTTCTTCATGCTCATGCTTCCCCTTTCCTTTTCTTCATTTTGGATTTAATCAGGTCGTTGGTCTTTTCCCGCTTGGACAACATATACCTCGAACTAAGATCGAGAGGTTCCTTCGGCCCGCAGAAGTATTTGTTTCCCCACAAGGTCACCAGATTTTCCAACGCCGTCTTCTTGGCGCTCATCGCCCAGGAAAGGTCCGACGCTTGAGACACGGCAAGATCGATCTCATTTTTCAGGGACACAGCGGTGGCATACTCCGGATGGACAGTCAGCGCAGATTGTATAGCAGCTTCTGTCACCCGTTCTCCACGCGCTTTCATGTCCTCTGCAATGGACTGATAGAGTCTTGCCTTGAGGTCTTCGAACTGGGCTTTGGCATCTCGTTCCAATGCTTTGGCTTCCGACAGTGCCGTCAACACCGAAAGATATCGCTCAGCGAAGTAAGACCATTCCAAGTCCAGGTTGTCCGGGTCCACTTCGACCTCTTCCTGAAGGTCCCGGACCCTCTTCCGCATGTCCTCCAACCTTGTCTTCAAGTCTTGCATTCTGTCCTCCCATGAGATAAATTTCAGAACTTTTCAAGTTTTCCCTTCTGTCTAGATATACCTTCCTGTCTTCATTGAACCTTCGACTGATGAATAAAATACAGAGGCAAAACAATGTCCGGCCACCCAAGACCATTGTGGTTTTCGTACAGAGTCGAAGCGATCAGAAAGGCGGTATCGCTTTGAGGTCCTCCGGACAACAAGATCTTCGTGAAATAATGTATCAACTTGATGCGGATGGATTCGGGTCGTAGGCTGTTGGTCTTTTGAAGGTCCGAAATCAGCGCAGCTATTTCATCCCATCCCTTCGACGTCCCGGCACGTTTCAGAATGGTTTGGGCCAACTTTATGAATTCGTCCGAATCTGACGCTAAAACACCAATCTGAGACTTTTGGAGCTTGGGTGGAACCGACCGGAGTTTATCGGCGATGGAAATCGCGATCCCAGGACTTCCCATACTTTCCGCTGCCACTTCCTCAAGGACATCTCTATCTATTTCCTTCCCATACCGGTCCAGTAGGAATTCCAACATTTCTTCGTCTTCCAGCGGAGCCATCTCATACACAGAACACCTTCTGCGCACGGTTATCTTGAGGTTTTGCGGTTCCGTGGTCGCCAAAAATATGTGGGCGGTGGGCGGGCAATTGTCCAGGCACTTGAGAAGGGCCTCCTGGGCCTCTCTTGTTAGCATATGGCATTCGTCCAACAGCCAAACTCTGGACCTAGCCTTGGAGGGAGCCAATGGAAGAAGGCGCCTCAGCTCCCGTATGGAATCAATTCCACGAAAGTCACTGGCGTTCCACTCAGAATAGTCCACGGAAGACTGCGGATGCTCAAAGTCCAAGGACCCCAGTTTGTTCGCCAGAAGTCTGGCTAGAGCGGTCTTGCCGCATCCACTAGGTCCCACGAACATAATGCATCGGTTGTGATCAGGATTGTCCAAGGATGCCAGAGCGCTCTTGGCGGTCCTTTTGTTCGTCTTGCCGAAGATTTCATTCATGCTTCGAAAGCTTTTTGTTATTGCGCTCATAGGCAGGATGTCCTCTCTTGTGGATTATCTCACCGGACCGAAAAAGGCCAAGACTCGGCCAGTCTAATGGCGTCATCTATGGCGGGGCTCTTCAGGTGTCTGTCTAGGTATCGGATGAACCCAAAAAGTCTGGTCGTCAGGACATCTAGCGCTTCTTTCTTCATGGCGCCGGAAATTTCTTCATGCAAATCGGTGGTCAGTGCTAACGAAAGATTCAGCAATGCGCGGGTCGGATCGTTCTTTTCAATGAGATCCTTGTTGTCGTTTTCCCATGTATGAAGGGCCTTGCCGATTTCCAGGACATCTCCTTCGCCGACCGATTTTAGTTCTGGCCAAGCATCCATTGCCTTCTCGCAGGCATCCCTTATCCTCTGGCAGTGCTGGATTCGGGTCTTCCCATTGCCATTGGGAAGGGATTCGGCTTCCTGTTCTGCTAGAATGGCACTCCCTTCCGCAACGCTGAGAATGGCGAGAACCCGGCGACCGTTATTGCTGAGTCTCCTTTTCATTGATTGGAACCTCCTTCTTGTAATACCAAGGTTGATCGACTTCGCAAGCTTCCGCTTCTATTTCCAATGGAACTATGATCCACTTCCACACCTTCTTCAGTTGTTTCGTCATTATCTTGTTGACGTTTTCCAGCAGTTCGTCAAATTCTTCTGGGACGACGTCGAATAGGATCGAATCGTGAATTTGACCAACGATGCGGCTCTTCAACCTTCTTTCCTCAATCCAACGATCAATCATAATCAACGACCAAAGCAGGCAATGGAAGGCGGCACCTTGAACTGGATAGTTAATCACCTCGTTCCGCTTCATTACACCTCTGCATCTGAATCCGGTCAGCGTGTCGAAGAAACCTCTGGCTACATACGTGTTCCACCACCGGTCCTTCCATTCGCTGTATTCCCTGAACTTTTCCCACCAGAACCTTTCTTCCACTTTCCTTATCCATTCCTCAAAGTCTTGATAGGACAGGATTTTCTTTGATGCCAGGTGTTTTCGTAACGGAATCCCAGACGCGGTGTGCAGTTCGTATTGGTCTATGGCGTCCCATAGGTTGCGTGCACAATTCTTGTAATAGTCGCCATAAAATTGCGGGAATACAAACTTGTTCTTACCGCAATAGCGGATCATCTTTGTGACTTCTTCTGCCGGAAGAAGGTAACAGTCCATTGCACTGTCTCTGTGCATATCTTTCGACTTGTCGTGTAGGTATTCCAACATGGAAGGGTCTTTGTGGTAGCACGCGGAAATCTTGACTTCGATCCCACTGTAGTCCACTTCAAGAAGGCGGTTCCCTTTGGATGGAAGGAAACACTTGCGAACGATCTTCTTCAATTCTGGGTCCCGGACTGGGTTATTCTGGAAATTAGGTCCTTCACTGCTGCTGCGGTAAGTTCGGACAACGTGAAGGGAAAAGGTTGGGTGAATCCTGCCGCTGGCGTCAGATTCGCGAAGGAATTGGGCCAGGTAGGTGTTGCGGACCTTCTTGAGTGCCCGCATCGGAAGAAAGATCTCATTGATCTCTTTTATCCCAATCCTCATCAGAGATTCTTTGTCCACGCTGGGTCTATTGTGCTCGGTGACCTTTGCTGGGATGTGCCGGAGGACCTTGAACAAAACTTCTGAGAGTTGTTCGTCTGATCCGAACTTCGTCTTGGTTCCAAACCTTTCCTTCCACGCCTTCCCAACCGGCGTTTCGGAAAATCTTTCTTCCAACCATTGTATCTTCTTCCCAGTTCTTTTGTATTGAGTCCTGACGAAGTCCATGTCCAGTTGGATACCAACCTCTTCGACTTTGGACAAGGCTAGGGACCCGCGTAGAAGCAGCTCAACCCCAGAAAGGTCTTCTGTTTTCATCGTGCCTTTCCGTCTTTGTCTTGGCAGAAGAATAATTCCTGGGTTATATACCTTCGCTGATTAGGCTTTGAAAAAAGTGAAACAAACGAAAGGTAAAGAGTGAATCGAGTCCGCAGTAGGGCAGAAGAATTCTGTCAGGCGCTTGAGAAGCGCGATTGATAGCCAGGGAACCGTGCCGCGCTTTTTCGTCCGATGACGGTTCCAGGAATGCTTCAACGCCACTGTTGTAGTCCAGGATTCCGAATCGAATGGCGGTCTGAAACTTAAGTGAACTTATCCATCCACGGTTGTCCAGGAAGTGGGACATCAGCATAGTATCGCCCACCCATGGACGGACTTGTGCGCCGAAGACCTTCCTGGTCCACAGGTCCTCGAACTTGGCATTGTGGGCGATCTTGCCCACGAAGTCCGACGTCAGCAGTCTAGTCCATAGGTGTCGGATTCTTTTGTTGTCTGTCATGCGGAAGGCAAAGGACCGGTCCTTGTCCATGCAGAAGGATGCTGCCACTATACCGCAGCCGGCCGCAAATGGCTTCAATGCATTCGTTTCGTAGTCGAAAGCCATCAGGATCCTTTCGCCACCCTCTGTTCTTTGCTTTGCTTCAATGAGCGCCTTCCTCAGCACGGTTTCGACGTCGCCTTCCTCCTGCAGGACCACTACTTTCCGGCGCACTTCTTCCAGTGTCTCAAATCCTTGCATGGGTTCTTCCGACTTTTCCAATGCTGTCTTTATGTGCGCGCGGAATTCCCGCCGCACTATCCTGTAGATGTCCTTCCCACGATTCGATTCTGACTTGAGTCGCAGCAGATAGCTTGGGTGGTAAGTGGACACCACCCAAGATCCAACCTCCACGTCAGGGACGACCCACCCTCTCATCTTGCGAAATTCAATGGATCTTAAACGGTCCATGTAATAACTCTTCAGTGCCGTCTCTCCCAGCAAGATGATCGCCTTGGGTCGGAATGAGTGGATTTCGGCAAGGACCATAGGACGACAGCTTTGGACCTCCTTAATTGTCGGGGTCCTGTTCCTGGGCGGTCGGCAATTGACTGCATTGATCTTGCGAGCATCTTTGTCCAGGTCCAGTCCCAAACTCCTGAGCTCGGTCCTCAGCAGCTGACCAGCCTCTCCTACCAGCTGGATGCCAAGGTCGTCTTCCGTCCTTCCAGGTGCTTCTGCAATGAAGAGGATGCCGCGGTTCCCTTCCCCTGTGGCAGCCATCGCCGGGGTCTTGCATCCATTCCGAAGTCCGCAACCTTTACAGAACACGAAGTTCTTCCCGCCGCTGCCGCTGGCGGAAGACAGTGCTTTGGAATAGAATTTGCTTATAATGCTTTCATCCAACAACATGGTTATTCGCCTTCGGCAGCAGTCAAAATGGTGGAAATTACGTGCTTCCAGTTGGGTCCCACGAACAAAATCCGGTTCCTGCCGATCTGCGCGGGCACGTTGTGCGCGAGGACATCCTGGAGGTGCTGGACGGAGATCCGGAATGCCGTCCGGACGGTCTTGTCCAGATTGGCGGCGGCTTTGTTTTCCTTGAACCAGCCCTCTTCTGAACTGGACTGCAACTTGATTATTCCGCGATTGATCGAAATTTCAACCGTTTTGTTGGCGCCTTCCTCTGAGAAGACCTCCGCGCGGCGTAGGCTACTGGCAAAGCCTTCTGGCCATTGCACGGTTATGGCGTCTTGTCCAATGTCGAAAATGTTGGATAAGTCTATCATTTCATCTGCGTAGGAATAGCACGACAGAAAGGATCCATTTCCACCTTTGAAATGCACCATCCCCTCATCCTGATGGAAGTTGATCCCCTTTATTCCACCTGGAATCCTCAGCGCTTCCCTTATGATGTCTGCTGGCAAAAGAAAGCCCTTTTCTGGACAGTGGATGGTCTCCTTGAGGTCCCAGTGGCTGGCTCTATACTGATCGCAGCTATCCAGGGACCCGGGTCGGATTTGAGCGCACGTCAGCGCAGGAACCACCAAATCCTTGGCGCAACTCACCAAAACGAACTCAAGACCTTTGGCAAAGTCTTCGTTGACGCCATCGAACGTTTCTGGGATGGGCGGGAGGGCAAAATCCTCCCGTTCTGGGATCAGTCGGAGTCCGCTTCTGGCGCTTCCTGCGCAGATTTTTAGTTCATCTTCCACTTCGATTTCGACTTCATTGGAATCAATCCTGCTGAGGATCGAATGGAATTTGTCGCAATACGTGGAAAAGCTCCGAGGTCCTAAGTCTATGACCTGCCGAAATATCATTTCAGCGCTTCCACCGGCTAGGACTTTTTCATTGGACAAATACCAGACTTCCCTCTCCTTGAGCTTCGAAGCATTGCGAATGAAGTCTAGCCCATTCATCAGCTCGTCCTTCTTTACAATCATCGCAAATCTCCTTTCTTCCAGGAATATACCTTGCGCTTTCGGAGCGGGTGAAGGCGGTCTTTGAATGCTTCCAGTCCGGCTTTCCCCAGGTTCCCGCCATCATTGACCAAAACGCCTGGAAAGGAATTGGCCACCCAGCCATAGAAAGACCACCTACTGAACTCATCCAAAAAGCTGTCTTCTTCCCTTTTTCTGACCAACAGAAACCGATAGTTCAGGAAGGACCAGCTCCAGTCCCATATGGATAGCGAGGCCAGCTTCCCATCTCTGTCTAGCAGGTAGTAGTGGCCAACGCCCGGCGGCGGTCGGAGGGCAAACTTTATCAGTATGTCTATGTCTTCGACCTCTTCCTCCTTCGATTCCGCCCATTCTATGACCAGCGACCTTATGCTGTCGTCGTCATGAGGCGGACTGTAGCTGACCAGGAAGCGGTGGTCTGGATTTCGGCGGGGCCACTTGCGGACGTTTTTGCGGAAGATCGTCCACTTTTTCCCAGAAAGATCGGCCATGTTCTTCGGGTCATAGATAAATTCATTGTCCAAAAATTCTGCGGAAAACCCTTGCAGCGGCTCCATGTTTCCGAGGTCAGACCATACGAAGTCGATGGACTTCGGGGCGGATTCACCTTCCTCAGGAAGGCGCAGGGGCGCCGGCGGAAACAAGCAGAGTCCATCTGCTTCTATCCACAGCCAGTCTCCATCAGAACAAACCTCCGCTTCGCTG
>Ga0068707_1003540_pt1 | contig 10890 bp, 8 predicted proteins | sample YNPNPMetaG_FD_66600 | JGI IMG/M metagenome (GOLD analysis project Ga0068707, IMG submission 66600) | Anoxygenic and chlorotrophic microbial mat microbial communities from Yellowstone National Park, USA - YNP NP MetaG | ecosystem: Environmental > Aquatic > Thermal springs > Hot (42-90C) >... | reverse complement strand
GACCAGGTTGCCGTCAACCACCACCGGCTGGTCCACATAGTGGGCCCCGCCCTGGAGGGCATCCAGCTTGCATTTGGCAACCGTGGTGACGGTCCGGCCGCGGATGCAGTCGGCTGCCGTGACGATCTCGATGCCGTGGCACACCACCGCCACGGGTTTGTTGGCTTCGAAGAAATGCCGCGTGATCCGCAGCAGATCCTCATCGTAGCGAAGATACTCCGGGGCCCGCCCGCCTGAAATAAACAGGCCCACGTACCGCCCCGGGTCCACGTCGCGAAATGCCACCGTGGCCCGCAGGTGGTAGCCGGGGCGCTCCTGCGTTATGTCCCAGGGGATGGCCGAGTCGGGCGGCACCTCGTGGAGCACCATGTGGTACAGTCGGGCTTCGGGGCCGGCCACGTCCACCTCGAAGCCGTCCTCCGGCAAGCGGAAATAGGGATACATGGTGTCGAGCACTTCGGTGGCATCGCCGATGGGCATCAAGACGCGGGGCATAACTGTGAACCTCCGGGGGCAAAACCGCCGCCCATTGTAGCACGCTCCCGAGAACCCGCCACCGTTGACTCAGAGTGTGGCGGAGTGTTTCGGGGGGTGCGGCCGCCATACGCCATGGCCGACGTCCGCCGCTCGGCAGACTCTCGCCGCAGTGAGCGCGCAGGCAGCGCTGGCCCGCCTGCCCGGGCCGGCCATCGAGATCGCCGGCCGCAGCAGGCGAGCAAGGGACGTTTTGCTTCCAACCGCTGTGCCGTCAGGCCCACACCAGGGCCCGCCGGCAAACGGCGGTGTTCGCTTGCTGACTAGGGAGGCGCCGGGGCCGGTGAGTCCACCACGACCAGTTTCAGTTCGGGATAGCGGGCCACGAACTGCGCCAAAAGCTCTGCCAAGACCTCGCCCAAGGCCCAGACCCGCTGGCCGCGTTCTATCTCGTGGAGCGGCTCGTCCTCCAGGCAAACGGTTTCCTCGTGCATGGCGATTCCTCCTGTGCCGCTTGGAGTTGGTATGGGTTCGTCCCCATTCTAACCGATAGTGTACGAATGTCAACTATAAGGTGTTCAGATTTTCACATACGGCTACGGCCAAGGGCCCCCCACAGCGGCAAGGCCGCTTCAAGGCAGGCAGCGGAAACAGAGTCCCGGTTCCGCAGAGCACTCAAGGGCCGGGGGAGGCATGCCCCATGCAAGTCTTCTCCGCTGGTCCCCTCCGGCCGGGGGAGTGACAATCGGCAAGTTGCCGAAGTATTATGGCAAATCGGGTTCTTTCCGGGGCGTTGAAGGCGTCAGCAAACCTATGAGCGGATCTCCTCCACTTTTGGACGAAGGCGGCGCGGTGTTGGTCACCGGCGGCGCCGGTTTCATAGGCAGCAATTTTGTGCGCCAATGGCTGGCCGAGGAAACGTCGCCGGTGGTCAATCTCGACAAGCTGACGTATGCCGGCAATCTCGATTCGCTGGCCGACGTGTTGGATCACCCCCGACACCACTTTGTGCACGGCGACATTGCGGATGGCGAACTAGTGCTCCACTTGCTGGCGGAACATGACGTGCGGGCGGTGGTGAACTTTGCGGCCGAATCGCATGTGGATCGTTCGATCGAGGGGCCCGCCGCCTTCGTCGAGACCAACGTGCTGGGGACATTCCGCCTGCTGGAGGCTGCCCGCCGCTGGTGGTCCAGCCTGCCGGAATCGCGGCGGTCGGCGTTTCGCTTCCTGCATGTATCGACCGACGAGGTGTATGGCAGTCTGGGGCCCACAGGCAAGTTTACCGAGACGACCCCTTATGCGCCCAACAGCCCGTATTCGGCCTCCAAGGCGGCCAGCGACCATTTCGTGCGGGCCTATCACCACACCTACGGGCTGCCGGTGCTTGTGACGAACTGCTCGAACAACTACGGCCCCTACCAGTTCCCCGAGAAGCTCATCCCGCTGATGATCCTCAACGCGGTGGAAGGAAAGCCGCTGCCGGTATACGGCGACGGACTTCAGGTGCGCGACTGGTTGTACGTGGAAGACCACTGCCGGGCCATTCGGACCGTGCTTGCCCGGGGCCGGCCGGGCGAGGTGTATAACATCGGGGGCAACTGCGAGCGTACGAACCTTGAAGTGGTGCAAACCATTTGCCGACTGGTGGACCAGTTGTGTCCCAACCTACCCCACGCCCCCTGTTCGTCCCTGATCACCTACGTTGCCGACCGGCCTGGCCACGACCGCCGTTACGCCATCGACGCCACCAAGATCCGCACGCAGTTGCAGTGGGAACCTCGGGAGAACTTCGAGTCCGGCTTGCGGCGCACCGTGGTGTGGTATCTGGAGAACCGAAGCTGGGTGGAGCGGATTACCTCGGGGAAATACCGCCGCGAGCGTCTTGGGCTGATTCGATAGGTGACAGGTGACGGGGGACAGGGGACGGGGGCTTCTTTGTGCGATGCACCTTGTGGGAAACGCCACCATGAACAACGCGGTTTGCAAGAAAGGGATTATCTTGGCCGGCGGGGCGGGCACGCGCTTGCATCCGGTAACTCGCGGGGTGAGCAAGCAATTGTTGCCGGTCTATGACAAGCCGATGGTGTATTACCCGCTTTCGACGTTGATGTTGGCGGGTATTCGGGACATCCTGGTGATTTCCACGCCCGAGGACATCGGCGCGTTCCAACGCCTGCTGGGCGACGGCAGCCAGGTCGGATTGAGCATCCAGTATGCGGTGCAGCCGCGGCCCGAGGGGCTGGCCCAGGCGTTTCTCATCGGCCGGCAGTTCGTCGGCCGCGACCACGTGGCCCTGGTGCTGGGCGACAACATCTTCTATGGCCAGGGGTTTCAGGCCATGCTCCGCCGGGCGGCTGGCCGGCCCGAGGGAGCAACCGTCTTCGCCTACCCCGTCCGCGACCCCCAGCGCTACGGCGTGGTGGAGTTGGACCAGCAGAACCGGCCGATTTCGATTATCGAGAAACCCAAAGAGCCTCGCTCGAATTACGCGGTCACCGGGCTGTACTTCTACGACAACGACGTGTTGGAGATTGCGGCGGGCTTGAAGCCCTCGCCCCGCGGCGAACTGGAAATCACCGACGTCAACCAAGCGTATTTGAAGCGTGGCAAACTCCACGTGGAGCTCCTTGGCCGGGGCTTCGCCTGGCTCGATACCGGCACGCACGAATCGCTGCTGCAGGCGGCCAACTTCGTGCAGACCATCGAGGAGCGCCAAGGCCTGAAAATCGCGTGCATCGAGGAAGTGGCTTTGGCCAAAGGTTTTATCGACGCCGCACAACTGGAGCGGCTGGCCCGGGCGTATAACAACCAGTACGGCCAGTATCTGTTGGAACTGCTGCGCCGGCCCGCCGGGTGGCGACGGTAGGAAGGGGGGTGGGCAACACCCATGACGCGGGCCGGCAGGCCGGAGATCGTGGTCACGGGGGCTCTCGGCCAACTGGGTTCCGAGTTGTGCCGGCAGTGGGGCCCCCGCGCGTTGGGCCTCGACCTGCCGGACCTTGACTTGACCGATGCCCGGGGCACGGCGGACACGCTGTTGCGCCTTGCCCCGCGGGTGATTGTGAACACGGCGGCGTACACATTGGTGGATCGGGCCGAGGAGGAGCCCGCGCGATGCCGGGCCATCAATGCCGATGCCGTGGCCGTGCTGGCCGACGTCTGCCGGCAACTGGACGCGGTCCTCGTGCAGATCAGCACGGACTACGTGTTTGGCCGGGACGCCGCGCGCCGTACCCCTTACAGCGAAAGCGATTGGCCCGGCCCGCTGGGCGTTTATGGCCAAACAAAGCTCGAAGGAGAGCGCTATGCGGCGCGCTGGGTGAGGCATTTCATTGTGCGCACGTGTGGGTTGTACGGCCGGCTCGGGCCGCGCTCCGCCGGAAACTTTGTCGCCACCATGCTTCGCCTCGCGCGGGAGGGCAAGCCGCTGCGCGTGGTGGACGACCAGCGATGTTCACCCAGTTATGTGCCTCATGTGGCCCGCGCTATCCGGTTTCTGGTAACCACCGACGCTTACGGCACGTATCACGTGGTGAACACGGGCAGTGCCACCTGGTACGAGTTGGCGGCGGAGCTGTTTCGCCAAGCGGGGCTGGCAGTGTCGCTTACGCCGATTACGACCGGCGAGTACGGTGCGCGTGCCCCCCGGCCGGCCTACAGCGTGCTGGACACCACCAAGTATCACCGCATGGCGGAGGCTCCACCGATGCCGCCCTGGCAGGATGGCTTGGCCGAATACCTTTCTGCGGTAATCCGGCCGGCCGCGCTCGGCCCACAGGAACAGGGATGATGCCGAAGGCGGTCCGCATAACTCGGGCGGACAAATGGTAGCGCCGGGCGTTGACACTGCGCAGCGGGCCATCTATCATGGCGGTTGCCGTTTGGGAGCCCCGTCTGGGATGTGTCCTCGGGTTCATTAGACGCGAGGAGTTATGGGATGGGCATTGGGCGGGTCGCGGCAGGTGCGCTAGGGATACTGTTAGGGGTGGGCGGTGCGTGGGGTGCCGCGCCGCAGTTCCGGCACCATTTTGTCGATCGCGAGTTGCCGGGGGAAGCCTGGGGGCAGGCGGCGGCGGCTGACGTGGACCGCGACGGCCGGCCCGACTTCATCACCGGCCGCAGCGGCGGCGAAATCCGGTGGTACCGCCTTGAACTCCCCGACCGCTGGACGTGGCACAGGCTGGGCGACCGCTCTCCCTCCGAAGTGGGCGGGGCAGCCCTGGACGTGGACGGCGATGGCTGGGTGGATTTCGTCACCGGCGGGGCCTGGTACCGGAACTCTGGCAGGCCGCGGACCGAACCCTTCCAGCGGCTCGTCTTCGACCCGGCCCTTGCCGCCGTCCACGACGTGGTCGTCGCCGACTTGAATGGCGATCGCCGGCCCGATGTGCTCACCATGTCCGATCGTAACAACCTCCGCTGGTACGAAATCCCTGAAAATCCGCAGCAGCCTTGGGTGCGGCACGACATCGGCCCGGCCGTCCACGCCGGCATTGCGGTCGGCGACCTCGATGGCGATGGCGACCCAGACGTGGTGCGGTCCAACCTGTGGTTCGAGAATGTTGGCGGCCAGGCCACCCGCTGGATTACGCACGAGAATATCCCCTTCGGCAACCCCAAGCAGCCCTTTCCGCTGGCCACCCGCGCTTGGGTGCTCGACATGGACCGCGATGGCGACGCCGACGTGGTGATGACGGAAAACGAGATTCGCGCCGGCCGTATCGGCTGGCTGGAAAACCTGGATGGCCGAGGTGGCCGGTGGAAACTGCACCAACTCCCCCAGGCGGATTCGGCGAAGCGGGGCGCGTATCATTCGCTGGTGGTCGCCGACTTCGATCAGGATGGCGACGCCGATATCTTTTCCTGCGAGATGGAGGGCATTGCGGGCGACAAGCCGCCCCGCTGGTTCCTCTGGGAAAATACCGACGGCAAGGGAGGTGCGTTCATCGAGCACGTCATTCTCGACGCGGGGTTGGGCGGCCATGAGGTGGTGGCCGCCGACTTCGACGGCGATGGCGACCTGGACCTGGTGGGCAAACTGTGGCGTCCTCGCAAAGATAACGCCAACGGGGGCCGCAATCATGTCGATTTTCTGGAAAACCTGTTGAAGTCACCCGCGCCGCGCCGCTAACTCTTGCGCCGGACGCGACGTGGCGCGCTACGGGCCGCTGATTACAGAGCAGGCCGGCCAGACCCGGCGCACATCTCAGGCGGAAGCAGTCTATGGAAATTCAGGTGAGCTGTCCGGCCTGCGGGGCGAGATTCCGCACGCGCGCGGCAAATGCGGGCCGCCAAGCGAAGTGCCGCCGCTGTGGCGCGATCCTGGAAATCCCTCGCGAGTTTCCTGAAGAGCCCTCCACAGTCGCGGGGAACGCACCCCCGACCGCCCCGGCGGCTGTTGCCGAGCAGGCGCGCGAGGTGTCGGTCAAGAAGTCGGTCTCGGGCGGGTCTCCCCCAGGCACAGTTTCGGCCGTGCCGCCGCTTTTGTCGGAGACCCAAGCCGGCGAGTCGGCTCGGCCCGGCTTGTCCTCGCCGCCAAGCTCCGGCACCTCCGGCCCGCCGCCTCGGCACGAGGCGATGGTCCGGGAGATTCTAAGCAGTTTGCCCCAAAGCATCGAGCCGGTCCACTTGCCCGCCGGCTACCGACTGGGGATTGCTCTGGTGGCGGTCGTGATGGTGCTATTGCCGCTGGTGTATGTGGCGCTCATCGGGCTGGTGGGATATGGCACCTATCGCCACGCGGTGGAAAACACGGGGCTGTTGAACCCGGGGCGCTCCGGCACCATGCGGGCGGCGATGTACTTCGGACCGATCGTGGCTGGGGTGGTGGCCGTATTCTTCATGGTCAAGCCGTTGCTTGCCCGGCCGGCGCAGCGCACGGTCAGCCGACCGCTCTCGCGAGACGACGAACCGCTGTTGTTTGCGTTTGTGGAGCGCTTAGGAACAGCGATAGGCGCACCGGCGCCGCGGCGGATCGATGCCAACTGCGAGGTGAACGCCTCGGCCAGTTTCCGCCACGGCCTGTGGAGCCTGTTCAGCACCGATCTGGTGCTGACCATTGGGATGCCCCTGGCCGCAGGTTTGAACCTCCGCCAATTCGCCGGCGTGCTGGCCCACGAGTTCGGCCACTTCACGCAAGGGGCCGGCATGCGCATGAGCTATCTGGTTCGCTCGATCAGTTGGTGGTTCACCCGCGTGGTGTACGAGCGCGATGTGTGGGACGAGCGACTGGTCCGCTGGAGCCAGTCCGGGGCCTATCAAGTGATGCTGGTACTGGGGCTGGCCCGGTCCTGTGTGTGGCTGACGCGGCGGATCCTTTGGGGCCTGATGATTGTGGGCCACGCCGTGGCCGGCTTCCTGTTGCGGCAAATGGAATTCCATGCCGACCTGCACGAGGCCCGGCTGGCCGGCTGCGACAGCTTCGAACAAACCATGCGCAAACTGGCGGTCCTTTCGGTGGCGCATTCCGGGGCGATGTCGGACTTGGCCGAATTCTTCAAAGAAGGCCGGCTGGGCGACAACCTCCCGCGCCTGATTCTGGCCAACGTGGACCAGATTCCGCCGGAAATCCACGCCAAGATCGACGAAATGAACGAGCAATCCAAGACGGGCTGGTTCGATACCCACCCCTCGGCCCCCGACCGGATCGCCGCGGTGCAGCGGGACGGTGCGCCGGGCGTTTTTCGCCTGGAGTATCCGGCCAGCGTGCTGTTTACGGACTTCGACGCTTTGGCCCGGCAGGTTACCGAGGATTACTACCGCGAGGCCCTGGGGTCGGGGTTCGATCCGTCTAGCTTGCACCCTGTGGCTAGCTTGCTAGCCCAGCAGGCGGAGGGGCACGAGGCGCTCAAAGTGGCCCGGCGTTACTTCCAAGCCCATCTTGCGTATACCCGGTCGCTGCGCCTGGTCGGGGATGTGGCGGCGCCGCCTGCTTCCTCTTCCGCCGCCGCGGCACTGGTGAAGTCGGCCCGCCAACAGATGCTGGAAGCGGAGCCTGGTTATCGGCAGGCCTGGGAGGCCTTCAACAATTTGGAATCGGATGCGGTCGATGCGGAAATCGCCGCTGCGCTGCTCCGGGCGGGCGTTACCCCGCGGGCCGACCAGTTCCGCCTGCCCATGCAGAATGCCAACCAGTTGTCGCAGGTGCGGGAAAGCCTGGCGCAGCGCTATTTGCCGCTTGAGGCCCAGTTGAAGCCCTTCGAAGAAGCCAGCCGGCAGCGTCTAAGAGCCGCTTTGCAACTAGCGTGCCTGCCTGAAGTCGCCTCTCGCATCCCCGCGGGGCCGGCGGTTCCAGGCAAAATCTCACGCATTCTGCCTGCTTTGCAACTTGTGGCAAGCCAGACGGACCGGATGCGGACACTGCGTAACGTTTTGGCAGGGCTGGCCGGCCTCATCGAACTCCTCGAGGCCCGCCGAAAAAACCAAACCTTTGTTAATGGCATCCTTCACCAGTCGAGCCAGGTTCACGCCTGCCTTGTGGAAATCCGCAACGCACTGGCGGCGGGGGCTTATCCGTTCGAACATGCCAAAGGCCCTTGCTCGCTGGCCGATTACATATTACCTGCCCTGCCCGATTCCGAGGATTTGGCCGCCGTGTTCCACGCAGCCGGAGAAGTAGTGCAGACACTACCCGACCTGTACTTCCGCATGATGGGCGAACTGGCTCGGGTGGCCGAGCAAGTGGAATCGCTCCTGGGACTGGCGCCGCTGCCGGACCCGCCGGAAGAACCTGCCACGTAAGAAAGTTGGCGAGTATTGCCGTCCTGAGCGGTCCCAAGGGCTCGGCGCGGCCAGGCAGTACGGTGCCCCAAAGCTCCCTCTGGTCCACCGCTCGCCATAAAGCGGGCAGTGGAGGGTGGGGCAAATCAAGCACGGCTTCTGCGAAGCCGTGGCACACCTGTATAGCTTAGCCGCCACGGCGGAGCGGATCCCGCCGCAAAGGCTCGCCCTGGTGCGCCGGGTTGCACCCGACGGCGGCGTGAGGAATGATATTGCCGGTAGGTGGCTTTCGGCCCGTAGCCGCGACGGCCGATTGGTGCCGCTTCGAACATGTTTTTCTAGGAGGTTGCATCATGGCTTGCTGGCCAGCTCGTAATGTGATTGCGGCGACAGCCGTGGCTCTGGCGGTACTGGGTGGAGGCTGGCAAACGCCGCGGGGACAGGGCGCCGAGACGGCCGCCCGGGCCGAAAAGTCCTGGTGGCCGAAACTCTACGGATTCTGCATTGAAACGCACGACGCTCGGAAACGCACCTTGTCCGAACAGGCCGAGTTGCTCCGCCAGTTGGGATTCGATGGCGCAGGCTATCCCCTGTGGCTGGGTGAGGAGTTGGAAAAGAACCTCAGGATTCTCGATGAGGCGGGCATCCCCTTGTACCTGGCCCACACCAGGGTTTCGGTCAAGCCTGGTACCCCCGCCTACGACCCGCGCGTGCCCGAGGCCATGCGGAAACTGAAAGGCCGGCCTACGACCATCAGCGTGCTGTTGCAGGGGCTGCCGCCTGGCGATCCGCAGGGCGAAGTCCAGGCCCTGCGCGCCCTGCGGGAACTGGGCGACGCGGCACAGGCAAACGGACTCCGCGTGTCTATCTATCATCACACCGGCGACTGGACGCAGAGCTTGTTCCAGGCCGTGGCCGTGGCCCGAAAGGCCAGTCATCCCGCTGTGGGTGTCAACTTCAATCTCTGCCACTGGCTGATGGTTGATGGCGATAAGGACTATCGGCCGGTGCTTCAGGCCAATGCCGATATCCTGTTTGCCGTCACTCTCAACGGCGCCCAGCGCGGGGCGAAAACTTGGACCAACGGGTTGATTCAGCCTCTGGATCGCGGCGATTTCGATAACCGGCAGCTTGTGGCCACGCTGCGAGAGATCGGCTACCGGGGGCCGGTGGGGCTGATGTGTTATGGCATTCCCGGTGACGCCCGCCAGCACCTCCAGCGCTCGATTCGCGTGTGGAAATCCTGGCAACAGTAATTCGCGCTCCGTCGGTTGCGGACCCAGGCGCACGCGGAAATCCAGGCCAAACAGGAAGAAGTGGCGGACTTCACGCGAGCGACCCATGCAGGTTGCCTTCTGCCCATTGGTGCCGTGGTGCAGGTAGGTGTGAGGCGACGTTGCGACGATCAGGAGGATGCGTATGCCGCTGGCGATCAAACCCGCTGAGGCTTGCCGCTGGGATGCTGTAGCCCTGGGCGAGGTGATGCTCCGGCTGGACCCGGGGCCGGGGCGGATCCGCACGGCCCGGCAATTCCAGGTCTGGGAAGGCGGCGGTGAGTACAACGTGGTGCGGGCGTTGCGCAAATGCTTTGGGCTGCGCACGGCCGTGGTAACCGCCATCGTCGATAACGAAGTGGGGCACCTGTTAGAAGACCTGATGATGCAAGGGGGCGTGGACCTGTCGCACGTGCGCTGGGTTCCGTTTGACGGGGTGGGGCGGTCCGCCCGCGTGGGGTTGAACTTCACCGAGCGCGGGTTCGGCATCCGCGCTGCGGTGGGCTGTTCGGATCGGGCCTATACCGCAGCCTCGCAGCTCAAGCCGGGCGATATCGACTGGCAGCGGATCTTTCAAGGGGAAGGCGTGCGGTGGTTCCACACCGGGGGGATCTTCGCCGCCTTGGGCCCCGGTACCGCCGCACTGGCGATCGAGGCCATGCAGGCCGCACGCCAAGCCGGCACGATTGTGTCCTACGACCTCAATTACCGGCCTTCGCTGTGGAAGTCCCAGGGCGGCTCGGCGCGGGCCATCGAGGTCAACCGCCGAATCGCCCCCTTGGTCGATGTGATGCTTGGCAACGAGGAGGACTTCACAGCGGCACTGGGCTTTGAGGTCCCCGGGTTGGACGAGCACCTCTCGCAACTCGATCCGGCCAATTTCAAACGGATGATCGATCAGGCCGTGCGCGTGTTCCCGAACTTTCGAGTCGTGGCCACCACATTGCGCATCGCCAAGACCGCCACCCGCAACGATTGGGGCGCGGTGCTGTGGGCGGACGGCCAGTTCTTTGAAGCTCCGGTCCGCGAGGACCTGGAGATTTTCGACCGGGTGGGAGGCGGCGACAGCTTTGCCTCCGGCCTGATCTATGCCTTTCTGGCGGGCAAATCGCCCGCCGAGGCGGTGTTGTACGGGGCGGCCCACGGTGCCTTGGCCATGACCACCCCGGGCGACACCAGCATGGCCACCCTGAAGGAGGTCGAGGCCGCCATCAGGGCCAAAAGCGCTCGGGTGGACCGGTAAGCCCGCCCTCACCCGGACCAAAGCCGGCCCTTAGCCCCGCCTGCTCGCATGATTCCGCCCGGCGTTTTCGCTAAGCGCTCAGGGAGCGTCGAACTGGCAATTGCGGTGGGCACCGTCACAGAAAGGCTTTTTCTGCGAGTGGCCGCACCGGCACAAGGCCACCGGCTTATCGGAAGA
>Ga0068707_1003539_pt1 | contig 10891 bp, 12 predicted proteins | sample YNPNPMetaG_FD_66600 | JGI IMG/M metagenome (GOLD analysis project Ga0068707, IMG submission 66600) | Anoxygenic and chlorotrophic microbial mat microbial communities from Yellowstone National Park, USA - YNP NP MetaG | ecosystem: Environmental > Aquatic > Thermal springs > Hot (42-90C) >... | reverse complement strand
TTCAACAACATCCCCAGGGGAATCGCCTCGGTCTTGAAGTCGAGGCCCATCCAATAAAGTATAGGAATGTAAAGCTGCGATCCTCCCATGCCCAGCATCGAAAAAATAAATGCGATGCAAAAGAACATAAAAGGAGCGAAGTAAATTATATTCATCGTTGATCATCCTGAAAGCAGCTTAAGACACAAGCAGGGGACACCGCGCTTCGGTGTCCCACTTAAACCAGCTATCCAGAAATCCTTGCGCGGCGAAGCTGCAAATCCCAAATTTCAAAATGACCAAATTCCAAATAAATTCCAAACTTCAAATACAAAATCACAAATTGTATTTGTACTTGCTACGCTATGTGTGTCCATGTTTCAACCAACAAAACCTGGCAATTTGTTTGTTCAGTTTGGAATTTTAAGTATTGCCTTTTGAGATTTATTTGTCAGTTGGGATTTGAGCTTTGAAATTTTTTTGCGCAAAAAACACAGATTTAAATTGTAATACTTTAGCCAGCATTCTTGTGTCCATCTGCTGTAAACTACCTGGTGTATCCAGAACAAGGGATACAGACTGGCTGTCCGTCTTTGGTGCGCAAATAGCGCTCAAACACATATTCCCCGCACAGGCTGCATTTGGCTTTGTTGAACGAGCCTTTTATCGGTGTAAATTTGAAATCCGGTTTCGGCTCGATCTTAAACATCGTGTCGTCCAACTGATCGTACATCCATTTAATGACTTCTTCAGTGACGGCCGACGGAATGAGCGACGGTTCCACCCCGCGCTTGCGGTAGGCAAAGAACTCGAATTTGCCCATAGTGTCAACCGCCTCGGGTTTAATCGCATAACGCACTGCACCCTTTTGGGGATGATAAAATGTGGCGGCCAGCTTGCCCCAGTAGGTTTTCTCCATCAATACTTTGCCATACGTGGCGCTGGTGGCGGCTTGAATCCCGTCCATCATGCAGGTCTGCGGATGACCCTCGCCCAACTCCGGGAAGACAAAGAAGCCGTGATCTTTTTCTGGTTGAATGCCCAGATAGTCCAGCGCTAATTTGCCCATGCGATAACCGATCGGCATAAACGGACAGCGATGACCATGAAATTCGAACGCCCAGTCCGGCGGATAGTGTTTGTTTGACTTCATCTTTCATTTCCTTTCAATAAAATGATTAATTAGTACTACTATGTGGTTTTCAAAATAATATTGGTACGAATATGTCATTTTTTTTAAACCCTTGCGAAGGCTCGGATCCTTCGTAAGGGTTCATCGAAATGAATCTCACGCTTCAACGGCTACACCATGCTTTTGGGCCGCGTCCCGAATATCTTGCTCGCTGATGGCGATGCGATCCGGGTTCTGCACCATTTTGTGCAGAATCTGACTGTCGGGCAGATTTCCGACTGCCGCCAGCACATCACCCACATAGACGATGGGATAAATTTTCTCACCGAAATATTGATACGCCAGCGAAGCTAATTGATCCAGTTCGATATCGCTTTCAGTTTTATCCACCACTTCGGTTTCGATGTCTTTATCATTTTTAAACCATCCTTTTAATGCCGTGCGGATCATATCCGTCGAATAGGTCTGGCAGCAGGATTTCAAGCCGCCGTTTAAAATGACTTTGATTTTCATGTTAACTCCTCGATTAAAATTTCTATCACCTGCTTTGGCTTTGGGGCTGCTCTTAATTTTTCACGAAATGGAGCTTTGGCTATTGCCTGTTCCATTTTCTGAAGCATGGCTATGAATTCGTTTTCCATTTCCGGCGGCGCAATGATTAAAAAAATGAGATCAATGGGATGTCCGTTTTTGCTGTAATAGCCAATCCCTTTATCAAAGCGTCCAAAAAATAGTGCCGGCTCAATTACGCTGTCGTGCAAGGCTCGAAATAGCACTGCACAACAGCCAGAAGCGGATGGCGCCATTATCTCATGATGCAAAATATTTTTTGCCAACGCCTCAAAATCCCTAACTGCCGAACTCTGGCGAGCCAGATCTAACATCGCTGAAATGGTTTCCAATTCAGATTCTGCCGTCAGGGTCAAGCTTATATTCTGACTGCTGATCCAATTTTTGATTGCTTTCATTCTGATCGCCACAAGGTTTATTACTTTGCTGTACTGATTAAAAAACCGAAAATTTCAAATATCTGCCTGGATTTTTTTTAATATCTTGAACCAAATCATTTATACTTATGGCCAGGGTATCCAGGTGTTGATAAAGCCCGTCCTCATATACCAATCTGCCCAGCGTTCCTTGATGTGATTCGACCTGATGCGTAATCGCCTCCAGATGGTTTGCTGCTTTTGATAATCTATCGGTAATGATTGACAAATTTTTTGAGCTGGTAAACATATTGACGCCAAGAGAATCGACCTTTTGTTGATCCATAGTCGTTAAATTTTTCAAATTGCTGGAAAATTTCTGGAGATTTTCGGCCGTCACGGAGAAATTACCCTGTGATTCAGCGATCATTTGATTTAAATGGAATGTGACTGAATTTAAATTTTGCAGCGTCTGCTGAATGTTATTTTTAGCTGAGTCATTCAGCACAGTTTTTAGCTGCTGTAACAGTTTTGAAATAGAAATCAATATTGGTTCCATATTCGCGCTAAGATCGGTAAGGTCGCCGATAGCATAGCCCTCTATCTGATCATTTTCAGACAAAATTTGCTCGACAATGCCAGGCTGAATCTCAACATACTTTTCGCCCATCATGCTCAAAGTTTTTATAAAAGCCCTGCTGTCTTTCGGAAGACGGTATTTCTCGTTCACATAAATTCGCATATAGACATCGGTGTTTTTCAAGCTGATCGCTTCAACCCGGCCAACTTCCACGCCGGCAATTAATACGGGGTCGCCTTTAATAACCCCCGTGGCATTATCAACATGAATCAGAATATGATAGCCACGTTCATGCAGGCTGACATTTTTTAAAATAATCATCATGATTATCAATAATAAAATGGCAATTGTAATCGTGATCCCAATTTTAACTTCATTTTTCATATAATGCCTCGATTTTTTCTACACGAAAACAGCCAATGAGAAATTTTTGAATTTCATGGTGATGCATTCCTCGAATTGTCTCGGGTGTACCCTGAAGCTCAATCACACCATTATGAAGCAGCGCGATGGAATCGCCAATCGTAAAGGCGCTGTGCATGTCATGTGTCACGATTATCGACGTCATCTTTAATTCATGTTTTAATCTAACAATTAATTGATTGATGTTTTCAGCCGTTTCTGGATCCAGCCCTGTCGTGGGTTCGTCAAACAGGATATATCGTGGTGCAGCGGCAATGGCACGGGCGATGCCGACGCGTTTTTTCATGCCACCGCTCAACTCAGCAGGAAATTTATTTGCTACGTCACTTAAATCGACAAACTCCAGACACTCTTTCACGCGGTCGTGAATTTTCTGATCGCTCCAGTTAAAAAACTTTTTTATGCCCAGTCCTATATTTTCTGCCACTGTCATGGAATCGAATAGTGCTGCTGCTTGAAATACATAACCAAAATGGCGTCGAATTGATTGCAACATGCGAAAATTTAGAGTCACAATATTCTGATCATCGATCCAGATTTCGCCATGATCGGGTGGTAGCAGTCCGATAATTAATTTAAGCAATACTGTTTTGCCACTGCCACTTTTTCCGATAATAACAGTGGCTTCGCCATCATGAATTTCCAGATTTACGGCACGCAATACTTGATTTGAGCTAAAGCACTTGTGCAAGTTGACTATTTTTATCATTATTTTTTACCAGCCCAATTTTAATATAAATTGTGCCATGATATAATCCAGAATCAGAATCATCACACAGGACATGACAACACTGCGGGTGGTAGCCTTGCCCACGCCTTCCGCACCGCCGGTGGTAAAATATCCGACATAACAAGCATTGGCGCTAATCACAAATCCGAATACAGCAGATTTTATGATGCCATAGATCAAATCCCAGGGCAGAAAAAAACGCCGTGCTCCTTTCAAAAATTCGGCGGACGACATATTAACAGTAATAATAGAAATCAACCATCCGCTTATTGATCCCATGGCATCGGCAAAGATGGTAAGGACGGGAACCATAATCACGCCCGCAATCAACGTGGGCACAACCAGATACGCCACGGGATTGAATGCCATGACCTCCAGGGCATCGATCTGTTCCGTGACGCGCATGGTACCCAATTCGGCGGCGATGGAAGCGCCCACACGTCCTGCCAGAATCAAGGCGGTTAGCACCGGGCCCAATTCCAGAATAATCGATTCCACCACCACCGAGCCTGCCAGGTAATATGGGGCGCGGCCCTCCAGTGAATAAAGCACCTGAACCGCCTCAACCATGCCCACAAATGCGGAAGTCAATAGGACAATTGGCAATGAACGAATACCGATAAATTTCATCCGCTTTATAGTATTCTCATAATAAGTTGAAAAATCCCGCAGCGACCGCAGCGACCACCATAGCAATTGGCTGTATTTGCCAATTTCGGCAAAAACATGTTCAAGATAAGCTGGCAATGATTGCTTTTTAACCGATGTTGATTCCATTTTTTTAACGAATTATAATCATTTAATCAACTGAATTTCCTTTACCATTTATGATGGCATTGCGACCCGCCATTGGGCGAAGAAACAATCGCTGAATTGTCTTGCACCACGTGAGATGGCTTCGTTCCATTTCATTGCGCTCGTAATGACATTAGTTCAGATGGTTAAACAGATAAAGACATTTATTGATGTTATCAAAAATTTGAAGCGATCAATAACTTTATTTACTATCAGGTTTTTTCCCAGATTGTTTTTTTAAAAACAGTAATCGCTGCACCACCGTAAAATGAGTAAGAGCCATCAGAATTACGATAACCGTTTTTAAAATCCAGCCCTGGAAAATAACACCGATCCCTAAAGCAACCAACCGTTCGGATCGCTGCATCAAGCCCAGGTTACATTGAAGCTTCATGCCTTCCCCGCGGGCTTTAACATAACTGGTCAACAACGAGCCCACCAATGATGCGACGACGCAAAATACCCAGGCAGGCTGTCCTGTTAAACAATAGTGCACCGCTAAACCAACAAACAAAAATGATTCATTATAACGATCAATCGTGGAGTCAAGTACCGCACCGAAAGAACTGGTCTGCCCCGTTACCGAAGCAAGCTGTCCATCAACTATATCCAGCACTCCCATGAAAATTCCAGCCAAAAGCGCCAGAAAAAAATGGTTAGCTGCCAATAATGATCCCGCCATTAATCCAAACAAAAGGCTAAAGATCGTGACAAAATCAGGACTCAAACCTAACCGCGAAAACTTGTTTGTAAAATATCGACAGCGATCATTGAACCATTTTTCAAAGCGATCGGGAAGTATCCCGTTGGGCGTTTCGGACATGATTCTAATGTGCCTTGATTAAGTATTACCGTGTAATGATTTTAGTTTTTTGTGTCCATCTTTCATTTCTCTTGCATAAGATGGATTGTTACTGAATCTTTTCTGAGCACTTAAATTATTATTACACAGTTTTCAGCATCGCCAAAAGGTGTTGGTTCGTATCGATCGGCTTCGGGATCATTAATCCAGGTAACTCCATGAAGCCAGTATCTGAACCTGTAATCCTTTCCAGCATCCAATTCTACATCAACCGAAAATGTACCCTTTTCCTTGTTTTTCGCAAAAAGATTGACGCCTGGCTCCCAGTTATTGAATTCGCCAACCACACTTGCCTGATCGAACGGTAAATCGATACCTGACGGTAATGTAAAGGTCACAATACATCGCTTCTTGTCTCGAGAGTACTTTTTACTGATAGCCATGATAAACCTCCTCAAAAAAAAGATTGTTGATGAATGTGGAGCGTCAACACCGCCGCTCCAGTGGTTTCATTGGATCAAAGATCCATCAAGAACAAAATACACCGGTTGGTGTTTTGCAGCGTTATCGATGCCATTTTCCTCATCATGTTGTCGAATTCGTTTTCCATTTCTGGCGGCGCAAGGATTAAAAAAAAATGAGATCAATGGGATGTCCATTTCTGCTCTAATAACCAATTCCTTTGTCGAAACGCCTAAAAAATAGCGCTGGCTCAATCACACTGTCGTGCAAGGCTCGAAATAGCGCTGCACAACAGCCAGAAGCGGATGTCGCCATGATTTCTTGATGCAAAATATTTCGTGCCAGCGCCTCGACATTGCGCACCGCCGAACGCTGGCGAGCCAGCTCTAACATCGCTGAAATGGTTTCCAATTCAGATTCAGCCGTCATCGCGAGATCGATATTTTGGCTTTTGAGCCAATTTTTTATTTTAAATTAATGAGTCTACTCTAAAAAGCCTTTGACCGTCCGCCAGTTGGCGGATAGTGTAATTAGCGGTTTTTAGAATGCACTCATTAATATCTCCAAAATCAAATTCAGCAGCCACATCAGCGTCACCGCAAAAAAAATCCAGCCCGATGATCTACCGATAATTCCAATTCAACTGCAACGCCAAATTACGCAGCTCGCCCAGGCTACCAGGAGATATAAAATAGTAATACTGAAAAATATTATTGACAATGAACATCAGGGAATAATTGGTTTTTTTGATCCCGATTTGCAGATCGGTTACGTACGCAGGTACCTGCTTTTCAAGATCAGGAATGTTGGTCAACCGATCCACCTGATGAATTTTACTGATGTAGCGAACATCAGCGCCCCCAATCCAGTCGCGCCACTGGTATTGTCCTCGTAGGCTAACCAGATGGTTCGGCCGATATTTTAGCTCTTTGTTATAATCCGGGTTGGGCGCCTGATTGACCGTTTTCGACAGATCCTGGGTATGAAGATAGGTATAGCCGACATTTACTGTGAACTGATTTTTGAAAAAGCTCAACTGCTGATCCGCTTCAAAACCGTAAATTCGGGCGCGGGTTATATTTTCGAACCGGACTGCCAGCTCGCCGGGTTGAAGCTGGGGTTCGATCAAATCCCAGAAATCATTAACAAAGCAACCTACATCAACATAGCCGAATGAATTGAAATTGCGGCGAAATCCCGTCTCCAGCGAGATGTTTCGCTCCGGTGCCAATTGCGGATTGGGCTTGATCTTGATTTGATTGGAAAAAGTGGCGATGAACCGCTCGGCAATGGTGGGGGCACGGAAACCCCTGCCGGCCGAGAGCCGCCAGATATTGTTGTCTTTAAGCTGGTAATTAACGCCAATTTTGGGATTGAATTGCGATACCTGGTTTACTTCTTTGCCCTGCTCGGCATCCCAGCGACCGCCCAGATCTAATTTCAAATTGGACAATGGCTGCACAGAATATTGTGCATAAAGCGAGCCGTTGGCAATTTGCCGGCTGCCATATTGAATGGAAAAAACGCGATCGAAATTAATGTCCCATCCAAACGTCAGGTTATGCTGTGCATCGAATTGATAGCCAAACTGCATCTCATGACCCAGCGCTTTGGCACAGGTTTTCCGGATCGTTTCGGTGGTTGCCGGGGCAAAACCAGGACGGGCAATCTCCCGATCTTCATCATGGTTGCGGTGAAAATTGAAGCGCAGTCGATAGTAAAGCCGGCTGCTCAATGTTTGCGTCATCAGCGAGTTCACATAAAATGTTTTGCTGGCGATCCGTGAATATTTATCCGCCGGATCACTGCCGGATTGCAACGCATGATTGATATCTTTCCAGTAATTGAAGCCGCCGTTATCGGAATCTCGCCAGCCAGTTTGAATCAGCCAATCATTGTTCGGATTCAACTTGAAGCGAAACCTGCCGTAAAAATTCCAGTATTTAAAATCAGCATTCTCTTTAAAGCCGTCATTATTATTATAATTGACCGAAATGGAGCTTGCCACGCCAAGGATAGTGGACATATAATTTAATGACGTGCCCCGGAACATCTTGCGCTCATCACTCCACTGCCATTGGGAATACGAAGGCGGGCTATAAAGCCCCGCATAAAATGACAGGCTGAGATGCGATGTATCTGGCTCTGGTTTTTTCGTAATAATATTGATCACACCGCCCATGGCGCTAGAGCCATAGAGCGCGGAGCCAGCGCCTTTCATCACTTCCACCTGCTCGATCTCCGCAACGGGTACGGCGCTGAAATCGGCACTGCCCTCAGCGCCAGAGAGAAATGGAACACCATCCAACAAGACCAGGGTACGAGTACCAACTCCAGCACTAAACCCAGCGGAGCCCCTGATAGAAATGTTATCTCCGGCGGTTTGAACACCCGGGACATATTGCAGGGCTTGATCTAATGTAATGGAATTGCGAATGGCGATGTCTTCCGGCTCAATTACATCCATGGAAACGGGCACATCTTCGATCGCCTGACTAAATTTGCTGGCCGTAACGACAATGCCATGCATTTGCAGTGCGGTCTCTTCCAACTCAAAATCGACCGAACATTTTTTAGCAGGTAACACCTTTATTAGTAATTCCTGTTTGCGAAAGCCAATTGCCGAGCTAACGATGACATATTTCCCTGGTCGCACTTTCTCAATGACAAATCGACCGTTTTGATCTGTCGACGCTCCCAGGAACGTCCCGTTGATAAAGATATTGGCATTCATGATTGGTTCCCCCGTCTGTTTGTTTGATACGCGACCTTCGATTGTTCCAGTTTCAGTTTGTGTAAATCCGTTGTCATAAACCAATACCAATGTAAAAATCAGCACCAGGAACAAACGCAGCGCGCACCTTTTTTGTGCTTTCATCGTTGCTCCCTCCTGATAATTTTGTTATTTGACGAAATGAAAGACCAGGTAATACTTCACAAAATTAAACCCGGGATAGGGAAACGCTCCGGACAGCGTTACCAGCATCAATGAGTCCGTGCTGGCGGTATAGCCCACGGTATCGATTTTGAAGGTGGTGGGATGCAACGGCAGAACAATCGCCTCGTCCCAGGGCTGCTGATAGACACCTGATTCATTGAGCGTATCCGCAAATGGTGACATCGGGATCACCATGCCGCCCATTTTGATCGTCGGTGTCACCTGGATGATGGTGTTCCAGGCAAATGATTTATCCGCGTTAAATTTTACGCTGCCTGCCACTGAGGCCGCCAACCCTAAACTATCCACCATTCCCACAATCTGACTGGGATCAGCTAAATTCGCCTCTAACGATTTCTCCGCTCGCGGAACCCAGGTGCCAGTTAGCTCACCGCCCGATACCTCGCGGGCAAAATTCAGCTCCGTCACGGGTATTTGTTTGCTTTCAGTCGGTGCAGCCCCTTTGTTGCAGTTGGTGATAAGAAGCGATAAACAAGCCAACAGAATTAAATAAGTACGCATGATGCACCTCCATGATTTTGGTTTGCAGCTACTCAAAATTTAATGGTAAAGCAAGCATTCCTAAACTTTAAAAGTTTAGGAATGCTTGCCCCATCATTTTTTGAGAGGATACGGTAAAAATTTAGCCATTAGAACTACAACTGTCATTTCGACCGCAGGGAGAAATCTTTGCAAGCAACAATCGCTGAATTGGAAGCATTTTCCAAGAAAGATTTCTCGCCACGCTCGAAATAACACGCCTATTCAGTTGGGTAAATTTGTACCATTATCGTTTATTATGAATCTACCCGTCACAATTCATCAGCAAAAAATATTGAATTATGATCATTGTTATGGCGCTCAAAATAGCGACACTGAAAAGGTCTAATCCGGCATTTTCTGAAATTCCATCTCAAGAGGCACGGGATGAGCGGTAGCTTTTGCTGATCGCTCAATCCAATCGCTCGGTATGGTCAACCAGTCTGCCTTCAAGATAAGCGCGCACCGCATCGTCAATCACTGAGATGTCGGTGACGATCGGCTGGATGCCGGCCTCTTTCATGCTCTCGTAGGCGCCAGCGCCCATGCCGCGAGCCAGCAGCACTTGACAGTCAGCAATGGCCGCCGCCATGCGGGCGTGCCGCGATTGAGATTCGGCCCCGAAGCCATGCCCGCGCGCATCGCTTACCTCATGGTGCGGCTCACTCTGGAATTGCGCATGCCCGAGCTTGTCGCGGCGCTCGCGGTTAACTATCTTGCCGTTCTCAATGGTAACAACAACATAAAACGGCGCGCGACCAAAATGTTGACTGATCGTTACCTCATCCTCGCTAACAATAGCTATTTTCATGATTCGTCTCCTCACTAATTTTTGATCATAATTTCGATACCTGGATTATTCACCTACTTTGCCACAGAGGCACAGAGAACACAGAGAAAAATTATTGGAAAATCTCTGTGCCCTCTGGGCCTCTGTGGCTGAAATTAATCCGAAATGTTGCCACAGAGGCACAGAGAACACAGAGAAAAATTATTAAAAAATCTCAGTGCTCTCTATGTCTCTGTGGCGAAAATTAAATTAGAAAATCTCTGTGCCCCCTGTGTCTCTGTGGCTAAATCTCATCGCTCTTCCCAGGGCCACATCCGGGCTTCCGGACTATCGGGATATGTCTCCCGAATTTCCAGCATTTCTTCTCGGAACTGCTGGCTATCGTACGTTTTTAGATAGTTTGCCATTCCCCGCCAGAACAGGAGCGTGGCGGCTCGTGGGTTTGTCGAAAATTGTTCCAGACCATCGGTCAAGATTTCAATGGCTTCGCTGTATTTTCCCCGCGGAATATGATAAGCCGCCAGTCCCAATCGCATCACGATGCGAAAATCTTCGGGCGGCAAATAGCCCGGCAGCGAATGGAGCAATTTGCCCCGATAGTCCAGAAAATAAAACGATGGTGTCCACACGGCGGAATAGCTCGATCGGATGTAATGTTCTTTTAAAATATCCAGCCGCAGGGGAACGAACCACTGGTACAACTCAGCGCTCACTTCCGGGTCAGGATAAGTCACCGCATACATCTTGCGGCAGCCGGAACATTGTACCCGATGGAATTGCAATAAAATGGGCCG
>Ga0068707_1003538_pt1 | contig 10892 bp, 7 predicted proteins | sample YNPNPMetaG_FD_66600 | JGI IMG/M metagenome (GOLD analysis project Ga0068707, IMG submission 66600) | Anoxygenic and chlorotrophic microbial mat microbial communities from Yellowstone National Park, USA - YNP NP MetaG | ecosystem: Environmental > Aquatic > Thermal springs > Hot (42-90C) >... | reverse complement strand
AGTCCCGGTCCATCGGGGACGATAACAAAACCGTCGGACCCGATGAAAGGCTTCTGCACTCCGTCCACGAGGTCTTCATAATTCTCTGTGTCTGCATCGTGAAACTCGAGCGCGAGAAAGTTCTCTGTCGCGGCAGCGCAATGGACGCTCGCGAACAATGCCACCGGCGACCCGGCCATGTGCATTGCCATGGATATGCCATGTTCCATGGCCAAATCACCGATTTTCTTCGTCTCGAGCAAACCGCCCGCCGTGGCAAGGTCCGGATGGCAAATTGAAATCGCATGTTTCTGAAACAAGGGAACAAACCCTTCCTTCAAATAGATGTCTTCGCCCGTAAGAATTGGCGTTTTGCATGACTGCCGAATACGCACGTAATCGTCCACGTAATCCCACGGGATGGGGTCTTCGATCCACGCCAGATTGAACGGGTCAAGCGCTTGCGCCACTTTGATCGCGTCCTCGACACCGAAATGCCCCAAGTGATCAACGGCCAACGGCACGTCCCAGCCAACCACGTCGCGAACCTTGCGAACGTACTCCTGAAGCGCCCCAAGACCTTTTTCGCTCACCCTGATCCCAGTGAATGGATGGCGCACAGAAGCAAACGCGCCCCGCGGCGAATACGGGTCAACGCCATCCCCGTGTGGATATGAAACCGCTCCGGGCACATCCCGAAGCAAATTCAGCCCAATGTCCATCTTCAGAAAAGTGAATCCGCGTTCCCGACGTTTCAACAGGCGCCTTCCCATTTCTTCCGGATCCTTGTGAGTTGGCGTGTCTGCATAAAGCCTGATCTTGTCCCGGAACTTCCCACCCAGCATCTGCCAACACGGAACGCCCCATGCCTTGCCCGCAAGGTCCCAACACGCCATTTCAATTGCCACCACTCCGCCAGCTTGTCGCCCGTGCCCGCCAAACTGCTTTAGTTTTCTGAAAATACGGTCAACGTGACACGGGTTCTCGCCGAGAATCCTGCTCTTTAGCATCAGTGCGTAAGTGGCGCTGGCGGCGTCCCTGATCTCTCCGTAGCCATGGAGTCCCTGATTTGTTTCCAACCGAACAACATAACTCCTGAACTGGCCGCGCACGGGCACAACCCGCAGATCCGTGATGCGCAATTTCGACGGCTCTGAATTGGTATTCACCCTGCCGCGGACCGCCTCGGCATCGTCGGCCGAAAGAAACATCCCCGACAATGCCGTGCCCGCGATTCCGCCGATCCCGGCTTTTGCAAACCATTGTCGTCTTGTGATGTTCATTTTCATTGGCTGTCTCCAATCATCGCGTTTTGCACTGAACGGGCTGCGTCCCGCAATCTAATCACTCGCGTGGGGGTCGCCGCCGCCAGTAGGTCGCAAGAATTGAACCCGAAACGTTCTGCCATGGCCCGAATATGGCCGGTGCCAGTGCCGCTTTCGCACTGCCAAGAGTGTTCATTGCGATCCCCGTCGCCATTCCGCCGTTCTGCATACCGACCTCGACCGCCACCGTCCGCGCGTCGATGACACTCAACCTGAGCGCGCGGGCAAACCAGTATCCGAGCATGTAACCGAAAACATTGTGCATCATTGATGCCGCGAGCAATGCAAGACCAACCCGCTTCAAATCCTCGCTCGACCGCGCGGTTATGACACCGATTATCAGGCAAATCGCCGCCATCGAAACAACCGGAAGCGCGCGGTCCATCCAATTGCCCGGCCCCCGAAACACACGATCGATCAGCACCTTTGTAAGCCCCACCATGCCAACCATTGCGAACCCGACAACCAAACCGCTTTTCAGTCCGCCGAGCAAATCCGCCGGAATCATCGTCGTGCAGACAGCCGCACCCACGCATCCTGCACAAAACAACACCATGTGCCGTAAGCGCACAAAAAAGCTCCCGCCCCCGTACAGCATCCTGTTTGCAATCAAACCCGCCAGCACCGGCACAATAATCATGTTGAAGATATCGACCATCATCTTGACGAAACTTATCGAGATGTAACGCCCGGCAAGCAGCTTCATCAGCAATGGCGTCATAAGGGGCGATACAAGCGTCGAAGTGGCCGTCATCGTGACCGAGAGCGCGACATTCGACCTTGCAAGATAATTGATCACATTCGATGCCACGCCGCCCGGCGCGGAGCCGATCAACACCACCCCCGCCGCAATTTCAGGCTCGAAACCAAACAGCAACGTTAACCCGAACCCGACAAGAGGCATCACAAGGTACTGCGCAACCATGCCAACGACAACCGGCCATGGTACAGCCAACACCCGGGCAAAATCAGCCACGCTCAGTGTGGTCCCCATGCCAAACATGATTATCTGAATCAGCGGAACAATCAGATACTTGAGGTCGAACCCGAACCACGTGCCAAACAGCAACGGGTGCGCCAGAGCGGCAGCGACAAATGCAAACACCCAAACGGTAAATGCATAGCTCTTCAGCGCTCTATGGCGCGTCATCAATACCGCTGCCGCCACCAACAGGATTACCAGCACAGTGCCCATGGCAAATGCATATCGGTTGGGGACAGGCGGTACCGGGTGTTTGCCGCACCGGCCGAGACGACCTCTATCCCATGCACCGCAGTACCAGAGCTTCGCATGGGATCGTATTCTCGACGATAACTTCCTCCGGAACAATCTTATTCGCAACGGGCACAACTGCGCGCCATGGTTGCGTCAAACCACGTGGTTCCTTACACTGGCCTTTTACAGTGTGTCGCATGATTTCAACACCATCCTTCGACGACCTTTCGCGCCCTGCCGCAGACCCGGCATACTGGATGCTGGACCCGAAAGTAGTTTTCCTCAACCACGGTTCATTCGGCGCCTGTCCGCGGCCCGTGCTCGAGTTCCAACAGACCATCCGCAATTCGCTCGAAAAACAACCGGTCCATTTCTTTGCGCGCCAGTTGGAAGCGTTGCTGGATGCGGCGCGCGCATCACTGGCCGCATTTGTCGGATGCAACGCCGATGACCTCGTCTTTGTTCCAAATGCAACCTCCGGAGTCAACACCGTCCTCAGGTCCATCGGCTTCAAGCCCGGCGACGAGCTTCTGACAACGGACCACGAATACAACGCCTGCCGCAACGCTTTGAATTTCGTCGCCGAACAGGCCGGGTGCCGCGTTGTCGTCACACAAGTCCCGTTCCCGCTGAACAGCGAGGACCAGATCGTCGAAGCCATATTGTCATCAGTTACCACCCGCACCCGGATTGCTTTGCTGGATCACGTCACCAGCCCGACCGCGCTTGTCCTCCCAATGGAACGACTGGTTCGCGAACTTGCTCGACGTGGCGTCGAAACTCTTGTGGACGGCGCTCACGCGCCCGGAATGCTGCCCCTGAACCTGAACAAGCTGGGCGCTGCATATTACACAGGCAATTGCCACAAGTGGGTCTGCGCCCCTAAAGGCGCCGCGTTCCTCCACGTGCGGCCCGACCTCCAACATGCCATCCGCCCTCTTGTCATAAGCCACGGCGCAAACTCACGCCGAACAGACAGATCACGGTTCCTGATCGAATTCGGCTGGACCGGAACCGTTGATCCATCGGCTTACCTGAGCGTGCCGGTTGCCATCCAATACATGGAATCCCTCGCACGGGGCGGGTGGCCAACGATAATGCGAAGAAATCGCGAGCTTGCCATCGCAGCGCAAAAGATGCTTTGCAAAGCCCTTGCGATTGCCCCCCCATGTCCGGAGCACATGATAGGCTCGATGACGGCTGTGCCATTTTGGGATTCGCCCGAGCCCGAATCACCCACATCACCACTCTACGTTGATCCTGTTCAGGACCTGCTTCTGGAAAAACACAACATCGAAGTGCCAATCATGCCATGGCCCGCACATCCCCGGCGAGTGCTTCGCGTCTCGGCTCAACTCTACAACTCCCTTGACCAATACGAATTGCTCGCCCATGCACTTGGAGCATACAAACCCGACCAGTTTTGATCTGGCAAAAGCCGGATTGCTTGGTTCAATCAACTCCGATGACGACGCACACTTTCCAGCTACCGCGAATGCCCTCGATCATCATCGCGGCACTCACCGTCATGGGCACCGCACAACCCGCCGTGCCGTTTGTCATGCCATGGGACGATTCCACCCCGGGTATCACCGACTTTTCAGCGCTAAACACACCCATCAGCCCAGACGCCCGCGTGAGAGTGGACACAAACGGGCATTTTGTTGTTAACGGGAACCGGATTCGGTTCCTCGGCATGAACTTCGCCGGCCAACTGCCATTCACACCAACAAACAAGACAGAGGCCGTCGCCGCGCGCCTCGCAAAGTTCGGAATCAACTGTGTCCGTTTCCATCACATGGACGCGCCCTGGGCACAGGGCGGCGGGCTCCTCGCCTACACAAGCACAACAAGCACAAACATCAATCCGGTGCAGTTGGAAAGACTGCATTACACCGTCGCTCGCCTGAAAGAACACGGCATTTATTCAGACATCAACCTGCTGGTGGGACGACAGTACCGTTCACGCGACGGCCTCGGCAGCGATGTTGTGACCATGGATTGGAAAGACACACACGTGCTTGGATACTTCAACGACACAGCACTTGCGCTTCAGAAGGACTATGCACGCAAGGTGCTCACGCCAACCAACAGGTTTACCGGCCTGCCCCTCGCCAAAGACCCCGCAGTCGCATTCGTCGAGATCATCAACGAAAACGGCATCGTCCAGAAATGGCTGGATGGCGGGCTTGATCGCCTGCCCGCCAGTTATGCTGCACAGCTCGGCGCGAGATGGAACGACTGGCTCGCCTTGCGCTACACCAACGATACTGCCCTGCTTGCTGCATGGCGGGCCATTGACCAGCCCCTTGGACCAAACCTTCTCAAGAACGGCGCTTTCAGCAATGCACTGAGTTATTGGACCACCGAACAGCATTCGTCGGCGCGCGCCGTCTCGAGCCGCACTTATGATTTCATCGGTGGCGCGCCCTCGGCGCAAATCAAGGTTACTCAGACCAGTTCCGAAGCCTGGCACATCCAGTTCAATCAGGCCGGCTTGAGCGTCACAGTTGGCCAGCCATACACGATCACCTTCTGGGCAAAATCTGATCCGCCAGCCAGTCTCGATGTCTCCGTGATGCAGGCGCACGCCGATTGGCAAGCCGTCGGCTTCAACCAACGGTATGCTCTGTCCACAAACTGGCAGCAATTCACACGCACGTTCATCGCAGACCGAACCGACACCAACGTGCGCGTCAATTTTGGAGGCATGGGAACCGTGCTGGGAACATTCTGGATCGCCGATGTCCGCTTCCATTCCGGCGGACAGGTTGGTTTGCTCCCGCCCGGCACATCACTAGCAACCCGCACCATTCCACGCATACTCTACTCCGGCGACGGTTACACAGGAACAGCCGAAGCACGAAAGGATTGGTTGCGCTTCCTCCGTGACCTCGAGTTTCGATACTACGAACAAATGCTTGAATGCATCCGCTCTGAATGTGGCTACAATGGGCTTGTCTTTGGCACCATCATGGCCAACAGCCCCGCCACCGTGCAGAGCAGGCTCGACGTCATCGATGGTCACGCTTACTGGCAACACCCCGTCTTCCCGGGCACGGCATGGGACATGTCAAACTGGTACGTGCGAAATGTGTCAATGGTTAACACGCTGGGCGATGACAACACACTCGCCGGCCTCGCACGCCAAAGAATCAAAGGGAAACCATTCACAGTCACCGAGTACAATCACCCCCAGCCGAACTACTATGGAGCCGAAGGACCGTTGCTTCTCGCCGCCTACGCCGCTTTCCAAGATTGGGATGGAGTCTGGATGTTCGACTACGGCCATGGTCAAGACAGTTCTACAACCATGGGTTGGGTGCAGGGCTTCTTTGACACGGCCCAACACCCCGGCAAAATGGCAAACCTGCTCCTGGCCGCAAATCTTCTCCGCCGCGGCGATATCCAACCCGGACAACAAGAAATCACAACGGCGCTCACGCCGGAAACCGAAATTGACATCCTGCTCAAAAGCCATGCGTGGGGCATCTTTTCTTCAAGCCAACTCGGTGTCCCGGGCAAACTCGCTTTCGCAAGGCGACTCAGCACAAGTGTCGGCACAAACGTTGCCGGCCTCACAAATCCACCCGTTGGACCGACAGGAAGCATCATCACCTCTGATACAGCCGAACTCACCTGGGACCTCAGCATCCCTGAACGCGGATTGGTGAAAATCAACACCCCGCGAACCAGGGCGTTGGTCGGTTGGTGCACCAACAAGATCATCAATCTGGGTGAACTCACCTTCGCCCCAAACACCAACATGCTCGGCTGGTGCACAATCGCAGCCACAATCGTCCGCGGCGATTCTTTCACCAATGCGTGCCAAGCACTGCTCGTCGCAACCGGCTGGTGGGAAAACACAGGGCAGACATGGAAAAACGCGGAGAAAAGCTCGCTGTCAAAGTTCGGAGGCCCGCCCGTCCTCACTGAAGTTGTCCCATTCACTCTGAGCTTACCCCTGAGCACAAACCGCGTCCGAGTCTGGGCGCTGGACGAACGCGGTCAGCGGAAAGCATCTGTCCCCGTGACGGGCAACGCCACCAATGCAGTCATCGTCGTCACCACAAACAGCTCGACGATATGGTACGAAATCAATGTGGCGCCTCTGACCGGCTACGCCCAATGGCAGACACAGAATTTCACCGCGGTTGAATTGCTGAATCCGGCTGTCAGCGGTGAGAGCGCCACGCCAGCCGGCGACGGCGTGCCCAACCTCGTAAAATACTACCTCGGACTGCCGGCAAAGACACCTGCGCCAGCAGACCGCCTCCCGCTGCCGGCGCTGATCCTCCTAGGCGAACAATCGTTCCTTGCAATCCAACATCTCCGCGACAAGACAGCCACCGACGTCAAATGCAACCCTGAAACATCCAATGACCTGCAGACTTGGGAATCAGGGCCGTCTGCTGCGATTCTGCATTCAGTCGAGGACCTCGGGCTGCTGGAACGCGTCACATTTCGCGATACCGAACCAGTTACAGCCCATAAGCAGAGGTTTATGCGACTGGCCATTCGCCGCTGAAAAAGCGGATGACCGGATTGGTCTCAGGCCTGTCAGCCGCGCGTGATGCTCAATCCTTGATAATCAAAACGCTGCAATGGGCGTGATCACTAATTCGATCCGCCGTGTCGCCCAACAAACGTCCCCAAAGCTCCGAATGATCGCTGTGGCCAACCACAATCAAATCGTAACCGCCTTCCCTGGCAAAGTTGACAATCGTCTTTGCCGGATGACCGCGCCTGACCTCGCAATCGATCCTGATACCGTGCTGCGCCGCCACTTCTTCGACCTCTTTCTTTCGCTCCTGAAAGTAGTCTTCAGCGGCTTCAGCTTCAGCCTCGGGTTCACCCGGCACGTCTGAATGCCGAGGCAAAGGTTCTCTCACCCACAACGCTGTTATGCGGGCGTTATACTCCCTCGCGAGAACCGCCGCACGCTGTAACGCCCGTTTCCCGCCCTTGGACCCGTCATAGCCAACCAGTATCTTTGTGAACATGGACGCCTCACTTTCTATTCGGCAATTTGACCATACCTGCCCTGACGTTAACCCTGCGTTGATAAAACCGTCCCCACGCATCCATCGTACGCCGCGTAGGTTCATAAAACTTCTGCGCGATCAGGGTCGGAACCACCGCGCTCAGTATCACCACCGTCACCAAGATCGAGTACTGCTCCCTGCTTATGATTTTGTTCTGCAGTCCGAAAAGGGCTGAAATGGTCCCGAATGTCAGCCCTGTTGACATCAGCAGTGTGGTGTACTTGGCCTCGCGCTTCCGCATGCAATACACCCTCGACAATGGAAACACCCCCACGAACTTGGTCAGCATTTTCATTGCAAGCAGCACCAAAATCACGCCCACCGCACTCCAAACTGCCGACAAACCAACAAACGATCCGGCTCGAATGAAATAAAACGGTGTAAACATCGCAAACGCAATGGACCGCATCCTCAGCACCAAGGTCTTGTCGTGAAAGAAAACACCGGCCAAAACCAGCCCCAACAAATACGCCGGCAACACGGCTTCACTCTTGGCCGCAGTAGCCAGCCCACCAAGGAAAAACAATACAAAGAAAACAAACTTGATTTCGGGTTCGCTCACGCGTTTTGCCCCACAACGCGATATGACAAACCGCGTAAGCCCGGGAACGATCAACAACGCCAAACAGGTCACCACAAAAAACACCAACAACCACACGTCGTAGTTTGCAAAAATCAGCCCCAATGCCAGCACCGTCCCAAGGTCGTTGATGAAACACGCCACAAGTATCATCTTGCCCATCGCGGTCTCGCTCTGGCCGGTCTCAATCATCACTGCATACACGACCGCAACAGATGTTGTGGAAAGCGCAATGCCGGCGATCTGGGACTGGTGAACCGACCAGCCCAGCACAAGCTGCGCAAACGCCCACACCCCGCCAAATGGCAACAAAAACGCCGCAGTGCCAATGGCAAGACCCGGTCGTAAATTCTTGCGCAACGCCACCGGATCGATTTCCGCTCCTGCAAGGAATGTCAGCACCCCGCTGCCCAGCATCGCCAGAAAATTCGTCCAATCGGTCGAGCGCAGAATAGAATGCCCGTCAGCCAGAGAAACGTTCCCCGCTGCAACGCCGACAAGAATCTCAATCAGCGCAACTGAAATCCCAACCCGAATGGAAATAATACTGGCCAGAAAAGCCAGCCCAATCCAAATGGCCGCTATGAACCAAATGTTGTCCAGCATAATTAAACTCCCGCCAAAGCGGTTTGGCAGGAGTTATCAGCACTGAACCCGGTTCAGGCGGTTTACCCCGAATGAATCACGAGGATGGCAAACTCCATTGCCGGTGCCCAGTGTAGTGCACAAGCCGACAAATTCAAGCGCTACAACGTTCCGGTTTGGACCAACTACGCACGCGGCACCGTGACGGGTCACGCATCAAGCGTCGCAGCCATCGAACTCTATCCCGAACTTGCGCGCGGCATAACCGGCTTCACGCAGGCAATTCCCGTAAACCGCAACCCAATGTGAATCGCGCACTTCGTTGATCAGCCTGCGCCAGTGCCCTTCAATCTCGACGTCCTGTTGTGATCTGCAGATTTCATAAGCCGGGTTCGCCCGCACTTTGCCGGTGAAACCGACCCATCGCGCAGTGCTGTATTGCGGGTCGATGAATGTCAGCACCTTGCCGATCGGCATCTCAACCTTGGGCGCCGCACCGTAGTCGGATTCGTAGTGGGTCACAATCCGGGCCGGTTCGTACTTTCGCCCGTCCAACCGTCTCGGGCACGTGCAGTGAGCGCACGTCACCATGCCCTTGTGCGGGAAGGTCGAGTTGTGCAGAAACACCGGTTTGCCGCTCAAGTGCCGAAGAAGCAGCCCCGCCGGAATAATGACAAAATCGGATTCACAAAACGCCGCCAGCCCTTCGTCGTTTAGCAATTCCAATGTCAGGCACGCCGTTGTTTCCGACATCGGAATAATTGTTCCCATGCAGCTTTTGACCGTAAAAGCTGTGGCCGAGTGCTTTTCAAGAAGTTCCTTGAACGCCAAATAAAGGACAAACGAGTTCACCACAAACCGACGGTCCGTCTCAAGGCGTGTTCGCGGAAGCGCCAGATAGCGCCGGGTCCATCGCTCAGCGTCAGAGAGAACTGCGCTGTTGTTTCTCAGCTCCCAAATTCTGCGCTCGAAATCTTCGTAGCCAACGTCAATGATCTCGATGCCGAACCGCCGTTTTGCGACCTCGGGTGCATCAGGCGCATACTTGCCCCATGCACCTCCGAGCGCGACAATCCGCGTCCCGCGCGTGTTATGCACTGCCGCTACAGCGCGCAGTCGCCACAACAATTCATCTCCATCGTCAACCACAACGTCATCCACGTGAACGCTGCCAGAACCGGTGTCATTGGCTGCTCCGTTCCCGGTCTTCAGGTACGCCGTACTCAATGCCTCGTACCAGTAATAAACGGGACCCGATCTGTGACGCACGAAAACAATCGTGTCCGGCTTGGCCGAAAGACAGGCGCGGAGCATGTTCCCACCGCCGGTGCACGCATACAGCAGGGTCAGGTCATGATCCATGCGCCCAAGCGCGCCCGCTGCATCCTCAGTGTTCAACCGCACTAGCGGCAGAATGTTCAGTGGAAAGTCCGCGCGCTTCTGCAGTTGATCCAGCTCGCGCGTGACGCGACCGGCTTCCTCACCCACTGCGTTCTCGGTTTGAACACCTCCCCACGATTTCCACGATGTCTGCGGTCTTGGCGTTGGCAGCTTGTACATCAGAACCGGCTGCACTCGCAATGGCCTGCCCAGCCTTCGCAACGGTTTGTCAGGATCCCATTGCTGAAGTTCTGAGGCGCGCCCCATGCCACCAAACGCACCAGTCCCGAGCGCCCCAAGCATTGTGACACTCATGAATTCCCGGCGGGTGTAAAGAGAACTGTTTGTCATATTGCGGCAAAAACCCTGCCATTACTTTCGGTGCACATGCAAGCCGTCACTTGGCGGTTCAAGCGCGAACTGAATGCGCGTCAATTAAAGAAAAGCCGTCGCACCACAAATCGCCGCGAGCAACCAAATGACCAACACCGCCGTCGTTTGGCTCAGCCCCTTTCGCACAAGCCGGTGCGACAGATGATTTGTGTCGCCGACGTAGAAGGGTCGGCCGGCCTTCCACCTTATCAGAACCACCGAGATCAGATCAAACAGCGGCACGGCAAGAATAAGCAACGGGTTCAGCACCGCCAATGCAGTCGGATTTTCTTTTGTGTAAAAGTGGGGAAGTATGGCCAACACGCCCAAAAGGTACCCGACCAGATGGCTTCCGGCGTCGCCCAAGAACACCGTTGCACGTGGGAAGTTGTATGGCAAAAAACCCATCA
>Ga0068707_1003535_pt1 | contig 10904 bp, 9 predicted proteins | sample YNPNPMetaG_FD_66600 | JGI IMG/M metagenome (GOLD analysis project Ga0068707, IMG submission 66600) | Anoxygenic and chlorotrophic microbial mat microbial communities from Yellowstone National Park, USA - YNP NP MetaG | ecosystem: Environmental > Aquatic > Thermal springs > Hot (42-90C) >... | reverse complement strand
GTCTAAAAAATTGCAAGGAAAAAAGGTTTTTCTGACAGCAAAAATAGCTGCCATCAGTACGTATCGCCAAAGATCGGATGGCGTCCGACCATTGAGCTAAAAGAACGGTGGATGACATTGCCGGTCGCATCGGATAGCACAAAGGGGAGACCCCGATGGCCCTGAGTGGGCTATCCACTGCCATCCGTTCTTCAACCCGCAGGCCATCAATCTTCTCGGAATGTGAACCTATCTGCCTCGGGCAGGCACACAGTCCATCTCCCTGCGATTGGACAGGGAAATTGCAACTGCGCTGAATGAACTGGGAGAATTCAGCGGCGAAATTACCGACGAAGAAAACATCGACCAAATAGCTGAGAAACTGGCAAGTTTGATCGTCGAGATTTCTGGTTTCAAAGGCAAGATCGTCTGGGACAAATCAAAGCCCGATGGACAGCCGAGGCGGATGCTGGATACTTCCCGCGCCAGAACTGAGTTTGGCTTCGAGGCAAAAATGAAGTTTGAAGAGGGACTGAAAAGGACGATTGAATGGTATAAAAGTAATACTTGATTTTTCCATTTATTTTTTTTAAAATTTATCTGGAAATCAAATAGTATATAATTTTGATGAATTTTAATTGCCACTCAATGAAGCAAAATTTAACAATAATTACAAAATCTGATTGATTATGCAATTCCGAAGTCCGAAATCCCTGGCCTCGAATGAGGCTAAAATCCGAAATCGAAATGCCTGAATCGATGGCAGCCTTTATCCGGATCAGGATGTTCCCATACGGTTGGATGATTTGAACGACCGGATCGATTTTATTGCCCGGCTTTGCGGCGCCTGGGACTTTGGTCTGCTGCCACTCCCGATCCCACTAAAAGAAATTCTGAAAAAAGACTGGCAACAGGCTGTTGATAAAACCAGATGATTAACCTCCTGCGCCTATCACCTGTTGAGAGAGCTTCACGGCCTGGAACCAGTGCGTTATTTAGGTCCAAAATTCCCGCATATCTTGAATGATCCTTTTATAAATGAAATTTAAAGTGAGTAGTGAATAGTAAAAAAAATCTAAGCGTGCAACGATGAGAAAAAAGGAATCGAGTATCATTCATCAGTCGATGCGCTTGTTACGATAGCAAAGCGGCCGCAAGCTTTCGAAAAATGTTCTAAAATGCCATCTGAGGAATTTGATAATAGCTATTCTAAATAGTACCTTGATGATACCAGCAACGCCAGAGGCAAAAGGCGAATAGCGAGAGGCGAAGAGCGAAAAGCCAGACGCAAGAAGCCCCACCGCAGCCGTCTCATATCTCACGCCTGGCGTCTCAGCTTTTACATTAAAATAGTTAGATTTTCAAAAAATTTGTCTTGATTTTCTTTTTTATTTTTTTATATTCCTCTCGTAACTGAAAATGGAAGGAGATTTGCTTTCTTTCAACATCGATCCTATTGTCTTTGATTAGCTTGAGGACGTGACACAATAAAGACTGATCAGTAGCACTGGTTTAACTTTTCACATTTCACCTTAAAAAAATCATAAACCGATGACCGACAATACCAATAGCAAAGCATTAAAACAATTTATCAAACAACACAGCCCGCTCTGGTGGTGGGTGCCCGAAGAAGCAAAAGAAAATTTAAGTCTAAACTCAGTAGTCGAAGCAACGCTAAACTATGGCAGCATTGAGGACATAAAAAAATTATTCGGAATTGTTGGGATAAAAAAGGTTGCTGAAATTTTTTATGAATCTACGAGCAATCGGCAGCGCGCCAACTATCCTCCGGAAATTAAAAATTTTTTTAAGCTCTATTTTGAACGCCATGCATGAAGAAGTTCTAACAAAAAAACAGATAGAGTTAATCCCATTGATTCGTCTTTTTAACCGCTCTTTTTACCTGGTGGGAGGTACTGCTATAGCCTTGCATCTGGGACACCGTCATTCCATCGATTTTGATCTGTTTAATCCCAAACCATTCAACAGAAAAAATATCTATAAAAAAATTATAGAGAATAATTATCACATCGAAAAAACCTTGATTGCCACCAATGATGAATATACCCTGATCACCAATACTGTAAAGATGACCTTTTATAATTTCCCCTTTGAAATACCCCATAAAATGAGATTTAAAGATATTATCAGCTTGCCGACATTATTGGATCTGGCGGCTATGAAAGCTTATGCCCTGGGAAAAAGGGCAAAGTGGAAAGACTATATAGATTTGTATTTTATTTTCAAATTCCATTACTCGTTAAATGAAGTGTGCAAAAGAGCAATTGAATTGTTTAATGATCTTTTCAGCGAAAAGTTGTTCAGAGCGCAACTGTCATATTTTGATGATATTGATTATTCAGAGGAAGTGAATTATGTGGTAAATCCAATTCATGATGAAGAAATTAAAAAGTTCTTAAAAGATATCGCCACCCAGCCATTCTAAATTTCATCATGGATTTTGATCTAATGCCACTTCCGACTACGCTGAAAGAAATGCTTAAATAAGATTGACAACTGGAATTGATAAAAGCAATAATTAACCTCCTGAGCCTATCATCTATTGCAAGAGCATAACGGCTTACACCCCGCGCGCTATTCAGGACCCAAATTCCCCAATATTCTGAATGATCCTTTTTTATGTGATGTTTGAAAAGCCAACAGCGAGAGGCGAAACGCCAAACGCTTGTAATCATTATCCAGTAACCAATTCCAATATCCAGTCAGAATCAAAATCATATTTTAACAGGGAAGCAATAGAATGTCACTCTTAATCACCGGTGGCGCCGGTTATATCGGAAGTATTGTAGTGGAGCAATTGATAAGTAAGGGCTACGAGGTTGTTGTTATCGACAACTTTCAGGAAGGAAACCGACAGGCAGTATTGCCAGAAGCAAAATTATATGAAGGTGATTTTGGTAACAAGATTTTATTAGATGAAATTTTTGAACAAAACAAAATTGACGCCGTGCTTCACTTTGCCGCCGAAACCACCATTGAATTTTCCATGACCGATCCTGGTTTATACTTTCATAACAATGTGGTGAATGGCATCACGTTGCTCGAAGTGATGCGCAAGTTCGGCTGCAACCGATTCATCTTTTCGTCTACTGCGGCCGTATTCGGCGAGCCGCTTTACGTGCCCATCGATGAAGCGCATCCGCAGCAGCCGATCAATGCCTATGGCGAATCGAAATTGATGTTCGAGCATATCCTCGATTGGTATCACCGAGCGTATGGGCTAAGGTTCAATGCCTTTCGCTACTTTAATGCCGCTGGCGCCTCGGAAAAGCTCGGCGAAGCGCACCGCCACGAGAGCCATCTGATCCCGGTCATTATCCAGGTGCTGTTGGGACAGCGAGACCACCTCACCATTTTCGGCAGCGATTATCCCACCAACGACGGCACCTGCATTCGGGATTATATCCATGTGCTGGATCTGGCCGAAGCCCATATTCTGGCGCTGGAAAATCTGGATAAGCGCCCAACAGCAAAATATAACCTGGGCAATGGCTCGGGCTTTAGCAATCTCGAAGTGGTAAACATGGTGGAACAGGTTTCCGGGAAAAAAGTAAACTATTCTTTTGGCCCTCGCCGAACTGGGGATCCAGCGGTGTTAATCGCCAGCTCGGAATTGGCAAAAAAGGAGCTGGGCTGGCAGCCGAAATATGATTCATTGGAACAAATTGTGGAGTCGGCGTGGCGGTGGCATCGAGATAACCCAAAAGGATATGGGCTATAATTTACTATTTTGCTTAAAGTGAGAAGATGTTTTGAGCAGCTCCCTAGGATCAAACATATTAAAAATTCTTACCAGTAGGGTCGCTACACAGTCAATATTATTTTTGACCGCACCTATAACGACACGGTTATTTGCACCCGAAGATTATGGCATTCGGCAACTTTTTGCATCAATCACAGGTATTATTGGCACTATAATCTGTCTGCGATATGAACTCTCAATACCATTGGGAAAAAATGAAAGAGAGGTCGTTAGTAGTTTAACATTGAGCATAATGATTGCTTTTTTTTTCAGTTTGTTTTTTTTGGCTATATTGCCATTTACAAAAGAATTCATATTTAACTTTTCAAAATTAAGCGGAATTAATAACATAATAGGGCTCATACCGTTATGCTTATTTTTAAGTGGATTAGGGGGGGCATTGCGTTACTGGGTTGCCTATGAGGGCAGCTTTAGTCTATTGGCCTGGTCGGATTTCAGTTCTGCGCTCATCGGAAAATCAGCAACGATATTATGGGCGCTAGTAATCGGCGCATCGGCTACTGGATTAATAGCAGGTGATCTAATAGGCGGCATAATTTCTATTTTGTTTTTTTTATTCTTATTAGGATCCAGAATCATATTTAACAAAAAATTTTCGATGATTAAGTTAGTTTTAGTTTTAAGCACGGCTAAAAAATATAAAAAATTTCCAATCTACGATAGCTGGACTGCATTAATTAATTCTACTTCTCATCAACTAGCGCCCATATTGCTGGGAATATTTTTCTCTCCAATTATTGTTGGACATTATTCGCTTAGCTTAGCTTTTATTAGCATTCCTTTGACTTTACTTGGGAATTCAATTGCACAGGTCTTCTTTCCTACAGCAGCAAAAGAATTCAATACAAAAGGCAATATGTCAGAAATTGTTAAAAATGTTTATCAACGGCTGGTGCAAATTGGCGTTTATCCGATGCTGATCTTAGGTTTATTTGGCAGCTATATTTTCACTTTTATCTTCGGGCAAAAGTGGCATGAAGCTGGAATCTTTACTCAAATACTAAGTATTTTCATGATCTTCAGGTTCATCGGTTCTCCATTAAGCACAGTTTTTACGATTAAACAGCGCCAGGACATCTTATTGATCTGGAATATATTATTTGTAATCATTACATCAGCCAGTATTATAATTGGAGCCAGCACTGCTAATCCAAGAACCTGCTTGTTAATTTATGGTATTTCTGGCATAATAAGCTATTTGACCTTATTGCATATAATAATACGCAATTGTCAACTCTCAGTAATATGGTCTTTAAAATTATTTATAAAATATTTTGCTTTATCGTGCTTGCTGCTATTGCCTATTGTTTTGCTTGCACAGGTTTTTAGAAATACCTATTTTATTTTAATCGGGATAATATTGGTTTCACTTATCTATATCGGGTGCTTATATAAATTTGATCCTGCGATTCATTCTAGTTTAAAAATGGTTTTAAACAGGAAAATTTTTTCAAAAATTTTGAATGGAAAGAAAAACACAGATATGGTGCAAGATGCGGTTTTATAACGAATATTATGAAAACCCAAATTTTTGGGGAAACATTATTTCAAGCCCTCATGAGAAGGAGAGATTAGAGAAAACCATATCTCTAATCCCTAATGATGTTGTTTCTATACTTGATGTGGGATGCGGGGATGGTACCTTTGTAAATAATCTTTCCAATGACTATCGGATTTTAGCAGTTGACCAGTCTGCATCTGCATTGAAGCATGTAAAAAGGCCGAAGATATTTGCAAGTATAGAAAATTTGCCATTTGATTCTGGTTCATTTGATCTGGTTGTATGTGCCGAGGTATTGGAACATCTTCCTTATGGTGTTTATGAGAGAGGTATTCAGGAATTAGAGCGGGTTTCCAGGAAGTATATCATTATCTCAGTTCCGAATAGAGAAAACATTGTTGCTGATTTTTTGAAATGTCCAATTTGCAACTGTCAATTCAACTTGAGCCGACATGTGCGATCATTTAATGATAAAAAGATAGTTACCCTCTTTAATAATTTTAAAATGTCGGAATCTCTTGAATGCGGTCCTATTACCAGAAGAGATACCAAATTTCTTAGCGATATAAAGCACCTTTTCAACCTTTATCTTTCATCCGCTACAGCATTATGTCCACAATGTGGATTTAATGGAAAATTTGAAAGCACCAATAATATTATTGTATTTTTTTACAAGGCATTGAACAAATTTCTGCTCCACCATAAGGCTAAGAGATGGATAATAGCCCGATTTGAAAAAAATATTTTTGAAAAATGTTGAGATAGATCCGAAATAACAATTGCTTTATGATCTTGTGATGTTATCATGCATTTGTAGCGCTATTGAAAAATTTGATAACTTCCTCAACTTTGTCTCCAATGACCCAGAAATCCATATTATAACCATGCAGCAATTTTACCAACTGTATCAAGACAATCCCGAGCAATTTCAGGGATCGGATGATGTGCCAGTTATTGAATATGATGTAAAGCTAACGCCAACTGACTTTTTGATCAGAAAAGCAAAATCAGCATTCAAAATTCGATGATTCCGATTTATATTGCACTTCATCCTAATCGGCATTTTATCCCAAAGGAGTTTTGTTTATGAACCAGGGCAAGGTAGTCATTACATCTGGAAATTTGTGGAAGGATACTTACAAAGCAGGCTTACATTATCTTGCAGAGTTCTTCTTACAAAAAGGTTTTTCGGTCTCTTTCTTATCTTTCATCTCATTTCTTTCATTGTTTAGCGCAAGAGGATATGACAATAAACTGAATCGCTTATTTAAGTGGTTAAACGGTTTAGAAAGTATAAATTTCAAAAAAGGCAATTTGCTTTTAAATTATTCTATTCTGAGTTTATTTCATTCCAGAGCGAATACTCCTTTGCTAGATAGCTATTGGATAGCAAAGAATCAATTAAGGTTTTCAATTCCGTCAATAAAAAAATTATCAAGAGCAAGTTCCTATAATATTTTTATGTTTGATTGTAACACCTTCCAGGCCGTTCCCTATATTGAAGCAGATTTTACTATTTATAGATTTAATGATATCGTATCAAGTTCCGTTTCCTGGTTCAGCAAAGGGAATATTAAATTACATGAAGAGATAATGAGAAAAGCAGATCTGGTATTAGCTGTTTCAGAGCCTCTTTTTGATCATGCCGTTCAGCAAAGAGGAAATTCAAAAGGAGTTTATCTTTTGCCCAATGGTGTCGATATCGAAAAATTCCTAAATCCTTCAGTTGCTCCTTTTGAATATCAAAATATCTCTTCCCCAATTGCTGTTTTTGTAGGTGGATTAAATAACTGGTTCGATTGGGAACTCTTATCTTATGCTGCTCAAAAAATGAATAATATCTCCTTTGTTATCATTGGACCTGGACGAATTCCTTCAAACTTACCACCAAATATTTTAGTGTTGGGTCCAAAACCATTCGACCAATTACCAGCATATTTGAATTATGCGGATGTTGGAATTATCCCTTTTAGAGATATGCCGATTATCCGTTGTATGGAGCGACCTTTAAAATTTTACGAGTATATAGCTTCAGGCTTGCCTGTGGTTACTGTATCTTACGGGGCAATGAAAGCTATGGCTCCTCATGCAATATTGGCCGATAATAAAGAAGAGTTTATTAGAGGCATTGAAAAAGCCTTAACATTTACAAAAAATGAAAGAAATAAGCTTCGTCAGGTTGCTGAAGAATATTCCTGGAAAAGGATTTTTGAAAAGTTTGATGATATTTTAAAGTCAGAGGGATTGGATCTGGCAAAAAATTTATAGTAAAAAAATTATCACTCACACTTATAAAGAGTTTAATATAATTTATTTTACACTCCTGTCTAAAATAGAATTTTTCCTTGAACATTTTGGATAGCAAAATACCATAATAAGCTAATAAGGTTAAGGCGCTGGAGGATTTGTTGGGTTACTAAGGTCAATAAGGTTTTCTGAATTGGTTTCGTTTGGCAGGCAGATTAAAATTTGAGTAATAAATTACAATCATTGATCGTAGAGACCTTAGTAAGCGATGAACCCTCAGCGATCACCAACCTTATTACATTATTGAAGGGCCCTTTTGTCCCGAATAAGATTTTTCATTGAGCATTTTGGATAGCAACAGACAATCCGCCAACTGGCGGACAAGTGAGAATAGAACCTCATTTTGAACAACGAATAAATTTGCTGTTAATGGCCTATTTTACAAGAACCAGATTTAAAAATTTTAATTATTTTGGAAAGCAGTGTTTATTTTAGATGAATAAAAAGATAAAGATACTTCATGTGTGCTGGGAAGGCTGCATGGGTGGATTGCCCAAATTTGTCGCTGAATTGATCAGCATTCAAAAAGATGACGCAGAGCTGGATGTGGCCGTCTGCTACGCCAGGGAAGGCGGTCCGTTTTATCAAAAGGTCTGTTCGCTGGGCATCCCTGTCTATACGCTGAATCTAAAAAATGGCTATTCCATCAGCAGCATCAGGAAGTTTTATCAATTCCTGCAAGAAAAAAAATTCGATATCATTCATCTTCATAATGTTTCCACGGCATTTTTCATGGGCGCTCTGCTGGCAGGAAAAGAAAATCGGGCGCATCTGATCTATGTCGATCATGGCGTGCTGGTGGGCCGCTGGGGCGCCAATTTGAAAGCCAGGCTGGCGCATCGCTGTTATACCCGCCCAATGCTGCGCTGGTTTTGCAACCATCGGTTCGATCGCTGCATCGTCAATTCCAAATTCACCGAAGCCTCGCTATTGAAGCTCGGCGTGGCGCCAGCTAAAATCGTGCAGATTTATCACGGCATTAACTGGAACGACGTGGTGGTCAATAAGCCGAGAGAGCAGATGCGAGCGGAATTAAATGTTGATGCTTCAGATTTTCTCATTGGCATCGTGAGCCGCCTGTCAGCCTATAAACGGGTGGAGCGATTCATTGAGGTGGCGCAGCGATTGCAAAATTTATCAAGGGTGAAATTCATTATTGTCGGCGGCGGTCCCGAATATGAGCGGCTGCAAAAAATGGCCAATGGGTATGGCTTGAATGGGAGATTGCAGTTGCTGGGCGAAAGAAAAGATGCCTATGATTTGATGAACGCTTTCGATCTCTTTGTTTTTACTTCTACAGGTGAGGCCTGGCCCAGGACAACGGCTGAAGCCCTGGCACTGGGAGTGCCAGTGTTAACATTCAAGGATGGCGGAGGAGCCATCGAAATTGTCGATCACGGCGTGAATGGCTTTATTGTGACCGATGAATCTGAAGCCGCAGCGGTTATTAAAGAAATCATCAGTGATAAAAATAAATATGCGCATTTGAAAATGGGCTGCGGGCAGAAATTGGATAAGTTTGATGTTGATCATTTTGCAAAGAATATTAAAGAACAAGTCTACACCAGGTTGTAACGAATTTAACGATTTTTGATCAATCCTTCATTGCTATCGCAGGGCAAAGTTATAAGCACAGGAAAGCGAATTTGAGTTGAATGACAGAGCATTAAAAACCTCGATGATTCTATTCCTTTTGATTCCGTATGGGATCCTCTGTGGAAAAATCATCATTGAAAATTCGCCTCACTTCTCGTTAATCATATTAGCGCCGTTGGCGATCCTTTTGCTCTTGCTCTATTCAAAGATTTCCGTTTTGCTATATCTTTTAATTTTAGTCGGGCCTTATGATCTACCCTATCCGAAGTTCATATTGGCAGGAGCGACGCTGGGATTGATCAATATCATCAAGTCCTTTGGTCTGGATGTCTTTATCTTTTTAAAAGCGATCGGCACCAATTGGAAGAAACGGCATTTTTCAGATGGCGCCGCCAGGTATTATGCTGCTTATCTTATTATCAGTCTTTTATCGATTTTGTTTTCCCCCAGCAAATCCAATGGAGTGAAGCTGTGGCTCGCCTTGATTCATCCCTTTTTTGTATATATCATCATATCGGTGGTCATTCAGAATAAAGAAACAATCCGCAATATCGCTTCCCTGTTTGTTTTATCAGGTATTTTTAGCGTCATTTTAGCTACTATCCAAATTATTTTGGGAAGCGGTTTAAAGGTTGAGGATGTATTGAGGTTGCAGGCGTTTGGCCTCAGCAAGAATGCCTATGCCGCCTTTTTGGTGATCATGGTTATTTTTTGCTATACCCTTTATATTGTGGGTAACAGAATAAGATATCTTTATTACTTTATGCTATTTCTAATTATGCTCATTCTTACTGGTACCAGAAGCGCCATGCTTGCGTTATTGATCACCACTTTGTTATTGTATTGGATTACCAAAAGGAAAACCAAAGGGATGCTGATAGCCTTTTTGTTGGTGCTGGCCGTTTGGAATCTACCGCAATCCATCAACCGAATTACCACCTCGCATGTTGGCTTTTTCGATACCATTGACAAAGCCATGAAAGGCGAATCGGTCGATGACTATCTGAATACAGGTAATTTATATGGCAGAACTCGTTTTTGGGATACGGGATTGGATCTTTTTCGTTCCAGTCCCATTATTGGCAATGGCTTGGGCGCGGCTGCGGTGGTTTATGAAGTTGCTGGAAATAGGAAAATTATTTCGACACAAGGGGATGTTACAAGGATCCATAGCGAATGGATCCGTGTTTTGTCTGATGTGGGCTTGATTGGATTCCTGACATTATTTGTTAGCTTTTATTTATTTGGAAAGAATGCCATTCATCATTACAAACATGCCAAAACAGATTTTACCCGCTCGGTTTCCCTGGCGGCCTTTCTTTCTTTGATCGCTTATATCATTATTGGTGTCACTGAGGTAGTATCGTCTTTCTATTACCAGATGGGGGTGCCTGTTTGGCTGCTATTGGGCTATTCAAATAATCTGTATCATCAGGAAAAAAATAGCTAACGTACTTTTGATTTTTCAGTAAATAATTTCGTTTCTATCTAATTTGCAAATGAATTGAGGAACCACCCTATAAAAAGGCTAGCATGAAACCAGAAGTGATTATCTCCTCTTACAAACACCATTATTATCATACCGCAAAAGCTGCTTATCAGGCTGGATACTTAAAAAGATTTATTACTGGTATATATTTTAAGCTTGATGACAACAAATTCTATTCAGATTTAATTAGATATTCTCGCTTATTCAAATTTGATAATAAACTTTCAAAAGTTTTTCATGCAAGGTAT
>Ga0068707_1003529_pt1 | contig 10915 bp, 7 predicted proteins | sample YNPNPMetaG_FD_66600 | JGI IMG/M metagenome (GOLD analysis project Ga0068707, IMG submission 66600) | Anoxygenic and chlorotrophic microbial mat microbial communities from Yellowstone National Park, USA - YNP NP MetaG | ecosystem: Environmental > Aquatic > Thermal springs > Hot (42-90C) >... | reverse complement strand
CGCGCACATTTCGGGCGGTTGCACATCCTGGTGAATAACGCCGGCGTGGCCCCCAAGGTGCGCGCCGATATTCTGGAGGCCACGGAGGAGAGCTACGAATGGGTGATGAAGATCAACCTCCAAGGCCCCTATTTCCTCACCCAGGCCGTGGCCAAGTGGATGATCGCCCAGAAGGACGCCGACCCCAATTTCCGGGGGTGCATCGTCAACATCTCCTCCATCTCGGCCACCGTCGCCTCGCCCAGCCGGGGGGAGTACTGCATCTCCAAAGCGGGTGTGAGCATGGCCACCAAGCTCTGGGCGGCGCGCCTGGGCGAGTTCAACATCCCCGTCTATGAGATCCGCCCCGGCATCATCCAGACGGATATGACCGCCGCCGTGCGGGAGAAATACGACAAGCTCATCGCTGAGGGCCTGCTGCTGCAAGCGCGCTGGGGCCTGCCGGAGGATGTGGGCCGGGCGGTGGCCATGTTGGTGCGCGGCGATCTCGCTTATTCCACCGGCCAGGTCATCCTGGTGGATGGCGGCCTGACGGTGCAACGGCTGTAGGAGGCAAACATGCGCGAGGAAACCTTGAGCCTGAAGCGGGAGGATGGCTCCACCCTGAGCCTGCCGGTTTGTTGGGTGCATACCTTGGTGTTGGGCAGCGGCGCGGCGGGGCTGAACGCCGCCGTGCAGCTTCGCGCCCAGGGGATCGAGGATGTGCTCATCCTCACCGAGGGCCTGCAGATGGGCACCTCCATCAACACCGGCAGCGATAAGCAGACCTATTACAAGCTCTCCATGTACGGCGGCGAGGCGGATTCGCCTTTGGCCATGGCCGAAAGCTACTTTGCCGGCGGCAGCATGCATGGCGACCTGGCCCTGGTGGAGGCCAGCCTCTCGGCCCGGGCCTTCCTGAACCTGGTCAACCTGGGGGTGCCCTTCCCCCAGGATCGGTACGGCCAGTTCGTCGGCTACAAAACCGATCATGACCCGCGCCAGCGGGCCACCTCCATCGGCCCCTACACCTCGCGGGAGATGTGCCGCGCCCTCATCCGCGAGGTGCGCCGCAACGCCATCCCCGTGCGTGAGGACCGGGTGGCGGTGGCGCTGCTCACCGTGGGCCCGGAGGAAGACAAGCGCATCGCCGGCGCCCTGGCCCTGAACGGCGAGGGGGCGTTGGAGGCCTATGCCTGCGAGAACATGATCTTTGCCACCGGCGGCCCCGGCGGCCTCTACCACACCAGCGTCTACCCGCCGGTGCACACCGGCGGCATTGGCCTGGCCCTCATGATCGGGGCCAAGGCCCAGAGCTTGCCCGAATCGCAATACGGCCTGGCCTCCATCAAGTTCCGCTGGAACGTCTCGGGCACCTATATGCAGGTCATCCCTCGCTTTATCAGCACCGCCGCCGATGGCGCAAGCGACGAGCGCGAGTTCCTGCGCGATTATTTCGCCTCCGTCGGCGAGATGAACTCCATGGTCTTTCTCAAGGGGTACCAGTGGCCCTTTGACGCGCGCAAGGTCATGGGTGGCTCATCCCTGGTGGATATCCTGGTCTACATCGAGACGGTGATCCAAGGCCGTCGCGTCTTTTTGGATTTTCGCCGCAACCCCGAAGGGTTCCGTTTCGAGGACCTGAGCGCCGAAGCGTTGCACTATCTCACCCGCTCCCAGGCCCTCTTGGAGACGCCCCTGGCCCGCCTGCGCAAGATGAACCCGGGCGCCATCGAGCTCTATGCCGAGCACGGCATCGACCTCGCCCGTGAGCCGCTGGAGATCGCCGTCTGCGCCCAACACAACAACGGCGGCTTGGCGGGCAATCACTGGTGGGAATCGGTGAACATCCGCCATCTTTTCCCCGTGGGCGAGGTGAACGGCTCCCACGGCGTCTATCGGCCCGGAGGCTCCGCCCTGAACTCGGGGCAGGTGGGCGGCTTTCGCGCCGCCGAGTTCATCGCCCACCGTTACCGCGAGTGGACGTTGGATGCCGCCCAGTTTCGTCGGGCAGCGCTGGTCGGCGCGGAGGATGTCTTGGCCTGGCTGGGCCGCTGCGCCCAGGCCAAGGCCTCTTGGCAGGAGGAGCGCGAGGCGTTCCAGCGGCGCATGAGCCGCGCCGGCGCCCACATCCGCTCTCTGGAGGGGGTGCGCCAAGCCGTGGACGAGGCCTGGGAACAGTGGCAGCGGCTGGAGGCGGTGGGATGCGGGTACCAGGGCCTGGATGCCCGGGAAGCCCTGCGCAACCGCCAGCTCTGCTTCGCCCATGCGGTCTATCTGGAGGCCATCCGCTACGCCCTGGAAAGCGGCGTGGGCAGCCGGGGCTCGGCGCTGGTGGTGGATCCCCACGGGGCCCGCATCCACGAGCGTTTGGGCGAGGAATGGCGCATGGCCCCCGAGGATCCTTCCTTCCGCGAGAAGGTGTTGGAGACGATGGTCACCTCTCAGGGCAAGATCGTCCATCGCTGGTGCGAGCGGCGCCCCCTACCGGCCACCGACGCCTGGTTCGAGACGGCCTGGGCCGCCTTCCGCGAAGGGGAGATCTACCGTTAATTGACAGCCGAGCCCGAGCCGCTATACTTAGCGAGCTACCATTCGAGACGAGAAGAACGATGCAAGTCTTTCCTTTTACCGCCATCGTCGGCCAGGAGCGCATGAAGCGCGCCCTGGTGCTTAACGCCATCAGCCCACAGATCGGTGGCGTGCTCATCCGCGGCGAGCGGGGCACAGCCAAATCCACCGCGGCCAGGGCCCTGGCGGCGCTCCTGCCCGAGATTGAGGTGGTCAGCGATTGTCCCTTCCAATGCAATCCCCACCGCGCCGACGAGATGTGCGAAAGCTGCCGCCGACGCGTGGAGGCCGGGGAGCGGCTGCCCGTCACCCGGCGCAAGACCCGCTTTGTGGACCTGCCCGTGAGCGCCACCGAGGACCGGGTGGTGGGCACGCTGGACCTGGAGCGGGCCATCAAGCTGGGCGAGCGGCACTTTGAGCCCGGCGTCTTGGCGGCGGCCAACCGTGGCCTGCTCTATGTGGACGAGGTCAACCTGCTGGATGACCACGTGGTGGACCTTTTGTTGGATTCGGCAGCCATGGGCGTCAACGTGGTGGAGCGCGAGGGGATCTCGTTCTCTCATCCGGCCCGTTTCATCCTGGTGGGCACCATGAACCCTGAGGAGGGCGAGCTGCGTCCCCAACTCTTGGACCGGTTCGCCCTCTGTGTGGATATCCAAGGGATCCTGGATAAGGAGGCCCGCGTCGAGATTTTGCGCCGCCGGGTGCAATACGAACAGGATCCCGACGCCTTTTGCGCCGCATGGTGCGCCGCCGAGGAGGCCCTCTCGCGACAGATCGTCCAAGCCCAGGCCCTGCTGCCCCAGGTGACCTACGACACGGCGGACCTCTACACCATCGCCGCCCTCACCAGCGAGATGGAGGTGGACGGCCACCGGGCGGATATCGTCATCCTGAAGACGGCCCTGGCCCAGGCTGCCTTTGAGGGCCGCCAACGCATCAACGAGATGGATATCCTCCTGGCCGCCGAGTTGGCCCTGCCCCATCGCCTGCGGCGCAAGCCCTTCGAAGAGGTACAAAGCAAGCTGGAAAAGCTGGAGCAGCGCCTGGAACAGGCCCGGGCTGTGCCGGGCCAGGCTGAACAGCAATCCGCCCCCGGCGAGATGCCCGTGCCGGGTAAAAAAAAACTGATACCCTGATCCAAGAACCCCTGCCCGATCCCTCGCAGATGGCCAGTGGCATGCCTTTGCGGGGCCACCACGCCGATGCCCAGCCGCTGAACTATCTCCGGCAGGCCGATATGCCCGTGGCCGTGGGCGAGGTGTTCAAGCCACGCAAACTCAAGACGGACCTGGACCACATCTCCCGCCGCACGGCGGGCAAGCGCAGTTACACCATCACCACCCGCAAGCGGGGGCGCTATATCTATGCTCGCCCCACGCCGGGTGGCTACCAGGATGTGGCCCTGGATGCCACCCTGCGCCAAGCGGCCCCCAAACAGCGCCAGCGCGACCACGCCTATACGGCGGTGACCATCCAAGATGACGACCTCCACCGCAAGGTGCGCGTGCGCAAGGCCGCGAACTTGATCCTCTTTGCCGTGGATGCCAGTTGGTCCATGGCCGCGGCGGCCCGCATGGAGGCCACCAAAGGGGCCATCATGTCCCTCTTGGTGGATGCTTACCAGAAACGCGACCGGGTTTCATTGATCACCTTCCAGCGCGACAAGGCCCGGCTGGTGCTGCCGCCCACCTCCAGCGTGGAGATGGCCCAAGAGGCGCTGCGAGAGATCCCCGTGGGCGGCAAAACGCCCTTGCCGGCGGGGCTGCTTTTGGCCTATCAGGTGGTGGAGCAGGAGAAACGCCACGACCGGGAGGTCATGCCCTTGATCATCCTCCTCACCGATGGGGCGGGCAACGTCTCGGTGACGGGCATGCCCCCCCACCAGGAGGCGCTGCTGATCGCCGACCTCATCCGCAGGAGCAACATCCGCGCTGTGGTCATCAACACGGAGCATGAATCGTTGGATCGCGGCTTGGCCCGCGAGCTGGCCGAGGCTCTAGACGCCCCCTGCTACACGTTGGGGGAATTGCAAGCGGAGAAGCTATACAAAACGGTACGCAAGGAACTGCAGGGCTAGCATGGTCACGACGAACCACACCTTCCGCCGCCAATTGGGGGCCGATGCGCTCCTTCTCCTGGTCACCCTGATCTGGGGCAGCACCTTTGTCATGGTCAAGGGCGCCGTCAGCGCCTACCCGGTGTTCCCGTTTCTGGCCATCCGTTTCGGCCTGGCCACGCTGGCCCTGGTGCTGGTCAGCGGGCGCCGTCTGCGCGCCTTGGGCTGGCGGGGTTGGGGGGCGGGCGCGCTGATCGGCCTCTTTTTGCTGGCCGGCTATGCCTTCCAGACCTTGGGCCTGCGCCACACCAGCGCCTCCAAGGCGGGGTTCATCACCGGCCTTTCGGTGGTATTGGTGCCCATCCTCTCCACGGTGTTGCTGCGCCGCCGACCCGCGCCGGGAGCAGTGATCGGCGTCTGCATGGCCACCATCGGCCTGGCCCTGCTCACCCTCAACCGCAACTTGGAGATCGCTCTGGGCGACCTCTTAGTGCTGGCCTGCGCCCTCTCCTTTGCCCTGCACATCGTCGCCGTGAGCGCCTTTGCCCCCCGCTGGGATCCGTGGGCTCTGACCACCGTCCAGGTGGCCACCGTGGCCCTGGGAAGCAGCGTGATCGGCCTTGGCGGCGCGGAGGGCTGGCCGGCGCCTCGGGGAGATACCTGGTTTGCCGCCGCCTTCACCGGCATCCTGGCCACCGCCCTCGCCTTTACCATCCAGACGGCGATGCAACGCTTTACCACGCCCACCCACACCGCCCTCATCTTTGCCGCTGAGCCCCTCTTTGCCGCCCTGTTCGGCGTGCTCTTGGCCGGCGATCTTTTGACCCCGGCGATGATCGCCGGCGGCATCCTCATCGTCGGCGGCACCGTGGTCGGCGAGATCCGCTGGTCCCAGCGGACGGCCCAGATCATCTCCCGCTTCATCAGCCCTCAATATGTTGCCGTGCCCCTGGCCATCATCCTGGGGCTCTACGATCCCGTCTCCTGGCAACGGGGATTGCTGTGGGTGGCCATCGTCCTGGTGCTTTCCGTGGGCGTACCGGTGGCCATCCTCTGGCGTGAGTTCCGCCGGGGCAAGATCAGCGATTGGCACATCTCCAACCGTCGGGAGCGGCTCAAGCCCGTGCCGGTGCTGGTTTCCCTCATCGCGCCCATCGTGCCCCTGGTGCTGCTCTTTCTCTTCGACGGCCCCAAATTGCTCATCGCGGCCCTGCTGAGCGCGTTGCTCTTGGTGCTCTTTAATTTGGCCATCACCGTGCGTTGGAAGATCAGCCAGCACGTTTCGGGGGTGGCGGCGACCACCACCCTGCTCACCGCGACCCTTGGCCTGGCCGCGGCCCCAACTTTGCTCCTCATCCCCCTCATCGCCTGGGCGCGCATCAAGGTGGGCGCCCACACGGTGATGCAGACCATCGCCGGCGGCCTGGCCGGGATGGGCATCACCCTGTTGACGTTGCGTTTTTTTGGCCTCGGCTGACGGGCGGGCCCCGGTAGCCTAGCCCCTTGTGGGCGCCAACCCACGGGCACAAGGCCCTGGCCACGGGGCACGATCAAAACCACTTGCGCGATATGGGGGATTCCGCATAACCCTCGATATAATCCAGGGCTTCGGCGGGGGTTTGGGCCACATGATAGAGCCGCTGATGGTCGGGCTTGGCGAAATGCTCGTGATATAGCCGCTCAAAATGGGCCAACAAGTGCTCGTAGAAGCCTTGGAGGTTGAGGAACACGATGGGCGCATGCAAATAGCCCAACTGCTTCAGGGTGATCACCTGGAGGATCTCTTCGAGGGTGCCAAAACCACCCGGCAGGGCCACATAGGCATCGGCGTACTTTTCCATGGTGGCCTTGCGCTCGGCCATGGATTCGGTAACGATCAGCTCGTCCGCCTCTTCGTAGGCCAGCTCGTAATCTCGTAGGCGCCGGGGGATCACCCCCAACACATGCCCTCCCGCCGCCTTGACGGCCCGGGCCAGCTCGCCCATGAGGCCAACGTTCCCGCCCCCATAGACCAAGGAATGCCCCCTGGCGGCGATGAGGGCGCCCAGCTCCCGAGCGGCGCGCTGATAGGCCTCCGCCACCGCCGAACTGGAGGAGCAATAGACGCAGATGCGCACCCCGGCCTACCTCCCGGCGGCAAAACGGTTGGGCCGCACCCAGCCCCACTCCATGCGCCGGGCATACTCCTCGGCGATGGGCCGCAGGCGCCGGCACAGGGCCTCCGGCTCGTCCTGTGGCTTGAGGGTGAACACCGGCACCACGATCACATCGGGGGTCATCAACTCCATGATCTCCCGATACCAGGCCACCGGCTCGCCGGCCCCATCCCAAGAGAGGTAGATGAAAGCCTTCCCCTTGAGGGAACGCTTGAACTTGGGCAGATCGTTGTGGCTATAAGTATCCGCAAGGTCCAGGGCGCGGGGCGAGTATTCGTGGGCCACATAGGCCTCGTGGCAAGGATTGGGCCCGCAATTATGCAGCCCTCCCGCGCCGAACTCGCGAAAGATGCGGGCGTGGTAGGGCGCCGAGAATTCGGCATAGATGCTCGGCCCGAAATTGGCGCTGATGTCGTCGCTCACGTGTCCCTTCAATCCCTCAGGGAACCAAAAGTCGGGGAAATCGGTGGTGGTGATGTTCTCCTCGCCCCCGGCAGCGGCGATGCCAGCGCGGATCGTCGCCGCGTACAGCTCCTGGATCTTGTCCAAGAGCTTGTGCAGCGCCTCCGGCGCGGTGTAAAAAGCGGTGAGGAGCTCCGTCACCCCCAAAAGGTCGGCAGCGACGTTCACGCCGCCGGCGGCATCCAAAAGGGACACGGGGATGAACCCCTCGCCCGCCTCGGCGAAGAGACGGATGCGCCGCAACCCCTCCGGCAGCCAGCCATCGCGGTATGGATCGGGCACAGGCAGCGCCTCCACCTGGGCCTCAAGATCGGTGAGGATGGGCGCCTTGATCCCCGGCGTCTGGTTGGGGTTATCGCCCCAGTAATACTCGGCGCCAAAGGCGCTGGCCAGGCAGGAACAGCCCACATCAGGGCGCATGGCAGGGATGCAATCGCTGGAGGGCACCAATTCCCACGTGGCCAAGGCGGAGGCCAGGGCCACCTCCAACTGCTTGTCGCCATCCTGGAACTGTTCCCGCGTGGTATAGTTGGTGGGCACGCTCACCCGCACATCCACGGGGATGCGCTCCAGGGGTTGCCCCGCCCACAGCCGCCGATGGAGGTCCTTCCGCCGCGCCAGCTCGTCGCGCATCCAATCACTGATGGCCAGTTTCTGCATCGGCCCAATCGCCCCCTTTACCATAACATCACCCCCCAGACCTGTCAGGTCTGTCTCTCCCTCGGCTCCGGCGCGCAAGATTTGACAGGGCAACGGCTCGCGCCTAGAATCGAGCCATCCGCGCCCGTAGCTCAATGGATAGAGTGCCGGACTTCGAATCCGTCGGTTGCGCGTTCGACCCGCGCCGGGCGCGCCAGTTTGACGCTCCGCCCACGATCCCTCTGCCCACCGAATATGTTACCACGGAGGCACGGAGGCCACGGAGAGACACAGGAGATTCTCCGTGTTCTCCGTGACTCCGTGGTGAGGGAACATCTGGATGCTCTCAAAACACGGAGACGCAGAGCACACGAAGAGGAACAGAAGATTCTCCGTGCTCTCCGTGACTCCGTGGTGAGCCCCGGTATTCGGATCGAGCATGTTAATACGGAGGCACGGAACATCTCATTTCCCCTCTCCGTGCCCTCCGTGACTCCGTGGTGAACCTCCGTACTTGGCTCAAGCATGCCCAACACGGGGCACTGTATCTTTACCGGAGCGACGGCGGCCGCCAATCGCCGGCCGGTTGGGGGAAGCGCAACACGCCGCCCTGGGGCTGTGGGATGTCCTTCCACGTGCGCCCCTCGCCGTTGAACTGCGGCAACCACGGCGCCAGCGCCTCGAACATCTCGTCGCACATGCGCCAGACCTCCTCCGGCGTACACACCGCCCCGGTGAGGGGATCATGGAGCACGGCCAGCTTCACCAGCTCGCGGTTGCCGGTGAGGGCGGCCTCCACGGCCATCTCTTGCACGTTGATGCTCACCCGGCAGGTGGCCGCGCAGGGCAGCGGCAGCGGCCCCACCCAGGCCGGGCTGATGCCGTTGCCATCCACATAGCAGGGGATCTCCACCGTGCAGCCGGCAGGCAGGTTGGTGATCAGCCCGCGATTCTCCACATTAAAGTGGCCCCGATAGGGGCGCCCGGTCTCCAGCGCCTCGATGATGTACGAGGCATGCTCATGGGAGCGCCCCTCCGGAGTGATGCGCTCCGGCTCGCCGGCCATCCATTCGGGATATTTCTCCTCATACTCGTGGCGGCTATCGCGGCAGGCGTTCAGGTAGCCGGCCGTGCGCCCGCCGATCCACACATCGGGATAGATCCATTTCTTGATCTCGCCGGGGCGCTTGCGATACCAGGGCAGATATTCGCTCAAATGCCCGTTGGATTCGGTGGAGAAATAGCCAAAGCGACGCAACACATCGATGCGGCAGGGTTCGGCCTTGGCGATCTCGGGGTTGCGCTCCATGGCCTCCAGGAGGAAGGGGAGCATGTCCTTCCCCTTGTGGGTCACCTGGATGTACCACGTTTGGTGGTTGATCCCCGCGCAGATGTAATCCACCTCCTCCGGCGGCAGGCCCAGGGCCTTGGCGATGAGCCAGTGGCCGCTCTGCACGCCGTGGCACAGCCCCAAAACGTGCACGCCCCCTGCCCGGCGCAGCGCCCAGGTGTTCATGGCCATGGGGTTGGAATAATTGAGCAGCAGGGCCTGGGGCGCCACGGCGCGCATGTCCTCGGCGATATCCAAGAGCACGGGGATGGTGCGCAGGGCGTAAAAGACGCCACCGGGGCCCAAGGTGTCGCCCACGCACTGGTCCACGCCATATTTCAGGGGGATCTCGATATCGTGGGCAAAGGCCTCCAATCCGCCCACCCGCACTACGCTGAGGACGTAATCCGCCCCTTGAATGGCCTCGCGGCGGTTCAACGTCGGCTGCACCGTGGCGGCCAGGCCGTTATCGCGGATGATCTTGCGACAGAGGTTGGTGGCCATCTCCAGGTTGCGGGGGTTGATATCCATGAAGCGAAACTCGGTATCGGCAAACTCGGGCACGGCCAAGAGATCCTTGACCAAACGACGGGTGAAGGTGACACTGCCGGCACCGATCACGGCGATCTTGAGCATGGTGGACTCCTCTCCAAGATGATGGGCCGCTGTGTCGGCCCTGGTGCGCTCCAAATATAGCCGGATCGTCCGCTTTTGTCCAACCCGGCGGGGCACAAAAACGCGGGCCCCAACGGTGGCATTGGGGCCCGCGCGCGGATGTTACCGCAAGCTCGAACTATTTCTTGGTCGCCTTGTTGACGGCCTCTTCAATAGCTTTCAGCTCGGAGCTCAACAGCTTGTACGCATCGTTGGCCGTCTTGTCCAGGATGTCGCCACCCTTGGCCTGCCGCTCCTTGAGGAAATCGCCCCACTTGTCCAGGGAGGCCTCGCCGGAGATAAAGCTCCACTCCCATTTGTTGTTGGTGGGCTGCACCTCCGTGGTCTTTTTGCCAAGATCGGGATCGACGCGGGTGATAAAGGCGCCCAGATCCCGCAGGAAGGGGACGTTGCAGGTGCGGGCGTACTTGGTGATCTCGGCATAGTCCTTCCGCTGCCAAGATTCCCAGATCTCCGCCGTGGGGGTGCCAAAGTAGGGTAGGCTGTTGAGGCCGATCTCGGCAATCTTCTCGTTTTTGCCCAGATAATCCTTCTTTAACGTCAGCCCGCCCATCTCATCCCGCTCACTGTACTTGCCCTCGGGGCCATACTGGATAAACGCGGCCCAGTAGGGATCGCAGGAGAGGATGTCGGCCATCTCCAGGAGCTTGATCAGCTTCTCGCTGTTCTCGATGGGTTTACCGTAGAGGCAGGGCGGCACCGCATACCCCCAGCCGTGGTAGCCCTGCTTCCCCTTGGGCCCCTTGGGCGGCCAGGCCATCTGCACCTCGCCCTTCAAGGCGACGATGCAGTCATAGAGCTCGCCGCCGGGCAACAGGCGGTACCAGGTGCCCACATCCACAAACCCCGTCTTCCCCTGGCACCAGGTCTGCACCAACTGCGCCCACTTGGTGGTGAGGGATTCGGGATGGATGAGCCCCTTCTTGAACCAACGCTGGATGGTGGTCAAGGCCTCCTTGGCCCCGTCGGTGGTGATGCCGTGATCCACCCCGCTCTTGTCCTCCCGCTCGATCCAGTGCAACGGGAAAGTGCCGTAGGCGCCAA
>Ga0068707_1003523_pt1 | contig 10926 bp, 5 predicted proteins | sample YNPNPMetaG_FD_66600 | JGI IMG/M metagenome (GOLD analysis project Ga0068707, IMG submission 66600) | Anoxygenic and chlorotrophic microbial mat microbial communities from Yellowstone National Park, USA - YNP NP MetaG | ecosystem: Environmental > Aquatic > Thermal springs > Hot (42-90C) >... | reverse complement strand
TGCCGCAGAGCTTCGGGTTCGGGATCCACCTTCAATTCGGGGAATCCGCGGTCCGGATGGTCCAGGGCCCGTTTCAGCAGCCGGATCAGATCCTCCTCTTCCAGCCGCCGGAATTCAAAGACCAGGGAACGGGATAACAGCGGAGCGTTTACAGAAAAAAAGGGATTTTCGGTGGTAGCCCCGATCAGGATGATCCGGCCATTTTCCACGTCCGGCAGGAGGGCGTCCTGCTGCGACCGGTTGAAGCGGTGGATCTCATCGATAAATACGATGGTACGGCGGCCGTCTTCCAGCCGCCGCCGGTCAGCCTCACTGATCAGCCGGCGCACGTCGGCCACCCCCGCGGTTACCGCGTTGAGCGGTGAAAAGGCGCCCCGGGTACGCATGGCGATCACCCGGGCAAGGGCCGTCTTGCCCGATCCCGGCGGACCATACAGAATCAGCGAAGTGAAGCGGTCCGATTCAATGGCCCGCCGCAAGGGTCGCCCTGGCCCGAGAATATGATCCTGGCCGACGATCTCGTCCAGTGTCCTGGGGGATACCCGCCGGGCCAGCGGAGCATCCGCTTTGCCGCGTTCACGCAGCACGTGTTCAAACAGGGGCTCATCCATACGCACTATTGTAAGTCCATCGCCCCGTTGAGCCCAATCCCTGACTCCGGCCGAAACAGGTTCTCCGCGCCCTCGGATATCTCCGGAATCCGCGGAAGCAACGGAGCATTTGCCGAATACGCCGCGTTCATGTTATGAATTAGGCGCAAATTCCAAGGAATCAGCCTATGACATGGTCCGATTGTCCTGGGGTGTTTTTTCCCGATGCCGAATTGGCTCGCCGTATTCGGGATCAGTGGGGCACCCCTGTGTTCGTGTACGACGAAACCACCCTCCGGCGGAATGCCATGGCCGTACTGGCCTTTCCTTCAGCTTTCGGCAAAACCGCCCGGTTTGCCATGAAGGCCTTACCCAACCGTACGGTTCTGCGTGTTTTTCACGCGATGGGCCTGCATGTGGATGCCAGCAGCGGCTTTGAAGCCCGGCGCGCCATGATGGCCGGGATACCGGCCGGACACATCCGGATCACCGCGCAGGAACTTCCCGCCGATCTGGTGGATCTGGTAAGAGCGGGATGTCTGTTCACGACCTGTTCCCTGCGTCAACTGGAGGTGTACGGTCAATTGTTCCCCGGCACGGAAATAGCCCTCCGGGTCAACCCGGGTCTGGGATCAGGGCACAGCAACCGCACCAATGTGGGCGGACCGGCCTCCAGTTTCGGGCTGTGGCGCGACTACGTCCCCCAGGCACTGGAAACTGCCGCACACCACAGTCTGCGAATCACGATGTTGCATACCCACATCGGTTCCGGAGCCGATCCCGAAGTCTGGGTCCATTGCGCAGATCTGGCACTGGACCTCGCCGCACAGTTTCCGGATGTGGCCGTGCTCGGCCTCGGTGGCGGCTATAAGACCGCCCGGATGCCCGGCGAAAAAACAGCCGATCTGCAGGCGATCGGCGAGCGGGTAGCGGTGAAATTCCGAACCTTCTCGGAACTTCACGGCCGTCCGTTGCGCCTGGAAATCGAACCGGGAACCTACCTCACGGCCACGGCGGGAGTGCTGCTGTGCTCGGTCACCGATGTGGTGGATACCGGCCCTGAGGGATACCGGTTCATCAAAACCGACGCTGGCATGACCGAAAACTTACGGCCTTCCCTGTACGGCGCCCAGCATCCCATCCGGATCCTGCGCGATGCGGCTGCCGGACCATCAGAGGAGGACGATTTTATCGTCGTGGGACACTGCTGCGAAAGCGGAGACATCATGACGCCCGCTACCGGGGATCCAGAGGGTCTGGGACCGCGCCGGTTACCCATCCCCAAACCCGGCGATCTGCTGGCTGTCGGGGGATGCGGTGCCTACTGCGCGGGGATGGCCGCCAAAAACTACAACAGTTTTCCCGAGGCGCCTGAGGTACTGCTGCGCGCGTCGGGGGAGCCGGTACTTACCCGCCGGCGGCAAACCCTGGAACAGGTGGTCGAAAACGAACTGGATGTGCCCCTCGATTGACCGATGGTCCGACCCGTCAGTTTTTTTCGGAATCGCAGAACAGTTCTTCCAGTATCCCGGTCAATCCCTCCAGGTCATAGCGTTTCGCCGTTCCGGCGATTGGCAGTCCCGCCGCTTCGGCAGCCCGGGTGGTCTGCGGTCCTATGGACAGGTACCGGGCTCCCCATGCCTCCAGACGTTTCCGAAGTTCCGCCGGTATCGCGCCCGCATACGCCCGGGCCGTCGAGGCGCTCGTAAAAGCCACCCCTTCAGGCCGGAACGCCTCGAGCATGGCGGCTTCTGTCTCGGTAACCGCTGTCCGGCAGCAGGTCTGGTATGGTGTCACCCGGATCACCCGGGCGCCGGCCTGCCGCAGTCCCTCACAGAGGGTATCCCGCGCCTGCGCCCCCTGAATGACCACCAACTGTTTGCCCTGAAGTTCCGCCAGCCGGTTCTGGAGGGCCGCCAGAAACGCTTCCGCCACGGATTGCTCAGCCGTAATGGCAACGTTAAACCCTAGTTCCACAGCCGCTCGGGCTGTACCGGGCCCGATCACCGCCGCCGGCAGCGCGCGCCAGCGAGCCGGATCTGCTCCCTGCCTGGCCAGGAGATCGACAAAAGCCCGCACCCCGTTCGCGCTCGTGAATACCAGCAGATCCGTCCCTTCAGGAGCGGGCACAGTGTCGTTCTGTAACTGGATTTCGATCAGGGGCAATTCCAGCACAACCGCTCCCCGGCCTTCCAGCATCTCCCTTAACGCGCCAGCCTGATCCCGGGTACGGGTGATCACCACGCGACGGCCAGAAAGGGTTCCCGTCTCCCGCGCCCGAAGGGCTTCGACCGCCCGGGTTACCAGTTCTGCCGGCCGGTCCGCGGCACCCTCGACCGTTACCCGCCACCGATCCCGGAACACCCTAAGCCGCAGCCGGCTTCCTTCCGCCTCACACGCCGCCCCCACTGGTACCGCACACCCGCCGCCCAGGGCCTGGAGAAAAGCCCGTTCCACCCCCGTTTCCAAGGCTGCCGCGGGATCATGCAACGGCGTCAGCAGTGCTGCGGTATCGGAGTCATCCGCACGGCACTGCACCGCCAGCGCCCCCTGACCCGGAGCGGGAATCATGACATCCAGCGGCAGCAGCACGCACCGCGCGGGATCCAGCAGATCCAGCCGAACCAGCCCTGCTTCGGCCAGCAGGGCCGCGTCATATTTACCTTCTTTCACCCGCCGCAGACGGGTAGGCACATTGCCCCGAAGCGTCATCACCCGGAGGTCCGGCCGGATTAACGCCAACTGAGCGGCCCGCCGGGGACTCGAGGTACCCACCACCGCCCGGGGTGGCAGGGTCTCCAGGGTCCAGCCATGCATGGAGTACAGTACATCGTGCCGCGCGGCCCGGCCGGTAACTGCTCCCACCCGCAGCCCCGGCGCATCTTCGACCGGAAGGTCCTTCAGGCTGTGTACCGCCAGGTCAATCGTACCAGCCCTGAGGGCATCCTCCAGTTCCCGGGTAAACAGTCCTTTCCCCCCGATTTCCGGCAGGGGCCGATTCAGATTGCGGTCCCCCCGGGTCACCACGACCCGCAATTCCACCGTCAGACCCGGCCATGCCGTTTGCAGCGCCGATGCCACCGCGCGGCTCTGGGCCAGCGCGAGATCACTGCCACGGGTACCGATAACCAGGTGGCTCAGCATGCCGGACGGTCATCCTCACTGCCCGCCTGTTCCGGGGCTTCTTCCCGCCGGAGATCAAACAGCCGCTCCACCGCGCTGAACAGAGCCTCCGGGTCACCCTCACTGGCCGCGGCTTTCAGGGCCTCCAGGGGGCGGTGAAGCAGCGTGGCAACGAGCCGGCTGGCCAACTGTTCCACCATCTCCTGCTGTTCTGCCGGCAGGGCAGCGAGTTTATTCCGCAATCTGCACAACTCCCGCTCCCGGGCCGATTCGAAATGTCGGGTCAAAGCGAGCACCACCGGCTCAGCGGAGAGCCCCCGCCGCCACACAGCAAATCCCTTCACGGCTTCCTCCACCAGGCGTTCCGCTTCCGAAATCGCCCGGATCCGCTGCTGCTGATTGAGCCGCGTCTGACTCTCCAGGCTATCGATATCGTAATAGAACACGTTTTCCAGGGCGCCTACCGCAGGGTCGACATCTCGGGGAACGGCAATGTCGATCAGCAGCATTGGCGCGCCCCGTCGTTTTGCCATAGCGTCCTGGAAAGCATCCACACCGAGGATCGGTTTCGGCGCTCCCGTGGAACTGATGATGATATCCGCGCGATGCAGATGGTTACGAAGCACATCCAACGGCCCTGCCTCCCCCCGAAACCGGCTGGCCAGTTCCCGAGCCCGTTCAAAGGTGCGGTTGAGGACGATCACCTGACCGATTCCCCGTTCCATCAGGCGGGACAGTGCCGCTTCACTCATGGTGCCCGATCCGATCACCATGGCCGTCTTGCCGGTAATATCGCGAAGCACCGTTTCCGCGAGATCCACCGCCACCGAAGCAATGGAAACTTTTCCATTGCCGATCCGTGTCTTTTCGCGCACCTCTTTGCCCGTCCGGACGGCCCGCTGGAACAGGGTGCCCAACACCTTGTCCGTCACCCCCGCCTGCCGGGCCTGTTCATAAGCCGCCTGGACCTGACCCAGGATTTCCGTCTCCCCCACCACAAGACTGTCCAGGCTCGATGCCACCCGGAAGAGATGCCGTACTGCCTCCTCCTGGGTATGTTCATACACCGATCCCGCCAGAAAGGGCGCCAGGGATTCCCCCGCGCGGCCGGTCATCCATCCCAGCACCAATTCCCGCAGCCGCGCTGCCGGTAACAGGGTCCTGACATACCACTCGAAACGGTTGCAGGTCTGCAGCAGCGTAACCCCGGCGCGTTTGTCCCCTCCCGCCGCCAACATCTGCCGAAACGCGTCCAGCACTCCGGGAAACTCTCCGGCAGGTACCATGAGCGCTTCACGCAACGCCAGCGGACTGGTGTGATGATTCAGACCGAATACGTACAGAGACATACCGTTTTTTCCGGCCGGCCCCCTCGACCGGCATCAAACAGCATTGTAACACGCCCGTTTTCAGCGGCGCATCCGTGCTTGTGACGGTCAGGGTTGCCAACCCGCCAGGTTCCACCGTCTCCGGCCAGAATCGCCACCATTTCACCCGAGGGTATTGATCCGGACTCAATCCATTCAATCGCACATCTGTCAGGGGTACCGGTTCACTGCCCGTGTTGTGTATAAAAACTTCGAGCACGCCTCCACCGTTGGATGGCAGGATTCCGTATAAGCCACCGTAGCCCGTGCAGGATGATAAACCCCTTCTGCCTCTAGCAACAGTTCCCCTTGTGCCGCAGACACAACCATAATCCCAAATAGAATCAGCAAAAACATCCCTCTCATCACACGCTCTCCAGCAATCGCCTTCCCGGTCTGAACGTGTAACACCCTGGATACATAAAAATTCCCGGCAAGTCGAAAACAACCTGCCGGGAAGATGAACTCCAGTCAAACGGCTCAGACCAGTTCGAGGACTGCGGTAAGGGTGTTGCCGCGCTGGAGTGCACACGGACGGGAAAAGACGATTTCCACGCACTGGCCCGTAACCCCCCGCGACTCCATCTCCACCTCCGTTCCATCCAGCGTGACCCGCGCGACTTTCAGCGACCGATTCGCCGGCAGTTCGAAACGCAGTACATTCAGGCGGGTTTCGCCCCACACACACGCCACCGTGTTTCGTTGGGTTCCGCCATCCCGGATCTGTTCCAGCGTAACCCAGGCGTCCGGCACAGTGTACACGGCGCGGAACCGATCCGGCATGATCTTCGGCGCGAATCCCAGAATCCCCCGGGGACCATGGCAATAGAACCCGCCCAGAGCCAGCCATACACCCCAACTGGCCAGGGCGCGCACATAATGATCCCCGCACTCCACTTCGTTGTAGGGGTTGGCCAAGGATGGATGATACCGGTCATGAACGGCCCGGCAGATTACCAGTGCCTCTTCCACCATCCCCTCGTGCACCATATGCCCGGCCACCTGGTACTCAATCCCGGTCCACACCTCTTCTCGGTACAGCACACCCTCCCGAAGATGATTGCCTGCCGGCCAAGTGCAGGTGAACAATCCGGCGTGTCCGGGGGTAATGAACCACCGGAATGGGGGGTATTTTTCATTGAAAGCACTCACATCGGGAGCCCAGTTGTACTTCCACACGGATCGCAGCGCCTGCCGCACTTTCTCCGGATCATAGATATACCCCAAGCCGACCTGGTGCGCCCAACCCTGACCGAACACCTGGTCCGACAAGCAGCCGTTGGCGTACTGGTGCTGCGGATGCGCTTTCAGATCCACGTCCTGAATGAAATATTCTCCATTCCAGAGACGCTCTTCAGTAAGCCGCCTTCCGGAGGTGTAAATCTGGGCGCATTTTTCGGCAAACTCGATGTCGCCCATTTCCCGGGCCATCTCCTCACCGGCCCGCAGCGCGGCAAGGTACAGGCTGCCCACGAAGGTATTGGCCCCAAAGAAATTGATATCGAAAGTGTTGTGCTGCAGATCCTCAATCAGGCCGTCCCCGTTTTCATCATGAGTAATAACGAAATTGAGTGCCTTGCGGATCCGCGGCCAGTTCCGCTGCAGGAAGGCGTTGTCCCGGGACATAAGATGTTCCCGGTACGCCTTGAGAATGGTACCGCACTGGCCGTCCGCCGCGTAGTTGTCATCGCCCCGGAATCCGACCAGCCCCGTATCATCGTGGAATCCGCCGCCTTCGTCGCGGTTGCGGAAATCCTGCATTTCCCGTACCCGTCGTTCGAGTTCCGGGAACAGGCGGGCCATGCCGTGGGCGTAATTCCACACGTGGCTGCAGTTGCCGTGGCAACAGGTCACACCCTCCCAGCCATGAATCCTCCCGTCATGCCACCACTCCATGCTCCCCGTGCCGAGGTAACTGATCGTGGAGTGCAGCCGGTCGATCAGCCAGTATGGAAGGGTCGAATCATACAGCCGGTCCCGCCACAGACGCGTAGCCCCGGCCAATCGGTCATAGTTTTCCAGTACATAGTTTGCCACTTCGGCGGCATCCGCGAACCGGTTGGCATAGTAGTTGCGCTTGCCGTTCGGGCGGCGGGGGAAATGCCAGGCAATCACGAAGCGGAAAGTATAGCAGTTACCGGGTCCAAGCCGGACCGGCGGCGCCGCCAGTGCCACCCCCCGCTTTTCCCCCGCAGGATAGTCCTCATCACCCTCGCCCAGGTTCAATGGCATCGGCCAGGAGGCCCCCCGCAAAGCGCGCCCCATCCAGGTGTCCGGCCGGGCCGCGTCCCGTTCTTCCAACGCCAGGCATAGCGTGCCCCAGTCCGGATACGCTTCCGGTGGAAGGTGCTCCATCGTCCTGGGCCGGTCCGTAAAAACAATCTGATCCACGTTGATGTGTCCCCAGCCGCCCAGGGCCTCATCAACGATTTCAATCCGGGCTGTTTTGCCCTCCAGTTCCCGCACGTCCCACGAGGTCCACAGCAGTTTTTCCTCCGCGCGCCCGGACGCGCGGCGGACGATATTTCCATCCACCAGCAGGCGGATCTCTGTCCGTTCGCCGTGGGGTCCCGCCCCCAGCAGCATACTGATAAAATGCCGTGGAATCACAAATTCCGGTGAAGTCAGTTTTCCGGTCAGGTCATCATTCCCCTGATACGACCCGGCAAACCTTTTGCCTTCAAACCCCACAACCGGGTTCTGATTGCCAACCGGCCCACTGACCGGTCCTCGTCCGAAGGCCTCGCCCTCCACCATCCACTCGCCGAAATTTTCGCCTTCGAAGTCCGCAAACACCACGTCTTCCCGCGGCGCCGGCAGGGCCGCCAGTTCCGCCTCAGTCGGAGGACGCACGCCAAACAGCGCGCGTACCCGCTCCGAGGTCCGCAGCCAGCGCAGGGTCCGCCGGTATCCGTGCGTCATCTGGCAACCTTTGTGAAAAACCATGTTTTCCAGCAGTCCCGCCACGGAAACCTCAATGGGCCATTCCGTGTCGTTGTGGACGGTGTACTCCATTACCGTGGCCGGCAAAGCGGAATCCTCGGTATTCAGGGGTATCCAGGGCGTAAAGGCTTCCAGTGACACCCACACCGGCAACCCCTGGTCCCGATAGGTTACCGTGCCGACCGGGAATTCACCCCGGAATGTCACCAACTTCCAGGACTCCCGATTCAGCAGACGAACATTGCCCTCGCCGCCGTCGTGGCAGTAAAGCAGGGCAAATTCCTGGAAAAAAGGCCGGGCCGGGGCGCGGCGTTCATAGGTTGACCCCGTATTGCCGATCCACCGCGACACGGCATCGTTGCAGATCTGCCAGTCGCCCAGCCGGCCATCTCCGCACAGGTACATCTGTCCCGAGCCGATGCCGCCGCAAGGCATGCCGATCGGCTCGAGATCCGCCCCGGAAAATACTTCTTTTTCACCTCGCTCGAACAGACCGCGCACCCAGGCCGGATCCAGTTTTTTATCGGCCGGAATCGGATGGTTTGGATCAGCCTGAAACGGCCCGGCCATCAGAGTACGATGCGTTCCCGCGGCCAGCACGGCCAGTCCGGCGATTTCAATGAACTGCCGGCGGGTCAGCCCGGTCCGGATGGGTTGATTTTCCAGGCAGCCCCATTCACCTCTGGGTTTGTTGGTGCATCCAGCCATGATTTTTTTCTTTCTGTTTCTGAACCTTGGGGATTAGTCATCGATGACTATATCTTACCCACACCCGGTTTCTCCCGCAACACCCGGCATCCCGATGTTCAGACCAATTTTACCCCCGCGCCATCTGCTGCCCGGGTCACATAGGTCTCCCCGACGCGGCCGGTCGCTTCCTGATACCGTCGGGACAGTTCCGCGCAGAAGCGTTCCGCCTCGTCCCGAAGCACCAGACTTACCGTACATCCGCCAAATCCGGCCCCGGTCATCCGCGAACCCAGACAACCGGGAAGCGACCGCGCGATCGAGGTCATCGCGTCCAGCTCCAGGTTGGTCACTTCGTAATCTTCCCGCAGACTGCGGTCCGACGCGTTCATCAGGCTCCCGAACCGCGGCAGGTCCCCGCTGCTCAATGCCTCACAGGCCTCCCGGGTTCTGGCATTCTCAGTGATGACGTGCCGCGCCCGCCGGTAAACCACCTCAGACATCCTGCCGCGTGCCGCCTCCAGATCGGCTTCGGTGAAATCCCGCAGGTGTGTACCGTCCCGGCCGGTCGTTTCCCGCAAAATCCGGACCGCTTCACCGCATTCCGCCACCCGTTCGTTGTATTTCGAACCGGTGAGTCCGCGGGGACAATTCGTGTTGGCGATCACGAATACCGCCTGGTCCATAACCACCGGTACCAGCCAACGCTCCAGACTCCGGCAGTCCAGAAAAAGGGCATGATCCGCCTTGCCGCACCGGGAGACAAACTGATCCATGATGCCGCTGCTCAATCCCAGAAAGCCGTTTTCGACCCGCTGCCCCAGACGGGCCGATTCCGCGTCGTCCAGCCGGAAATCGCCCAGACCCTCAAAAAATGCCAGCGCGGCCATCTCCAGCGCGGCACTGCTGCTCAATCCGCATCCCAGCGGCACATCGCCCATGATGACCGCTTCGGCCCCGCTGACCCTGTGCCCCAGCCTTTGCAGTTCCAGGGCCACGCCCAGCGGATAATCCGCCCAGGGAGCCTGGGGCTGACGGCAAATCGACTCCAGCGGAAATTCCCCTTCATCGTTCAGATTTTCAGCCCGCAACCGCAGCACCGGCCGGTCCAGCGCCCGCCCGACAATCACGGTATCCCGCTCTATCGCCATTGGCAGGACAAATCCATGGTTATAGTCCGTATGTTCACCGATCAGGTTGACCCTTCCAGGTGCCCAGGCGATCACCCTCGCCTCACCACCGAACCTTTCAGAGAAGACCTGTGCGCATAACGTCACATCTGTTGCCATTGGCGATTCCTCCGCTGTTTCCGATACGGCTGGCGAATTCCGTTATTTGCCTGCTTCAGTTCATTTTGGTTCGGCCGCGCCAGATGTAATCCATTCCTCATTAAATCGGACATGTTTGATGGAACTGCCCTCGTAACCTTCCCGCCGCCAGGAAAAGGTCAGGTGAATGGTGTCGTCCTTCGTCTGAATCACCGAGGGATAGGAAAAATTACCCTGATTTTCTTCCGCTTCTTCCACCGCCCGCTTCACCGGCCAGGTGCGGCCCTCATCCTCGGACAGATACACGCTCAGCCGGTGCCGTCCCTGAAACGTATCGTTGCAGACCAGAAGCCAGCGTCCTGATCGCAACACCAGGGCTTCAACGCTTGAGCCGGGGTTGCGGATATCCAGCGTCTCCACGGGTCCCCAGGTCAGCCCGTCATCACGGCTTTCACTGACCCGGATAAAATGTGGAAAACCGTTGTCCCGCATGAAGGCCACGATCGTCCCATCCCGGCGGCACGCGAAACTCGGCTGAATATTGGCGATTTTGAGGGGATCCGGATCCAGAATGGGATAACTGAACTGCCAGGTTTTTCCCCAGTCTTCGGTCCACGCTGCCAGACTGCAGTTGAACACATCGGAGTACAGCCCGAGCAACATTTTTCTGTCGCTGGTCATAACAGGATGAATCCGGGTCATCCACCCCAGCCGCTGATGCAGTTTGATGCCGGCCCGGCGTCCCGCTTCTTCGATTTCTCCCTTCATTTCCGGTTCTACTTCCAGCAGGGGATCCAGTATGTCCAGTCCACTGGCAATCACCGCCCTGAACCGTGCCTCCAGATCCCGCGGGCGGACATGAATCACATCCTGCCACTTCCAGACCGGCGGACCGTCCCCTTCAAAATCTTCCGATATCCGGTACTTCAGCAACGATCCCCCCCATTC
>Ga0068707_1003515_pt1 | contig 10932 bp, 5 predicted proteins | sample YNPNPMetaG_FD_66600 | JGI IMG/M metagenome (GOLD analysis project Ga0068707, IMG submission 66600) | Anoxygenic and chlorotrophic microbial mat microbial communities from Yellowstone National Park, USA - YNP NP MetaG | ecosystem: Environmental > Aquatic > Thermal springs > Hot (42-90C) >... | reverse complement strand
CTTGTTTTCCGCCAGAAACTTTTCCACCAGATCCGCGCCCACGGCGTCTTTCGCTTTAAAGAGAGAAAGCGGCAGGTGCACGAAGCGCAGGCGGATTTTGGTCTCCTGCAAACGGAAGGCCTCACGCAATTCCTCCTCGGTCACCCGGGCCGCCGCTTGCACGAAGTCGGCCATGCGCTCGGCCAGCATGCGCTCCCGCCAGTTTTCCTCGAAGATGGCCGGTGTGGTGTTCAGATAGCGGGTCAGGTACATCTTATAGCGCTGAGGGTCGAAGTGACCGTCTTTGTCCCGGAAGGCCTCTCGAATACTGTCGTTGCGCTCCTGGTCGCTCACGTGCAGCCCCAGGCGCCGGGCGGCCTGCACCAGGAGCTTGCGGTTGACTATCTCCTCCAACACTTGCCGGCGCAGTTCCAGGCGTGCTTCGCGGCTGGTCATTTCGCGACCGCGGGAGGCCAGGTTGCGTGCCGCCTGTTCGTACTGGTAGTGGAATTCCAGCTCTCCCACTTCCTCGCCGTTTACCACGGCCACCACGGGCAACCTTCCGCAACCGCCACGGCGAAAGCCCACGGAACCGGCGCCAAAGGAAAACACGAACACAAAGATGATAAAACCAAAGAGGACGACGATCAGCGTCGACTGCGACTGTTTTCTCATCTTATCCAGCATTTGAGTCGATCTCCTTCCTCAAGCTAAAAATGCCAGAAGATAATAGCCAGCTGCGCGCCGTATGCAAGCATGAAATTCTTCAAGCACTTGACAAACTACAACAAAACGTCTCAATGTGACCCGCAAATGCGAAAAGTAACTTACTGGCCGGTGGCATTGATACTCGCGGCGGCGGTCTTATGGCTGCTCGCCCCCCTGCCCTTTCCCGGGCACGGCTTTCGCGCCAGTTTCTATCCTAACCCCTCCTGGCAAGGCGAGCCCCGGCTAGTCGAGCTAGTTCGCTATCCGGAAATTTCCGCCGACGGCAACCTGCATACTTCCCGCCAGGTAGACTACAGCGTTCGCTATCAGAGTAATCTTTCCCTGGCGGCCTCGGGCGATTACGCCTTTTTGCTGGACTCCGACGATGGTTCCGAGCTCTATCTCGATGAAAAGCGGGTGATCGACAATTCCGGCCGCCATCCCCGCCGCCGGATGGAGCGGACGATTTATTTAGCGGCGGGCGTCCACCAGCTTCGGCTGGACTATTTCCAGGGGGTGGTTGACAGCCAGCTGCGCCTGCGCTGGAAGCCTCCCGGCCAGAAGGGTTGGAGCCGCATACCGCTCGAACTGCTTACCCCCGGGCCACCCGCCGAGCACGATCACCTCAGCTGCCTGCGGTACGCGGGCTGGCGGGTGGCGCTGTTATGCCTGTCCGGTTTGCTGGCGGCGGCGGGCCTGGGGTGGCTGATGTGGAATTTCCGCCAGCGGTTAAGTCAGTGGCTGTCGATCGCCTGGTTGCGCCAGCAGGCGCTTTTCTGGGACGGGCTGGTGGTGGTGACTTGCCTGACGGTCTATCTGCCCGAGGTGTTGCAGCGCTACGATTACGAACCCTACCTCATAGGAGATTCCCCTTTTTACGCCAACGTTACCGCCTCGTTGCTCTACGAGGGCAACCTGGACCAGCATAGCGAAACCGTAGCCGAGGACTATCTGGAGGCCAGGGTGGGCCTCAACTTCGGCATGCATTCGAGCAGTATTTCCTTGGGAGCGCGGGGGGAATGGTACCCCAAGCATGCGCTTCTTTTGCCGGTGGTAGCGCTGCCTTTCTACGCCTGGTGGGGAGGCCGGGGGCTGCTGATCTACAACTTGCTCCAGTGCCTACTACTTGCGGTAGCCATGCGCCGGTTGGCGGCGATGCTCTGCACACCGGGAGTTTCCCTGGTAGTGGCGCTTTTGGTGGCCCTCTCGCCCTTGTTTGTCAACTATACTTATTCTTTTTCGGCCGATGTGCTAGGCGCGCTTCTCATCACCGCCGGAACGGCGGCGCTGCTGGGCGGGCGGGAAATGACGGCGGGAGTGTTGCTGGGGCTGGCCTGCTGGGCCAAGACGCCCAATATTCTGGCGCCGGTGGCGGCCGGCCTGCTGCTAATGGTAGAGTGGGAGCGCAAGAAATTTTTCCGCTTCTTGGCCGGCGCGGGTACGCTGGTATTGCTGCTGGCCGCCATGAACTGGTACATGTTCGGGGCGCCCTGGCTGACCGGTTATTCGCGGGTGTTGGTACTGGAAGGGGGACGACTGACCATCGACGATCACCTACGCGCCTTTAGCCGTCCGCTATGGGAAGGAGTACTGTGGCAGCTCGGCGATCAGCGCTTCGGGCTTATCCATACCGCGGTTTTCCCTGCCCTAGGGTTGGTGGGTTTGTACCCGCTATGGAAAAAACGAAAAGGGGCGACACTGCTGGTCGGGTTTTTCTTCTTGACCACCTTTCTGTTCTACAGCGTGTACGACTACCTGCACGGCTCGCACTGGGGCAACCGCTTTTTGATACCACCCCTTTCCCTGTTGGCCCTGCCCCTAGGGTGCCTTGTGGAGAGTCTGGTTATTTTTTCTTCAGCCGGGCAAAAAAAGTAAGATCCACACCATCGAGCGGCCTGACTGTCGCGTTCCAGGAGCGGTAACCGTCTTTTTCTACTATTAATTCGCTCGGGCCACCGGCCAGCAGTTTCACCGCCAGCGGGGTCTTGCCGCTCAAGGGATAGCCGTTTACCATTACCCGGGCACCTTCCGGCTCGCTTTCCACGTGTACGGTGATTCGGTCCTGCGTCGGCGTTTCCTCTCCCGGCTCCAGCTTGAGATCAAGCTGGCGCGTCTGACCCTCCTCAACGGCGAAGCGGTTGAAGGCCGGGAGGTATTTTTCTAGCTCCAGCATCACCACATGATCCTGCTCTGTGGAAAGATTTTTCAAAAGCGCCGGGGTCTTTTTGCCGGTAAGCACGCCGTCCAGATAGATGCGAGCTCCTGGAGGATCTGAGGAAACCTGAACCGCGCCCAGGGTCTTGCCCTCCAGGCCGGCGATAATGGGTTTTCCGGCCAGGCGGGCTTTCTGGGCTGCCTGAGGATTGAGCACCGCCTCGATCTCCAGCGGGCGAGTGGTGTCGGTCAGCGAAACCGTCTTCTGCCACGCCGGGAAGGAAGGATGCTTTACCTCCAGCTGGTGTTCGACGCCTGGTTCTATCCGATCTATTTCCGTGGGGGTGAGATCCGCCAGCCGCTGCCCGTCGAAGTACACGTCGGCGCCGGAGGGAATAGACTTTACAATGATGCGGCCGGTGGCCGGTGCCCGGCTCTGGGGTTGGCGATCTTTGAACAACCCAAACACCAGTGCCGCTACCGCGCCCAGCACCAGCACCATCAGGATGGCAAATCCCCGCCCGCGGTGACGTTCGCCCGCTGAAAAATCTTCACCGGGGTAGTCTGTCCCATTGCTGGTGGGTGGGCCGGACAGATTCGTTTCCTGTACCGTTAGTGGATAATCTTCTTGCGCGCCTGGAGCAGGTGCGGTCACCGCTGGCGACGCCGCGGCCAATTTTGGGGGAGCGGCTCGGGGCAGTTCCGAAAGCAAATCCATCCCGGGAGGAAGCGGTGCCTGTGGAGCCGGGGCCGGAGCCGGTGCCGCTCTTTCCGGGGTGCGTGGCTTTACCGCCGCCTTGGCGGCAAGCGCCTCCGGGCCGGCCATTTCGGCAGAAGGAGTAAAGTCCGGGTTGTACTCTGGACCGCTGGAAGAGCTGAGCGTCTCCTCTGGCTTCTGCGGGAAGAACATATCCAGAAAAGCCACCAGATCGGGCGTCTGGTTCTTTCCCAGCACCACGCCCTCTAGGCTGGGCGCCTGAGCCTGGCGCAGCGCTTTTTTGCGCGCGGCTATTTTCTCATCGAAGAGTGTGTTCATGTACTCGGCCAGCAGGGCGGAATTGCTCTTTATGCCGCGTTTTAGGACATAATCTTCCAGCGCCAGCTGCATCTGCCGCGCCGTTTGGTAGCGATCTTCCGGCCGCGGCTGCAAGGCCTTCAGAACAATGGCTTCCAGCTCCGGGTCGATGTCCGGTTTGATGCTGCGCAGCGGTTTTACCTCGCAGGCCACCACCGCCTTGAGGGTTTCGATGTCGCTCTTTCGCTTGAACAGGCGGCTCCAGCTGAGCAGTTCGTAAAGCACGATGCCTGCCGAAAAAATGTCCGAGCGGCCGTCCAGCTCTTTGCCCAGACATTGTTCGGGAGACATGTAGGCGTGCTTTCCCTTTACCCGGCCCGGCAAGGTGGTGGAGATTTCGCTGCGCGCTTTGGCGATGCCGAAGTCTACCAGCTTTACGCCCCCTTCGAACGAAACCAGGATGTTATGGGGGCTGACGTCGCGGTGTACCACTCCCCTTTGCCGGCCTTCCAGGTCGGTCTGACTATGGGCGTAGTTCAGGGCGTCGAGCACACCGATGAAGATGCGCACCACGTGTTCTACGGGGATGCGCTCTTTGCGGGACGAGCACTGCTTTACCACCGCGCGCAGGTCTTCGCCGTTGATGTACTCCATGGCCAGGTAGAAATCATCCCCTTCCTGGCCGAGGTCGTAGATCTGCACGATGTGCGGGTGGTTGAAGCGGGCGGCCAGCCGGGCTTCGTCCAGGAACATCTGCACAAAGCGGGGCTGGCTGGCTAGATGGGGAAGAATGCGCTTTATCACCAGCAGCTTTTCGAAACCGGCCGGTCCGGTCTGGCGAGCGAGATAGACCTCGGCCATGCCACCGGTGGCGATGCGGTGCAATAATTCGTATTTCCCTATGAATTGACGCTCTTCCACATTCCTTTCCCTGCCGATTGGATTTCCATGTTATCCGGCGGATGAAGCTCTGTCAAAAAACTCCTCAACGGCTCTTTCGCGGATTGAGTATTTATGCTCGGCACGCGGGAATTGACAAATTCACACCGTAAAGCTATATATGACGAAGGTGAAGGTCGAAGGATAGGACCTCACCTGGTTCGTTAATAAAAACCACATTGGTGAAAGGTTCCAGTCGCTGGGTTAGTGGTCATGGTGGAACGGTGCGAGGCTGCTACTGGATACGGCAGGGAGGAAAGGAGGAGTGTGGAATGAGTATGGATAGACTAGCGAGATGGTTGAATCTTCCGGAAACCGAAAGGGTTCTGGATCTTCTTGCTCGGCGTATAGCCGAAGGTGTAATGGCCGGGCTGGAAAAGTCCGGGCTGATGGCGAAGCTGGTCGAGCAAATTGACAAAGCACAGGCGGCGGCACAGCCGGCTAAACCTGCGGAGCCCCCAAAGCTGCCTCCGATTCCCCTCAAGCCGGAAGTCGCGCTGAGTCTGCTCAAGGAACAGGCGGCCAAGCGGGAAACCGCTTTGCTGCGAAAGCCCGGCGCCCGGCGCACTTTCGTAAAACCAACGGTTACTTATCGGGTGGACCCGCGCAAGTCCGCCGAAGCTAGCCCCGGGCCTTCGCTGGCCGCCCCAGCGCCAGGAATTTCCGGGCCGGCGGTTTCTTTTAGCGGGCTTACCATGGGGGCCGGCTATCCGCTGCCTCCGCCCCCGCCACGCCCCGCCATGGCCAAGAAGGAAGGCACGCGGGCGGTGTTTGCGCTGCTTTATGAGGAAAAGGGTCGTAAGATCCTCTTCGGTTTCATCAACCAGGTGCGTTTTGGCCGTTCGGATCTGGTCGAGCGGGTAAACCAATTTTATAAAGATTTACCCGGAGTGCCGCTAAGCGAAGAAGATCTCATGCGCGCCATCCATTACCACAAGCTCATCGATGTGCTCTATAAGCGCGAGGAGGAAATCATCTGCCGCCACCTGCGCAAGGAAAAGGGTTCGCTGGTAAAAACGGCGCAGCGGCTCAAGATGACCCCGGAGAAGCTCAACGATCGTATTCAGGAGCTCAAGATCGAAGAGCGGGTAGCGGCCATCCGTCAGGAGTTCTGCGAGCAGATCATCGAGCAAATGGATCTGCGGCAAAAATTGGATCTGGCACTTACCAAGTCCAAGTACCTGGCCGATCTCAACATAGAGCAACAGGTAGATTCGGCCATCAGGGAGGAGCTCAAGGACCGTCTGGCTCAATACCTGAGCATGAACGAACAGGAGCGACAGCAGGCCGTCTGCCAGGAATTTGGCCTGAGCGAAGATCTTTATCATCGGCTTGCCCGCCGGTTCGGGCTGGAAGACTGTCAGGACGGGGGCGAGCAGGTGCCAGCACAAAACGCGCCCTAAAAAATGTATACATCTCCAATGTTCAAAAGCGGGTGGTTGCCGGCCATCACCAGCCTTTTTGTGGTTTGTCACGCCACCGCTGCGGCCGGGCCTGCGGATGAGGGGCCGGGGGTAATTACCGTCGCCGCCGTCGGTGACCTCAATCTGGGAAGCGACTTTCCTTCCAAGGAATACCTGCCTCCAGACGAAGGGCGAGGCTTGCTGGAACAGGTAAAGCACCTGCTGCGCGGACAACTGGTCTTCGCCAATCTGGAAGGGCCGCTCGCGGACGGGGGCAGCTCCGCCAAGTGCCCACCCGATTCTAAGGGCTGTTACGCCTTTCGCACTCCGACCGCGCTGGGCGAAAGGTTGCGCGAAGCGGGATTTACCGCCGTCTCCATCGCCAACAATCACGCCATGGACTTTGGTCAAGAGGGTCGTGACAGCACCAGGCGCACTCTGGATTTGCTGGGCATAGCCCACAGCGGCCCCCCGGGCGAAATCGCCGAACTGGAGCTGGGAAAAAAAAAGGCGGCGCTGATTGCCTTTGCGCCTTACGACCACTCGCACGATTTGCGCGACATCGAACGGGCGCGTCAGATGGTGAGCGAGCTGGCCGCGCGCTACCCGCTGGTGATAGTAAGTTTCCACGGCGGCAGCGAAGGCGCCAACACCGGTCGCGTGCCTTACGGGCCGGAGAACCTGGCTGGAGAGCCGCGGGGCGAGGTGCGCCGGTTCGCCCGGGCGATGATCGACGCCGGAGCCTCCTTGGTGCTGGGTCACGGGCCGCACGTGCTGCGTGGTCTGGAACAGTACCGGGGTAAACTCATCGCCTATAGCCTGGGCAATTTCTGCACCTTCGGGCGATTCAATATATCCGGGCCACTGGGCGTGGGGATGGTATTGGAAGCAAGGCTGGACGCAAATAGCGGCCGCTTTCTAGGCGGACGCATCCATTCCACCGTTCAGACACCCGAGGGGCCGGTGCTGCCCGATCCTCAAGGACGGGCGGTGGCGGCGGTGCGCGAGCTCAGCCAGCTGGACTTCCCTCTGACTGCTCCCGTCATTAAAGAAGATGGCACACTGGAACCACTTCCCGGCGATGGAGAAGGTTTGCTTCTGGCCGAAGAAGCGGCGGAAACTCAGGCGCGCGTCGCCCTGCTGGATGAGCTGGTGGCGCAGGGCTTCGACCGCCGCTGGCTGCTTACCATTTTCGGAGACCGCCGGGCGCAGCTTGTGCCCGATGTTTTGCAAAAATTCGCTCGTCCGACAGAGCGCCTTACCTACCAGAAGTACCGCCAGATTTTCGTCACGCCCGAAGTTCTGCAGGCTGGCGCCGTTTGGTTGCAGGAACAAAAACAGCTGCTGGATGAGCTGGAAAACCGCTACCAGGTGGAACGTTTCTTGCTGGCCGGGCTGGTTGCCGTGGAGAGCCGCTTCGGTAGCCGCACCGGCACCTATCCAGTTTTTAACGCTCTGGTCACCGTGGCCCTGCAATACCCCCGCCGGGCAGCCTGGGCCAAACGGGAGCTGGGTGAACTGCTACGCGTTTTTCAACAAGACCCTCTCGCCGTCAACGGTTCTTACGCCGGCGCGGTCGGGCTGGTGCAATTTATGCCCAGCAGTATTCGAAAGTACGGCGTGGATTACGATGGAGACGGACGACTCGAACTGAACCGCTGGCCGGACGCCCTGGCTTCCGCAGCCAACTACTTGCGGCAGAACGGATATCTCCAGGGCAACCAGAAGATGGTTTTCCGGGCACTACACAGTTACAATCCCTCCGTCAACTACGTACGGGTCATCCTGGAGCTAGCCCAGACCCTGGGGAAACAGGCTCCGGCCGACCACGAAAGGAATCGTTCCCAGTCGGGTTGAGGTGAGCCCATGCCTGCGAATCTGTCGCCCGAGTACAAAGCTGCCGAGGAAGAGTTCCGCCAGGCCCGGGACCCCCAGGCCAAACTGGCCTGCCTGGAGCGCATGCTGGCCACCATCCCCAAGCATAAGGGCACGGAGAAAATGCAGGCCGATCTGAAGCGCCGCATTGCCCGTATGCGGGAGGAGATGCAAAAGTCGGGGGGCAAAAAGGGTTTTTCCGTAACCGTGGAGAAAGAGGGCGCGGCGCAGGTGGCATTGGTGGGCGCGCCCAACAGCGGAAAAAGCTCTTTGCTGGAAAGCGTCACTAACGCCCGGGCCGAAGTGGCCGACTATCCCTTCAGCACCCGAACGCCGGTGCCAGGCATGCTGATTTTCGAAAACGTGCAGTTTCAGCTGGTGGACTTGCCGCCGGTGTCTGAGGAATACATGGAGCCCTGGGTAACCGACATCATACGCGCCGCCCACGCCGCCCTCTGGGTAATAGACGCCGCCGATGCCACGCTGGAACGACAGGTACAAGAAGTAGAACGGCTGCTGGCCCAAAAGAAAATCGAGCTGGTAGCCGCCGAACAGGCCGGGAAACCTCACGACGCCGTGCGCCGCCTGCCGGCGCTGGTGGTAGCGACTAAAGCCGACCTGCCCGAACACCGCGGGGGGCGGGAATGGTTAGTGGGAAAATTCCAAAACCGGTTGCCGGTGCTTTCCTTCTCCGCTCTGGGCGAACATACCCGCGAGTTGGGCCAGGCCATCTTCGATATGTGCCGTATCGTGCGCGTATATTCGAAAGTGCCGGGTAAAGAACCCGATCTCAGTCGGCCCTTTGTCATGCACCGGGGCGACACCGTGCTGGATTTCGCCATGCAGGTGCACAAGGATTTTGCAGAGAAACTGCAGTATGCTCGGGTCTGGGGCAAGGGAAAGTTCGAAGGCCAGCGCGTCCAGCGCGATCAGCTTCTAGAAGACGGAGACGTAATAGAGTTACATATATGAGCTGCCCGGGTTGCGCAATCCCTTATCCACGATAAGCATTCAGTTGCTGCTTGCGGCCTATTTTTCGATGATTAGCGCTTCATTCTTTTCCCCGGCCTTGACCTCGACGGTGCGGCTCCGCTCGGTGCCATCATCAAAATGGATGGTAATGGTGTGAACACCTTCTTCCAGCTCCAGCTTCGGCATGGGGGTCCACTTGCCGGTGTCCTGGCCGTCTATAATCACCTTGCCCCAGGGCTTGGAGTTAATCGGTTGAATGCCTTTGCCGGTTTTTTTCTTGGGCGGGATATTCGCTGATTCCTTTTTCGGAGATTCGTTTTTCTCCAGCTCGACCGATATTTCTCTGAGATCTTTACCATCATGAACCAGGGTGGTAGCCCAGGTAGAGTATCCGGCCTTTTCAATCTCCAAACGGTGGGAAGAAGAAGCGCCCACCTCTTTTATCTCCAACGGCGTCGTGCCCACAGCTTTTCCGTCCAGAATCACCCGGGCATCCGTGGGATTGCTGGAGACCTTCAGTTGATAGGTCTTTTCCTTAAGCGCTAGCTGGCGGCGAACCTCCTGCCGGGGCCCTATGGATATTTTGATGCTTTCACTCTTATAAGCCGGATGGTCGAGCTCGATCAGATGCTCTTTGCCAGGAACCAACTGCAGGCGAAGCGGGCTGGAGCCGTCGATCTTCTGTCCATCCAGTTTTACCCGGGCCTCGGGCGGAGAATATTCCAGTACCAGGGTGCCGGCAATGAACTGCAGGCTGACCGGGAATTTCCTTTTCTCGCCAGGATCCAATTTTATTCGTTCACGAAAGGGTTGATAATTGGGGGCGGTAACTTCCACCAGGTGTTCGCCCGGCTTGATACCCGCCAGAGTCTTATCAGCTGGCCGGCCATCGAAATACACAACGGCATCGGCCGGGGTGATCTCGAAGGCCATCTCCGCTCCTCCGCCCAGCATGCCCTGGCCACGCAGGTAGATTACCGTGCCCAGGCCGCCTGCCAGCACTAGCACTATTACCAGAACCGCCAGCCAGCGGCGCGATTTGCCGGCGGACGTGGCGGAGTCTTCAGGATCGGACCAGGAGTTTTCTCGGGTTTGCTCAGGCGTATCGTCTGCAAAAGGAGCCGCAGCTGACGGTTTTTTTTCTTCCGGAGTCTCGTCGATAAAAAGCTGTTGCGCCGTTGGCCTCTTTATTTCCTCCAGGGTGTCGTCTTCCAGTCTTTCCCGGGCCACCGGCGGAGGGGGCATTACCGGCAAGTGTGGCGGCGTCTGCCTCAGGGGAGGGGGACGAGAAGAAGTCCGCGACGGTGTGGCCGGTATGGTGATTTTTTTGGGCGGGCTCTCTCGTTGGGCTGCCCGAGGATCCCAGATCACCGTTTCGACTTCCTCGTCGTCATCGCCGGCGCTGGTCTCTACGGGTTTTTTCTCCGGAGCCGTCTGCACCTGGGTGATGGACGGCTCGACCGGGGTGACCATGGTTTCAACTTTTATTTCTTCGAATTTCTTGTTTCGCTCTAGCTCCTGCTCGATGTCCCGGCGGAAGGCCTGCTTGAGGTAATTGGTCAGATCCTTACGCGAGAAGTTAGGCCCGCTTTTTATTAGAAAGGCCTGCAGATCCTCCTGCATTTCGTAAGCCCATTGATAGCGGTCGGCGGGATCCTTGGCCAGGGCCTTGAGAATGATGCGCTCCAGATCTGGAGAAATCTCCTGGTTTATGGTGCTGGGGGGCAGTATCTCTACTTTGCGGATCTTCTCCAGGGTGGAGAAATCACTGCTGCCGGCAAAAAGCCGCTCACCGCAAACCAGCTCATAAAGCACGATGCCCGCGGAAAAGATGTCCGAGCGACGGTCCAACGGTAGGCCCCGCACCTGCTCTGGACTCATGTAGCC
>Ga0068707_1003514_pt1 | contig 10936 bp, 8 predicted proteins | sample YNPNPMetaG_FD_66600 | JGI IMG/M metagenome (GOLD analysis project Ga0068707, IMG submission 66600) | Anoxygenic and chlorotrophic microbial mat microbial communities from Yellowstone National Park, USA - YNP NP MetaG | ecosystem: Environmental > Aquatic > Thermal springs > Hot (42-90C) >... | reverse complement strand
CGTCTGTCGAGAGGCCGTACGTCGGCCCGTCCTTGAGTTCTATCCCCATCCGGGAGCGGTCGGTCCAGACAGCGGGTCTGGCCTCGGGCCTGCCGGCCAGGATGACCGCTGCCGCAGGCACGTAGTGCGTGGTGACCGAAAGGGCGGAAAAGGAGGGGCCTCCGGTTCGATTGAAGAAGGGGGCCTGGCCGAACACCAGGTGGGCGATCCCGGCAGTCGCCTCTCTGGCGCCCCCGAGTACGTTTCGCTGGAACGTGCGGCCGTGGGAGCCGCCGAAAACACCGGCGTGGGAGTTGAGCGCGATATCGAAAAGGAGCAGATCTGCGATGATCGCCGCCTTGACCCTTATCTCATCGTCTCCGGCGAAATCGACGAGATTGACCAGCGGCCCTATGTCCTCTTCGTAGTAATTGCTCGAGTGCCACTCTGTAAAACCGATTGCAGCGCGCAGCTCCATCCATCGGAGCAAAAGCCGTCGCGCCTTCTCCATGTGCTGGCGGCCGGTAAGCCCGGCATTGGGGAAGACCCTCTCAGGGAAAAGCTGACCGGCCAGATACTCGTTGGAGTGAAAAAGGATCTGGTGATTTTCGCTCCAATAGACCATCGGGTCGGTGCCGGGCTCGTCGATCCAGTACTTGAAGTTCACGACCACGTCCTCGATCTCGGCCCTGAGAGACGGCGTCATCAAAGGGGCATCCCCATATTGATAGAGCATGCGGATGAAGGCTGTCAGTTGAAAATCAGAGGTGTCTCGACGTGAGCGCAGTTTTTCGAACGTGGCGGAAAAGGCCTCTGTGTCGAGTGGCCCCTCGTTGCGCTCGAATCTTACAAGTTGTTCGTAAATCCCCTGGCCGCCATGTGCCATGGTGTGCTCCTGGGCCGCCCTTTGCCTGCCGGCAAAGTACGCTCGAGCGTCGAAACCGGCTGGCTCGCCCTGGGGCATCGCTCCGTCCGAGCCGCAGTGGCACGCGGCCAAAGCGACACCAATCACGGCGATCGCTCTGAGCAGTGCGCTCAGGCCGATGGTGCGCAAGGGGCATGCGGCGGCTAGGGAAGTAGGCAGGTGTCGTTTCATCGTGGCCCCTGTGAACCCCCTTCTTGTGGCGTCTTGAGCCGTACCCTCTCGCAGGCCGGCGCAAACCCGAGCCTGCAGGAAAGCTCCATGTCCTTGATTGCCTGGTCGTAGTGGCCTCGTCTGAGGCGGGCGGACCCCCTGTTGGCGTATGCCTCGGCAAACCGCGGGTTGATCTCCAGGGCCCTGGAGTAGTCCTCGATGGCCCGGTCGTCGTCCCCCTGCCTGGAATGGGCAATGGCCCTGTTGTAGTAGGCCTCGAAAAGGCCGGGGCTGAGTTCTATCGCCTTCGTATAGTCTGCGATTGCCTTGTCGTAACTCCCCTTCCTGATATGGGCGGACCCACGGTTGCTGTAGGCCTCGGTCGATCGCGGGTTGATCTCCAGGGCCTTGGAGTAGTCCTCAATGGCCCGGTCGTTGTCCCCCTGCCTGGAATGGGCAATGGCCCTGTTGTAGTAGGCCTCGAAAAGGCCGGGGCTGAGTTCTATCGCCTTCGTATAGTCCTCTATCGCGTTTCGATTGAGCCCCTGCCTCAGAAAGGCGGCGCCGCGGCTGCTGTACACCTCGGCTGTGGCAAAATCGAGCTCGATTGCCTTGGTCTCGTCCTGGATGGCCAGATCATACCTGCCCTTGTGCCCCAGTGCCACACCCCTGCTGTAGTAGGCTGCCCCGAAATGCGGGTTGAGTGTTATGGCCTTGGTGTAGTCCTCGATAGCAGGATCGAGGAGCCCTCGTGCAGCGAGCGAGATCCCCCTGCTGTAGTAGACTTCGGCCCGGTCAGGGTCGACCCTGAGGGCGCTGGAATAGTCGGCGGTCGCCTGTTCGTGGTCCCCCTTGCCTGCATATGCCAGTCCTCTGGCGTAGTAGGCGAGGAAGAGCCCTGGGGCGAGAGCCAGGGCACGTGTCTCGTCGGCGATCGCCTCGTCATAGCGGTTCGTTTTGGCATAGGCCAGCCCTCGGACGGCATAGGCGTCTGCGAACCGATCGTCCAGGGTGAGTGCGGTGGTCTCTTCGCTGATCACGGGGTCGTACTGGAGCCTGTCCAGCCACGCCAGCGCTTTTTCATGGTGCACCCGGGCTCGGTCCGAAGGAGGATGGGCCTTGCATGCGAGGAGCAAGGGGCAAAGGAGAGTGCAGGCAATAAAAAGGCGGTGCATACCGCAGGTCCTCTTGTGTTGTCGAAACAGCTCCTATAATACTATGACCGTGCGCCCCAGTACCAGCGACAGTGCCTGTGGCCTCTCCTGGGCAGCTCGGGGGCCAGACAGCCCATGCGAGAGGTGAGGACACCCCTACGACGATGCGCCAGATGATCCTCCGCAAGTGCGTGGTCACATGTTTTGTGCTCTGGGGGGTTGCGACCCTTGTTTTCCTTTTCATCCATCTCATCCCGGGCGACCCTGTCGAGATCATGCTGGGTGAGACGGCCCTTGCCGCGGACAAGCAGGCGCTGAGGGCCCAACTGGGTCTGGACAAGCCATTCCTCGAACAGTACGCGAACTTCCTGCAGGGGCTCTGCCGGGGTTCTCTGGGCCGATCGATCCATGAGCGAAAGCCGGTCGCGGAACTCATCCTCGCCCGGTACCCGGCGACCGTGCAACTGGCGATCGCTGCGATGGCAGTCTCTCTTCTCATTGCCGTGCCCACCGGGGTTGCCAGTGCCCTGCGGCAGTACTCGGCCGTAGACACGGTCTCGATGTTCCTGGCTATGATCGGCGTCTCTATGCCCAATTTTCTGCTGGGCCCTCTCCTGATCATGGTGTTTTCCCTTTCCCTGGGGTGGTTTCCTATCGGCGGCAAGGGAGGCCTCGAATATCTGGTGCTGCCGGCCATCACCTTGGGATCGGGCATGTCGGCGATCGTTGCGAGAATGACTCGCTCGAGCGTGCTCGAGGTCCTCAGGGAAGAGTATGTCACCACCGCGCGGGCAAAGGGCCTTTCGGAGGCCGCGGTGATATTCAAACACGTACTGCGAAACGCGCTGCTGCCCGTGGTAACGGTCGTGGGCCTCCAATGCGGGGCCCTCCTGGCCGGCTCGATCATCACCGAGACGATCTTTTCGTGGCCGGGTATCGGCCGGCTCCTCGTCGAAGGCATTCAGAGCCGTGATTACCCGGTGGTCCAGGGATGTGTGCTCGTGATCGCGTTCAGCTATGTTCTCGTGAATACGCTCACGGACCTCCTCTACGCGATCATCGACCCGAGGGTTCGCTACGGAGGCGGGCAGGGATGAGGGCGAGGAATCGAGGCCTTGTGGCAGGTGGTTTTATTGTCTGCTTTTTCGCCTTTGCCGGCCTTGCCGCACCGCTGGTCGCTCCCTACGACCCGCACGAAATCCATCTTGAAGAAGGTCTGGGCCGGCCTTCGCACGCGCATCCCCTAGGCCAGGACACCCTGGGCAGAGATGTGCTGAGCAGAGTGCTCTATGGTGCCCGGATTTCGATGTGGGTAGGCACCGTCACAGTGGCTGTTTCCCTTTCCATAGGCACCTTCCTCGGCTTCTTGGCAGGATACTACGGCGGCATTCTCGAAGAGTTCGTCATGAGGGCCGTGGATATACTGTTGGCCTTTCCCGGGATCCTTTTGGCCATAGCCATGACCTCGGTACTCGGACCGAGCGTCAACAACGTGATCCTCGCACTCTGCATCGTCGGCTGGGTCGGGTACGCGCGATTGGTGCGGGCCCAGGTGCTCTCGGTCCGTCACGCCGACTATGTGCAGGCGGCTCGTGCCCTCGGGGCCGGTGATCTGCGGATCTGCGCGAGGCATATCTTGCCCAACATACTCGCGCCCGTCGTGGTCGAGGCGACCTTCGGGCTGGCAGGTGCGATACTGGGCGAGGCGGGCTTGAGCTTTCTCGGGCTGGGCACACAACCGCCCACACCGAGTTGGGGCACCATGCTCAATGAGGGAAGGCAGTTCCTTCTGGTGGCCCCTCACCTGACACTGGCACCCGGGATCGCGATCATGACCGCGGTACTGGGCCTGAACTTCCTCGGGGACGGCTTGCGGGACCGACTGGATGTAAAAGGTAGGGCGTTCGCGGGGTAGGGGGAGCCCGGCGCGGGTGGGGGTGCGTCGAGACGACCGGCCCGGTCAGTGTCCCGGTCCCTCGCCGGGCTTATTGAAACAGCGCAATCCGATCTGTTAGCATTGAATAAATGGGGATTGGCGGGGGGGATGTGCAATCCCGTAGAGGCGCGGCCAGCGGACAGCAAAGCTGTTCTTATTTTCTTGTCTCCTGTTCAATGCCTTCGAAAGAGTCCTGACCAGTTCTCTTGCGCGCGCTGTGAAGGAAGCCTAGAACCTTCGGGAGCTCCTCGGGATGCGGATCCGATCGGGAATACTCTTCCTTGCCGTTCTTGTGTGCGCGGCCGGACTTGGGTTGCTTGGCCTCTACTATCTATTCACGACCGATCTGCCGAATATATCGAGCCTCAAGGAGTACCGGCCCCCTATCGTGACGAGCGTCCTCGCCGAAGAGAACGAGACAGTGGGAGAGTTCTTCCTCGAGAGGAGGATCGTAGTCCCCACAGAGCGCATCCCCCGGACATTGATCCACGCCGTCATCTCTGCCGAGGACTCGAAGTTTTATTCGCATGTGGGGTTGGATTTTTGGGGGATCCTCAGGGCGATGCTCAAGAATATCGCCGCCGGCGAGGTAGTGCAGGGCGGGAGCACTATCACGCAGCAAGTGGTAAAATCGATGCTGCTCACACCCGAGCGGAGCTTCAAGAGGAAGTTCCGGGAGGCGATTCTTGCCTATCGCCTGGAGAAGTCGCTCAGCAAGGACGATATCCTCTATCTTTACCTCAACCAGATCTACTTCGGGAACGGCGCATATGGGGTCCAGGCCGCTGCCCAAAATTATTTTGGCTGCAACGTCGAGGACCTGAATCTCGCCCAGTGCGCGCTCCTTGCCGCCCTGCCCAGGGCACCGAACCGTTACTCGCCCATCAAGAACCCTGCCCACGCAAAGGAAAGACAGCGCTACGTCCTCCATCGTATGGTCGAGGACGGCTTTATCACAAAGCAGGAAGCAGAGGAGGCGGCGCGGAGGCCTGTCGAGGTCAAAGAGAGGGAAGACCTCAACCTCAAGCTGGCCCCCTACTATGTTGAGTATGTGAGGGAATACCTGGCCCAGAGGTACGGGACCGATCTGCTCTACAAGGGGGGTCTCAAGGTGTACACTGCCATGTCGGTCTCCGACCAGAAGGCCGCCCAAGAGGCTATTGATTACGGCCTTCGGGCCTTCGAGCGACGCCATGGGTTTCGCGGACCTGTGCGGCACCTGAGCGAGGAGGAGATCAGGGCACTGGAGAGCCGGGGGCTGGAGCGATGGTCCGAGCGTCTTCGGAAAGGGGAGATCTACCCTGGTCTCGTCCAAGGACCGCCCCAGGCGGACCGCGGTATCCCGGTACGCGTCGGGGACACTGTGGGCTGGGTCCCTGCAAAGGAGGCGGCGTGGGCGCTCAGGGGTGGCGGGGGCGTTCCGCCTTTGACCAGGGGAGACGTGGTCGATGTGCGCCTCGAGGGGATAGAACCCGACGGCACCGGGATCTTCAGCCTCCAGCAGGAGCCGCAGGTCGAGGGGGCGCTTCTCTCGATCGAGATACCGAATGGATATGTGAGGGCCATGGTCGGCGGACACGACTACCGGAAGAGCGCCTTCAACAGGGCAGTCCAGGCCCTGAGACAGCCTGGTTCGGCCTTCAAACCGGTCATTTACGCCGCTGCGATCGACAGAGGGTACACACCTGCCACGATCGTCGTTGACGCGCCGCTGGTCATCGAGGACCCTGCGACAGGGCAGCAATGGCAGCCGCAGAACTACAGCGGTGATTTTGCCGGCCCCATCACGGTTCGGGACGCGCTGGCCCATTCGCGGAATGTGGTCACGGTCAAGATTCTAAAGGATATCGGGATCCCCTATGCCATCGACTACGCACGGCGCCTCGGGATCACATCGCCCTTGAGCCCGTATCTTTCCCTGGCCCTCGGGAGTTCTTCGGTGACCCTGATGGAGTTGACCCAGGCGTACGCCGTCTTCGCCAACCAGGGGAGCAGGCCTAGCCCCATTTTCGTCAAGACCGTGCTGGACCGCGACGGTAATGTTCTGGAGGTCAATCTGCCGACCGCCGAACAGGTCATCAGCCCCCAGGCCGCCTACATTGTGACCAATCTTTTGGAGAGTGTCGTGGAAGAGGGCACGGGCAAGAGCGTCTCGGCCCTGAGTGTCCCCTGTGCCGGCAAGACGGGTACGACCAACGATTACGTCGACGCGTGGTTCCTCGGGTACACGCCCCATAAGGTTGCCGGCGTGTGGGTGGGGTACGACAAGCCGCGCAGCCTCGGGGAGCGGGAAACCGGTGCCAAGGCCGCCGCACCGATCTGGCTGTACTACATGAGAAAGGTCGTTGGGAAAGGGGCACCGGCGGACGAGTTCCCCATACCAGAGGGTATCGTGTTCGCCAATATAGACACCGCGACCGGCCTTTTGGCCACACCAAATTCCTACAGGACGAGGCTGGAATGCTTCAAGGCCGGCACCGAACCGATGGTGTCCGCTGAAGAGTATGGCAGGCAGGAGGAAGAGGAGGAGAGCGAATTCCTCTTGAGGGAGCTCGAAGTCAACCCGAGGGAGTTACGCGAGCAGCAGGAGTGAGCATGAAGACCAAACGCGGAAGCATCGATACGCTGAAGCTTCAGATGACCGGCGGGTGCAATCTCGCCTGTGTCTACTGTGTGACAGAGGAACAACAGTGGAAGGCGGCAAAGAAGAGAGGGATACGACACACCGAGCTGCTGCGCATCGTCAGGGTCCTGGTGGATCAGGGGGTCAGGAATGTGGACTTCATCGGGTGCGAGCCTTTGGTGAAGAAATGGATCTGCCCCTTTCTCGACGAGTTGATGAAGATCCCCGAGCTTTCCCGCGTGGGCATCATTACGAACGGGATAGTGCTCAAGGATATGTGCGCTGAATTGGTGCAGATGGGCATAAAGAGCGTCGGCGTTCATATCGACTCGCTCGACTTCCAGAAATACATGACGGTAACCAGGGGGGATCATTTGTTCAGAGTGTTCGCAGGCCTCCAGGAGGCTGAAAAGGCGGGGATGGAAAGGATCAGAGTGTATGTGCTCGTCTTGAAGGGCTTCAATAACCGGGAAATAATCGACTTCGCCCTGCTCACCAAGGAACATCCCTACGAAATAACCTTCTTGGAGTATCTCCCCTACGACGCCAAGGAGACGCGAATGAGCCGGCAGGATCTTCACGTGCCCCTGGAGAAAATGAAGGAGGAAATCAATGACTTTCAGAGAATCTTCCCGGTGGGGTCACCCGGTGAAGGCGGGGCGCAGGTCTACCGCTTCGAAGATGCCAAAGGGTCATTGCGTTTTCTCAGTCCCATTCGAAATCACCAGTGCACCTCATGCAAGCGGATAACGGTCACGTCCGAGGGCACTATCGGCCCGTGTTTCCTGTCGGACGCCTTCGTCGACTTGAGACCGGTGCTTTCCCTCAAAGAAGGCCAAGAGTACAACGGTATCGTCGAATGCCTCGAGAAGGCGCTGGCCGCACGCCCAAAGAAGCCGCCCAAACAGGACAGGCCCTTCCGGCTCTGCTGTCAATACAGCCTTCTCGATGAGTAGCCCATCGAGGCGATTGCAGAGAGGTGTCGGCAGCGGCGGGTCAGAGCCGCCAGTGCTGCGCGTGGATGCGGGAAACCTCTGCGATGATGTGGTGCGTCGAGGGCTGCGGCTTCCCCGAGGACTCGACTCCTGGAGCCAGCCCGTGCAGGGTCAAAAGCACGTTCTTGACGCTTCCGACAAGCCCCTGGATATGGTAGCCGCCCTCGAGCGTGAACAAGAGCCGTCCCTGACACAGATCGCAGGCCAGGCGTTTTACGATGCCGGCGAGCCTACCAAAGCCTCCTTCGGATACCCGCATGGCGCCCAGGGGGTCTTGCCAGTAGATGTCGAATCCTGCTGAAACGAGGATGAGGTCGGGCCTGTACTGCTCGGCAATAGGCACGAGCAGGCTCGTGAAAATCTCAGCGAAGTCGTCGTCTCCCTGGCCGCCGGGCAAGGGCACGTTCACGGTGAAGCCTCTGCCCTCGCCCTTGCCTATCTCCTCTGCTCGCCCTGTCCCCGGGTAATAGGGGTACTGGTGCGTGGAAAAATAGAGCACAGTGGGATCGGACTCGAAGGCATGCTGGGTGCCGTTGCCGTGGTGAAGATCCCAATCGATCACGAGGACCCTGGACGCGTTCTTTGTTTTCTGGGCGTAGCGGGCTGCAACGGCGACGTTGTTGTAGATACAAAACCCCATGCCGCGATCAGCCTCGGCGTGATGGCCCGGCGGCCGCACCAATGCAAAGCCCGTCTCTATCTTCCGTTCGTAGAGTGCGTCGATGAGCACGAAGAGCCCGCCCACAGCCAGTTTGGCTATTCGGTACGTTTCCGAAGAAACGTGGGTATCTGCATCCAGCATGCGGTGGCCGCACCCCTTCGTCGACTCTATCCGCTCCACGTACGGCCGGGTGTGGATCCACTGGATCTCCTCCGGGGTGGCCTCCCTTGGAGGGAGCCTCACAAAATGCCCCTTCATGTCGGCTGAATCCAGCATCTCGTAGAGCGCGCGGAGCCGTTCGGGGTGTTCGGGGTGATAGTCTCCGGTGATATGATCCAGATAGACCGGGTCTGCTACGATTCCTACAGTGTGCATGGCAGCCCCCTTTGGCGGTGGGTCGATCGCACTACAGACTGTGTGAATACCCTTCCTCGAGTAAAAACGCAAGGCTCCGCCCCCCCCAGTAGCAAGGCGCACCGGCACATCGGTGCCCCTGCAATACTGCGATAGGGGGGCTTCGAGAGGACGCAGGTGCGAGTGCTCAGATGATTGACGCCTCGCGATGGGTCTGCTAGAGATCTTGTGATGTGTCGCCAGCGAGGACGAGAACCGAGTGGAGAAGGGTGTCCGGCGCGATGACGAATCCAGAGGGAAAGGTCGAGAACCTGGTAATCTTCGGCAGTGGCCCGGCAGGACTTACGGCCGCGCTCTACGCGGCCAGGGCGAATTATTCCCCTGTGGTACTCGAGGGCGAACAGCCCGGAGGGCAGCTCACCATCACCACCGAGGTCGAGAATTTTCCTGGTTTCCCTGACGGGGTCCGCGGGCCTGAGCTCATGGAACTGATGAAGAAGCAGGCAGTGCGATTCGGCACTCGATGTGTACGCGCAACGGCCACGGGGGTCGACTTTTCGCGGCGGCCGCTTCGAATATCGACCGACGCCGGTGACTATTTGAGCCACGCTGCGATCATAGCCACAGGGGCCACTGCTCGCTCCCTCGGTCTCGACTCAGAGGCGAGATTTATGGGGAAAGGCGTGTCGGCCTGTGCGACCTGCGATGGTTTTTTCTTCAAGAATCAGGAGGTGGTGGTGGTAGGTGGAGGGGATACGGCGTGCGAGGAGGCCTTGTTCCTGACGAGATTTGCAAAGAGGGTCACCATCGTTCATCGCCGAAATCGGTTGAGGGCATCGAAGATCATGCAGGAGAAGGTGTTCAACAACCAGAAGATTCAATTCATTTGGGATGCGGTCGTGGAGGAGATCCTCGGAGAGGAAGGCAAGGGCGTCACCGGTGTCTTGCTCAGGAACAAGGTCAACAATGTGCTGTTTGAAAAGCAGTGTGAGGGGGTTTTTGTCGCAATAGGACACCGGCCCAACACGGATATCTTTCGTGGGCACATCCAACTGGACGAAAAAGGGTATGTCGTGACCCGTAACGGGACCGCGACAAGCGTCGAGGGTGTGTTTGCTGCAGGCGATGTTCAGGATCATCGGTATCGACAGGCGGTCACCGCAGCAGGCAGTGGCTGCATGGCTGCTATGGAGGCCATCGCCTGGCTTGAGGCGACCGGCCTCTGAGGCCATCATGCCCCAATCAACCGGCATTCAGGAGAAAATCGATACGAACTCCCCTGTGAGGTCCAAATAGCTGCCCTGGCAGGGGGGACCTTCGCAGTACTCGAACCTGCTCTCCTCCCATCTTTCGGCGATCCAAGCGATAGCAGAAGAGACAGTCCCATACCCCTCCAGATGGACGCAGGCAGGGAATGGGAAGCCCTGCGGCTCCTCGTGGTCCCTGCAAAGAGAGACCAAACGTGCCCTGAGGACTCCTGGTTCTTCGGGGAGAGGCGAAAGGTAGGTCTTGAGCAGATAGGCCTTCTTTGAGTCTGCTCGATCCCGTGGGTCGCAATTGGTGATTATGTGGATGCCTGCCTCTAGAGGCCAGATTTCCCTCGAGGGGTGGTTCGTCGCCATGAGGGCCCTCCCCCCAGCATAGGAGAAAAGGGTGAATGGGTTGTATCTGGAGAGATCCTCGCCGGCGAGGAGGCGCTCAATACCTTCGAGCGTCTTCTCGCACAGGCACCGAATCACGAGGGAGCCTCGAGACACCTTCTCAGGATCCCTCTGGCCGGTGGTTCGGTTGACAATGCCGGCGAGGACCCCATGCTGGTTGATTCCCAACCATGTCCCCCCTTTGAGCTCGTCCCTGCCGGCATAGATGGCAGGCGCCCCCGGCTCTGGCTGCCACCGGTAAGGGCGTGAGGAGTGGCGTGTGATGAACTCGTCCCTGTTTGCGGCAAGCACAAGAGGGTATCCCGGCAAAAGGCCAAACAGCAGTACTACGGTACACATGTTCGACAACGCCTCGGAGACGAGCTAAAGTCCTTACGGCCGGGAGGCTGCTCGTGCCGTGTTCCCGTTGGAAAGCCGCCCCACCCGTTTTCCCAGCTCGTATTCTACCGAAACGGTGAGGGTGGTCAAAGGGAGCGAATCCTTACCTTGCCACGATGA
>Ga0068707_1003510_pt1 | contig 10941 bp, 7 predicted proteins | sample YNPNPMetaG_FD_66600 | JGI IMG/M metagenome (GOLD analysis project Ga0068707, IMG submission 66600) | Anoxygenic and chlorotrophic microbial mat microbial communities from Yellowstone National Park, USA - YNP NP MetaG | ecosystem: Environmental > Aquatic > Thermal springs > Hot (42-90C) >... | reverse complement strand
CGGGACTTGGCGTGGCTGTCCACGTAGAGGACCCCCAGGAGGCGGTCCCCCACCCGCAGGGGGGCGCACATGACCGTGCGGAGGTGGTAGATCGAGACGCTCCGGGACTGGACGGACTCGCGCTGGCTCTCCGTGTCGAGGAGGTAGATGGCCCGGCGGGTGTCCCAGACCTGCTGGGGGATGGTCCGGCTGATCCCCGAGGGCTTCTCGATCGTCTTCCCGGAACGGTCCCGGGCCACGCGCGGGGTCAGCTCCTCGGATCCCTCGCGGGTGAACAGGATCCCGCGCTCCGCCTGGGCGATCTCGATGACGTTGTCCACCGCCGAGACCAGGAAGGTTTCCAGGTCCTGGGCCGAGGCGGCCCCCACCACGGTCTGGAGCAGGATCTGGACGTTGCGGTCCTGGAGGGGGATCGGGGCGGTGAAGGACTCGGCCCCCCGGTCCCCGGGGGCCGGCGGGTCCCCGTCGCGGTAGACGATCCAGGCGTGTCCCAGCCGCAGGCTGTCGCCATCGGCGAGGTCCTGTTCCGAGACCTTCAGGCCGTTGAGGTACGTCCCGTTGGAAGAGTTCAGGTCCACCACCCGGTAGCCCCGCTCCGTGCGGACCAGCTTGCAGTGCCGGCGGGAGGCCTGCTCGGCCAGGAGGCGGATCGTGTTCTGCCGGGACCGGCCGATGGTGACCTCCGGGGCGGCGATCGGCTGGATCCGTTCCTGTCCGAGCTCCCGGATGACGAGATAGGCCATCGGGCCGATTATAGGGGCGCCGGTCCGGGGGAGTCCATCCCTTCGACGAGCTCCCGCAGGGAGCGGATCCGGCGGACCGGCTTGTCGGCGTGCACGTCCCCGGGGTCCAGGAGGATGGCCTCCAGGCCTGCCGCCCGGGCCCCGACCACGTCCACGTGGTAGAGGTCGCCCACGTGCGCGGAGCGGGCGGGGACCGCCCCCGCCCGTTCCAGCGCGACCCGGAAGAGCCTCGGGTCCGGTTTCTCCACCCCCTCCTCGTGAGAATCGACGATGAGGTCGAAGAATCCCGCCAGGCCGGTGCGCCGAAGCTTTTCCCGGACGGTGCCGTTGGAGTTCGAGACCACGCCCAGGCGGAGGCGTCCGCGGAGAGCGCGGAGGACCCCGGGCACCTCCGGAGGGACGACCTCCCAGAGGTTGGCCCGGCGGTGGTAGTCGTGGAGGTCGCGCAGGACCGGTTCGACGTCCTCCGGCCGGTGGATCCCGCATTCCCGGAGGATGGCCTCGAAGTAGATCCTCCAGCGCGCGGCATCGTCGGTGGTTCCCACGACCTCGGGGGTGTCGACGGCCCGGCGGGCCCGGTGTTCCCCCCGCCACAGTTCGGCGGGGGAGAGGCGGATCCCGTGGCGGGCCAGGGTGCGCGAGACGACCTCCATGTTGACGTGGACGAGGGTGTTGCCGGCATCGAAAAAGAGGTGCGTCACGGAGGACGGGATCATGAGGGGATCTTAGGGGGGGCGGGACGGCCCGTCAACTGCGTCCCGGATCCGGTTTGCGGTATGGGCCGCGGAGTTTTTTGATAGATTCGGGGTCCATGACCGAGGCGCTGGTGACGGGGGCGAGCGGGTTCGTGGGATCCCACCTCGTGGACTGCCTCCTGGAGCGGGACTACCGCGTCCGGGTGGTGGTCCGCCGGACCAGCCGCCAGCGGTGGCTGGAGGGGCGGCCGCTGGATCGGATCGAGGCCGACCTGCGCCAGCCCGTTCGATTTCCCCCCTGCGACGTGGTCTTTCACGTGGCGGGCGTGATCCGGGCCCGCTCGTGGGAGGAGTTCCTGCAGGGCAACCGGGACGCGGCGCGCCATGCGATCGAGGGGGCCCGGGCCGCACGGTTCGTCCACGTCAGCAGCCTTTCCGCCGCGGGGCCGGGGGAGGTGGACGAGACCGCGCCGTGCCGGCCCGTCTCCCTCTACGGGCGATCCAAGTGGGAGGGGGAGCAGGAGGTGTGGAGGCGGCGCGACCGGATTCCCGTCACGGTGATCCGGCCGCCGGTGGTGTACGGGCCGCGGGACGAGGGGCTCCTGTACCTGTTCCGTGCGGTCCGATGGGGCTTGGTTCCCCAGATCGGGAAGGGCATGGTCCTCAGCCTCATCCACGTGCGGGATCTCGTCGAGGGGATCGTCCGGGCGGCCGAGTCCCCCGCGGGGGCCAACGAGGTCTTTTATTTGGCCCATCCCCGGCCGGTGGCGATGGGGGAGGCCCTGGGTTTGGCGGCGCGCCTGATGGGGCGGCGCGGGGTACGGATCCGTTTCCCCGACCGGGTCGTGCGTTTCCTGGGGGCGGTAGCGGAAGATGCGGGCCGGCTCCTCGGGCGGGCGGTCCCCGTGTTCGGCCGGGACAAGGCCCTGGAGATGACCTGCAGGACCTGGGTTTGCTCCCCCGCCAAGGCGCGTCGGGTGCTGGGGTGGGAGGCCGCCATCCCGCTGGAGCAGGGAATGGCCGAGACGCTGGAATGGTACCGGGAACACCGCCTGCTGTGAGGGGCCCCCGTGCGGATGTTGACTTGAAAAATCGGGGGTGCTAGACTCCGCTCCGTTACTTGGGCAGGTTCCTTCGGTCACGCCTGTAAGGAGTGGGGCCATGCCGCAAGCCGAAGCGGGTGAATTCTCCCTGATCGTTACCGAGGTGGATTCCTCGAGGCTGGCGGAGGCGGCCGCCAGCTTCGCCAAGGCCTTTTCCCTGGACGAGCACATCGCCCAACAGATCTGCAAGAGCGCTCCCATCATCTTTGCCCAGAAGCTCACCAAGGCGGAGGTGAAGGCGGTGACGCCCACCCTGACGCAGCTGTCGGCGCAGGGCATGGAGTTCCGCATCACGGCCCGCGTGGCGGGGAGACTCCCCAAGGTGAACTGGCCCGTGCGCCCGCAGTTCACGGCCGGTGGATCCGGGGGCGTGAACGGCTTGGCCTTCGAATGGGACAACACGGCGTTCGTCTGCCCGTCCTGCGGCGAGACCTTCCTCTTCCGCCGTCTGGGCAAGCTGCAGCTGGCCACGCCCCCGGCTCCCGTCCCCGCTCCGGAGGTTTCCGCCCCCGCCCCTGCGGCTCCCGCCCCCGCCGTGGCGGAGGAGGAGCCCCCGCCGCCGGCGGCCCCGGAGGAGGCTCCCACCCCGCCGCCCCAGCTGGAGGGGGTGGAGGGCGTCCAGCCGCTGGCCGGGGAAGGGGAATCCCTGAACCTGCCGGAGACCGTGGAACCGGTGACGCTGGATGCGGCCGCGGTCGAAGAGACCCCGGCCAAGGAGGAGGCCCCGGAATCGGCGGCAGAGGCCCCGGCGGCCGAGGAGGCCCCCCAAGCTCCCGAGGAGGCCCCGGCGGCCGAGGAGGCCCCGGCGGCGGAGGAGGCGCCCCCCGAAGGCGTCGAACTCTACAACGTCTTCCTCTCCAGGATCACCGACGCCTCCAAGCGCGACAAGGCTGCCGAACTCATCGCCAAGATCAAGAAGTGCCCCCTCAACGAGGCCAAGGAGCTCACCGCCCGCCTTGTCATCCCCCTGGCCAAGAACGTTCCCAAGGAGAAGGCCGAGGATATCCTCGGCCAGTTCAAGAAGCTCAAGATCTTCGGACGGATGACGAAGGTGAAGTAGCCGGCGAGCTTCTCCCTACCGAGGGCGCTACTTCAACTCCCCCAGCTTGTTGTTGGCGAGTTTCCGGGCCTGGCCGTACTTGCTCGTGTCGAACATGTTCCCGGAAACCAGGTTGGAACGTTCGAACAGGTTCATCCCCTCCGTGATGAGAGCAACCCCCTTGGACAAGTCGGCACGGAGCTGGGCCTTTTCCTCCTCCCCGAGGGCGCGGCCGGTCATCCGGCTCTCGCTCGCCTGGATGAGCCTGAGCCCCGCGTCGCACAGGGCCTGGCCTTCCTTCTCCAGATCGGCGCAGAGGACCTGGATGCCGGTCTCGCGGGCACGCCGGGCCTCCTCCACGGGGTAGGTCTTTCCCGTCCGCAGCTTGACCCGCTCGTAGGCGGTCAGGCCCTCGTTGAGAAGACGGATCGCCCGTTCGAGGTCCCGGCGCACATCCTCCTTGAGCGCGTCCGGGTCGGGTCGGGTCCGGGCCTGGACCAGGCGCGTTCCCTCCTGGCACTTGAATTTCCCTTCCGCCTCCAGCCTCAGGATCTCGGGATCGAGGGGGTTGTACGAGGGGGCACTGCGGGGTTTCGGGGGCCTCCGGGGGGCGGCCTCCCGGCGGTCCCCCCCGCCGGAGGTGGCCAGCACGACCATCAGGATCAGTAAGAGAAAGACCGCCGCCCCCGCGCCGATGAGGACCGGCAGGGGGAACTTCCGGACCGGCTCGGCGGGCCGGAGACGGGTGGTGGGCGTCCGTCCTCCCGCGTCCCCCGGCGGCGTCATCCGGCGCACCGTGCCCATCCGGGAGGAGCATACTCCCTCCCGGGCGGGGTTTCAAACAGTTCGGCGGAGGAAACGGGCCAGCCCCAGGAGCAGCAGCATTTCGATCCCCGTGGCCCCGCAGCGGCCGTCGTCGGAATCGGAGCCGCTCCCCGGCGCGCCCGGAGGGGTTTCGGCCACGAGGCGGACGGAGTCGAAGTCGCCGACGGCTCCGGTCCCCCCGTTCGCCTCCATCACCAGGCGCAGCACCTGCCGACCGGCGGCCAGCGGGATGCCCGTTTTTTTCAGCGTGGTCCACGTGTCCCACCCGCCGGTGTCCGGGACGGCCAGCCCCCCCGTCCGGTTCGTCCCGTCGAACTCCACGTGGAACGTCCCCCCCGATCCCTTCGAGGCCACCCGCACCTCGAGCGTGTAGGTCCCCGCCGCGGCCACGTCCACGGTGTACGCCAGCCATTCCCCCGCCTCCGTGGAGCCGATCTTGTACTTTCCGGAGGCCGTCCCGGAGTCGTAGACGTCCGCGTTTTCCATCAGGCGTAGGGGATTGATCCAGCTGGCGTCCTTGTTGATGTTGATCGTGTTGTCCTTGTGGCCCCGCCCCGTGCCGCCGAAATCGAAGTGCTCCGCCTCGATCGTCCCAGGGACCGGCCACGGGGGGCCCCCCATCGGGGCGCCGAAGGGCACCTGTCCCACCGACGGGCCCCAGGCCGCCGGCGCCTTAAGGCGGCTCCAGAATTCGTCCGTCGCCACGTTCTGGCTGGCCTGGAAGACCACGAGGAGCTTTCCCGCCGAGGCGGGCGCGTAGACGGGGACCTGCGTTTGCACCACCGGGCCGGCCCAGTCGAAGCTGACGTTCTGCCAGCCGCTGAACGTGTACCGCCTCGTTTCCTGGATGTAGTCGTCGCGGGTGACGGGGAAAGCGACCATGCTGTCCGCGTCCCGGCCGCTGTACCGCTCGTTCAGGACCGGCCAGGCCTCGATCATGGTCTGTCGCAGCTCGGTGTCCGGCAGATCGAAAAGTTTTTCCTTCGGCACCCAGGGGCCCCAGTTCTTCCACGTCACCTCGGTCGCCCCGTACGGGACGCTCTCGGGCAGGATGACGGACCGGAACTTTTCGAGAGCGATGTACGTACCCCATCCGTCCACCATTCCGTTGTACGTCGCCGCAGTCAACTTTTCCTGTTCCTTCAGGTTCTTCAGGATGATCCAGGAAAGGACCACCCGGTCGGCGATCGAGGGGTCCAGCAGAAAGGCGTCCGCCACCGCCGTCGCCTGGCCGCCCATGAGGATCACCAGGGGTTTCGCCGCCGTGGCCTTCCGGGCCTCCTGGACGATGAACTGGGCGGCCGGGCTGTTGAAGGGGACGGTATCTTCGATCCTTCCGGTGGCCGGTTTCCGGCTCTGGAAGCTGAGGCTGGGGCCCGCCAGCGCGTCGGGAACCCGGCCGATCCCGCTGCGGCGAGCCTTCTCGATCAGCAGCTGGCGCTCCTGCGTCACCTCGCCGTTCTCCAGGGCGGAGTAGGGCGGCGTGCGCGCCTCTTCGCCGAACGAGGACGACGTCACGATGCCCCTCAGGTCGATCGCCCCGGCGGAGGCCAGGGACAGGATGTAGACGTCCAGCCAGCCCGACTCCCAGGCGCCGTCGTTGTCGTAGATCACCGGATTGGTCTCGTCGAAGGGCAGGGGTTCCGCCTGACCCCAGGCGGTCCCGGCCCCCGGCCACGCCAGGGTCCCCAGGATCGCCGCGCAGGACAGGACTGTGCCGCCTCGGGAAACCTGCGGGCAGACCATAACCGCTCCTTTCTTTCGGCCGCTCGCCCCGAAAATCCGATCGCCGCCGGGCCGGTCAGCGCGCGACCCGTTTTACGATCAGAAAACAAAGGACCGTATCGCTGGTCCCGTCCAGGTCCCGGCCGCAGCCGCCGACCTCCATCGTCAGCTCGCCGTCCGCCACCTCGACGATCGCCTCTCCCCGGATGATGACTCCCGCGCGCGTCACCACCGCGTTGAGGACCTGCCGGCCCTCGATTTTCACGTGGTGGGGGCCTTGGGGGTAGGCCCCCAGGTCGCCGACGCCGATCGCCACCAGGTAGCGGCCGTTAGGGACGGGCATCACCCAGGTTTCGATATGGTCGGCCCATCCCGCCGCGAGGAAGGAGCCCAGGAGGGGGTCCCGAGCCGGATCTCCTCCGCCCACCGCTTGCCGGTTGGGCATCCGGCGCCCCTGAAACCAGGCCCCCGGCATCTCCCCGATCGGTCCCTTCCAGCCGTATCCCCGCTTCGGGTCGTATTCCTTCCCCGAGTCGACCAAGACTCCCTTGGGAACCTTCGCGTTCTCCAGCCCGAATTTGATCGTGATCGTCCCGGACGCCGCCAGGGCCGCCGCCGCGGGAGTGTCCGGGATGAGGGGACGGACCTCCAGGGAGGCGGACACGGCGGCCACCGCGTAGTGTCCTCCCGCCACGTCCACCGACTTGCCGGACAAGTTCCGGAGGCGCACCCTCCCGGCGAAGACCTCGAGCCGTGTGGATCCTGTTTCCCCGGGCTCCACCGCCAGCCGGAGCGTCGTCCCCAGGACCGTGGCGGTCCCCTGGGGGGTGTGGAAGACCATGGGCTCGCCCGGAGGTTGCCGGGGCACCTCAGCGAGGAGGTCTCCGCGCTCCAGGACGACTTTCTTTCCCCGGTCGAGGGCGATCTCGCGCACGGCGGTGTCTCCGCGGAGTTCCAGTCGGGTGCCGTCGGGGAAGGAGAGGACGGCGAGGCTTCCCGGCCCCCATGTCCGCAGCCCCTGGCCGGGGAGGAGATCCTGGGCGGCGCGCGCGGCCGTTTCTTCATCCAGCTGGACGTTGCCGCGGATCGAGTCCAGTCTGGCCAAGGCGGCTGCCGTGGCGGGCCGCGGGATCTCGGGCAGGGCCGGGATGGGTTTCTCCGTTTCGCCCTCCGGCGGCGACCGGTCCGGCGTCCGCGCCGTATGGAACCGGTCCCGGATCGGCGCCAGCTCCTCTTCCGCCCTCCGGCGCAGGTCTTCCATCCGCGGGGATTCCTCCTTCGGGGGCGCAGCAGGAGGAGCGGGGGACGGGGCGGGAGGTCCCGTCTCGGGGGCGGGGATCGCCTCGGCCGAGGGGGCGTCCGGGGTCGGGCGGGTTTCCAGGCAGGGGGGGCGGGAGGGCAGGAGGGCCATAAAGACCAGCAGCGCCCCCAAGGCCCCTGCCGCGGCCAGGGCCGGGAGGGCGGCCGGCCGCGGGGTGCGGAGGGACCACCGCCAGGCCCGGCGGGAGCGTTGGGCCGCCGGCGCGACGGCGGGCCCGCCGGCGAGTCGTGTCCGGAGGCGCTGGAGGATCGCGGGGGAGGCCTCCTCGCCGGCCAGTTCCGCCAGAGCCCGGTGCTGCCGGGCCAGGGCGGCGGCGCGCTCCCGGCACACCGCGCAGCCCTCCAGGTGCCCTTGGAGGGCGGCGGCCCTCCCTTCTTCGACATCCCCCGCCAGGAGGTCGCTCAGGAGGCGCTCCGCTTCCGCGCAGGTCATGCCGGAGCCTCCTGCATCCGCCGCCGGACGCATTCCTCCAGGAGGAGGCGCGCGCGGTGGAGGATCGTCTTGACGGTGTTGAGGTTCGTGGCCGTCGTCCGGGCGATCTCCGCCAGGGGGGTGCCCTCGAAATAGTGGGCCCGGACCACGCGGGCGGACCGCCCCCCGCGGGCGTCCAGCTCCTCCAGGCACCGCCGGAGGGCCTCCCGTTCGGGGGCCACGGCCTCCGGGCCGGGGTCGTCGAAGGCCTGCTCGAGAATCGTCTCCGCGGCAGGGATGAGGCGCTTCCGGCGGGCGGCGAGCGCCTCCCGCCGGGCGATGGCCTTCAGCCAGGCCGCGAAATCCGCCTCGCCGAAGTAGAGGTGGAGCTTGCGGAAGGCGATGAGTGCCGTCTCCTGGACGGCGTCCTGGGCCAGGTGGTAGTCGCCGCAGACCGTCCGGGCGTAGGCCAGGAGCATGGGGAGGTGGGGCCCGAGGAGGTCCTCGAAGGCCTTGGGGTCCCCCTCCCGGGCCCGGCGGAGGAGTTCGGCGTCGGGGTTCATGGGCGCGCCGCTCATTCTATAACCCCACGTCGCGGACCCCGCCCCCGGTTTCAGGAAATCGTCCGGCCCCCCAAGGGGGGGACTCGAACTTTCCTTGATCCGGGACGCCCCGGCGGACACCATGGCGGGCCATGAAGACCCTGGCCGCCCTGATCCTGATGCCCCAGGTTCAGGTGCGCGATGCCCCCAAGGATTGGAAGCTCGTCGCCACCGAGAATTTCGACATCTATTATCCCTCGGACGCCCTCCTCCCCCGCGCGCGCCAGTTCGCCGGATGGTTCGAGGAGGCCCGTCAAGATCTCCTCCGCAAGACCGGCACGGCCCCGCCCCGGCGCGTGCACGTCTACCTCTATGCCTCCTTCCACGATCTGCTCCAGTCGAGCTTCCTGGGGACGCTCCGGGGCCGGCCCCTCGGGGACCGGATTCGGGGGCCCGCCCTGCGCGAGGCGCCGCCGGAGTGCCGGTTCTGCCGGCCCAACCCGCGCTCCCGCGCCCTGGCCCTGGCCGAACCCCTCCGGGACCGCATCTTCCTCCACTGCCAGGCCAGCGACCGGTGGAACGTATGGTTCGTCCGGCACGAGCTGGCCCACCACGTCCAGTTCGCCCACCTCTATCCCTGGACAATCCCCAGCTGGATCCTGGCCGCCAAGGATCCCCTCCTGCCGTGGTGGTGGATGGAGGGGGGGGCCGATTACCTGGCCGGTCTCTTCGACCCGAGGATCGACGAGTACCTGCGCGACCTGGCCCGTGAAGGGCTTTACGACCTCAAGGACCTGTTCTTCCCGGACGTGCTGAATCCCTACGATGCCAAGGCGGTGTATTACCAGGGTTCCCACTTCTGGCGGTTCGTGGAGGAGAAGTACGGTCGTTCGCGGGACCTCTTCCGCGCCGGGGGCGAGGGGTTGCCCCTCCCCTCCCAGGCGGCCCTGGAGGCGGTCGTGGGGAAGGACCGGCGGGAGATCGAGCGGGAGTTCGCGGAGCATCTCCGGTCCGCATGGGCGCCGCTCCTGGAGGGGCGGGGGGCCCCTTCCGAGCGCCTTACCGACAGCCGCGCGTACTACCGCCGCCGCTCGTGGGGCGGGCGGTGGAGCCCGGACGGCCGGCACCTGGCCTGGATCACCGACGTGGACGTCTATCCGGAGCTGGTCATCGACGGCCGCGGGGTCTTCCGGGCGCGTCGCGGGGTCGACATCGGCTACCTCGTCTCGCCCCCCTCCTGGTCGCCCGATTCCCGGCGGGTGGCGGTCGTCGAGTGGGGTACGAACCGGGACAACCTGCTGCTGGTGGATGCGAAGTGCCGCCTCGAAACGATCCGCCTTCCCTTCGACGAGATCGCCGACCCGGCCTGGTCGCCCGACGGGGGCCGGATCGCCTTCGCGGCGCTCCGGGACGGGACCGGCGACATCTGGGTCCTGCACCTGTCCGACCGCCGCCTGGAACGGATCACGGAGGACCCGGAGGGGGATTTCCAGCCCGCCTGGAGTCCCGACGGACGGCTGGCCTTCCTCAAGGAGGTGGAGGGGCGCACGATCCTTTACGTGCAGGGGCGGGGGGCGGTGACGCGGTCGTGGGCCCTGATGGAGCATCCCCAGTGGTCCCCCGACGGGAAATCGATCGTGGTGGCCGCCGACGTGGGAGGGATCTACGACGCCTTCGCCGTGGATCCGGAGACGGGCCGGGCGAGGCGGCTGACGCGCCTTGCGGGCGGCGTTTCCTATCCGTCGTATCACCCCGACGGTTCGCTGGTGATCACCTACTTCGAGGGGCGGGGACAGGACCTCTACCGGGTGCGGCCGGAGCCGCGGGACGAGCCCGGGTTCGACCAGGAGGGGCGTCGGGGCTGGTACGAGGCGTTCCGCCCCGTCGAGCCGCGGGGCGAGCCGGCGGAGAAGTCCCGGGTGTGGGGGGTGAACTGGCTCATGTTCCCGGTCTCCAGCGCGTCTCTGGTGATGCCGGGCCTCGAATTTTCCTTCGGCGACCGGGACGCGGAGAACACTCTTTCGGTGGGCGCCTCGGCCCTTTCCTCCCGATCCTGGTCGGCGGGGGCATCGTTCGTCAACACCCGGTATCGCCCGTCGGTGGGGGCCTCCTTGGAGTATGGGCGGAGCGGGGATCTCCTGGAGGGGACTGCCCAGCCTTTCGTGAACGTCCCGCTTTGGCCCTTCATGGAGGTCGGGGTGGGGTGGATCGGGCGCTACCGGGAGGAGCGGGAGGAGGAGGACTACCGGGGCGATTTCTTCGACAGCGGGCCGGCGGCGGCCTTCCGGTTCTCCAACCAGGACGGCTACCAGTACCGGGACCCGGCCTGGGGGGTCGCCTTCGGGGGATCCGCCCGGTGGTTCAGCGTTCATCTGGGGGGGGAGCGGGAGCGGCGGGAGTACTACGGCTTCCTGGAGATCTCCCGGGATATCGTTCAGGATCTCATCCTGTGGGGCCGGATCGATTACGAGAAGACGGCGGGGGACGAATTTCTGGACGACGAGCGGCTGGAGATCGAGGGGCGCGTGCGGGGGGCG
>Ga0068707_1003509_pt1 | contig 10942 bp, 7 predicted proteins | sample YNPNPMetaG_FD_66600 | JGI IMG/M metagenome (GOLD analysis project Ga0068707, IMG submission 66600) | Anoxygenic and chlorotrophic microbial mat microbial communities from Yellowstone National Park, USA - YNP NP MetaG | ecosystem: Environmental > Aquatic > Thermal springs > Hot (42-90C) >... | reverse complement strand
CCCCCTGCGCCATCGAGACCGGAAAGTGCCGGCCGCGCCCGGAAAGCTGCGAGCTTCTGTGGGAGCCGGTCTGCGGTTGCGACCACGATACTTATGCCAGTAAGTGCCTTGCCAATTTCCTGGGCATGTCGGTGGCGACGGAAGGCGTCTGCAAATAGTTTTTATTGTTCCCTCGCCGCGTTGCGCCAGGCGCCGAAATTTCCCTATTGCTTTTTTTTGCGGGCCTAAGATAGAGATTTATTGAACCGCTCTTTCAGGAGGTCCGGAAATGACAAGATATATCCCGATATTGCTGGCGGCCTTTGCTTTGGCCGCTGGTTGCGATGACACCCGCCTGGTGGGGCATCAGACACAGGTAGACACCTTCGTGCAGACCGGAGACGCGGTTGTGGATCAATTCAGCCAGGCCGGCAAGGTCTACGTTGACGCCTTCGAACAGACCGGCTTTCATCAGGTGGACAGCTTCATCCAGAAGGCCTCGGCAAAAATCGATATCCTCTGGGTGGTGGACAACTCCGGCTCGATGCTGGAAGAGCAGAACAACCTGGCCAACAATTTCTCAAGCTTCATGCAGTACATCAACCAGAGCCTCATCGACTATCACATCGGAGTCATCTCCACCGACATGATGAAAAACGTAGACGGCACCTGCTATAACGCCGGCCACTGCGGCCAATTGCTGGGGAACCCCAAGATCATCGACCGCACCACCCCCGACCCGCTGGCCGCCTTCGCCAATAACGTAAAGGTAGGCACTGCGGGCGGCGGTAACGAAATGGGCATACTGGCTGCCCACCAGGCGATAACCGAACCTTTGCGCTCCGGGGCCAACGCTAGCTTTTTGCGCGACGACGCCTCGCTGGCGGTCATCTTCGTAAGCGACGAAGACGATCACAGCTACGGCGACGTCCAGTACTACAGCCGTTTCTTCTCGGCCTATAAAGGTGTGGGCAACGAACGACGGGTGATTCTGGCGGCCATCGTGGGCGATCTGCCCGACGGCTGCACCGGCGCGGGCGGGCGGGCAGCTCCGGGAACGGTCTATCACGAACTGATAAAGAAATTGGGCGGCACCACCGCCTCTATCTGCGCCAACGACTTCAGCCTCACCCTGCAGCAGCTGGGTCTTACCGTGGCCGGTCTGAGCCGCAAGTTCCTGCTCTCGCGTCAACCCGACAAGACCACGGTGAAGGTTCGGGTGGACGAGGACGGTGAAGGCCCGGGAGGTTTCCGGGACATCGCCGAATGCGCTCCCGATTGCGCCAATCCCGTGGCCCGCAACTGGCGGCTGGACCTGGGAGAAAACGCCATCTACTTCGTCGATTATGTTCCTCCCCCCCAGGCGAAAATCGAAGTGGAGTATTCCAACGCCGAAACCGTCTTCTATCTTTCGGGCCGTGGAGACCAGAGCACCATGAAGGTCACCGTGGATCCGGACGGCCCCCAAGGCCCACAGCCTGCAGAGGAAAAAACCGAGAACGTCGATTGGTGGTACGACTCCGACGCCAACGCGGTGGTGTTCATTGGCGGCTACGTCCCGCCCATGGGCTCTTACATCGAAATATCGTATTCAGAGCTTATGCGCGCCTTCGCTTTGAGCCGCAAGGTGGAGAACCCCGAAACCATAAAAGTGGAGGTCGACCTGAAAGACGGCCAAGGCTGGCGGCGCATTTTCCAGGACCCGGCCACTGGCTGGATGTATCACGCCGGTTCGAATAGCATACTCTTCCAGGGCAATTACGTCCCTCCTTACGGCGCAGACATCCGGGTTAGTTATTCCAACCTGGTGTGGCTGTTCCCCCTGAGCAAGGTGCCGGTCACAAACAGCATTCAGGTCTTCCTGGACAAGGACGGCGATGGCACGCAGTACCAACCGCAAGAGGTGCCCCCCAACAACGAAGGCGCCGGTCAGACCGGATACATTTATTACGGGCTGGATAAACCCGCCCCCTACACCAACAGCGTGTCTTTCGAGAAACTCGAATGGCCGCCCCTCAACAGCTTGATCATCATCCGTTACACTCCCGCCGGCTAGAAGGAGCATCGCTATGAAGAAAATATACGCCGCTTTTTTGCTGTCCCTGGTGGTCACTCTGGCCGCTTGTGAAGGCGAGCAGGTCGAGGGCGTCTGCAACAGCAACGCCGACTGCAAACCCAATTTCTACTGCAGCGCCGATCACCAGTGTCTTTGTCAGAGCGACCAGGCCTGCGCCGCCGACGAGTACTGCAACCCGCAGGGGTTCTGCCAGAAGGTACAGGGTTGTCGCACCGATGCCGACTGCGGGGCCAACTTCCGCTGCCAGATCCTGGCCGGCGGTAAGGGCACCTGCCTGTGCACCAACGACCAGGCCTGCAAGGAAAATGAGTTCTGCAACAGTTCCGGGGTATGCCAGGAAAAGGCCGGGTGTCTTCTGGACGCGGACTGCGGCAACCCCGACTACTGGCTGTGCCGCATCAACACCACCACCAAAATCGGCGAATGCTTCTGCAAGTCCAACCAGGCCTGCGAACAGGGAGAGTTTTGCAACCCCAAGGGCTTCTGTCAGCCCGAGGCCAAATGTCAGACCAACGACGACTGTCCCTCGGGAAAACTCTGCAATACCGAAAGCGGCGAGTGTCTGTGCGACCCCGACACCCAGAGCGGCTGCAAAAGCGGAGAGGTCTGCAACAGCGCCGGCTACTGTCAGCCCCGGCCCGGCTGCTATGACAACACCGACTGCGAAAACACCCCGGGCACCTTCTGTGATCTTACCACCCGCACCTGCATACCCGTAGGCAGCTGCACCTCCGACCTGCAGTGCCCGCTGGGCAAGATCTGCCGTCAGAACCAGTGCGTCGAGGGCTGCAACTATAGTTACGATTGCCCCCTTACCCAGTGCTGCGTGCAGTATCAGTGCCAGCCCTGCAACTGCCAGAACGACGCCTTCTGCGCCTTCGCCGAGTACTGCCAGGGCGGGCAGTGCCAGACCGCCTGGAGTAACAATACTCCATTTTGCAAGCCCTGCAGCGACGATTCGGCCTGCGGCGCCACCCTCAACCGCTGTCTGATCTACCCCTTCGACGGCGACTCCTACGCCGCCAAATCGTCCGAGTACTGCGCGGTGGACTGCTCCACCAACGATCGCTGCCCAAACGGATTTACTTGTTCCGAGGTAATCGTCATAAAGCAGAGCGATCTCTGCACCACCGACCTGGACTGCCCTTCCGGCGTCCCCTGCTGGAAGAGCCCGGAAGAGGACAAGGGCTACTGCCCCTGCCACGACACCAAGAACGCCTGCCCTCTAGACGCCTGCGACACCATTGGCATGTACGGTCCCAAGAACACCTGCATCAACCGCAAGACCCCCTGCACCACCAACAACGACTGTGTCATCCCCTGCGTGGACAAAGACGCCAACGGCTTCGGCGGCTGTTCTATTGGCAGAAACTGCGGTCTGGCCGAAGGTATCCACTGCCCCTATCCCTGGCCCGGGCATTATTGATTAGAAAAGCTCTCGCCTGAAAATTTATTCCCGCCGTTTTTTGTGCTAATTTATTGCCGGTCATGAGACTAATGACGGTGCTTTGGTTTATGCTCTGGCTGGGACTGGCTGGCTGCGGGGCGCTGGCGGAAATCGCCTCCGACGACGGCCAGAAGGCTATGCTGCACATAGAACCGCGGGCGTATATTTTTCAGGGGCAGCGGGAAAACTTCTCTTTTACCTTTATCCCAGCGCCTCCCTGGCAGGGTGCCGACGTCGGCTTTTCCTATCTGGTGCATTACGAATTCGGAGAAGGCATCCGCGCCAGCCGCCTCGATTATAACGGCGCCGAAAGGCTGGAGGCTCTGCTCACCGCCGACAATCAAGCGGTGCCCGGTTATCGCCGGATAGTGCTTTCGCTGGGTTACCAGCAGGCGGGAAAACCGCAGATTATCTACACCGGCGAAGGCATGCTGGCGGTTTACCCGCGAAGCCAGGCCGATGGAGGAAGTGACGCGGCGGACGGCGGGTTGGACGGAGGGGAGCAGTGACCGGATTGATGGTTTTACTGCTCCTGGCCCAGCCGGCGCCTCCGAAAGAGGCACCGGGTCTGGTAGAGCTGGCCGCCGGCCTAGGCTGCTGGGACAACCTGGACGCCGAGTGCGCCGCTTCCTACCTGAAACAGGCACTGGAAAGATTCGACCCGACCCGGGATGACAAATACCTGCAACACGTCACCCAGGCGCGCTGGGCGCTCGCCCAGGTGTATCTGGCGGCGGAGGATCTTTCCGCCGCGGAAGGACAGCTCAGCCTGTTGCTTGCTCTCAACCCGGACTTCAATCTTCCTGCTGGTGAGCACCCTCCCAAACTTATTTACGTCTTTGAGCAAGCCCGACGTAAGGCCCTGGCCGAAAAGAAAACCGCCTCCCGGCCTCCACTTCCCGCAAAAGAACCCAAGTTGCCTGCGCCTGTGCCCACACCGGCCGAGCCGAAGTCGCAGCCGGTGGAAATTTCGCGCCAGCCAGCCTATCCCGCCAAATGGTTTTTCGAAGCCCGAGGCCGGGCAGATGTGGTTTTCGGCGACGACGCCCGGGCACTATGGCCTTCGGGCGGGGTAGAACTGGGCCTGGGCCGCCGAATGACGCCGGTCCTGGCGGGGGGCTTTGTGGCTGGCTGGTCGCGGCATTCTCTGCGGCAGGTGCAGTCGGCATTGCAACAGTTCGCCTTGGGCCTGTTCGGAGACTTTTACCAGCGCGCCGGGGCGATTGAACTGGTTTTTCGCCTGCAGGGGGCGGCCGCGGCCATGGGCACCCGCGATCGTTACGATAACTTCGCGGCGCTGCTGGATCTGGGGCTAGGGCTTTTGTGGGAAATCACCCCCTCTTTCGAGCTTACCACTTGGATAGCGCCGCAAGCGGTCATTCTGGCAGGTGGCGTCTCTTTCCGACTGGGACTTACCCTGGGGCTGAGGCTGCCATGGTAGAGGCCTGGAGCATAGAAATTCTTCTACAGGACAGTGCCGGACAGAGCCGGTCTCTGTCTTTTCACCAGCCAGTAGTCAGCGTGGGCCGGGCGGCGGGCAACGATCTGATCGTTTCCGATCCTCGGGTCTCGTCCCTGCACGGCCGGTTGGTATGCAGCGGGCCGCAGGTGCGTTTCGAGGACCTGGGCAGCACCAACGGTTCGGTGCTGGTGCGCGGGGGCCAAAAAACGCTCCTGCCCCGCACCGGCCAGGGAGTCGAGCTGCGTCAAGGGGATCTGTTGCTTTTGGGCGATGCCCAACAGCCTACCTCTATTAGAATCGAAAGGCTTGAGCCTGCCCATGCCCTTTCTCCGGGACAGGCTACCGTTCTGGCCAGCCTGCCCCTTTCGTCGGCGCAGCTTCCGCCGGCCCGCCTGCTGGGACGGTTGCTGGAGTTACTGCCCCGGCTGCGTATCGAAAGCGACGTCGCTTCGGCCACCCACCAGGTGCTAGAGTTTTTGCTAGAGGCGTTGCCCGGGGCGGTGCGCGCCGAATGCTTTTTGAAAGAAGACGACGGCCATTTTCAGCCGACCGCCGTGCTGGGCAAAGAAGCCGGAGGAGTGGAGGGCTTCGTCTCCTCCCGGCAGCTGTTGGAGAAGGTGGCGGGCGAACGGCGGGTGATGCTAGTGCAGGACACCCAGACCATGGCCGAAGCCTCCAGGAGTCTGATGCGGCTTCCGCTGCGTTCGTTGCTGCTCGCCCCGTTGGTGGTGGAAGAACGCACCACCGGCGTCATCCAAGTCGCCGCTTGCCAGGGAGGCACTTTTTCCGAGGAGCATCTGCAGCTAATGGCCACCCTGGCTGGCCAGCTGTCCTCGGTAATGGCCGGAGCCAAACTACTTGAACGGCTGCGGAGGGCCGAAGCTCGTTTGCGCGGGGAAAGAGATTACCTGCGCCAGCAGCGTCATGGCCCGCTGGCCGTTGAACAGATGCTGGGCGATTCGCCGGCCATGCAGAAACTACGTGACCAGATCCGCGCCGTTGCTTCCAGCCAGGCGGCGGTGCTTATTGTGGGCGAAACCGGCTCGGGCAAGGAGCTGGCGGCTCGGGCCATTCATGAAAGCAGCCCCCGAGCTACGGAGGCTTTTGTCGCGATAAACTGTTCGGCCATCCCGGCGGGTCTCTTGGAAAGCGAACTGTTCGGTCACGCCCGTGGAGCCTTTACCGGAGCGGTGCGCGAGCGGCGGGGGCTTTTCGAAGTGGCCGACGGCGGCACGTTGTTTCTGGACGAAATCGGGGAAATGCCCCTGGAGTTACAGCCCAAGCTGCTGCGCTGCCTGGAACAGAAGGAAATCACTCCGCTGGGGGCGGGCCGCCCGCGCCGGGTGGACGTAAGGCTCATCGCCGCCAGCAACCGCCCCCTGGCCGAGCTGGCCTCGGCCGGCCGGTTCCGTGCCGACCTGTACTACCGCCTGGCCGGATTCACTCTGAAAGTGCCGCCGCTGCGCGAGCGCACATCGGACATCCTGCCGCTAGCCGAACATTTCCTGCGTGAGTTCGAGCAGCGGGAACGGCGCTCTCATCCGGGTTTCTCCGCCCAGGCGGCACTGGCGCTCCAGGCTTTCGACTGGCCGGGCAACGTGCGCCAGTTGCGCAATGAAGTAGAACGTGCCGCCCTGCTGGCCCCCAATGGCCAGGAAATCCGGCGCGAACACCTTTCGCCCGAGCTGGGTGGCGAAAAAGAAGCTCTGGAAATGGAAGGCACGCTGAACGAAATAATGGAGCGGCTGGAGAGGTCGGTTATCCGCACCGCCCTGCGTCGCCACGGAGGAAACCGCACTCGCTGTGCTGAGGCTCTGGGCATTTCGCGCCAGGCGCTCATCGCCAAAATCGCCCGTCTGGGACTGGAAGAGGAAAAATAAAAGGAGACTGAATTGGCCCGACATCTTTCCTGGATCGAAATCGACGCCAAGGCTTTGCGGCACAATGTAAAGACCATTCGGGGGCTTTTGCCACCTGGTGTGACCATGATGGCGGTGGTAAAGGGCAACGCCTACGGCCACGGAATGCTTCAAGTCGCCCGCTTGGCGCTTGAGGCCGGCGCCGACTGGCTGGGGGTGTTTAACCTACAAGAGGCCGAGCAATTGCGTTCCACGGGCGTCACCTCACCCATCATGCTTCTCGGTTACGTGCCGCTGGAGGATCTGACGCTGGCCCGGCGGCTCGAGGTACATTTTACCGTCTCCAGCCTGGAGACGCTCCATGCCATACTGGAGCAGCGTGATGCGCAGCTGCCTCCCGCCTTGGTACATATCAAAGTGGAGTGCGGCACGCACCGCCTGGGACTGGACGAAGAGCAATTTCGAATGGCCCTCCATCTCATCAAGAAAAAGGACGCCGTTCAACTGGAGGGCATCCACACTCACTTCGCCAATATTGAGGACACCACCGAGCACGACTACGCCCGCGGCCAGATGGACAGGTTTCAGGGTTATCTGGAAATCGCCCGCCGACACAGGGTGGCTATTCCCCGCCCCCATACCGCCTGCACCGCCGCCACGCTATTGTTTCCGCAAACCTACCACGGCCTGGTTCGGGTGGGAATTGGGTTGTACGGCCTGTGGCCTTCTAAGGAGACCTATCTCTCCGCACTGCTCAAGTCGCGGCAGGCGCCCCGGTTGCAGCCGGTGATGAGCTGGAAGACCAGGGTCATCCAGGTAAAGAATGTCCCGGCCGGTGCTTACATCGGCTACGGCTGCACCTACCGCACCACCCGCGACACCCGCCTCGCCATTCTTCCGGTGGGCTACGCCAACGGATACGACCGGCAGCTTTCTAACCGGGGACATGTACTGATCGCCGGACGGCGTGCCCCCATCCGTGGCCGGGTCTGCATGAACCTGACCATGGTCGACGTAAGCGACATTCCCCAGGTAAAGCTGGAAGACGAGGTGGTGCTGCTGGGCCGCCAAGGGGAGGAGGAAGTCTCTGCGGAACTTATGGCCGGCTGGTCCCAGACCATAAACTACGAAATCGTCACCCGGGCTGATCCTTTCGCCCCGCGCCGGGTGATAAACGGAGGTAAAAGCAAATGACCAGAGAATACCGCCTGGCAAAAGACCTGTTCCCCACCGCCGTCGACCGGCTGGGGCCTCCGCGCTACGAAAGTCCGCTGCGCGGCCGGGAGTTCGAAGACGACGAGCGGCGGGTGCTCTATCACGCCTTTCTTGACGACGTGGCTCCGGTCATTCTACAAAAGGGCGAGCCTCTTGCCTTTGAAGTAGCCGGGCCGCGCCGCCATATCTTTTTCGATCCGGCCAGCACCACCGTAGCACTGCTCACGGCCGGCGGCCTTTGTCCGGGGCTCAATGACGTCATCCGGGCGGTGGTGCACGAGCTACACTTTTCATACAAGGTAAACCGCATACTGGGTGTGCGTTTCGGATTTGCCGGCCTCAACCCCGTTGAAGGCTGGCCCATGCTGGAACTCACTCCGGCTTCGGTGCGCCACATTCACGAACAGGGAGGCACCATCCTGGGGGTTAGCCGCGGGCCCCAGCCTATAGAAGCGATGATCGATACACTGGTGCGGGAAAAGATCGACGCCCTCATTGCCATCGGTGGCGACGGTACACTGCACGGGGCGCTCGATCTCTACCGAGAGATTAAAAAGCGCGGCTTGCCCATAGCCGTGGTGGGCGTTCCCAAGACCATCGACAACGACATCGATCTGGTGCCGCGCACTTTCGGTTTCGACACCGCCGTCTCCGAAGCCACCCGGGCCATCCGTTCGGCGCACACCGAAGCGGAAAGCACAGTAAACGGACTGGGACTGGTAAAACTAATGGGGCGGGAATCGGGATTTATAGCCGCCCACGCCGCCCTGGCCGAAGGAAACGCCAACTACGTGTTGGTGCCCGAGGTGCGCTTTGAGCTGGAGGGACCGCAGGGACTGTTGCCGTCGCTGGAACAGCGCATGCATCAACGCCAGCATGCCCTGGTGGTGGTGGCCGAAGGAGCGGGACAGCATCTTTTCGAGGGCAGCTTCGGAACCGACGCTTCGGGAAACCGCATCCTGGGAGACATCGGCCAGTTTTTGAAAAAGGCCATCGCCGATCATTTCAAGAAGATAAACCTGGGGGTGAGCATAAAATACATCGACCCCAGCTATCAGATCCGCTCCGTGCCCGCCAACGCCAACGATAGCGTATTTTGCCTGTTTCTGGGCCAGATGGCCGCTCATGCCGTAATGTCTGGCAAAACCGGCCTGCTGGTAGGCTCCTGGCGCGAACGCTACGTGCACATCCCCCTGGAGGCGGCGGTGGCCCGGCGCAAGAAGATCGACACGCGCGGGGCCCTGTGGCGTAGCGTACTGGCTGCCACCGGCCAGCCCAACTGGCCTACGGCTGAAAACGCAGGTTAGCCCAGATGGTGAGAAAGTCGTAATACGGACTGTCGCCCCGCCGACCCACGCCTTTTATGCCCATCACCTCCATGACGAACCCCTGCACCGAGGGCAATTCTATGGGTTGGAGAGAACCGGTGAGCATGGGCAGGGCCATGCCGATCAGGGAAGGCAACAGCTCTTTCAACTTCTGGGGATCGTCGCCCAGAAGCTCGTAGTTGCGAACATCGATGTTGCTAAGCTTTACGCTGTCTTGCCCCAAAAGCGGCACCAGCCGGTTCTGGTTGTCTACCACCAGGCCGGCGTCCAGCTCCAGATCCATGGCCAGGGTAAGCACTCGCATCCAGCGATCTTCGATCTTTACCCAGAAGTCTAGCTCCAGGCCGGGGATAAAAAGATAAAGCAGCGGCTCTTCTAACTTGGGGTTCCCCTGATCGTCATAGCTTACCCTGCCCGAACCGACCTCCGTATAGGGAACGCGGGTGGGACGGAATTTGATGTACACCGGCATGTTCCTTCCGCCGGTAAGCTGTTGCAACGAGGCCATGCCAAGGAGGGAAAGCGAACCCGAACTCAACATGTCACTGAGATCGCTTCCCAGACTCAGACACAGCATCCCGCCCAGGTGGGCCTTGTAGATATACCAGTCTAGTACGGCGTCGGATACGGCGATGCCCAGCATATAACCGGTGCCCGTTCCGGGAACGCTGTCGGTAAAAACCAGACGCGGCGCCGGAGCGTTGGAAGGAATTTCGCCCGGCGCAGGCTCCGGCACGCAGGGGTGGCGGAGGCTGCGGGCGCCGCCAATCATTCTCAGTTCTAACCCGCCGTTTTGAATCACCCGATCCACCGAGGTGGCCTGCTGCTGGCCGGCGGCCAGCATTATTTCCAGGGGGTAGGCGCTGGAACCAAGAGCGGCGAGCTGCTCGGTAAGATCTATGGCCCCGACCATGCCCAGGGGCATGTGCCGGCAGGTGCCACTCTGCATGCAAAAGTCGTTGTTGCAACTGGCCCCGGCCGGACAGCCGCCGGTGTAGTAGTTGCAATCGAGACAGGTGGCGTCGGCCACCATGTCGTCCACGGCGTCGTTGAGCTGATCTCGCAGCTGATTGTTCAGCGTGGGGGTGAGCAGTCCCATTATCCAGTTGACCACGTCGTCTATGAAATCGCCCAGGCCGATGTCGCTCAGAAAGCCCCAATCGCAAGTAAGTTCGTAGTCGTCGCTGGTGATGGTTACGTCCACCTGGCCCACGTCTACATAGGCCAGCCGATCGCGGGTATCGGTAAGCAGATAAACATCGGCGTGCACCGGTTTGTTCTTTATATCTATGGGCACGTCGCAATCGAAGGTGCCGTTTATTGTAATCGTCCCTCGCAAATTTATGTGGGCGTCTATTTGCAGCTTGTTGGGCGATACCGGATTTATGTCGGTGTCGACTATTTCGGCCTGCAGCGTGCAGCCGTTTTCGCAGATAATAATTTCGATCGTAAACCAAAGAAATGTCTGGGAAGCATCAGTCCTCGGCACCGGAATGTTCAACCCCTCGCCGAGCAATGTCTCCAGAATGGTAGGCAGATTCTGCTCGATGAAAGAAAAGGCCGCCGGGGTGAGCC
>Ga0068707_1003506_pt1 | contig 10945 bp, 9 predicted proteins | sample YNPNPMetaG_FD_66600 | JGI IMG/M metagenome (GOLD analysis project Ga0068707, IMG submission 66600) | Anoxygenic and chlorotrophic microbial mat microbial communities from Yellowstone National Park, USA - YNP NP MetaG | ecosystem: Environmental > Aquatic > Thermal springs > Hot (42-90C) >... | reverse complement strand
GGGTGAAGGGTCTGAACAAGACAACCAGACAGTAATCCAGGCGTTGGAGGAACTCAGTCATGAGAAAAGTGATTGTGCTTGAACATATCTCCCTTGATGGTGTCATCCAAGCCCCGGGCGGGCCAGACGAAGATACCAGTGGCGGTTTCGCGTATGGCGGGTGGATTGCGCCATATTCCGACGCGCTCCTTGGAGCGGCCCTGAGAAGGCAGATGAACATGCCATTCGACCTGTTGCTAGGGCGCAAAACCTATGAAATTTGGGCGCCGTACTGGCCGCAACATGTGGACATATGGCCCGGCGCCAACGCGGCGACCAAGTACGTCGCTTCGAACACCATGACGTCTGGCGAATGGCAGCCGTCCGTGTTTTTAAACGGAGACATCGCAGAAAAAGTCGCCAAAATCAAGCAACAGCAAGGGCCGGATTTGCACGTTTGGGGAAGTGGGAATCTCATTCAGACGCTTATCAAGCATGATTTGGTCGATGCGTTCTGGCTGATGATATACCCGGTAACGTTGGGCGTTGGAAAGCGGCTGTTTGCTGATGGCACGATCCCGATGGCGTTCAAGGTGACGGAAAGCGAGGTCACCCCCAGCGGCGTCATTGTCGTGAATTACGAACGCGCAGGCCCAATCACAACCGGAAGTTTATGAATAGAGGTGATCCACCCGCAAGATGGTGGGCCCCCCCGGATTCGAACCGGGGACCAACCGGTTATGAGCCGGCCGCTCTAACCGCTGAGCTAGGGGCCCTCACGAATAGCAACGACCCAGGCCCGCGCGGGCCTGGGTCGCTGTGCTTCTCGCTCAGAGCGGGAGACGGGATTCGAACCCGCGACCAACGGCTTGGAAGGCCGAGACTCTACCACTGAGTTACTCCCGCCTGCTTCCAGTCGGGGCGAGAGGATTTGAACCTCCGACTCCAGCGTCCCAAACGCTGTGCGCTGCCGGACTGCGCTACGCCCCGCGCCGTTTCCTCACAAAGTATACACGTAAGGGCCGTAACCGTCAAACCTTGCAAAAAAGTGACGGGCGCCCCATTAAGGCCCCCAGCTCAGGCGCTCCGAGAGCCAGTCGTCGATCGTGCCCGGCACATCGGCGAGCTTGACGGAGGCGCCGCCATTGGCCGATACCGTGTAAACGGCCCAGGCCCCCGAACGATCAGACAAAAAGGCGATGCGCGCGCCGTCCGGGGACCAGGCCGGCAAGCCGGCGTTGCGGCTATCCACCACGAGCGGCGTCACCTTGCCAGTCGCCACCTGCAACAGGTAGATGTCCCAACGCCCCGTCCGCTCATACGACATAAACGCGATCTGACGGCCGTCGGGCGACCAGGCCGGCGCCGTGTCGCTGGGGTCGTTGGTGATCGGCTGCCGGTTCGCCCCCGTCGGCGACATGACCCACAGCCCGCACTGGTTGCCGCGCTCATCGCACCCCTGATAGGCGATGCGCTGGCCATCGGGCGACCACGCTGGCGCGCGGCCGAAGCCCAGGTCGGTGGCCGGACTGGCGCCGTCCGCCCAGGTCGTGTAGATGCGCCACCGCCGATCGCCCTCGCGGTTGGATGCGAAGACGATCTGCTTGCCATCCGGAGACCAGGAGGGGAACCCATCCTCGACGAAGCGCGTCACCCGCCGCCGCTCGCCGCTGGACGGCACGAACACTTCGATGCCCAGCTCATCGTTCTTGAGGGACCGGATCGCCAGGGACTGGCGATCCGGCGACCAGGCCGGCTGCGCCGCCTCATCCAGCAACACCTGCGGCCCCGCCTGCCCCGGGCCAAGCGCGAAGACGCGATAACGCCGGGCAATCGGATCATAGGCCGCGATCGTCACCCGCCCAACTGGGGAAGCCCCGGGCGTCGCGCTGGTCGGCGCCGCCACGCCGCTCTGGCATTGCGCCTGCGCCTGATCCCGGCTGCTGCGCACCGTCGGCGAGTCGATCACCGCCAATGACTCGTTATAACGCTCGACAGCGGCGCACCAGTTGCCGCGATCCTGCAACCGTTCCGCGTAGCCCGCGTACGCGTCGGCCAGCCGCTGCTTGACATCGCGATAGTCAGGATTGCGCTTGTATAGCTCCTGGAAGCGCGCGATCGCCTGTTGCCAATCCGCTCCCCAGTAGCTCAATCCCGTCACGTAGAGCGCGGCCTGTTCACGCTCCTCGCGCACGTCGTCGGCATCGGGCTGCAGCAACAACGCCCGATCGAAAAGGCGCAAGGCCTCCTCGAAGCGCTCGCTCGTGATCAGCGCCTCCGCCTGCGCCCGGTAAGCGGCAAACAGCATGGACTCAACGTCCGCGGGGCGATAGGTGGCATCCTGGAAGCGGATCGACTCCAGAAGGCGAATGGTCGCTTCCCAATCCTGGCGTTCGAAGGCGGCGACAGCGTCCTGATACAAGGGCGCCAGCGGGTCCCCTCGCGCGTAAGCGGACGTCACCGTCGTCGTTGTCGCCGCGGTCGTCGCTGCCGCCATCGTCGCCGCGGGAGTTGTCGCGGGAGTCGCCGCAGGATTCGCCGCAGGAGTCGTCGCCAGCGGCGTAGGCGAATTCTCCTGCAATTGTTCCAGGGCCGCGGCTGCTTCCGCGTGCGACGGCTGTGCCTGCAACGCCGCCTCTAACTCCGCGCGCGCCAGGTCGGCCTGACCATTTTTCAGATATTGCAACGCGCGTTGATAGTGGATGTCGGCCAATCCCTGCTGATAAGCCAGGCGCGTCCGTTCCAGCGAATCCAATCGTTGCCGGTACCCTTGATAGGCTCCCCAAATCAACGCGCCCCCCAGCCATACGACCCCCGCCACGATCACAAACAGGAACGCACGTTGCCAGCGACGCGACCTCATACCTCGTTGTCCTGATCCTTTGCTGGACATTCGCGCGGCGAACCATCTGCGCCGCGGAAGTCCAGGCAGTTCTCCGGATGAATTAAGATCTGATCGCAGCCCATATCGGTCTGCTGCGTTGCCATCGTCTGCCGCAAAACCGCCGAGATTATAGCCTCAATCGGGTGGCTTGTCCATCGGCGCGCCGTCAGCCTCGTCAGTTGACCAGCCTGCCCGCACGTGGTAGATTCAAACCACGGCTTTCTGGAAGATCCGAAAGGAGTGAAACGACGATGGAATACACCTACCTTGGCCGCTCGAACCTCAAAGTCAGCCGCATCTGCCTGGGCACCATGCACTTCGGGCGACGGACGACGGAGGAAGAGTCGTTCGCGATCATGGACCGCGCCCTGGAGATGGGGATCAACTTCTTCGACACCGCCAATGTCTACGGCGAACCCGCTGGCCGCTCGGAGGAGATCATCGGCCGCTGGTGCCAACAGGGCAACGGCCGCCGCGCCAGGATCGTCCTCGCCACGAAGGTCTACGGCGACATGCGCGGCCCGCAGTGGCCCAACGAAGAGCGCGGCATCTCCGCCTATAAGATCCGCAAGCATCTCGAGGACTCGTTGCGCCGCCTGCAGACCGACCACGTCGATCTTTACCAGGTGCATCATATCGATCGTCACATCACCACCGAGGAGTTTTGGAGCACCTTCGAGCGCCTGCAGATGAACGGCGACATCCTCTACGTCGGCACGAGCAACTTCCCTGGCTGGGGGCTGGCCAAGTTTCAGATGGCAGCCTGGCAACGCGGGCAGCTCGGCATCGTCTCTGAACAGAGCATGTACAACCTCCTCTGTCGGTATCCCGAGCTGGAGGTGCTTCCCGCCGCGCTCGATCTCGGCATCGGCGTCATCCCTTACATGCCGCTGGCCGGCGGGCTGCTGACCGGCAAATCGGCGTCGGTCCCTGGCTCGCGCACCAACCAGGTCGAGCAGGAGTACGGGATCACAGTCAGCCAAAGCGAACAATTGGCGCAGTTCACGCAGCTCTGCGCCAGCCTCGGCGAGCCAGCCCACGTTGTCGCCATCGCCTGGACGCTGGCCCAGCCGGCTGTCGCCTCCGCCATCGTCGGCGTGCGCACCCTCGACCAGCTCGACGGGCTAACGCGGGCCGCCGAGCTGCGCCTGGATAGCGAGACGCTGCAGAAGCTGGACGCCATCTTCGACATCAATCGGGGCCGTCCTCTGCGCATCGCTCCCGCCCCCGAGGCCTACGCCTGGTAAAGAAAGGGGACCCCTATGCAGGACCCTGCATCTGGTTATGAGCTGGCCACCCTCGGCGGCGGCTGCTTCTGGTGCCTGGAGGCGGTCTACGACGAGCTACGTGGGGTCGTCGATGTCGTCTCCGGCTACTCTGGCGGCCACGTGCCCTTTCCGACCTATCGGCAGGTGTGCGGCGGCGATACCGGCCACGCCGAGGTCGTCCAGATCACGTTCGACCCCGCCGTCATCAGCTTCCGCGAGCTGCTCGAGGTCTTCTTTGCGATCCACGACCCCACGACCCGCAACCGCCAGGGCGCCGATGTCGGACCACAATACCGCTCCGTCATCTTCTATCACTCCGACGCGCAACGGGCCACCGCCGAACAGGTGATCGCTGAGCTGAACGCCGCCCGCCTGTGGCCGGCGCCCATCGTCACCGAAGTCGTGCCCTTCACCGCGTTCTATCCGGCGGAAGACTACCACCAGGAGTACTTCGTGAACAATCCTAACCAGCGCTACTGTCGGATCGTGATCGCGCCCAAGGTCGCCAAGTTCCGCCAGCAGTTCCTGGCCAGGCTGCGCCGCCCCGACACGATTCAATAACAGGAGTTACGCAGTCAGCCCGATTTTTGGCCACGAAGAGGCATGAGAATTCGTGCTAATTCGTGGAATCCGTGGCCGCTTCCGTCCACGACTGCGCAAGTCCTGTCAATAAGGAGATGCCGGCATGACCAACCCCAATCTGACTGAGATCGTCTGCATCCTCGACCGCTCCGGATCGATGGGATCTCTGCGCGCCGATGCCATCGAAGGGACAAACGCTAGCTTCGTCGCTTCGCCCGCTGGCGTGCGTCAGGCCTACGCCGACATGGGGGACCGCGTGGCCGAGGCGCGCCGTCGGCCGAGGGAAGGCGCCTGATGGCCCTCACCGCCCTCGTCGTTGGCAGCGGCGGCCGCGAGCACGCTCTGGCCTGGAAGCTGGCCCAATCGCCGCGGGTGGCGCGCCTCTGGGTCATCCCTGGCAATGGCGGCACTCCCCCTGCACCTGACCCTACATTGCACCCGCCCGCTACAACCGCGACGCCCGATCTCCTCGATTTCGCCCGCCGCGCCGCCGTCGACCTGACGATCGTCGGCCCGGAGGCGCCGCTCGTCGATGGGCTGGTCGACGCCTTTCAGGCAGCCGGGCTGCGCTGCTTCGGCCCCACCCGGCAGGCGGCACGCCTGGAGGGATCGAAAGCCTTCGCGAAGGTGTTCATGGAGCGCCATGGCATCCCTACCGGCCGTTATGTTGTAGTTTCTGACTACGCGAAGGCCGTCGAACATGTGCGCCGCGTCGACTATCCGGTCGTCATCAAGGCCTCCGGCCTGGCCGCCGGCAAGGGGGTGATCGTCCCCGCCGATCGCGCCGAGGCGGAAGTGGCCCTGCGTCAGATGATGGTCGAGCGTATCTTCGGCGCAGCGGGCGACGAGGTGGTCATCGAGGAACGACTCTACGGCCAGGAAGCCTCCGTGCTCGCCTTCTGCGACGGCCACACGGTCGCGATCATGCCGCCCGCCCAGGACCACAAAGCGATCTTCGACGGCGATCGCGGCCCGAATACCGGCGGCATGGGCGCCTACGCGCCCGCCCGCATCGTGACGCCCGCCCTGCTCGAGGAGACGACGCGCCTCGTGCTGCAACGGGCGGTCGACGGGTTGGCCGCAGAGGGCGCCCCCTACGTCGGCGTCCTCTACGCCGGGCTGATGCTCACCGCGACTGGCGTGCGCGTGCTCGAGTTCAACTGCCGCTTCGGCGATCCGGAGACCCAGGCGATCCTGCCGTTGCTCGAGACCGACCTGGTCGAGATCGTCGAGGCCTGTCTGGAGGGCGCGCTCGACCGTGTCCAGGTGCGCTGGCGGCCGGGCGCCGCCGCTGCGGTCGTGGCCGCCGCCGCGGGGTATCCTGGCAACTATCAGCGTGGGTTGCCCATCACCGGTGTCGAGGCCGCCAACGCCCTCCCTGGCGTCATCGTCTTCCATGCCGGCACGCGCCGGGCCGCCGATGGGCGCCTGTTGACCGACGGCGGGCGCGTCCTCGCCGTCACCGGCGTCGGCGACGATCTGCGCCAGGCCATCGACCGCGCCTACGCCGGCATGGCGCGCATCCACTTCGAGGGGATGCACTACCGCCGCGACATCGGCGCCAAGGGATTGGGTGGCCAACCCGCAGGATTTACATAGTGAGCTGACCACGTAACTCCGCCACCAAAAGGAGCCAACCGCATGCCTGCCGCCACCTATCGCGACGCCGGGGTGGACATCGCCGCCGGGGCGCGCGCCGTCGAATTAATGAAAGAGGCGGTGCGCGCGACGTACGGCCCCGAGGTTTTGCTGGGCATCGGCGCCTTCGGGGGGCTGTTCGACGCGGCCGCGCTGCGGACGATGGACGCGCCAGTGCTGGTCGCCTCCACCGACGGCGTCGGCACCAAGACCAAGATCGCCAGCGCGCTGGGGCGCTTCGACACGATCGGCCACGATATCGTCAACCATTGCGTCAACGATATCCTGGTCCAGGGCGCGCGCCCCCTCTTTTTCCTCGACTACTTCGCCGCCAGCCGCCTCGATCCCGTCCAGGTCGCGACGGTCGTCGGCGGCTGCGCCGCGGCCTGCCGCGCCGTCGGCTGCGCCCTCCTCGGCGGCGAAACGGCGGAGATGCCTGGCGTCTACGCCCCCGGCGAATTCGACCTCGTCGGCACCATCATCGGCGTCGTCGACCGCGCCGCGATCATCGACGGACGCGCGATCGTCGCCGGCGACGCCATCCTGGGCCTGGCCTCCACCGGCCTCCATACCAACGGCTATTCGCTGGCGCGCCGCGTGCTCGCCGATCGGGACCTGCGCGCCTTCGTCCCCGAGCTGGGCCAGCCGCTCGGCGACGCCCTGCTCGCGCCACATCGCGCCTACCTGGCCGAGGTGCAGCGCTTGCAGCAGGCTGGCATCTCGATCAAGGGGCTGGCCCACATCACGGGGGGCGGCCTCATCGACAACCCGCCGCGCATCTTTCCCGAGGCGGTCGCCGCCCGCTTGCAGCGCGCCACCTGGCCGATCCCCCCCATCTTTCGCCTCATCCAGCAGGCGGGCCAGATCGCCGACGACGAGATGGCCCACGTTTTCAACCTGGGCCTGGGCATGCTCGTCATCGTCCCTGCCGACCAGGTCGCCCACGCCCTGTCCGTCCTCGGCGCCGACGCCTGGCTGGTCGGCGAGATGGTCCCGCGCGCGGGGGGACCGGCGGTGCGCATCGAATGATCACTGCAACGCACGAGGAACCCTGATGTCCCATCCCTGCACCCTGGCCGTCCTCATCTCCGGCTCCGGCACCAACCTCCAGGCGATCATCGACGCCACGCGCGCCGGCGCGCTGGACGCCACGATCGCCGTCGTCGTCGCCAACCGCCGCCAGGCGTACGGGCTGACGCGCGCCCGGCAGGCTGGCATCCCGACCCTCTACTTCCCGTTGAAACCGTACCGCGACGCCGGGCGCAGCCGCGAGGAATACGACGCCGACCTGGCGCAGCGTGTGGCGGCCTACGCGCCCGACCTCATCGTCCTGGCGGGCTGGATGCACGTGTTCACAGCGGCCTTCCTCGACCGCTTCCCGCAGCGCGTGATCAACCTGCATCCCGCTCTGCCCGGCCAGTTCGCCGGAACGCACGCCATCGCGCGCGCCTTCGCTGCGTTCCAGCGCGGTGAGATCGATCACACCGGCGTCATGGTGCACTGGGTGATCCCTGACGTCGACGCCGGCCCCGTCCTCGCATCCGAGGCGGTCCCCATCTATCCGACCGATACCCTGGACGATCTGGAGGCGCGCATCCACGCCGTCGAACATCGGCTGCTGGTCGATACGATCCGGCAAGTCTGCGCGACTTTATGCTGCCCTTCGGCCCATGACGACGCGCACGCCGGATGACAGCGCCCTGGCGTCGCGAGATTTTTCCGATCAGGAGGAGTTTTCTCCCATGCCACGACGTGCACTGCTCAGCGTCTACGACAAAACTGGCCTCATCGACCTCAGCCGCGAGCTGGTCGCCCTCGATTTCGAGCTGGTCGCCTCCGGCGGCACGGCGCGCGCGCTGAGCCAGGCTGGCCTGCCGGTGACCCAGGTCGAACAGGTCACCGGCTTCCCCGAGATCCTGGGCGGCCGCGTGAAGACGTTGCACCCGGCCATCCACGGCGGCATCCTGGCCCGCCGCACGCCCGAACACCTCGCCGAGCTGGCCCAACATGGGGTCGCCGCCGTCGACCTCGTCGTCTGCAATCTCTATCCCTTCGTCGCGACCGTCAGCCGCCCCGACGTGACCGAGGCGGAGGCGATCGAGGAGATCGACATTGGCGGCGTCACGCTGCTGCGCGCCGCGGCCAAGAACTACGAGGCGGTGGCCGTTGTGTGCGATCCCTCTGACTACGCGCAGGTCGTCGCCGGATTGCGCGCGGGGACCTTGTCGCTGGATGAACGTCGCCGCCTGGCCCTCAAAGCCTTCCGCCACACTGCCGCCTACGACGCTGCGATCGCGACCTGGTTAGCGCAACGCGTGGAAGCCGATCAACCGCTGCCCGGCGCGCTCCACCTGGCCGCCGAGCGCGTGCAGATGCTGCGCTACGGCGAGAACCCCCATCAGCAAGGCGCACTCTACCGTTGGGCGGGCACTGCACCCCTCTTCGAGCAACTTCAGGGCAAGGAGCTGAGCTACAACAACATCGTCGATCTGGAAGCTGCCTGGGCCATGCCGCAAGAGTTCGCCGGGCCGGCGATCGCGATCATCAAACACACCAATCCCAGCGGCCTGGCCACGGCCGCGACCCTCGTCGCCGCCTATCAGCTCGCCCTCGCCTGCGACCCTGTGTCCGCCTTCGGGTCGATCATTGCTGCCAACCGCACGGTGGATCGCGCGTTGGTTGAGGCGATCGGGTCGCTCTTCGTGGAGGTGCTCGTAGCTCCTGGCTATACGAAGGACGCGCTGGAGTGGCTGGCGCAGCACAAGAAGAACTGCCGCGTCCTCGTCGCCCGCCCCGGCGGCGAAGCGGATCTCGTCCTGCGCTCCGTGCGCGGCGGACTGCTGGCGCAGACGCCCGACACGCGCGGCGTGGACGAGAGCACCTGGCGGGTGGTGACGCAACGCGCGCCGACGGCCGCCGAACGCAAGGGGCTGGCCTTCGCCTGGCTGGCGGTCAAGCACGTCAAGTCCAACGCTATCGTCCTCGTGCGCAGCGACGAGGCCGGCCAGGCGACGGTGGGGGTGGGCGCCGGGCAAATGAATCGCGTCGACTCGGTCTATCTGGCGGCGCGCCGCGCCGGCGACCGCGCGCGCGGGTCGGTCATGGGGTCAGACGCCTTCTTCCCCTTCGCGGACGGCATCGAGGTCGCGGCGGGCGCGGGGGTCACAGCCTGCATCCAGCCGGGCGGCTCGCTGCGCGACGACGAGGTGATCGCCGCCGCCGACCGCCTGGGGATGGCGATGATCTTCACCGGCGAACGCCATTTCCGCCATTGAGAGCAGGCCTGCTACGCGCCCTTGCCTCCGTCGTCGGGACAGGCATGAGCGGGAAAGGCAACGAGTAAAAGGTGCAAGCCATGATGCGCATTGCGATTGCGGGCATCGCCCACGAGACCCTTCCCATTTCGACGGTGCGCACGCACCGCGCGGACTTCAGCGTACGGCGCGGGACCGCTATCCTCGAGGAGCCTGGGTTCCCTCAGCTCCTGGAACGCCTTCAGGTGGAGCCGGTCCCCCTCCTCTACGCCTATGCCCTCCCCTCCGGCCCCGTCGTCGCCGAGGACTACCTGGCCCTGCGCGACGAGATCGTCGCTGGCCTGGCTGCGGCTGGCCCTCTGGACGGCATCCTCCTCATCCTCCATGGCGCCATGTGGGTCGAAGGTATCGGCGATGGGGAGACCGATCTCCTGCGCGCGATCCGCGCGCAAGTGGGAGACGACCTGCTGATCGCCGCCCGCCTCGACCTGCACGGCAACATGACCGCCGACTTCGTGGCCGCCACCAACATCCTGGTGGCCTATCGCACAGCGCCGCATCGGGATATGCAGGAGACGCGCGACCGCGCCCTGGAGTTGCTCGTCGCCGCCCTCCGCGAGCGACGCCGCCCCTGCACGGTCATGGTACGCGTGCCGCTCCTCATCACCGGCGAACAGGCCATCACCGAGGTCGAGCCAATGGCCTCGCTGATGGCGCAGTTGCCTGACGTCGACGCCCAGCCCGGGATCAGCGCGGCGTCGATCATGGTCGGCTTCGCCTGGGCTGACGTGCCGGATGCCAGCGCCAGCGTGCTGGTGGCCGCGGAGGACGTCGCCGATCGCGCGGCTGCCCACGCCCAGGCGCGCCGGCTGGCGCAGGCAATGTGGGACCGGCGCGCCCGCTTCGGCTTCGATGTCCCGGCATTGCCCGTCGACGACGCCATCCGCGCGGCGCTGAGCGCGCCCGAGCCGACCGTCTTTCTCAGCGACTCGGGCGACAACCCGACTGCGGGCGCCGCTGGCGACGTCCCCTTCGTCCTGGAGCGGCTGCTCGCCCTGCGCGTCCCCGACGCCGTCTACGCCTCCATCGTCGACGCCGAGGCGACCGCTCAGTGTTATGCCGCGGGGGTGGGCGCGACGGTCGACCTGATGGTGGGCGGCAAGCTGGACACGATCCATGGCCGTCCGCTACCGATCCGCGGGGAGATCGAGCACCTGACGTCGGAGGCGGCGGGCGTCGCGACCGTGCGGGTGGATGGGATCCACGTGATCCTCACGCGCGAGCGGCGGACCTTCACCTGCCTCGCCGAGTTTCGCGAGGTGGGCGTCGAGCCGCTGGCG
>Ga0068707_1003505_pt1 | contig 10945 bp, 10 predicted proteins | sample YNPNPMetaG_FD_66600 | JGI IMG/M metagenome (GOLD analysis project Ga0068707, IMG submission 66600) | Anoxygenic and chlorotrophic microbial mat microbial communities from Yellowstone National Park, USA - YNP NP MetaG | ecosystem: Environmental > Aquatic > Thermal springs > Hot (42-90C) >... | reverse complement strand
GGGAAACGCGGCGGAGGCGCCGCCGCTCCCGGACGGCGCACGTGCGACGAGAGCAGGTGCGCGTGAAGGTGGTGGACCCCGACCAGCGGCACGCCGCGGGCACGGGCGATCGCCTTGGCGACCTGGATGCCGACGAGCAGCGAGCCGACGAGGCCGGGGCCGGCGGTGACGGCCAGCGCGTCGATCCCGGTAAGGTCGCAGCAAGCGCCGCGGAGGGCGCGCCGGAGCACCGGCAAGACCGCGGTCAGGTGGCGGCGCGAGGCGAGCTCCGGGACCACGCCGCCGTACCGCGCGTGGGCGCGGACCTGCGAGGCGACGACGTCGGAGAGAACCACGGCCTCCGGCAGCGCCGCCGCCGGCACCCGCCCCGGCCCGGACCGCGGCGGCCCATCGACCTCCAGCACCGCCGCGGCGGTCTCATCGCACGAGGTCTCGACCGCCAGAAGCTTCACGACGGGGGGCCGGGGGAGATCGGCGTCCCAAGGAGCCGGGCGACCTCCCGGCGCAGCCGGTCGACCCGGAACGGCTTCTCCACGAATCCCGCGAAACCCTCGCGCCGCGCCCGATCGCGGTCCGCCTCCCGCACGCTCGCCGTCAGCGCGGCGATCGGCACCCCCTCCATCCCCGGCAGGTCCCGGAGGCGCCGCGCCGTCTCGTACCCGTCCATGCCCGGCAGGCCGAGGTCCATCAGCACGAGGTCCGGACGCTGCTCGCGCACCATCGCCAGCGCCTGCGCACCGTCCGCGGCATGCACCACCTCGTGCCCGTCGTGGGCCAGGATCCGCCGCACCAGCTCGAAGTTCGGCCCGTTGTCCTCGACATACAGGATGCGCATCCCGGACCCTTCCTCAACGCGCGGCCGCCCCTCCCTCCGTCGATTCCTTCCGCAGCCGGAACAGCCCGTACAGCCGGTCCGTGCCCGAGATCAGACGCAGCTCAACGGATCCGTCGTTCATCAGCGACAGCACCGCCAGGATCTCTCGGTTCGCCAGCTCCGGGGGCGCCCCGGCCGACGCCCGCACCCAGTACATCCCCGAGCGCAGCCGGCCGGCCGGAAAGGTCAGGCCAGACAGGGTGTCGTGCCACAGCGGCCCGATCGACAGCAGCGACGCGTCCGCGAACAGCCCGTCCGAGGTCGTGATGCGGGCCACGTTGTCGGTCTGGAACTCTTCGAAGCGTAGCGTCAGCTCCATCGTCGTTCCGGCGGCGAACACGTCGTCCACCGTGTCGCCGTCGGCGTCAAACCCGGTGCGGACCTCGTCCGCGGAGACGATCGAACCGCGGTAAACCTCGCCGGCCGCGGTCGAGAACCCCTCCAGCTCGCGGCACCCCGCGAGGGCGAGCAGCGTGAGGCCCGGCACGACTCGATCCCAGGACCTCCGGACCCGGCCCGACGACCCCATCGGCCGCAGTCTATCAGCGCTGCCCGGCCGCGTCCACGGCCCGCCGCGACGCCGCCCGGCGGCTCAACGCAGGACAGGCTTCGTCCACGACTTCGTCCGCTCCGACCCCTGCCTCCCCTTCGGCGAGATCAAGAGACCGGGGGGGGGCCGCGAGCTCGTCCACCGAAAGACGGTCCGGAGGAAGGAGGCGACCGGCCGGACGGGGACGCTACTTCCCCGCCGGTTCCCGCATCGCCCGGAGGATTCGCTCGGGCGTGAACGGCGATCGGAGGAGGCGCACACCGACGGCGTCGTAGATCGCGTTGGAGATCGCGGGGAGCGGCCCGTTGATGTTGATCTCCGACACGCTCTTGGCCCCGTACGGCCCGGTCGGCTCGTAGGACGGCACCAGGATCGTGACCAGTTCGGGCAGGTCGCGGGCGGTGAGAATCTTGTAGTGGCCGAAGTTCGGGTTGCGGCAACGGCCGTGCTGGTCGAACAGCAGCTCCTCGGTCAGCGCGTAGCCGATCCCGTTGACCACCGCCCCCTCGGTCTGACCCTCGGCCAGCCGCGGATGGATCGCCGTGCCGCAATCGACCGCGGCGACATACTTCACCACGCGACAGAGACCGGTCTCGGTGTCGACCTCGACCTCGGCGAAGTGCGCGGCGAACGGCGGCGGGGAGGCGTGGGTGATGTGGGAGGCGAAGGTGCCGATCTGGTGCTGGTCGGCACCGTACAGCGCGTGGAGCGCCACCTCGGCGTACGTCACCCTCCGGCCGTCGGGCGCGTGCACGGCGCCGTCGGCGGCGCGCAGCTTCGCCGCGTCGCCCGGGGGAAGCCCGAGCATCCCGGCGGCGACGGCGAAGATCTGCTCGCGCACGATCGCGGCCGCCTTCCGCACCGCCTCGCCCGACAGGTACGTCGTCGAGGAGGCGTAGGCGCCGACGTCGAACGGCGTGAGGTCGGTGTCGGAGGAGTAGACGATGACGTGGTCCAACGGCACGTCGAGGGTCTCGGCGGCGATCTGGGCCAGCACGGTGTCGGAGCCGGTGCCGAGATCGGTGGCGCCGACGAGCAGGTTGAACGAGCCGTCGTCGTTCAGCTTGAGCGAAGCGGCGCCCATGTCGATCTCCGGGATCGAGGACCCCTGCATCAGCGTGCACATGCCGACGCCGCGCTTGAAGCGCTTCGGCGTGTTCCGGTCGCGGCCCCGCTTCTCCTTCCAGCCGATCGCCTCGGCGCCGCGCGTCAGGCACTCGTCAAGCTTGCACGAGCCGATCCTCTGCTCGACGCCGCTCTTGCCCTCGCCGAGCGCCCGGAACACCGCCGAACCCTGCCCCTCGCGGATGTGGATCTTCCGCCGCAGCTCCACCGGGTCCAACCCCAGCTTCTCGGCGGCGATGTCCAGCGCCACCTCCATCGGGAAGGCGGCCTGCGTCGCGCCGTAGCCGCGGTAGGCGCCGGCGACGGGGAGGTTCGTGTAGGCCGAATCGGCGCGGAAGCCGACGTTGGGGCATGGATAGAGCGGCAGCGTCTTCGAGCCGCAGTTGCACGCCACGGTCAGGGCGTGGGAGCCGTACGCGCCGGTGTTGAGCAGCATCTCGAGGTCGATGGCCTGCAGGGAGCCGTCCCGCGCCAGACCCAGACGCACGCGGCCGCGGGCGGGATGACGGGTGCGCGAGGAAACGAACTCCTCGGAACGGGTGTACTCGTGCTTGACCGGCCGACCCGTGCGCAGCGCCAGCATCGCCACCAGATCCTCGAGCACCTCCTGCTTGGCGCCGAAGCCGCCGCCGATGCGGGGCTTGATCACGCGGATGCGCCGCAGCGGGATGCCGCACGACTGGGCGACGATGCGCCGGACATGGAACGGGACCTGGGTCGAGGTGCGGATCACCAGGCGGTTGTCGGCGTCGAGCCAGCAGATCGTGACGTGCGGCTCGATGGGCGCGTGCTGGCCGTAGTGCGTCTCGCAAGTCACCTCGACCTGCACCGGCGCCGCCGCGAAGGCCCCTTCCGGGTCGCCGATCCGCAGGTCGACGTGCGCGGCCAGGTTGCGCTGCGGCTCGTACGGGACCGGGATCGCCGCGCGGCAGTCCGGCTCGTCGTGGATCACCGGCGCCCCGGGCTTCCTCGCCTCGGCAGGGTCGAACACCGCCGGCAGCACCTCGTACTCGACCTCGATCAACCGGACCGCCTGCTCGGCGATCGCACGGGTCTCGGCGGCGACGGCCGCGACGCGGTCGCCGACGTAGCGGACCTTGGCGTCCAGCATCACGGTGTCGTAGGGCGACGGTTCGGGATGCCCCTGCCCCGCGGTGGTGTGGATGTTCCGCGGCACGTCCTGGTGCGTCAGCACGCACGCCACGCCCGGCAGGGCCCGGGCCTTCGACGCATCGATCCGCACGATCCGGGCGTGGGCGTGGGGACTCCAGAGGAACTTGGCGTGAAGCATCCCGGGCAGCTCGATGTCGTCGGTATAGGCGGCCCGTCCCGCGGCCATCCCGAGGCCGTCGATCTTCGGGACGCTGTGCCCGACGACCCGGAACTCGCGACGCTCGCTCATCGGCCTCCCTCCCCGGCCACGCGCATTCGCGCGGCCGCCTCCAGCACCGCCTCGATCGGCTTGACGTAGCCGGTGCAGCGGCAAAGGTGGCCGTCCAGCGCCTCCCGGACATCCTGGGCCGTGGGGTTCGGGTTCTCGTCCAGCAGCGCCTTGGCCGAGAGGATCATGCCGGGGATGCAGAAGCCGCACTGGACCGCCCCCGCCTCGACCAGCGCCGTCATCAGCGGATGCGGCCGATCCGGAGTCCCGAGCCCCTCGACGGTGGTGATGCGGCGCCCGGCAACCTGGCCGGCGAGCAGCAGGCACGAGGCGAGCGGACGGCCGTCGACCAGCACGGTGCAGGCGCCGCAGTCGCCCGACTCGCAACCCCGCTTGACGCTCCGGCAGCCCGCCTGCTCCCGCAGCAGGTCGATCAGCCGGGTCTCCGGCGGGACCTCGAAGACGCGGGGCACGCCGTTGATCGTCAGTTCGACTCTCATGCGGTCCTCCCGAGGGCCCGGCGGACCGCCGTTTCCAGCACGCGGCGCACCAGCACCCCGCACAGCTCGCGGCGGTATTCCACCGACGCCCGGAAGTCGGCCGAGATTTCCGCCTCCCCCGCCCCCGCCGCCGCGGCGGCCGCGAGCGTCTCCGGGTCGGGCGCCCGCCCCGACAGCGCCCGTTCGGCGGCGGCAAGCCGCGCCGGCAGGGGCCGCAAACCGCCCACCGCCACCCGCGCCTCGCCGATCGCCCCACCGTCCAGTCGCACCCACGCCGCCGCGTCGCACAGCGTGTAATCGACCGCGGAACGGGCGAACTTGAGAAACGCGCTGCCGGTGCGCGGCGCGGCACGCGGCACCACGATCTCCACCACCAGCTCGCCCGGCCGCAACCCCTGGGACGAGTGCCGCGCGACGAAATCGTCGATCGCCACCGCGCGCGACCCGTCCGCACCGCGCAAGCGGACCGTCGCCCCGAGCGCCAGCAGCGCCGGCGCCGTGTCGGACCACGGGCGGAGCGCGACCAGGTTGCCGCCCAGCGTGATCTGTCGCCGCAGCCTGCGCGAGGCCGCCGCGCCGGCCGCCTCGGCCAGCGCCTCCACCCCCGCCTCCGCCACCGCCCGCGAGCGGGCGACGGCGTCGAGTGTGGCGGTCGCCCCCAGACGCAGCGTGTCCGCCTCGAGAACGATCCCGTCGAGGCCGGCGCGGGACAGGTCGACCAGCACGCGGGCGCCCCGTTCGACCCGCAGCACCAGCTCCGTGCCGCCCGCGATCGGCCGCGCGTCGCCCGGCGACTCGGCCAGGATCGCCAGCGCCTCTTCCACCGATCGGGGATAGGCGAATCCTTCCAACCTGGTCATCTAGCCTCCACCAACGGGCAGCAGGATCTCGACCCGGGCGCCATCCGGCACCGGCTCGTCAAGCCCCCGCCGCGTCCCATCCACCAGCACGGTCAGCCGCGCGGTCTCCTCGGGGGCGTAACCGAGGCGTTCGAGCAGCGCGCGGACGGCGAGCGGTGCCTCCATCTCGAACGACAGGGAATGCTCGCGGCACGGCCGACGCACCAGTCCGACAAACTCGACGGTCACACAACGCATTGCCCGAACCTTACCCGATCACGCGCCGGGGCGGAATCCCTCGCCCGCAGAAGAACAGTTCGTCCGACGTACAAGCATCCGGCCATCCCATTCGGAGAAACAGCCAGAAACCAGGGAGTCGCGGTGCCCGGGAGCGGCTACCCCGTCGGGACGGCACGTTGACGTCGGCCGCGCCGTCCCGCAGAATTCCCGCAGGAGAGGCGGCGTGGACCTGCACCGTGTCGGCCGGTCAAAGACGCCTCCGGCGCCGCCCGCGGCATGCGCCGAGCGGATGCCGGGGTCTTGCCGACCCGCCGGCCGAGGACGTTGCGGCCAATGGCGGCGCGATCCGTTGGGACTCGAGGAAGACAGGGAGGTGCGCGGGACGTTTCGAACGATAGGAGGCTGGCTGTTTGCGATCTTCGCCGGGGCCTGCGACTCGTCCGGCGGCGGGACCGGCGACGGTGGAACGGACGGCGCCTCCGACATCGAGGAGGAGTGCGAGGCGATCACCTGCCTCGTCGACTTCCCGTGCTGGCACCATTCGTACTGCGCGAGCGCGACGCAGGTGCAGGTATGCCGAACCATCTGGTGCGAGGAGGCGTGCGGGACGCCCTGCTGCAGCGGGGGCATGTGCTCGACGGAGGCCACGATCGACTGCACCGGCGACACCGTCTGCTGGGAGCGGCACGACCCGGGGGGCATCCGGCCCCGGCGCACCGCCGAGTGCCGGCCGCGACCTGCCGACCCGCCGCCTCCGCCGCACGCCGGAGGCGGCGACGGGGACGAGGACGTCGAGGCGGACGACGGGGGAACGGCGGACGGAAGCCCGTACGACGTCTGGCTCCCGCCCGGCTCGTACGAGCCGGCAGGAGGCTGCTTCTGACGGGCGCGGCTCGACCGCGCCCCCGGCGCCGGACCGCGGCGATCCAGGGGCTCGATCGCGCCGAGGATCACGGCCCGCCGCTCGAACACCGCCTCCCGCCGGACGTCGTCGAGGAATCGGCGCGGCGGGCCGGGTTCGCCGCGACCGAACGGCGCGACCTGGCGTTCCTGGTGTTGTACCGGATGAACCTGCGGGAGCCGGCGCCGTGACGAGCCGCCGCCGTTCGCGCCGGGGGGGCCGGCCGTGAAGGTCGCGCCGTTCGGCCTCTCGCGCGACGAGCAGCGCCGGGAGCTGGACCGGATTCGGCACCCGTTCCGCATCGTCGTCGACCGCGCCAAGAACCCGTTCAACATCGGCACGATCATCCGCACCGCCCACTCGTTCCTCGCCGCCGAGATCATCCTGCTCGGCACGGAGCGCTGGTACGAACGCGCGGCGATGGGGATGCAGCGCTACGAGCACGTGACGGAGATTCCCACGGTCGAGGCGTTCCTGGCGCGGGCGCGGGCCGAGGGGTGGCGGCTGACCGTCTTCGAACGCGAGCGGGCGACGACCGACCTGTGGCGCGCCGAACTGCCGGAGGAGGCGGTGCTGGTGTTCGGCAACGAGGACGACGGAGTCGCGCCCGCGATCGTGGAGGCCGCCGCCGAGGTGGTCGCGATCCCGATGTACGGCATCAACCATTCGTACCCCGTGGTCGTCGCCGCCGGGATCGCGATGGCCGAATGGGCGCGGCGACGGTACGAGCGCGGCCGGCTCGTCGTCCCCCGCGCCCCAGCACCGGACGCCGGGGCGCCCGGCGCCCCGGCGGAGGCGGGAGAACGCCGCGCGAACCCGACCGACGCGCCCGGTGCCGGGGCGCGACGCCGGCGATAGCTGGGATGGCCCAGCGTCCGGCGGCACGGGCCGCACCCGTACATCAAGGCCGGAGCCCCGGCGGCCGGGCGACGGCGGTCTGCGTGCGGCGGAAGCGCGCCGCGGAGGCCCGGCGGGCGGGGGGGCGAGGGCGGAACTCCGGCGGACGATGGTCGAGGTGGGCAAACGCAACCTCGAGGGGTTACGGCGGGCGTGGCGGAGGAGGAAGAGCCGTGCCGCGAAGAGACGTGGAGCACAAGTCGGCGTCGTTCCTCGACCCGTCGCGGGCGGTGCAGTCGGTGCCGGACGATCACCCGCGGATGCAGAGGAAGCGTGCGGTGGAGGGGGCGGGTCGACGGGGTCCGCAGACGAGGGCAGACCAGCGGCTCCAACGACGGCGGGTGCAGTTTCCGCTCTTCAGACTCGAATCCGAACCTCGCCACGTCGGGGGTGCACATCTTGACCAAGAACACCCCGCGTTACGGCCGCGGCGTGGCGCGCGCCGGGATCGCCCACGCCCACGCCCACGCCCACGACGTCGGCCGGTCGACGGACGAACAGGCCGTCGGCCGTGAGGGCGTCTCCCGTCCCTTGGCCGTCGCGCTCCGGGCGGACAGGAAGCCGGTCGTAGCCGGCTACGAGTGCCGTCGTAGCCGGCTACGAGTGCCGTCGTAGCCGGCTACGAGTGCGGTCCGGGCCCCCGGCGAGTCCACCGCCACGGCTCTCCTCCGCTCGCACGAGAGACCCGTCGCCCGTTGCGTCGCGCGGCCTCCTGCCCGTCGCCCCCGCCGCGTGGGGCATCGGGCCTTCCCGCTGCCGTTCCCGCTTGCCCGCCGCCCCCGTCGCGTGCGACAAGGGGCCTGCGGTGCCGCCCGTCGCACGCGGAGGGGAGGAATCGCCGGACGGCTGCCCGCACTCGATCGTGCGGCGTCACGGTCGAGATCGAACCGGCGCTGCGCCGGCGCTACCAGAAGGCCGTCGCGATCGTGCGGTGCGCCGCGGCGCACGCGCTGCGGCGTGGCGCGGGGGTCGGGGTTCCCGCCAGTCTCCGACCGTCCCCGCCTGACCGTCCGTCTGCGGGTCCTCCGGTCGGTTGCCGTCCGCGCCTCCTTCTCCTCGCCGTTCGCGCCAACGTTGGCTAGGAGGCGTGCCAACGTTGGCTCGGACCCGCGCCAACGTTGGCTCGGGTGCGCGCCAACGTTGGCCAGGACCCGCGTCGCCGTCGTCGTCCTCTGCCCGCGGCCGCCGAGATTTGCCCGGCCTGGCCCTGCGGGTTCCGGCAGGCCTGCCGGCCGGCGTTCCGCGTCTCGGGTCCTGGGCTCTCAACTCGACGAGTCTTGTCCTCACGGAAAGGTCGGCGCACGCCGCCCCACGTCTGGATCCGGGATGCGGCGGCGTAAGAAGCGGCGGACCATCTGGATCATCATCGACCGGAGGCAACGCGACGCTTCTCGTCGGTCGGAGGCGCCCGCCTGGTCCTAGAAGAAGTCGGGCGGCGTCCACGCCACGCGGGCGATGATCCCGCCGTCGGGACGCCCTTGCGGGTCCGGCGTGCCGGCGATCTCGGCGAGCATCTGATCCAGGGGACGAATCCGGACGCCGAAGGCGAGCCGAAACACCACGGCCGGCGGGTCGACGGCGTAGACGCGCGCCTGGAAGTCTGCGACCAGGCCGAGGAACTCCCAGGGGAAGACCGCGACGCCGCCCGCCGGAGCGAGCCACACGACGGGATGCCAGATCTCCACGACGGTGGGCAACGACAGGTTGATCGTGACCCGCGAGTGCGGGCGAAGGGCGGCGTGGAATCCGAGGCCGACCTCCCAGTCGCTCCATCGTCCGCAATCCCACAGGCCGAACGGCGGGCCCGACCAGATCACCCCCTCGAGATCCGCCGCCACGTCGAACCACGAACCGGAGGCGAAGTTCCACTTGACCCGCGCAGCCCAGCCGCCGACCGTCTCGGTTGTCTGGTCGACGCCCTGCGTATCGTAGTCCTCGTGGACGTACCGGTACACCTCCCCGTCCAAGGCCACCTCGAAACCCGCGGGGAACGCGACCTGCCCCTCGACCAGCAGCGACGCGCTGTCCATGTGGTCGTCGTGCGGGTCGTCGATGTAGAAGAACCGGCGCTCCCAGCTCGAGTAGATCCCGACTCGGGTCTCCGGCACGGCGGAGCGGGGCGAATCGATCCTGCCCGCGCGGCGCATGGTGAACCCGTGGATCACCTCGAAGGGGCCGCGGAAGCGTTGCTCCGCCCCGTCCCAATCCGTGGACTCCGGCTCTTCCGACGCCGTGTCGTCGGGCGGCGTTTCCGGAAGCGGTTGGGCGTTCGCGAGACCGAGCGACGCGGCCGTGCACGAGGCGACGAATGTCGATGTCAGCGCGCGACAGCGTAGGAAATGCGCCGTCGCTCTGGTTACCGGCGAAGCGACCGCGCGTCCTGCCTCCACGGGCAAGACAGTAGCATCCGGGGCCGCTCGGGACAAAAGGGGAACCACGCGAGCGGGCTGAGGATCCGCCTTGCGCATCCGGCGGGACCTGGGAGGTGTCGTCGTCGGGTGCATATCCTTCTTTCCCGTCGTGGGCGTGGGCGTGGGCGCGGGCGATCCCGTCCGACGCATCCGGTGCCGGGCCGCGCCGCCGGCGATCGATGAGATGGCCCCGCGCCCGGCGGCCCACCCGTCGAACGGGCCGCCGAAGCTGCACACACGCCGCCCTCCGGCCGCCGGATGCCCGGGACGCGACGCCGGCGGTGAGGGGCGGAGCGGCGGCCGACCTACCGCGCGGTGAGGTTGAACGTCCGGGAGTTCGCCGTGGCGTCGGCGGCCGTGCGGGTGTAGGTCACCAGCGGGTTGTCGATCACCACCTGCCCGCCGGCCTCGACGTGTCCCTCCCCCACGATCACCTGGAACATGCTGCTCGGCGATCCAACGACGTAGTTCTGCTTCTTGGTCGACAGCATCGTCACCGAATTGCCCCCCACGTTGAGCCAGTCGGTGACGTTCACGATCACCTGCGCGGCGGCCGAATCGAGGGTCCGGACGGTGCGGCCGTTGATGTTCACCTGCACCGTCTCGCCCACCGCCGCGCCGCCGGTACCCTGGGTGATCAGGAAGTACTGCCGGGTCGGTGCGGGCGAGCCGGGCGCCCGCGCCGGAGGTGTCGGCGGCGCGGTCGTCGCCGGTGTCCCGCCGGCGGTCCCGCTCGCGGCCGCCGCGCCACCCGTCCCCGTCGTTCGCGAGGTCGCGGCGCCGCCCCCGGTCGTCGTGGTCACGACCGTGGTCGTCGTCTGCTCGATGATTGGTGGATTGTAGCTCGCCGGCCCGGTCGTCATCGCGCGCCCCGAGTCGCTGTAGACCACGGTCTGGCCGCCGCCCGTCGTCGTGCGGGCGGTGCCACCGCCGCTGGTGGTGATGGTTGTCGTCGTCGTGCCGGACGTCGCAGCCGCACCGCCCGGCTGGATCACCTGGACCCGGTAGCCGGGAGCATCAATCCGGATGTTCCCCTGCTCGTCGAACGTCACCGTCGCCCCTTCGAACCGCGCGCCAACCAGCCCCGTACAATCGACCCCGTTGACGTACACCTTCTGGGCTTGCGCCGGCGCCGCGGCCAGCACCACTCCGAGCACCGTTCCCAGAACCCATCGAGGATGCGCCATGACGACCTCCCTGCCCGGCCAATCTACCGTCGACCGCCGC
>Ga0068707_1003503_pt1 | contig 10945 bp, 4 predicted proteins | sample YNPNPMetaG_FD_66600 | JGI IMG/M metagenome (GOLD analysis project Ga0068707, IMG submission 66600) | Anoxygenic and chlorotrophic microbial mat microbial communities from Yellowstone National Park, USA - YNP NP MetaG | ecosystem: Environmental > Aquatic > Thermal springs > Hot (42-90C) >... | reverse complement strand
GGGGTAACCGAGTACAAGAAAAGGTTTTACTGCCAGGCGTGGCCGCTTGACCGCAGAGCTCAAAGCACTGGAACGTATGGGTTGCCTGCGGGCAGCGAGTCTGACGCAGTTGTTTACGGAGCAGGAACTGCGCGGGGTTACGCCGACAACAACGGAGTGCCGCCTACTCCGACGTGCAGCAACGGCGCAGTGCGTTTCGGAGTTGGTTTTCAAGCCACGCGCACTACTTCTAGGCCGTCAACAAGCACGTCGTCTAGTTCTTGCAGTGATTCAGTGCTTGGATCTTATGACTGCGAGGCAAGCGGCTTGAACGCCGTTGCCGGAACGATTGGTCAGGCGCGCGGCGGCAGTGAAGCCATTAGTTTTGCCGGAAAAACGCTTTCATTCAGTGGAAGAACCTATTTTTGGCTTGCAACGGGAAGAATACGCTACGCCTTTCCCGAAAGAGTTAAAGGCGCCGTTGCGACCGCGGTTCTGGAGGAAGGAGGCAATCCAGTTGAAATTGCGGGCGGGTTTTCGCGGGTTTTCAATAATCCTCGCACGATTGTTCTAGCGCCTAAGACGCAACTGGGCGGAAAACGCTTCAAGATTCGGTTGAGGCTGACGATGTTGGACGACGGAGTTGTTGACAGGTGGGTTGGCTACTCGAATGGTCGTCCTGTTCTCGTTCAAAGCGAGGACGACGCAGTAACCATTGTGCAGGAAAGCGTGGCCGGAGGAACTTTAGCTTCCACTCCAACGCCTACGCCGACTGCGTCTGGCCAAGAAGGCGTTCCATTCGAGGCTACGATCCGTCTTCAAGCGTACAGCAATGACCCGTCTTGGTATTCTGACTGGATTTCTATACAACGCATTAACTTTACTGAATCTGGCGGGCCACTGAGTTCAAAGACTGCAAGCGCTTCAAGTGACGTTGAAACAAGCGCGTTGGACTATCTTGGTTACAAGTATTCCGTGGCAGTAAAGTCTGCGGGCGGACAACAACTTGATTCAACTAGAGAACACGCAGTGGAACCAGTTGATATTGACGACGACCAAACGTGTTGGACTGACTCTACTGGAAGCAATTTAGGCGAATTGCAGAACTGGCGCGAGTTATGGAGCCGCTCTTACGGCGGCAAGAAGTACGTGGTGGAGTGCCGCGTTACACGCTATCATCCTTTAGAGTCTTCTTGCGTGTTTTCAGACACTCGCCACAGAGTGGACTTCGCGTGCAGGGGAAGAATACAGTAGTGAAAAAAAGAAAACGACTCTTGAGCGCGGTCTAGCGCGAGGTGGCTTGCGTAAGCCGTGAAGGCAGCTGTTGCTAGTCCTCGGTCGAGAGTGGCTGCCAAAACAATTGCTGTAAACGCGGCTGCAGCGGCCCACGAGTGAGTCGGGCCGCGGTGCCGGGGCTTTAGCACGAAAAAAGCGCCTGCGGCAAACGCTCCCGCCGCGGCTGCGACTGCTGCGTTGTAAAACAAGTCGCTTGAGTGAGTCAGCGTTGGCGCGAGTGGCCACGCAAGCGCCGTGCCGCCGACGAACAAAAGCGCCAGCGCAAAGCGGAAGATTTTCGTTTGACGATGATCAATGTCGGGGAGCAACGCGCCCAACCCCGCTACTGCAACAAGGTCTACTGAAAGCGGCGCGCCCCAGCCAAGCGGCGCGAGAAGAAGCGAGACTGCCAGCGCTGCAACGAAGCCTGCAATCAAGTGTGCTGTCGAATTCATTTCAATCGCGTCGTGTTTTCTAGAGTGAAACTAGTTTTACTTTTTTAAGTGTGCAACAGCCCTCTTTTTTAATTAAGATTAACCAAACATATGTTTTTTTATGTGTTTGGTTGATTTATTAGCATGAGGCTTTCTCTTGAGCGGCGTTTGAAGAAGAGGCTGCACGTTGAAGTGGCTTTGCTGCAGGACGAAGTGGTGGATGTTGTTTACGACGTAGACGATTCGCTTGTGCTTCATGGCGGCACTGCGGTCTGGCGTTGTTACGCGGGAAACCGGTTTTCGGAGGACTTGGATTTTTATTGCGCTGATGTTTCGAAAATTGATTCTTTGCTTGTGCAGAGGCTGCGCGGGCGCGGCTTGAAAGTATTGAAGTACAAGAAGACGGATAACTTGGTTTTCTGCAAGGTTTCCGACGAGCGCGTTGAAGTGCGCGTTGAAGTCAATTTCCTTCGGAAAGTAGATTCGATTGTTGCGTCGTTTGAGAAAACCGATGGGTCTTTCATGGACGTTTGGACGCTGTCGGCCGAAAATCTTTTGCTTGAAAAACTGAGTGCATTCGAGCAAAGGCGTTTTGTTCGTGACCTTTACGACGTTTGGCACTTGAGCAACTATGTGAAGAACGACGCGGCAGTGAAGGAGAGGGTTAACGCTTTCTTAGCCAAGGCGAGACGGCCTGTTGACGAACAGAATTTGAAAGCAATTGTTTTCGCGGGCGCCGTTCCTTCATTCAATCAACTGGTCGAGTCGCTGTCGAGGCGGTTTGCGTGAAGTACTCTAAGGAATTCAGAGAGCATTTCAAGCTAGTGCCCGCGTTTTCAGCGAGGGACGTCCGGCTTTTCCTGGCGAAAAAGGGCATCAGCAGGCAGTACGCCTATCTGCTGTTGCACAACGCGATTGCAAGCGGGGAAGTAAAGAGAATAACGAAAGGAGTTTACTCGTTCAAAGAGGAAGTGCAGGTGGTGGGCTTCGCGTTTCAGCCTTATTACTACGGCTTGCAGGATGCGCTTTCCTTTCACGATTTATGGGAGCAGGAAACCAATCCCGTTGTGATAACGCCGCGGAAAGTCAGGCCCGGCATGAGAACTTTCCTGGGAAACAACTATTTAGTTAAAAGGATTGACCGCAGCATGTTTTTCGGCTTTCAGACGATCAAGTACTCCGACTTTTGGATACGGGTTTCCGACGTCGAAAAGACGCTGGTTGACTTTGCTTACTTTAAGCAGCCGCTTGGCAAGCCGGTGCTGAAGGAAATCCGTTCGCGCTTGCGCAAACCAGTTTTGCAAGAATATCTGAAACGCAGTCCGCCGAGAGTGCGTAAAAAAATAGCCGCCTGGCTGCGCCGCTAGTTTTCTTTCAGCGGGTAGAAGTGTTTTTATACGCAGCAAGGCAATTTTTACTCGGTAGAACGGCTGGTTGCGGAGTTGGTTTTATGGCGGAAGAGGAAGAGCCTAATTTTTTGAAGAAAGCGTATTACGCTGTTGAAGACAAGTACTACGCGTTAATCGATTTCTTGAATGACAAGATTGGGTTGCCCGTAGTAAAGTATTTCGTTGACCCAATCGAGAGCCGCGGCTTGCCTTCCCTTCCTTTCTTCGTGTTGCTTTGCCTCGCAATAGTTGGAGGAATTTATTTTCTCTTGCTTCCGGCGCTCGCCGGCGCCACGACTACCTTGGAAGTCCAAGTAATGAGTGGAGAAACGCCGGTGGACGGCGCTACCGTCATCTTGTTGAGGGACTCGAAGGAATTCATGCGCGCTGAAAGCAGTGACGGAATAGCTGTTTTTGAAGGAGTTCCCGTTGCCGGGGCCTACCGCGTTCGCGTGCTCAAGACAGGGTATGAAGCTTTCGAGGAAGAAGTCACGCTGTCGCCTGAACCAGTTTCTTTGACTGCTTCTCTCCGCACTAAGGCGGCCGGCCCAACTCCAACGCCTCCTGCTCGCCGGGCGGCATACAATTTTATAGTGAGAGTAGTCGACACTGCGGGAACGCCTATCAGCGGCGCAAGCGTTGAGTTCAGTAGTCCAAGCAGGAACGGCGACAGGGGTTCTGCCCGCACTGATTCTACTGGCCAAGCGGTTCTCGGGCTTTCAACGCAGGACCAGATTCTGGCGATCACAGTCAGTGCTGACGGCTACGTCGACGGCTCAAGGGCAGTGCAGGCACGCGCTGGCATGACGGAAATAGCGTTGGTTCAAGCAAGCACTACTTCTTTTGACTCGTCAGGCGATTCGAGTGACGGCCCGACTTCAGGGGACTACAATGATTACTCAACGCCTGCTGCGGTCAACGTGAGAGTATTCGTTAAAGACGAGGGCGACAACGGCGTTCCGTGTACCGTGACTTTGTATGACGCTGAAACAGGCGAGCCACTGGATTCAGACAAGCAGAGCACTGGCGTGTTTTATTTCGAGGACGCAGTTTACTCGGGAAACTCGGTTTACGTCGTCGTGCGACCAGTTGACGAAGAAGCGTTTGTTTCCCAGACCACGCCTTCACTGGAGGCAGTGGCGGGACAAGACTTGGAGTTCAACGTCGTACTGCAATCGAGGACTGTTGAAACGAGTCGCGTGGTAAGCGTGGCCGTGAAAGACGAGGAAGGCAATCCAGTGCAGTACGCGTCGGTAGCCCTTTACTCGGATTCCACGAATGCGTTGATTGCAAGCCAGGCTGCCGACGAGCAAGGCAACGCTTCCTTCGTAGTCTCGTCTTCACTCGAGTTGGGAAGCTTTTACGCGACTGCTTACGCTTCAGGGTTTTTGCCTGAAAACCTTTTGGTAACAAGTTCTTCTTCAACCATTGTCTTGTCGCCGTTGCTTGCAGGCAACAACGCGGCTTTCGAGGTTGAAGTCAAAGACCCTGACGGAAACCCCGTCAGTGGAGCGCGAGTGTCTTTAGTGGATGGAGACGGCAGGTTTTTCGGCGCGCCAACGATTGAAACAGATTTTTCTGGACTGGCCGGCTTCAACGAAATGCCTGTCAACACTCAAATGCGTGCAAAAGCAAGGTATCGCAACCAATACGGTTCAAGTGACGTCTTCACGCTTTCAGCTGCAGACGAGGAGAGAGTGGTTCCCTTGGTTCTCTCTCACGCGACGGGGAAAGCCGAGTTCACGGTTTACGACGTTGCTTCGCTGCAGCCAGTTGAAGGCGCTTTAATTGAATTGGTTTACGCGCGCGAGTCCCAAGCATCTTGCACTACCGACGAAAAAGGCGTTTGCGTGGTGGACGGCGTGATTGCTGGCCGAGAGTATTCCGCGTTGGTCACTGCGACTGCTTACGCGCCGCTTCAAAGCGATTCTTTTGCGGTCGCCGCCGATTCAACGCTAAAGAAAAGCTTTTACTTGGTGCCTTCAGCGCTGGCCAACCAGACGGTGGTGAGGCTCGCAAGCGTTACTGACGAGCAAGGCAATGACGTCACTGCAAGCGAACTGCTTTCCAAGGGAGGGTATTACACTTTTCACGTGGTTGCAGCTTTTGGGGCAACCGAGAAACAAGGAGTTTTCGTGCGAGTGGGCGACAAGCCGACTGCCGCGGAAGAAAGCATTGTGTTGACTGCAGTGGACTACTCTCCTTCAGAAGTGGGCCAGCCAGTGCTGGTCAAGGGAACTACTTACCGGGAGGGCAGTGACGCGTCAACCGACTTGCTTAACTCGCCTGAAGCAGGAGAGGCTTTCAAGTGGGCTTACGTAGAGTACGCGGGCCTCGCAGCAGGCTCTTCAGTTGAACTTTCCGCCCGCGTTTTCGTCAAGCCAGTTGCGCGGCCGCAGCAAGACCAAGTCAAGTTTTACTACCGCGCTTGGTCGCAGGCCGGCCTTGTTTTCGACCGCGCTCCAAAAGACGACGTTCTCGGCACCGCCCAGTCAGGAGGCGGAAAAGACTTTTTGTACGCCAAAACCAATTTCAAGTCTTACGGCGTAAGCGACGGAAAGTACTATTGCAATGCAGAGGGAACTGCTTGCCTAGTCGTTTCCTTCAGTTCTGCCGACAACCCGTCGGCAAAATATCCTTCGCCGTTCAAGGCCTCGCTTGGAGAAGGCTTTTACGTCAACTACGAAGTGCGGGCGTTCACGCCTGTCGAGGCAGCCCAGGCTTACGTTAGAATAACTAGTCCAGACAAAGTACTGCGCTTCACCACTTACGACGGCGACGGCAACGCAGTAAAAAACTCTGATTTTGACGTCCGCGTGTTGCTCGGAAGCTCTGGCCCGCAATTTGCTGGAAGCCTTGGCGCGGAAGGAATTGCGCCAACGCAGTTGGCGCGCGTGCAAATCGAGTTCGGCGACGCCCGCGGCCCCATTCTTTCGACTTCCGACTCGTTCGCAGTAATAGAGGGAAGGGGTAGGCTCGTCATCGTAGAGCTTTCGCCGACTACTTTCGAGGTAGGCAAAAAACGCGACTTGCGCTTGAGAATTCTGTCGGGGGAAAGGCAGCCAATTGAAGACGCCAGGATTTCGTTGGAGGAAATGGATGACGAGGCAAGCGGAGCGCCTTTCGCGGGAGAACCTCCTGCGCCCGTGGTGGGCGACGGCTCGGAAGAAAACGGTTTGGACGGCTACTACAAGATTCCGAAAGTCCGCACTAAAGCGCCAGGCGTTTTCGTAGTAAAAGTCCGCAAGGAAGGATACGCCGAGACAGTGGAAGAACTGACTTCTACGACGGCCGAGTTCCTCGCATTTTCTCCTGACGAGGGAATAGAAGTAGAGTGCAGGGGCGGCACCATGTCAATCGAAAACATTCTCGACTCTTCGCTTGACGTGCTGGCAGCTGTTGGGCCAGGCGACTTGAATACTGCCTGCGTCAACGTTTCAGGAATAGGCGTGACTAAAGTCCGCGGGGGAGAAGAAGGAGAAACTGTTTACTCGATAAAAAAGCTTCGGCCAGGAAAAAGCAAGAGGCTCAAGCTCACTCCCGTGTCTCCTGGAGACTGCACGATAGCTTTTTCGTCGTCAGACCCCCGCACTGGAGCAAACTATTACTCTGAATACGAGGTTTCCAACTTGTGCACTGAATACGCTGGCGCCGTCCCGACGGCTGGCAATGTTTCAACTGAATACTATTTCCGCGTGCAAGGAAGCGTGTGGTACGACCCGCTTGGCGGAAGCAATCCGGCGCGCGTGAAAGTCAACGCAACCGACTTCGACGAAGACGCTAGCCAAGAAATTATTCGCGTGAACGTGTCGTTCTGGAACCAGGACTCGGTAAACCATTCCTTCGTGTGCCGCAACCGCGTTGGAACAGTCGTGTTTTCCGCGAGTGAAGCAGAGTTCGGGCCAGGAGCCATAGTAGTCCACACGTTCACTAAGGCAGGGCTTTACAAGTGCAGGCTCGAAAACGGCAACGAGGCGCGCTTGAAAATCAAGAGCAGGTGCCCCCACCACGGCTGGAACTACTATGCCGGCTTCATGGCCGCGTGCATGATTCGCGAGGGACTGCTTAAGTCAACGCCTGTAGGCGACATAGTAAACTATGGGGCGAGCGCGTGGGAAGTGGCTGCAAGCATTCCCTTCCACGTCAACGTCGCCGCAGGGTTTACGCAGTGGGACGTCATGGCAGCGCGCGCTACTTACCCGAACCCAGCAATGTCAACGCTTGCCGCAACCCAGTACGGCGCGCCAATTTGTGCTCCGCCAAGTTGGGCCGGCGGCACGCAATACGGCTACACTTATTCCAGCGCGCAAGGCTACTGGAGTGGTCCAAGCGGAACAGGGCAAATCAGTGCTTACGGCTACACTCCAGCCACGCAATCGTGTTACGGCCCAAGCGTGGCTAATTCAATGGTGAGCCCGGCCAACGACTACATTGCGCGCAGCAGAGTCAACTGCGTTTCGCTTGGCAGCAGCGGCGCTAAGTGCACGATAAAAATAACGCCTAACATGCGCTTCGGCGGGGCCGCGATTGCGTTCGACAACGTTGACACTGCCTACCTGCCTTTCTTCAGCGTAGGACAAGCGGTTGGAGCAGACGAAACAGAAGCGCCTGGCAGGGGATGCTTCCAGTTCTTGGACCTTGACGCCGGAGCAGCGCGAGTCGGCACTTCTCTTGGCCAGGCAATGCGCAGCATTACGGGCATGGGAATGGTGCCCCTCTCTCGCAGCTTCGCCTTCTTGTTCAACCCCGACGACCGCGACGAGTGCGTCAAATACGTGTACGAAAACGGCAGGCTGCGCGTGGAACCAGTTGTTAGCGAAGGCAAGTGGAAGATAATGACTGGAGCTACTTCCGCTTACCGCATTACCCTAAAAGTTGAAGCGCTGGAAGACGACGCCGCAGCGCCGTTCTACATCATTAGCGCGCCAGCTTCAGGCACGGTAAGCTATCACGCCAAGGACAACGCAGTGCAAGTCGAGCCATACTTTATAGTCAACAACGTGGTAGGCAAAAACATTCACTTGAAAATGACTTACTTGGACGAAAACGGGGGAACGCATGAAAACGAGGAAGTAGTCATAGGCGGAAGAGAACAAGCAATGGCCGGCAGCCAAGAAGAAACAAGGGTCGGCGTGTACCCCGTAATCGTAAGCAATGGCACGCCCCAAATAACTTTGGTTCAAGTGGGCGAGAGACAAGACACGCTTGTTGGTCCTCGCGGCGAAGTTGCTGGGAACGGCATTGCGTTGGCTACAGCACAAGCCGCCAAAGCAGAAGTGCAGGCAGCAGGCGACTTGCTTGACTACGACGTCGTCGGAAGCGTTGGAACGGAATCCATTAGTGGCTCGCTTGCGTCTTTGCCGGAGGAGGCAAAAACTGCGTTGCAGTGCAGTGGAACAAAGTTCTGCGCTAAAAACGACGCGGAAGAGGCTTACAACAGCTTCAAGGACGCAGTCAAGAGGGGCGTGACTGACGCGTACAAGTACGTTCCATACGTTTACAAGCGCGATCCATTCAGGGGAGTCGACCAAGCATTCGAAAACTGTTTGGACGCGCTGGCAAACGAAATGATTGCAGACCGCGCAAGCGAGGCAGTGTGCAAGACCTTCTTCAAAGCCTGCAAGGACGAGTACGACGAAGAAGAAGAGGAAATCGAGGAAGGAGAAGAAGAAAACGTCGACTTTTCAACCATTGGCTCGTCGGTTGGCACGGCGTTGAAAAACGTGTTCTGCCAAGGAACGCAGATGGGGCAAAACATGCAAGCGCTTGAAAGCATGTTCGGCGACCAACGCATGCGCCAACTACTGCGCCAGGCTTTCGGCAGGCTTTTGAACGCAGGCATTTTCCAGCAGTACGACCCGCTTCCGTTGCTTGACATTCAAGAAAAGCCGCCGACCTTCTATTCCGTGTTCAAGACGGCCGACCCAGTTACTAAAGACAGCGGGCGTGGAGTAAAGCTCGTCGAAGTAGCAGTAAAACCAGAAGAACTAGTTCAAGCCCTGCAGTACACTGAAGAAGACGCTTCAGGCGAGCACTGGGTCACCGTGTACGAAGAACGCGGGTTGTTCAGCGGAGGCAACAGGCCGGCAGAGTGGCAGCGGTTGGGTTCAATGCCTTACAGGTACTTGGTCAAGGCTCCAATTCGCGCTTTGTGGGACGCGATAGTGCACGCGGCAACCACTCCCAACGTCGACTACGCGTTTCCGTACTTGAAGCTTCGTCAAACGCAGGCCGAACACCAAGCATACGAAGTTGTTTTCGACGACGAGCCAAACCTTGCAACGCTCAACAAGTTCAAGCTCAAGCCATTGTCGTTGCAAGCCGCAAGCGGAGAAGAAATTGATGCGGACCAGCTGCACGTAGTGGACTTGTTGCAAAACGAAGGCGCGCCAATGGCTGGCAATGACCGCCTCCAAGACGGAAGGGAAGTGTTTGTCGCAAGCTGTTGGGAAATTGGTGGCGCTCTCGCTGGAACAGAGTGCGCTGGAAAAAGCGTGTTGCCGGAAGGCGTGGAAGTACGCATGGAAAACGATTGTCCTTCCACGCACGTAATAGGGCAGGGCACGCAGCAGCGCACGTGTTTGAACAAGTCGGACGGCTTGGTTGAACTCAAGCTCTACCACGACGAAGACTTGGACAAAGACGTTTTGCGAGTCTTGGTAAAGCATCCGTGGAGTTACCCGGAAAACGTTTGCAGTGCGACTTACTGCAACACTGCCGAAAACTATTCAATTGAGTTGCTCAAGTATTTTGCGAACGAGTCTTATTCATCGAATTACTTTAGCGACCATAACCTGCCCTGCGAAATAATTCAGTTTACTGCGCCCCAGCAAGGAAAAGAAAGGCCGCCTCGAGTCCTGCTCGCCGCTTGTCCCGGACGAGACGCGAGCGAGCCGGTTAACGTTAGCTTGGCTCACGTTGCCTCTCACCCCCAGGCTTCCTCGGTAACCGTGCAAGGCAATTCGCACTTGATTACAATTCCGAACACTCAGCAAAGCGGGGGCTACGCGTTCTTGATTGAAACAAACGTTACTCTTTGTGCAGGCGTTCCGCCTTACTGTCGCAGCTTGCGTTACTCGCCTTCGGCGTTCGTCACCAGGTTCAATTTAAGGGTAGACGTAAACGGTTCGTCGTGTACTTTCACGCGAGCAGAAGGCCCTGGTTCGACTACTGTAGAGCAAGTAACGCAAGAGGCGCAGGGCCAGTGCAGTGGCTTGAAACTCGTTGTGGGCGGGCCGTTTGACGACTACTTGGTCTTGGGAGTGAACGCGAGCGAGAGGCCAGTCGGGCCAGGCACAACCATTAACGTTAATGCAGTACGCAAGACTTCAAATTCGTTGAATTACTCTATTGCTTCAACTTCTTCCGAAGAAGAAGGCATGGTGCTTAGACCCGTCACGGAAGAGGGCGTGGCGCTTGAATGGAGTCATGACTCAAGCTTTACCCCCGCAGACCACGTCGTAGACGAAGTCACTGGAGCAGATGCTCTGGCAGAATTCCGTAGGAGTGGTTCAAGGATTACTGCGCGCTTTCTCGCGCAAGGACAAGAAGCTGATTGGGCAGTGCTTGCACTAGTAGACACGAGTACTGCCGGCGGCTGGAAGTGGATGAAGACGGCCTTCAAGAACTTGAATAGTTCGACTGGCATTCAAGAACTTGGAGTAGACGCGGGCGGTGTGCCGCGCAGCTACAATTACTTGGCCGAATTATTTGTTTGTGAAGACGGCTGGGTGATTGGCGGCAGGCAGCACAATGCACGCTTGAGGGAGGCGATCAGGGGCGTGAGCAGTGGCGCTGACATTGCGCGTCTCGTGCGCGAGCACTGCGTAATAGCGCACGTGCACTTGAACCGCTTGCCTTGAATTTTTT
>Ga0068707_1003501_pt1 | contig 10946 bp, 10 predicted proteins | sample YNPNPMetaG_FD_66600 | JGI IMG/M metagenome (GOLD analysis project Ga0068707, IMG submission 66600) | Anoxygenic and chlorotrophic microbial mat microbial communities from Yellowstone National Park, USA - YNP NP MetaG | ecosystem: Environmental > Aquatic > Thermal springs > Hot (42-90C) >... | reverse complement strand
CTCGCCCCGCAGGATGACCTCGCCGTGTCCCTGCACGATGTTTTCCAGGCCTAACTTTCTAATAAGGCGCAAAGAATCCATCAGGGCCATCCGATCACCGCCCACAATGTAAGGCACCGGCATCACCGCGTCACCAGCAAACAGTATCTTATCTTCCTCGACGTAGACTCCGATGGAGTCAGGGGTGTGACCAGGCAAAGGTATCAGTTGCATGGTCCTGTCACCCAGACGTAAAGTCGCTCCCTGGTCGAAGGTGACAGAGGGCAAACGCAGCCGGACTTCAGCCACTTCAGGGGTCTCCGCCTTGGCTTCTTCGAGGACTTTTTGACCGTGCTGGCGGAGGATCTCACGACAACCCTGGTGAGCGATAAGAGTGGCTTCTTCAAACAGATAGCTGCCGTTGGTGTGGTCGGCATGGCTATGGGTATTGATCACATAGGGGACCTGGAGCCCTCTCTGTCGAATAAATGCCAGAAGCTGCCTTGTCTCTTGGGGGAAGGGCAGCGTATCAACGACCACAGCCCCTTCGGAACTCACAATCACTCCAGCCGTAACCTGGGCGTACAGGTCGCTGGTGAAAACATAAATCCCCTCAGAGATTCTCTCCCTCAACATGAATACCTCCCGGTTGATCAGGTCAGCCCAAGGCATGCGCTTCTCAGCATAGCATAAAGAGGGGTTGCTGTCAAGACCCCCATTGCATCAAAAAGCCACCAGTTTAGCTGGTGGCTTTTACACAAAGGGGTTCCCCCGCCGTGCCGTGTGCCTCTCAGGTTTTGAACCCGCTTGCGCAGGTGGGAATCTACCTATTGGTTCAGCCTTACCCTTTCAGGCTATCGCATCCCCTCTAGAGTTCCAATCCCCTTTTTATAGGTGTTGGCTCAAAACTACAAGCTGCATCACGGACACAGCAGGGTACTCGTTTATATATTAGCACAGAATCGGCAAAAAAGCAAATCCGCTGCTTCGCGGCCTCTGGTCTTATGACTCAATCAACTTGAGATGCAACTCGGCTAATTGTTCTTCTGTCACTGGAGAAGGGGCTCCGGTCATCAGGTCCACCGCACTCTGGGTTTTGGGAAAGGCCATTACTTCGCGGATGTTGGGCTCGTCCGCCAGGAGCATCACCAGCCGGTCAATGCCAGGAGCGATCCCTCCATGAGGAGGAGCTCCGTATTCAAAAGCTTCCAGCATGTGACCGAAACGGGCCCTGGTCTCTTCAGGTGAATAGCCCAGGAGTGCGAACACTTTTTCCTGGAGGTCGCGGCGGTGAATACGGATGCTGCCGCTGGCCAATTCATAGCCGTTACAGACCAGGTCATAGCAGTTGGCCCGCACTGCACCGGGGTCGCTTTCCAGCAGGGGGAGATCGTCCTCCTTGGGCATGGTAAAGGGATGATGTTCGGCATCCCAACGTTGTAATTCCTCATCCCATTTAAACAGCGGGAAATCCACCACCCAGACGAAGGCCAGCAAGTCAGGCTCGATCAGGCCCAGGCGACGCCCCAATTCCCGCCGGAGGGCGTCGAGGGTCCGGGCTGCCACCGAGGGCTGATCAGCCACCACCAACAGCAGGTCCCCCACCCTGGCTCCAGCCCGTTCCACCATGGCCGAAATTTCCCCTTCTGTCAGGTGCCTGGCTATGGACGATTTGAGCCCCTCTTCCATTACGGCCAGAGTGACCAGCCCCCTGGCTCCCTGTCTTTGGGCCAGCTCGATCAGCTCATCGAGTTGGCGTCGGCTGTAACCGGCACAACCGGGAGCGACAACCCCCCTGACCACCCCACCGCTTGCTATGGTGTCGCTAAACACCTTGAACCCACTTCTGGCTACAATATCCGACAGATCCATCAGTTCGAGTCCGAAACGCAGGTCGGGTTTGTCGGTGCCGTAGCGGGCGATGGCCTCCTCGTAAGTCAGACGGGGGAATGGAACGACGATCCGTTTGTGAGGGGTCACGGCCTGCACCAGGGCGGTGAAACAGTCTTCCACCAGGTTTAATACATCATCTTGCTCAACGAAGCTCATTTCAATGTCCAACTGGGTATGTTCCGGCTGTCGGTCACCCCGCAGGTCTTCGTCACGGAAACAGCGGGCGATTTGGAAATATTTTTCGAAGCCTGCTACCATCAGCAACTGCTTGAGTTGTTGCGGAGACTGGGGCAGGGCGTAGAAACGGCCGGGATTGACCCGGCTGGGCACCAGATAGTCCCGTGCCCCTTCAGGAGTGCTCTTGATCAGGATGGGGGTCTCGATCTCGACGAAACCGCGCTCGTCCAGGAAGTCACGGATGAATTTGACCACCCTGTGGCGAAGGATGAGGTTCCTCTGCATACGCTGACGGCGCAGGTCGAGGTACCGATATTTAAGACGCAGGGCCTCATCCACCTCTTCTTCTTTGTTGATGTAAAAAGGTGGCGTCGCGGCCCGGTTAAGTATCCGCACCTGGGTGGCCAGCACCTCGATTTCACCGGTGGCTATGTCCGGATTCTCCAGACCCCTGGGCCGACGTCGGACTTTGCCCCAGAGTTGAAGCACATACTCCACGCGGACCTGGGCCGCCACCGCATGAGCTTCAACCGAAATTTCAGGGTTAAAGACGACCTGGGTGATCCCTTCCCGGTCCCGTAAATCAATAAAGATCAGGCCACCGTGATCACGTTGTCGGTGCACCCAACCGGCCAGAATGACCTCCTGTCCCTCGTGCCGGGCTCTCAGTTCGCCGCAGGTGTGAGTCTTGAGCATAAACCGACCTCTCCTGGGATTTCCCGATATTATACTCTGGAGGGGTAAAAAAGACAAACCGCCGGGTTGGCTGAGCCTGTGCAGCGGGTCGGAGGCCTTGGTGATGTCACTTCTGAAAGCGAACCTTCGCCTCTCAGGGGCTTCTGGCCGGGCGTCCATACAGGCGGACGGCCAGCCGGTTGGGGCAGAGCGCCGCCCTGCCCCTCCAGTCGCCAGCCCCTCAAGCGTGGCGTTTGCCTGTCATCTCTTCGATGGTGATCTCGACGACCTGGGTTCTCTTCACCCTCTCCGGCGTCGGTGGTTCCACAGCCTGCCCACCAGCGTATTTTTCAGCCAAAGCGGTGAGGACAGCGACTTTTTCATCGGCATCGGTCAGGGAGCGGGCGCGACCAAAGACCAGGACGCTGCGGTAGCGTGTGCTAAAGTCGCAGGCCCGCTGGCTCTGGACAATCTCGATCAGCTCATGGACCTCGAAACAAACGCGGGGGTTGGCCCTGATGTTGTCCATTTTGCGGCCTGTCAGGGCACAGTGGAAGTAGATTTTGCCCTGATGATAGACAAAGTGCAGAGGGGTAACGTAAGGGCTGCCATCAGGTCCTACAGTGGCCAGGCATCCCACCTCAGCTTCTCGCAAGAGGTTTTCCATTTCTTTGCGGTCGGTGATCCATTCCTCAGGCATTCGCCTTCTGCACTCCCTCCTCATCTGTTACAGGCTCCATCTCCTTCAAGGTAGCCTGAGCCCCCAAGCCAGCTACGGGCAAGGGAGTGTCCAGTGTCACTTCTTCCTCATTCACCCGGCACTTGTAGGCGTAGACCTCTACACCCACCCGGGCCGCCTGGCGCAGAGCCTGGCTAAAGGCCGGGTCGGCCGTATCATGGGGTGAGAAACAGAGGGCATCGTCCCGCTGTACGACAAAAACCACCGCGGCCCGATGGCCTTCCGCCCTGGCTCGCACCAGCTCATCCAGGTGGCGGTGGCCCCGTTGGGTGGGTGCATCGGGAAAGAGGGCCACACCCTTCTCCACCAGGGTCACCGATTTGGCTTCAATGAAGCAGCGTCCGCCAGCCGGCCCTCCTTCCAGAGCCAGGTCCAGGCGGCTTTGCCCATAGGGTACCTCACACTGCACTTTGGCGTAGCCAGCGAATTCCCCCAAACGGCCAGCCCGAAGAGCCTCATGGAGCAGAGGCCCGGGCTTTCGGGCATCCATGGAGACCAGGGTCCCATCCAGATCAACCATCAAGAGATCGTAGGAGGTCCGCCGACCCGGAGCCTGGGCTATAGCCAGGAGCACGCGCCGCCCTGGTACCAGGAGCTCCCCCAGCCGACCCGAATTGGGTAAATGGGCCCAAACCGGGTGCCCTTCCACCTGGACCGTGACCCGAAACCGGTTATCCCGTTTCACAAAGGTCGCCGGGATCAGTCTGGTCGTGATCTTCATTTTATAGGGTTGCGGCTGTCCCGTCGCTTTCCTCTACAGGGGCTGGCTGGGGGGCCAACCTGGCTCTGCGGTGTCGGTGGATGAGGAAAGCCAGTGCGGTGACAATGGACGCTACAGCGATAAGCTGGGCCGTGGCGATGCCATCTATCTTCCAGGCATCTGGACGCAGGAACTCAAGGAAAAAGCGTCCAAAAGGATACCAGATAGCGTAGAGGAAGAACACATCGCCATCCAGGAGACGGGAGGCGAAACGACGGCCCACGTACATCAGGACGATGAAACCAAGCAAATTCCATAGAGATTCGTATAAGAAGAGCGGGTGAAAGCGCTCATAGGCTTCCAGGCCGGGCAGGCGGTGGGAGGGAGAGATGTAAATGCCCCAGGGCAGGTCGGTAGGGGGGCCGTACAATTCCTGATTGATGTAGTTGCCCCAGCGAGCGAGGGCCTGACACAAGATGAGGCCCGGCGCCCCAATGTCCAGCCAGCGCAGGAAGTTCAGTTTGTTGTAACGGGTGTAGACAAAGAGGGCCAAAACGCCACCGGCCACGGCACCATAGATGGCCAGCCCCCGGTAGCCACCGTGCCAGAAAGCGATGGCGTCCATGGGATGCTGCCGGTACCAATACCAACCGCACGGGTAGTTGGCCTCCGGTGTACAGCCAGCGGGGACAGAGAAAACATGGTAGAGTCTGGCGCCGATGATGCCAAGGAGCAGGCACAGGGCCAGGGCGTCCCAGGCGTGCTCAGGATTCTCCCCACGGCGCCTGGCCTCGAAGGTGGCGATGTAGGCGGCAAGCAAAGCCCCGCCCACGATGAGGATGCCGTACCAATGCACGGCGAATGGACCGATTTGAAAAGCGACAGGATTCATGCACATCCTCCATGTTGGTTGATGTTTCAAGGATCAGATCAGCGCCTGGTGAAGAGGCGGACAATAGCTTTTCGACAGCCCTGGCGTTCCAGCGGAGGCTCTGGTGTCGGTGTGGGTGCTGGGGTAGGGGGTGGTGTGGGTGCTGGCGCAGGGGCGGGTGGTGTGGGTTCTGGCACAGGTGTGGGTGGTGGTTGAGGTGTAGGCTCTGGTGCAGGCTCCGGCGCAGGTGTGGGCTCCGGTGTGGGTTCTGGCGCAGGGGCGATGGCCATAAAAGCCTTGTAGACATCGGCCCGCCCTGCGCCCTGGGTGTTGGGGTCCAAATTCAGGCTCAGGGCTGTAGCCATCATGAGTTCCTTGACCTGGGCTGGCTTCAGGTCAGGCCTGGCTTGCAAGAGCAGAGCTGCCGTTCCCACGGCATGGGGGGTAGCCATGCTGGTGCCCGAGGCCTCGGTGTAATAGTCATCAATGACGTTAGCCATGCCTGTTCCCTTAGCCCGGCAGGAGATAATGTTCACGCCAGGAAAGACGATGTCGGGTTTGACCCGGTTATCGCCAGTTGGACCTCGCGAGGAGAAGCTGGCCACGGTGTCATCGTCAGTGGAGGCCCCGACGGTGATCACCCGGCGCGCACAGCCGGGTGAGCCCACGGTGCGGGGTCCTGGTCCCTGGTTGCCTGCCGCTGCGCAAACGACCACGCCCGCTTCCACCGCAGCATCACAGGTCTCAGAAAGGGCGTCGGTGCCATCGCAAGGGGCAGGCCCACCCAGAGAGAGGCCAATGACGTGCACTCCCTGCTCCACAGCCCATTCGATGCCGGCCATGACATCGCTCATCATGCCGGAACCATCGGCCAGGAGGACTTTGGCAATATACAGGCTGGCCTCTGGGGCAATGCCCATGTAACGGCCCCCGCTGGCTGCGCCGCTCCCGGCGGCAATGCCCGCCACGTGAGTCCCATGTCCATTGTCATCAACATAACTCTCACTGGTGAAACCTTTGCCCGCTACGATGCGGCCGGCAAAGTCGGGATGGTCGGGGTCAATACCGGTGTCTACAATAGCGATTTTGATGCCTTGACCCCGGTAGCCTCCCTCTGACCAGACCCGTGGCACTCCAATGAGGGGCAGGGAAACGTCCAGGCAGGTGTGGACAGGCAAATCCTGCCAGATTTTCTCTACCCTGGGGTCCTCGCCCAGAGCCTGGATGTCCCTGGCTCTGGCCTTCATGGCCACAGCAGGTATTATCCTGTAGCGATGTCTGGGCATAACCCCTGCGATCGCCACCTGGGGAATGATCGTATCCTGACGATACTTGACGATGATATGAATTTCTTGATCCTCAGCGCTGACCCTCATGGTCTGTGCCAGAGCCTCGCTGAACTTGGCCGTGCCCATAGTTTTCCTCCTTTTTACCTCGGGTTGGTAGCACCGCAGATCACCGTGGATAGCGAGTTTGCCCCATTTCAGGGGGAGAAATAGAGGGAAATGAGAGTTTTGTTGGGCGGCGGCTTTGCCGCCGCCCAACAAAACTTCAATTTCTTCTCCTTCTTCTGGGATGAAGCCCCACTATGCTCGCTGGTCACGGTTACATGTAGAGCTACCCCTCGGGATAGCAGGGGATGCCTTTGCCAGGGTATCCCCAGGCCTTACATTGTCCTTACGATCTGGTCCTCTTCAATTTTCTCAACCCAGGCTTCATCAGCCAATCGTAAAGCAGCGGCCGCTTTGGCGGTAATAGCCAGAGATCTGGTCAATCTGAACTTACGTCGCACCTCTATGCCCAGAGTCTGAAGGCGGGCAAGGTATTGGCCAGGCTCCCCTTCGGTCTTGACGATCAATCTGAATTCGGCCTCTGGATCTGCGCTCAACTTTCCCAGCAATTCCGCCTCAACTTTCTCCACGTCTCACCCTCCATCGAACTGGCACTCATTGGGGGGCGTTCTCCCTAAAGGATTATACCACATTCTGGCCTTCTTGTCATATAGGCTCTCTCATGATATAATCGTTTTTAAAAAGTGGGGGTGCAAAAGGCCACCCCCGGCTATCCTTGTGCCAGCGAGAGGAAAGGGCTGTGACACGATTTGAGGCGAAGGAGACCATGAGCGATCTGCTGACCGAGATTACGAGAGCGGTGATGGAAGGAAAATTCGAATGGACTGCCACGTTGACGGAAAAGGCTCTGAGGGAGGGATTGAGCGCCAAAGAGATCTTAGACAAAGGTTTGATGCCGGGCATGGATTGCGTAGGGGAGGCTTTCCAGAGGGCTGAGATATTTGTGCCTGAGGTGCTTCTCTCAGCCCGCGCCATGCAGGCCGCAATGGATGTTCTCAAGCCCCAACTGGCTGAGAGTGGGGCCAAAATGATCGGTAAGCTGGTCATTGGTACCGTGCAGGGCGACATCCATGATATTGGCAAGAACCTGGTAGCTATGATGATAAAGGGGGCAGGCTTCGAGGTGTTCGATTTGGGCAATGATGTGTCGCCTGAAGTCTTTGTCCAGGCCGTCAGGGAGCACAAACCTGACATCGTGGGGATGTCGGCCTTACTGACCACGACCATGCGAGCTATGGAGCGCACCATCCGGGCCTTGAAGGAAGCTGGCCTCCGGGACCACGTCAAGATCCTGGTTGGTGGCGCGCCAGTAACATCTGAGTTCGCCGAACAGATTGGGGCAGATGCCTATTGCTCCGACGCCGTTGTAGCCAGAGAGACAGCCAGGCGCTTCGTCAGCGCTTGAGACATATCCTGCGTTGACAGAAGTTCTGAGAGGTGTTATACTATAGTCGAATCCGGGGCAGATGAGGCAAGGTTCTGTGTCCCCCTGTCGGTTTGAGCGAAGCTCCGTCCAGAAATTTTAGATTCGGCCGTACCTGCGGAATGTTGAATAAGGAGACACGCTGACGGTCCCGCTTCATCGGGCGAGAAGGAGGAAGCGAAGATGTTGACGGCCAATGTGGTAGAAGTCTACGAACTTTTGAAGCCCAAAATTGGCGAGCAGGAAACCAAGTCTTTGCTGCGTTTCATTGAGGACCGCACTGTCTTTCTGGTTCGGGATGAGATGGCCAAAGGCCTGGCGACCAAAGAGGATGTCGCCGCACTGAAAGAGGACATCGCCGCGGTGAAGGATGACATCGCCGCGGTGAAGAAGGACCTCGCTCGCCTGGAGATGGCAACCAAAGAGGACATCGCTCGCCTGGAGATGGCGACCAAAGAAGACATCACTCGCCTGGAGAGGACGACCCGGGAAGAGATTGTCCGCCTGGATAAAAAAATTATCGAGTTGAATCAAGAAGTGCGCAATCTGGAATGGCGGATGCGCATTTATCTTGTAGCCATCGGGGCGTTGATTGTGGTCACTAATCCAAAGGTTTTGGACCTCCTGGGGAAGCTGATGGGGTTTGCGCCTTGACTCGCACTCCTGACACAAAGAGCCCAAGAGCTGCCACTCTTGGGCTCTTTTAACGTGGGTTCAGGTCTATGCTAGTACCGGAGAATAGCCCCAATACTCCCTGCTTTTTCCAGAGCTTTACAACCTTTGACCACTTCCACTTCCATGCCCAATTCGATGGCTTTGCGGATCACGGTATCTACAGCGTCTTCAATGGGAGCCATCGCCTTGCCACAGAAAGGACACTCCTGCAGCCTGTGAGCCGCAATATAACCGCAGTTCTGGCAACCATAACCTGGGGCTTCATATCCTTCCGCCACGACCAAAATGTGCGCCCGCCCCTCTTGCACAGCGGCCAGGGTATCATCTAAGCCCAGGGCTCCATGCCCTCCTTTAGAGGCAGCCGCCGTGATCAGTTGCTCCACCAGTTTCTCTTTACGTCTCCTGTCTACCTCCTGGATCGCTTCCAAAGAGCGTTCCAGCACTTCCGTCTCGGAAGCGGCCATATCCAGGGAGATGCTACCCACTATCTGTTCTTGTAGCTCCTTAGGCAGCATCCCTTGAAATTGGGTCAGGATATCGTCGGTGCCTCCCAGGATGATACGATGGCATTTCCCCCCACCACAAAATTTGATGGCCAGTTCGGCCGCCTCTTTCAAATTGCGTTGGACGATCTCCTCTTCGTGTCGGCTTGTGCGAGCGGTCAGCCCGCCCAGACGGCCTGCCGCCGAACCACCACCGTGTTTGGTACGCTTGACCTCCCGGCCCAGGGTGCCATCCATTTCTTCCAATTCACCCTGGTGGAACAGGAACAACCGCGCCCCCTCCCGGTCAACCAGGATCACGCTGTAACGCCCATACTCATCGAGGACGTCAGTAAGAGGTTTGATGTAAGGGCTATCAGCCACAAAGACGCGGTTCTCTACCGGCACAGCCAGTGAATAGGCTCGCCAGAAGCCTTCTTCCAAACAGGAGAAGATGACTACTCCCTTTCCTTGCCAGCCGTATTGGAAGTCAAGATACTTCTCCACCTCAGCCAGGTCCTTTGCCGAGGCCTCATCAGCTACTTTTTTGAGCATGCTCTTCAAGGCCAATCGGTATTCATCTTTGGTGTGTTGTCTCGGGTCCACGTTCAGGTACAGACTGAGAACGGAGCTTTCCTTAGCACGAAAGTCAACGAGCTCCTGGAGTTCCTGCTCACTGATCATATTAGCCTCCATAGAAATCTCCTTAAAGGATCCGTGAACGCTCTAATTCTTGTTGCAAACGCGCAATCTCGGCCTCGAACTCGGCCTGCATCCTATCCATTTCTCTTTGTAGATATTCTATACGCTTGCTCATATTCAAGATGACTTCCACTCCCGCCAGATTGATGCCCAGATCATGGACCAGGCGATTGATCTGGCGCAGACGTTCGAGGTCACGGGGCGAATAGAGCCGCCGCCCTGAGGCACGTGCCGGTTTGATCAGGCCGATTTCCTCGTAACGCCGTAAGGTTTGTGGGTGCAAGTCAACTAATTTGGCTGCTACGCTGATAATGTAGCAAGGTTCATCGTGATCAGGGTTTTGATCCATGTCCATTTACCTCAAGAGTTTGATGGAAGTGCCTCTCCTTCGCAGGTGCACCGCCCCCGCGCTTTTCAAGTTCATGGCTATGGATTTCTTCTACCTCTCAACCCGGCCAGTTCTCTGAAGAGGGCCTTTTCTTTAGCACTCAGGCCCTCGGGCAGTACTATCCTGACTTTGGCGTAGAGGTCGCCACGTTGTTTGGAGTCGCGTAACAGGGGCATACCCTGCCCCTTTAACCGAAAGGTGCGTCCTCCTTGAGTTTCAGGGGGGATCTTTAGAGACACGGTTCCTTTCAGGGTGGGCACATTAACTTCCCCGCCCAGGATAGCCGTGTAAAGGTCCACAGGCACCTCACAGTAGAGGTCATCCTCTTTGCGCTCAAAGACCTTATGAGGCAGGACTGTCACCTTCAGGTAGAGATCACCTGTCGCTCCCCCTCCAACACCTGGAGCGCCTTCGCCAGCGATCCGTACCCTGGAGCCCGTCTTGACGCCAGGGGGGATTTTGACTTCTATGCGACGGCCGTCTTTTTCCAATACCCGTCTGGTTCCGTTGAAGGCCTCTTCCAGAGTGATTTCCACCGGCTGCTCGTAATCCTGTCCCCGTCGAGGCCGGGCCTGACGAGTGCCCGTCCATGTCTGAGGTCTCTGGCGCCCCATGCCACCAAAGATAGCCTCAAAGAAGTCAGAGAAGCCACTGCCTCCAAACGCTTCGCCGAACAAGTCACTCAGATCGCCATATTCGACATGGACACGGCCACCACCCGGCGCTCTGGTGAACCACTGGCTCCAGTCGAAACCGCCAGGGTCACGCCCCATGCGTTGCCATTGCTGCCAACTGGCCCCAAGCTGGTCGTATTTCCGCCGTTTCTCCGGGTCCGTTAAGACCTCGTGAGCTTCATTGATTTCCTTGAAGCGCTCTTCGGCTTCTTTGTT
>Ga0068707_1003499_pt1 | contig 10948 bp, 10 predicted proteins | sample YNPNPMetaG_FD_66600 | JGI IMG/M metagenome (GOLD analysis project Ga0068707, IMG submission 66600) | Anoxygenic and chlorotrophic microbial mat microbial communities from Yellowstone National Park, USA - YNP NP MetaG | ecosystem: Environmental > Aquatic > Thermal springs > Hot (42-90C) >... | reverse complement strand
GCATCCTGGCCGTACATGAACGGTGGATTCGGCAGCACCGCTTTGGGCATAGCCTGCTGGGCCAGGTCCGTGCTCACCAACAAGGGCAAGATGGGATGGGCGTAGGGGCTGGTGGTGACCTCGATCTGGCCGGCCTTTTGTAACTCGTCGTGGACAGGGAGGACCATCTGGATGATCTCCACCTGGCGTTTCAGCACCAAGAGCTTATCTTCTTCGGTAAAGCCCTGCCCTTTCTCGACCAGGGTTTTGAGCGGTTCGGCAGCCAAAAAGTCCGGGTCCATCCAGGCCAGGTTAAAAAGCACCTGAAGGTCGCGCCAGTCAGCGACGGTCCAGCGGCCAGCCACAGCGTCTAATCCTTCATCGCTCATATCAGCGGTGCTGCGCTTATCCCGCAGGGCCATGTAGCGGGGGAAACGGTTGATGATCTGGGGGTTCACGTCGAAAAAGCGGCGCAGGAGGAAGCGCTTATCGGCCGGGGTGAGCTGCCCGGCCGGCGTCTCCGTGGCGACCCAGTAGCGGTCTTTGGCCCCGGCCACGAAATCATCGAGCTGACGGATGAGGCTGGGGGTGAGGTTAAAGGTCACATGCACGTTCGGGTACTGCCTCAGCATGGCCGCCATATCGTAATAATCCTTGGTGGCGTGGACGCGCACCCAGGGCTTCTCATAGATGCCGGTCTGGGCGTCCTTGTAGTAGAGCGGCTGGTGCTGATGCCAGATGATCGCCAGGTAGAGCGGCTCCTCGACCTGGGCGGTGGGCGAGGGCGGAGGCGGAAGGGCGGGAGTGTGGGTGGGTGATGGTGTAGGCGTGGGCAGCGCGTCGCAACCGGCCAGGATGCCCAGCGCCACGAGCAGGAGTAGCGCGATGCGGATGCGATACATGGTGACCTCCGGGCGACACAGCATTATCATCAGGCCTTCACGAATCGGGTTTAACAGCTCTTTGCCCAATTCCCTGGGCGCAGGCAATTATAGCACAGCCCAAAGCCCAGCACAACCGAACTTTTCAAGCGATACCCCCTTGACATAGAACGTTTGTTCATGTATAATACAATTAGAATAAATGTTCTGGCCGGCCAGAGTATTCGAAACCCCATTGGCCCCCCAACGCCCCCGTTGCGCGGGGAGAAATGGGGTTTGTGCGATCACCAAAACCCTGAAATCTTTGGCTTCATATAGGCCGGAGCAACCATCTACTTTTACGGGGAGGACAAATATGGACAAGACCAGGCTATCTGCCCGGCAGGCCCGTATCCTGGATTTCATCCAAAAGTTCATCGCAGACTATGGCTATCCGCCCACGGTCCGCGAGATCGGCGAAGCCACGAACATCAGCTCCACCTCAGTCGTTGACTATAACCTCAAGGCCCTGGAACGCCTGGGCCTCATCCGCCGTGACCACGAGGTCTCGCGGGGGATCGATCTGTTAGTGGACCCGATCCGTCAGGCCCTGGGCAACCTGGTACGGGTCCCGGTGTTGGGCGTCATCGCCGCTGGCGAGCCAATCCCTGTCCCAGACGAAAATACGGCCTATGCTGATGAGGTGTTGGAATTGACCCGGGACATCTTGCTCGGTTACGGCGACGAGCTATATGCCCTGCGGGTCCAGGGTAATTCGATGATTGATGCCCTGGTCAAAGACGGCGATATTGTGATCATGCGCCCGCAACGAATGGTAGAGAACGGCGAGATGGCTGCCATCTGGCTCAAGGAGCGGCAGGAGACCACTCTCAAACGCTTCTACCGGGAAGGACCCATGGTCCGCCTGCAACCGGCCAATCCAACCCTCAAGCCCATCTTTGTCCCCGCCCAACAGGTGGAGGTTCAGGGCAAGGTCGTGGCAGTGTTGCGCCAGGCCTAAATCTACGAATGGGGGACGGGGCGTGCCCGTCCCTTTGTCGCGCCCGATGACACGGCTCCTTGGGAGCCGTGTTCTTGTTTTTCCGCCTCCTGCGCATCCGGGTCGCCGATCACCGCCGGGATGTAGCTACCTGCCACGAGGAGACAGAGGACCGGCAAGGGCAAGTTCCAAAAGAAGCCTTCGTGTCCTTTGAACAAGGATTCCCTGGCAGGTAGTTACCCCGCAGGTTAGAAAGTGGCGACAGCCGGTCATCAGGGCGCGCCTACGGCGTCTGGTCTGACCATTGCGCCCCAACCGGCGGGAGGGTAGGCAGTCTTGGCCCGGGGGTTCGGCAGGGCCTTGACCACCTGACTATTGCGGTGTACAATGGGGTGGTAGCACTTATCACCAGGCTGGAGGAAACTAAATGCTCATTACCGATCGTGTGACAGCGATCCTGGCCGACCACCCGGACATCATCGTGCCAGTGGCGCAAATCTGGCGCGATTTGCAGGTGGAGGGATTGACCGTGGCCCTGTCCCTGGAAGACTTTATCGGCTTGCTGGAGACCGATCCCCGGATCGAGTTTATGGACGAAATAGACTTTGGCGATGGCGATCCAGAGACGGCACAGATAATGGAATCGTTGGGCTTTTTCAGCGGGCCACGGATCAAGCTGGCGACACGCGAACTCACCGCCGAGCATATCGCCCGCATGTTAGACCGGAGCACGCAACGGCTGGTAGATGCCCTCAAAGAAGCCTGGCGGTTCCGCCCGACCGATGATCCGGAGACGGATCTGGAACTACTGTTAGCTATCGAGGCGGCTGAGGAATTGCGCCGTAGCATCCAGGCCACTCTCGAGGAAGAGCTAAAGAAACCGGCGTCTGACGGGACCAAAGAGACCCTGAAACCTCCCACAGTTTAGCGACCAAACCGTTCGGCTGAGCTCACAGCAAAGCCTGCGGGAGGGCAGGCAGTTGCCATCAGGCCATAGCCACTGGAGCGTTACTTATGGGTCTGATCGTATCGCTGGATGAAATGCAGCGTATCCGCACGGCGTTGCAGGCGGGGGGGCAACGGGTTGTGCTCACCAACGGCTGTTTTGATCTCTTGCACCGGGGGCATGTGGTCTACCTGCAAAAGGCCCGGGCCTATGGTGATGTGCTGGTGGTGGCCCTGAACAGCGATGCCTCAGTGCGGGCTTTTAAAGGGCCGGACCGCCCCCTGGTCCACCAGGATGACCGCGCGACCGTCCTGGCTGCCCTGGCTGCTGTGGATTATGTGGTTATCTTTGATGAGCCGACGGCTGAAGCCCTGGTGGCCTGCCTGCGCCCGGATGTGTATGTCAAGGGCGGCGACTATGACCCGTCAACAAACAAACCCCTACCAGAGGCGGCCGTCGTGCGGGCCTATGGGGGAGAAATGGTGTTCATACCCTATCTGCCGGGCTATTCCACCTCCATCCTGATTGACACGATCCTGGCACGGTATATGATCCCTGTGCCCAGGTCGTGAACGCGCCCGCTCCCAGCGGGTAACTGACCCCTTCCATCTATGAAAGCCCGCATCGCTAAAGCTGCCACCATCATCGCCCTGGGCAACGTCCTGAGCCGCCTGCTGGGCCTGGTGCGCGAACAGGTCATCGCCGCCCTGTTTGGGACCACGGCTGTGACAGACGCCTTTACCGTGGCCAATAACGTCCACACGCTGGTCTATGATCTGCTGGTGGGGGGGATGCTCTCGGCGGCGCTCGTGCCGGTCCTCAGCGACTATGCGGATGACCCGCTGGAACTGGGGCGGGTAACCAGCGTGCTGGCCACCCTCATCGGTCTGGTCATGGTCGTGACAGTGGCTGTACTCATGGCCGGCGCTTCACCGCTGGTCTGGCTGATGGCCCCGGGCTTTGATGCGCCGACCCAGACGCTGGCGGTAGTTCTGGTCCGGTCAGTACTCCCGGCCGTGGTATTTCTGGGGCTGAGCGCTGTCGCCATGTCCGCGCTCTATGCCCGCGAGGTCTTTACCTATCCGGCCTTCGCGGCGGCAGCCTTCAACGGGGGGATCATCGCCTGTGCCCTGCTCCTCACCCCCTGGTTGGGAGTGACCAGCCTGGCAGTGGGGGTGGTAGTCGGGGCCGGCGGTCAGACCTTGCTCCAGATACCCGGGCTGCGGGCGCAACGTATACCGCTGCGACCAGCGTTGGACTTGCACCACCCGGCCGTGCGGCGCATCTTGCAGCTCTACGCGCCCATCGCCGCCGGCCTGATAGTCAGCCAGATGGGGGTGATCATTGACCGGAACCTGGCCTCGCAGACCGGAGCCGGGGGCATGGCCGCCATGCGTTTCGGGACCACGCTCATCCAATTGCCCCTGGGCCTGGTGGGCGCGGCGGTCAGCCTGGCTGTACTGCCTGCGCTCTCGCGCTATGCCACTCAACAGGATGGGTTGGCACGATTCAAGGACGCCCTGGCTGTGGGGATCAAACTCATCATCTTGCTGATCCTGCCGGCTACGGTAGGACTGGTGGCCTTGCGCGAACCTATAGTGCGCCTGTTGTTCGAATATGGCGTCTTTGACACCACGGCAACCGAGCGCACGGCCCTGGCTTTCTTGTGTTACGCGCCGCAATTGCCTTTTGCCGCCCTGGATGGGCTGTTGATCTTTGCGTTCTATGCCCGCAAGAACACTTTGCTGCCAGCCCTGGTGGGGGTCTTGACGGTGGAGATCTATCTGGTGGTGGCGTTGGGGTTGACCAACGCCTTGGGGCATGAGATGGCCTGGTTGGCCCTGGCGAATGCGGTGCAGAACTCGGCCCATGGCGTGATCATGTTCCTGTTCTTTGTCTGGATCGTCGGGGGATTGGGCGGCCGGGGCCTGGTGAGCACGACGATAAAGGCCCTGTTGGCCGCCGGGGCAATGGGGTTGGTCATTTGGGCCGGCGGGATAGTATTGGCCGGTGCCCTGCCCGGCTCGCGGGGGCTGATCGGCCAGGTGGCCCAGGTGGGCACGCTCACAGCTCTGGGGGCGTTGGTCTACGGGGTGGGCATCGTGCTCTTGCGCGTGGACGAGGCGCGCCTGGCCTGGGCAGCGTTGCGGAGTAAATGGAACCGCTGAGCGATGCTCATCTCCGTGGTGATCCCGGCTTACAACGAGGAAGCCTACCTGGGCGAGTGCCTGGCGGCCCTGGTGTCCAACGAACATGGTGGCCCCCAACGCTACCCGGCCGCCGGCTACGAGGTCATCGTCGCCGATAACAACAGCACCGACCGCACAGCCGAGATCGCGCGGGCCTGCGGGGCGCGGGTGGTGACGATATTGGAGAAGGGAGTGGCCCACGCTCGCCAGGGTGGGGCGTGGGCGGCAACCGGCGACGCCACAAAGCCCGACCTTGTGCTGGCCAGCACGGACGCGGATACCATCGTCAGCCCGGACTGGCTGGCCGTCATCGCGGCACGCTTCCAGGCCGACGACAGGCTGGTGGGGTTGATGGGGCCGGTCTATCTGCGCGGAGGGCCAGCTTACGCCCGGGCCTATCAGGCGGTGATCATGAACACCTGGTTCCAGTTATTCCACGCCCTGGGTCGGCCCTGCTTTCCGGGTCAGAACTTTGCCGTGCGCCGCGCCGATTTCCAGGCCATCGGCGGTTATGACACCCGGATGCGCACCGGGGAGGACATGAACCTCTCGCTGCGCTTGCGGCATCGGGGGCGCATCGCCTGGGAACCCCGCCTGGTCGTGCATACCTCACCCCGGCGCGTGACCGCCGGAACCTGGGCGAACCTGAAACAAGGCTTTCGCGATTACCTGTTCATCGCCCTACTGGAGCGGGGAACCGGCAGCGACTTGACCGATATTCGGTAGGTAATTGCTCAGCCTACCCTCCCGTAAGTTGCTGGGAGCCGTGTTTCCTGTCTGCGCGCTGCCCACGGGCGTGTCCGCGAAAACGCACGAACCTGCGGGAGGGTGAGCAGTTACTTCGGTAGCGCATCAGGCGGGGGGCAAAAACCACAGCCCATAGCAGATGACCACCAGGTTATGGACGCTGTGGAACAGAAAGGAGGGGAGCAGCGATTGGCTGCGCACTCGCAGCCAGCCCATCATCAAGGCGCCGGCAAACAACGCGCAGCTCGTGGTTAACAGGTTACTCCAATAGGCCAACGGGGTGGTCGTGATCGCCAGGGAGGGGAGACCATCCTGCGCCAGGAGATGTGCCAGGACAAAGAGAGCTCCCTGGCCGACAAAGGCAGGCAGAGGCCCTAACCGTCTCTCGAATAGTCCCTGGAGCAGGCCCCGAAATAGCAACTCTTCATTGGCTGCGGCGATCACGGTGACGGCCAGGTAGATGGGAACCGGGTAAATCACCTGGCGATCTGCTACGATCAACCGCACTCCTTCAGCCTGTATGGACAGCCAGGCAGAGGGATTATGGGCAACAACCTGGTAGCTCTGGATCCAGAACAGCCCTACCCCCAGGCCAAGCCCCACACCCACCAGCGGAAACCAACGGGGGCGCGGCCATTGCAAAGCGATGATCCCCTGCCCTACGCGCTTGACGGAGACCAGGATCAAGGCGATGATCAGCAAGAAAAGCCCATCGCGGCAGAACAGGGGCAGGGTCAGGAGGGCCCGGTCCAGGATAAAGAGGCCGTAGATCACAGAGGCCAACAGCCAGCCGTTCCAGTGCGTGCCGGCCTCGCGTCTCTGGGAGACACCGTGGTGAAGCACCTGATACCAACTCCCCGCCTGAGTCCATCATATTATACAAGATTTGATTTGGTTCTGTCAACGGTATTATGGTTGACATCCGTGGATGTTCAATTTTCACTTTTTACGGGCGTTAAAATTCCGCCTGGCCCTCACCCCTCCCCCTGCCCCCATATGCGTCAACTTGAGGCCAGGACTGGCCCTTCCCCCCAGCCCCTCCCCTCTCCCGCTCACCTGCGGCGGCGGGCGAGGGGAGGCGGTGGGATTCCTTATCCCCCTCTCCACCTGACCGCAAGGCCAGAGGGAGAGGGGGGACAAAGGGGGGTGAGGGGCAATGAAAGCCTTCGGTCACAAAAGTGTCAACCAATGAGGAGGACTTTTCCCCCTTGTTCCTTCCCTGACAAAAGTTATGCACGGATGTCAGGATTATGACATGACCGTTCATATTGGCCTGGACCTGACCGCTGGTTCCCGACCCAGCAGCCTGGCTGCGTTGGACGATACAGCGCATTTACTGGCCTGGGGCGAGGGTCTGACCGATACAGACCTCCTGGCCTGGATTGCCGACTATCCGGCCGCGTTGATCGCTGTGGATGCGCCGTTGAGTCTGCCGTTGGGTTTATGTTGCCTGGAGCCGTCTTGCCGATGTCGGCCGGGCGAACCCGGCGCCGGCCGCTCGTGCGAGCGGGCCTTGTCGCGCCTGGGGCTGGGCTGCTACTACACCACCAAACGCAGCATCATCAAGGCGCTGGTTTACCGGGCCATCGCCCTGAAGGCCGCCCTGGGGGCCGCCGGTCATCCAGTCATCGAGGTCTACCCCCACGCCAGCCGGGTGCGGCTCTTGGGTCGGCTGCCCAAAAAGACCACGCTGGCCGGCCGCCGGGCCACCCAACGGGGATTGCAGCCCCTGGTGGCAGGATTGCCCTCGCCAGACGAGATGTTGCTCGACCACGACACCCTGGATGCGGTGCTGGCGGCGTATACCGGCTGGCTGTGCGGCCGGGGCCAGGCCGTGCCCCTGGGCGACCCGGCCGAGGGCTTGCTATACATCCCGGCCCAGCAGGCGTCCCTCGCGGTCAGCGATGGGTGAGATTCTCCAACAACACGGAGGGGAAAAGGCGAGTTTTCACAGCGGTTGTCGAAAGGTGCCCTGACACGGGCCTGTATGTAGGGTACGTACCTGGCTTCCCTGGAGCCCACCTGGTCACACATCACGAGGAGCTACCCAAGCGCGGGGCGCACCCCGTGGCACGAAAATACGCCGGTGTGCTCGCGCGGGGTCTGCGACCCCGCGTGCTTCGCACGGCGGGTTACACTCCCGGTGATCGCCGCCGCGAGCCAGGCCGGGGGGCTATTTTCGAGGGAGTAGAGGCTTTAGCCGGTCGTGCCCACCAGACCTGAAGGCTCGATTCCAGAATTGTCCACAGTCTGTAAACTTGTAAGGAGAACCCTATGCCCCCCCACGTCTACATCGAAGACATCGCCGGGCACGTCGGCACAGAGGTCACTCTCAAGGGCTGGCTCTACAACAAACGCTCCAGTGGCAAGATCCACTTCTTGCTGGTCCGCGACGGCACCGGGATCATCCAGGCGGTGGCCTTTATCAAGGACGTGTCGCCAGAGGTCTTTCAGCGGTGCGACGAGGTCACTCAGGAGAGTAGCCTCATCGTCACCGGCGTTGTGCGGGAGGACCCGCGCGCGCCGGGCGGCTATGAACTATCCATCCGCGACCTGGTGATCGTCCAACTGGCCCAGGACTATCCCATCGCCAAAAAAGAGCATGGCGTGGGGTTCCTGATGGAGCACCGGCACCTGTGGCTGCGCTCGCGCAAGCCCCACGCGGCCCTGCGCATCCGGGCCGAGGTGATCCGGGCCTGCCAGGAGTACCTGGACAACCAGGGCTTCATCCGGTTCGACACGCCCATCCTCACCCCCTGCGCCGCCGAGGGGACCACCAACCTCTTTGCCACCGAGTATTTTGACCTGGGCAAGGCGTATCTGGCCCAGACCGGCCAGCTCTACGCCGAGGCCGGGGCCATGGCCTTCGGCAAGGTCTACTGCTTTGGCCCCACCTTCCGGGCCGAAAAGAGCAAGACCCGCCGCCACCTCACCGAGTTCTGGATGGTGGAGCCGGAAGTGGCCTACCTGACCCACGAGGGTAACCTGGAGTTGCAAGAGAACCTGGTGAGCTATATCGTGCAGCGGGTGCTGGAACGTCGGGCGGCCGAGTTAGAGACTCTAGAACGGGACACTTCCAGACTGGAGCAGGTGGTCCCGCCGTTCCCCCGCATCACCTACGACCAGGCCCTGGCGCTCATCGAGGCAAAGGGGGCGGAATACAACTGCCCGCCGCTGCCCTGGGGCGAGGACCTGGGCGCACCCCATGAGACCCTGCTGGCCGATCAATTCGACAGGCCGGTGTTCGTGACGCACTACCCGACGAAGGCGAAGGCCTTCTACATGGAGCCGGAGCCGGGTCGGCCGGAGGTGGCCCGCTGCGCGGATCTGCTGGCCCCGGAGGGCTATGGCGAGATCATCGGCGGGAGCGAGCGCATCAGCGATCTGAAGCTGTTGGAAGAGCGATTGGCGGAGTGGGGATTGAACCCGGCCGACTACCAGTGGTATCTGGACCTGCGCCGCTACGGCACGGTGCCCCACAGCGGATTCGGCATGGGCATCGAGCGGGTGACGGCCTGGATCTGCGGGTTGCCGCACCTGCGCGAGGTGATCCCCTTCCCCCGGATGTTGTATCGCATCTACCCGTAACCAACACCCGGTTCAAGGCGGGTGTGTCACCCGCCGCTGGGCGTGGGGCCAGCAACCCCCTGGCGAGTATATTGACATGAGAGGTGCATGATGGCCGAACAGATCACCAAACAAGATTTTCGCCGCGTGGCAGACTATGTGTACGAGCTACCGGCCGGGACCCGGCCCCATATGCGGGTGCCGGCCCGGGTCTATGCCGATGACGAGATCCTGGAAGATGCCCTGGGTGACCAGTCCGTTATCCAACTGGCGAACACAGCCAGCCTGCCCGGCGTGGTGCGTTACACCCTGGCCATGCCGGACATCCACCAGGGCTACGGGTTCCCCATTGGCGGGGTGGCGGCCACGGAGCTTCCTTCCGGTATTGTTTCACCCGGAGGCATAGGGTACGACATAAATTGTGGCGTTCGTTTGGCTATATCAAACACAGACATTGATGAAGTTATGCCCCATCTGAAGCGCCTGGTGGATACGCTATTCAACACCGTGCCCACCGGCGTGGGTAAGGGCGGCGAGGTGCACCTGACGGACCGGGACATGGAGGCGGTATTGGAGCGCGGGGCCGAGTGGGCCGTGCAAAAGGGCTACGGCTACAAGGCCGATCTGGAGCACACGGAGGAAGGCGGGGCCATGGCCGCCGCCGACGCCGGAGCCGTCTCCCAGCGCGCCAGAAAGCGCGGTCAGGGGCAGTTGGGCACCCTGGGCAGCGGCAACCACTTTATCGAGGTGGAGGTGGTGGAGCAGGTGTTCGATGCCGAGGTCGCCAAAGCCTTTGGCCTGTGGGAGGGGCAGATCGCGCTGCTCATCCACTCCGGGTCCCGGGGCCTGGGGCATCAGGTCTGCACGGACTATGTGAAAGAACTCCAGGCTGCCGTTCAAAAGTACAAGATCCACATCCCGGATCGGGAGCTGGTCTGCGCGCCGCTGGATTCGCCGGAGGGCCGGGCCTACTTTGGGGCCATGGCGGCGGCGGCCAACTACGCCTGGGCCAACCGCCAGTGTCTGCTGCACCTCACCCGCCAGGCGTTTGAGAAAGCCCTGAAGGGGCTGGTCAAGGATACCCGGCTCACGCTCCTGTACGACGTGGCGCACAACATCGGCAAGATCGAGACCCACGTGGTGGAGGGGCGCGAAGTGGAGGTATGCGTGCATCGCAAGGGGGCCACGCGGGCCTTTGGGCCGGGCCGGCGGGAGTTGCCCCGCGAGTTCCGGGCCGTGGGCCAGCCGGTGCTTATCCCCGGCGACATGGGGACCGGCTCCTGGGTACTGGTGGGCACCCAGCGGGCCATGGAGACTACCTTTGGGTCCACGTGTCACGGGGCCGGGCGGTTGCTCTCGCGGGCGGCGGCCAAGCGCGAGGTCCGGGGCGAGGAGGTGGTGGCCGAATTGCAGCAAAAAGGCATCGTAGTGCGGGGGGCCACCATGAAGGGCATCGCTGAGGAAGCGCCGGGGGCCTATAAGGATGTGGACCGGGTGGTGAACGTGGTGCACCGGGCCGGGATCGCGCGCAAGGTGGCCCGCTTGCGCTCAGTGGGGGTAATCAAGGGGTAACTAACAGGCATCAGGCTGGCAAGGTTTCCCCTCGTGCCCACGCTCCGCGTGGGCACGCAGTGCGAGATGCCGCCCAGGCCCGTAACCC
>Ga0068707_1003496_pt1 | contig 10953 bp, 7 predicted proteins | sample YNPNPMetaG_FD_66600 | JGI IMG/M metagenome (GOLD analysis project Ga0068707, IMG submission 66600) | Anoxygenic and chlorotrophic microbial mat microbial communities from Yellowstone National Park, USA - YNP NP MetaG | ecosystem: Environmental > Aquatic > Thermal springs > Hot (42-90C) >... | reverse complement strand
ACATCTATCCCGCCTGGCTACTGACCCGCCTCTCGCGGCGGCCCCTGCTGTTGGATGCCTACCTGTCGGTCTACAACAGCATCGTCCACGAACGCAAGCTGGCCCGGTCCGGCTCGTTGAAGGCGCGGCTAGTCTACACCCTGGAGCGCACCGCCTGCCGCTTGGCTGACCGGGTGTTGCTTGACACGCAGGCTCACATCGCTTATTTTTGTGAGCTATATGGCCTGACGGAGGGTCACTTTGCCCTGGTACCCATTGGCGCCGACGACCACTTCTTCCAACCCGGCGGCCCAAGACGGCCCGCTGAGCGCCCCTTTCGCGTCGTCTACCACGGCAAATACATCCCTACCGCTGGCGTCGAGTATATCCTGCGCGCTGCTGCCCTGCTGACCGATGATCCAGCATTTGCCTTTGAATTCATCGGCGAGGGCGAGGGCAAGGCCGCGGCCCAACAACTCGCCGCCGACCTGGGCCTGCCCAACGTAACCTTTCTGGGCTGGATGGAGAAGGAAGAGTTGGTGCATCACTTGCATGCCGCCGATGTGTGTCTGGGGAACTTTGGTAAAACGCCCCAGGCGCAACACGCTGTGTCCAACAAGGTTTACGAGGGACTGGCCTTGGGCTTGCCGGTGCTCACCGCCGATACCCCCGCCAACCGTGAGGTGGTTCGCCACGGCGAGACCGCCTACCTCTGTCCCGCCGCCGACCCGGAGGCCCTCGCCGCTGCACTGCGGGCTCTGAAAGCCAACCCAGAGTTGCGCATCCGGCTCGGCACGGCCGGGCTGGCCCATTACCGCCAGCACTTTACACCCGCCGCCATAGGCCGTCGTGTGCGCGCTGTACTGGAGGAATTGGCACCATCGTGAAAATTGTAGTGGATGCCTTGGGCATCGCCCGGCCCGGCGGGGCACGGACGGCTACCCTTAACACCCTCACCGCCCTGGGCCGACTCGACGCCAGGAACCGGTACCTGGTCGTCGTCGAGGAGTGCCAGCCGGAATTGGACGAGTTCCCTAATTTTCGGCAGGCCGTGGTGCCCATCCGCCGCCGCATGCTGATGCGCCTCTGGGCCCAGGCCCGGCTGCCCCGCCTGCTGCGCCAAGAAGGGGCCGACCTGGTGCACTTTGCGCGAGCGCTAGGTGTATTCAGCGCGCCCTGCCCCTCAGTCATCACCATCTTCGACGTGACCATCCTGGCCCTGCCCCACTTCTATCCGCCCTGGGACGTGTGGTACTGGCGACATGTCCAGCCGCGCCTTTTGCGGACCGTTGACAAAATCATCGCCATCTCGTATAATACCCGCCAGGATCTGATGGACCGCCTGGGGGTGCCTGGCGAGAAGGTAACCGTCGTCTACCTGGCCCCGGAGCCACGCTTTTTCCCCCGGCGGGACCCGGCAGCGTTGGCGGCGATCCGGAGCAAATATGGCCTGCCTGCCAACTTTTTGTTATACGTGGGCCTCACTGCCCGCAAAAAGAACCTGCCGGCGGCGCTATATGCCCTGCACCGCCTGCGCACCGAGGCCGGGCTATCCTGCCACCTGGTGCTGACCGGCCAGCCGTTCCGCACCAGCGACGACCGGGCGGCGCTGAGGACCCTGGCCGCCAGGCTGGACCTGGAGGGCTGCATCCATTTCACCGGCTATCTGCCGGCCGACGACCTGCCGCTGCTCTACAGCGCCGCCGACCTGCTGGTCTACCCCTCACTGCACGAGGGCTTTGGGCTGGTGCCGCTGGAAGCGATGGCCTGCGGCACGCCGGTGGTGACGGCCAACTGTAGCGCTATCCCCGAGGCCACGGGCGACGCCGCGTTGCTGGTGGACGATCCTGCCGACGCCGACGCTCTGGCCGAGGCAATACGACAATTGCTCGTCGAACCGGGCCTGGCCGAGGAACTGCAGGCACGGGGCCTGGCCCAGGCCGCCCGCTTCTCCTGGGAACGCACGGCCCAGGAGACCTTGACCGTTTATCAGGAGGTAGTAGAAGGGTGAACTGCCCGTCTTTCACCCAACGGTTCGTTAGCCTGCTTTTGCTCCTGGCCCTGGCTGGCTGTCGGCCGCCCCTGCCCCGGCAGCCAACGGTCATCGCCACCACACCGCCTCCGCCACCGACCCTGGCCGCCGACCAGTTCCAGGCTACGCCGACACTCACCCAGGCCCCCAGCTCTGCTACCCTGCCAACCGAGACCCACGCCCCGATCCAGGTCGTTAACACCGCCACCTTGTCGCCTACCCTGCCGCCCAGCCACACGCCGACCCACATCCCACGCGCCGAGACCGTCTACCGCCAGGATGACTGGAGTGTGCCGGGCAGCTACGCCGTCGCCCGGGGTGTAGACACCCGGCAGGCAGGCGGGCTGCGACTGGGCTTCACCCTGCCCTCGGCCGCGCCTTACGACGACCTGAACCAGGATGGCTACCTGGACCTGATCCTGGTCAACTACTTCGACAACACCAGCTACGAGATTGATAGCTACATCTACTGGGGCAGCGCCGACGGCTTTTCGACCGGCCGGCGGACCGGCCTGCCTACCCTGGGCGCTCGCAGTGTCTCTGTGGCCGACCTGAACTACGACGGCTACCTGGACCTGCTCTTTGCCAACCTGCACAACGACGCCCGTGACTATAGTGTGCCAGCCTGGATCTACTGGGGTGCTGCTGACGGCTATAGCCCCGCTCGCCGGGCCGACCTGCCCACCCAGGGCTGTGGCATCACCTCCGTGGCCGACCTGAACAACGACGGCTGGCTGGACATCGTCGTTGGCAATCACTACCAGGACGATACCCATTTCGTGGAGTATAGCTGGCTCTACTGGGGCAGCGCCAGCGGCTTTGACCCGGCCAACCGCGCCACCCTGGACACCATCGGCACCTACGCCAATTCGGTGGCCGACCTGAACCAGGATGGCTGGCTAGACATTGTGTTCAGCAATCATCGCAACACGGAGGGCTACTATGAGCAGGACAGTTACGTCTACTGGGGTGGAGAGGAAGGGTTTAGCAGCGAGCGACGCACCGGCCTGCCCACCCTCGGCGCCACCGATAATACCGTGGCCGACGTTAACAGCGATGGCTGGCTGGACATCGTGTTCAGCAACAGCCGCGACAACGCTGGCCAGACGGCGGTGAACAGCTATATCTTCTGGGGAAGCCCCGCTGGTTTTGGCCGGGGCAACCGCACTGAATTGCCTACCAACCGGGCCACGGCCAACTCGGTGGCCGACCTGAATGGCGACGGCTACCCGGATATCGTCTTCAGCAACTATCGCCATCCCACCAGCTATATCTACTGGAACAGCGCTTCTGGTTTTAGCCCGGCTAACCGCAGCGAGCTGCCCACCTTGGGGGCCGTCGGCAACTCGGTGGAAGACCTGAATTACGACGGCTATCCCGACATTGTCTTTGGCAACCTGCTGGACAGTCTGAACAATTTCCAGATTGATTCCTACGTCTATTGGGGCGGGCCGGGCGGTTACAGCGAAGCCAACCGCCAGGGTTTGCCCACTCTGGGGGGCTATGGCAGTGTGGCCGTGGGCGGCACCCGGAATGCGGCCAGCGCCGCGTTTGGCACGACCTATGCCCGGCCTAATCCTGGCGGCGCCCTCGCTCCCGACGAATCGCTGACCATCCCCCACATCTACCCCGCCCAAGGGCAATTGACCTCGGTGGCCTTTGGCGGCGCGACCCACACCTGGACCGCTGTCGAGTGGGATGTGGCCCTGCCCGGCGGCACCGACCTGGCTCTGGAAGTGGCCACCAGCGACGACGGCCAGACCTGGTCAGCGTGGCTGTTGGTGGTGGCCAGCAGCACAGACGGCGATAACCAGGCCGGCCTGACGACGATGACCTCGGTCTACATCCGTTACCGGGTGACGCTCCACGGTCCGGCCGACCACCAGGCCACGCCGCTGCTGCGCTCGGTGACGGTGCGCGGGGAAAGGGGGACAGCCTGCCACTTTTTACCGCTGGTGGTCAAAGTCGAGCCGGCATGGCTACCGGTTGAACAGAACGCGCTATGAGCGCCCAAAAGCTTGGCCGGGCTGACTTTTACGGCGCGACAGCCATTCTGCTGGCTTTGAGTCTGACACTCAAGGCGCTGGGTGTGTTCCAGCAGGCGCTGCTGGCCTACCTTTTCGGCACCAGCAGTGCTCTGGACGCCTACCTGGTGTCAGTCTCGGTACCTAATGTGGTCATTAACATGCTGACCGCCGGCTCGCTGAGCCTGGTCTTTGTGCCCCTCTTCAGCGAATATTACGCACGCGGCGAGGAGGCACAAGCCTGGCACGTGGCCAGCTCGCTAGGCAACGCTACGGTGTTGCTCGCCCTGGTCATTGTGATCGCCGGTGCGCTGGCCGCCGGGCCGCTTGTCATCGCCCTGGCCCCCGGTTTCGACGTCGAGACCCACCGCCTGGCCGTTTCGCTGCTGCTTGTGCAGTTGCCGATAGTCGGTCTGGCCAGCGCCTCGGCCATGGTCAAGAGCGTGCTCTATTTCTTCCGGCGTTTTTTCCTGCCCAACCTGGCCTACGTCCTGGGCAGCCTGGCACTGCTGAGCACGGTGTTGTTGCTGCAGCAGCGGATCGGGGTCTACGCTGTGGCCTGGGGCACGCTGCTGGGCGGGGTGGTGGCCCTGGCGGTGCAGATCATCGCCCTGCGCGGTGTGCAGCCCCACTACCAACCTGTGCTTGACCTACGCGAGACAGGCGTGTGGCGCAGCGGCGAGCTGCTGTTGGGCATGACCCTGGCCGTCGTCACCGTGCAGGTCAACATCATGGTTGATCGCTTGTTCGCCTCCTACCTGCCCGCCGGCAGCGTTTCGGTGCTGGAATACGCTGCCGATTTCGACAAGCTGATCGTCAGCACCTTCGCCCTGTCGGCGGCGACGGCCGCTTTTCCGGCGTTGTCCGACCTGGCGGCGCTGGGCCGTTGGGCAGAGTTCGCCGCACGACTGCGGACGGTCCTGACCACAGTGGCCATGACCGTGCTGCCGCTGGCTGCCGGGGCGCTGGCCCTGCGCGAAAACATCATCCGCGCCGTGCTGCAACGAGGCCGCTTTGGCCCGGAGCAGACAGCTGCCGTGGCCGGGGCATTGCTCGGCCTGATGCCCGCCTTAGTGGCCTGGGCGCTGCTGTACGTGGCGCTCTATGCCCTTTTCGCCCGGCGCGAGGTGTGGCCGCCGGTGATCATCCTGGCCGGCGGGTTGGGCCTGAACGCTGCCCTCGATGCTCTGCTGGGGCCAGCGTTAGGTGTGTCTGGCCTGACACTGGGCACGTCGCTGGCGGCGTGGGTCACCTGTTTGCTGGTTTGGGGCCTGTTGCTGCGCCGGATCGAAGGGCTGGAGCCGGGCTGCCTGGGACGCGATCTGTTCAAGATCGTCGCCGGGGCGCTGGCGGCGGCGCTGGCCGGCCAGCTGGTGGCCAGGCTGTTGGAGCCACGACCGGCCGGTGCCGGACTGCTGGCCCAAGGGACGGTGCTGGGCCTGGCTTTGGCCGCCGCCGGGGCGGTCTACGGGGCGGTCGTGCTGGCGCTGCGGCTGGACGAGGCGCAGCGGCTGGTTGGCTGGCTTGCTGGTGCGTTGCACCTGGGCCCAAAAACTGGGAAGGTTGGATGAGTGAGATGAGGATTCTATTCGTCATCAGCGACGCCCGGACGGAACCGCTGGGCGTGGAATATCTGTCGGCAGTGCTCAAGAGGGCCGGCCATCAGGTGCGCCTGGCCTCCATCGCCGAGGAGAATGTAGCAGCCATTGCCAGCGAGTACCGGCCGCGCCTGATCGGTTACAACATGCTCACCGGCTGGCATCAGGAGCAACTGGCCTTAAACCGCCGGTTGAAGCAGCAGATGAACTTTTTCGCCGCCTGTGGCGGGCCGCACGCCACCTTTTTCCCGCAGCTCATCGAGGAGGAAGAGGCAGTGGACGGCGTGTGCATCGGCGAGGGGGAGGAGGCGCTGCTGGAGCTGGTGGAGCGGCTGGAGGCAGGGCAGCCGGTAACTGGCGTGGCCAACTGGTGGATCCGCCAGGACGGGCAGGTCTACAAGAACCCGCCCCGGCCGCTGATCCATGACCTGGACCGCCTGCCTTTCCCCGACCGTGGGCTGTCGGAGTACCTGAAGGCCTATCGCCGCTTCCGCACCATGCACACCGTGATTACTGGCCGGGGCTGCCCCTACGATTGCACCTACTGTTTCAACCACGCCTACATGGATATTTATGGCCACGCCTGGCGCAAGGTGCGGCGCCGCAGCGTGGACAACGTCGTCGCCGAGGCGGCGGCACTTAAGGCCGAGGGCACGACGTTCATCAATTTCGTGGACGACACCTTTATTGTCATGCAATCCTGGATCGAGGAGTTTGCGCCGCGTTTTGCCCGTGAGGTGGGCCTCAAGTTCTCGGCCAACGTGCGGGCCAACCTGGTGACCGACGACCTGATCCGCCTGCTGCGAGAAGCAGGCTGCCATTCGGTGACAATGGGCGTGGAAACGGCTGACCCACGCCTGCGAAACGAGGTGCTCAAGCGCAACATGAGCACCGAGCAGATCGTCGAAGCGGCCGAGATCGTGCGGCGGCATGGCATCCTGCTCTACACCTCTAACATCGTGGGCATCCCCACCGGCAACCTGGCTGCCGACCTGGAGACGTTACGCCTGAACGTGGCACTCAAACCCTACGCCTCGTCGGCGGGGCTGTTGCAACCCTACCCCGGCACCCAGATCCGCCGCTTTGCCGAGGAGCGGGGGTTGATCGGCACGACGGTGGACGACATCCCGCTGACCCTGTTCCACGAGACGGTCATCAAGATGGAACCGGGCGAGCGGCGGCAGGTGGAGAACCTGAGCCACCTGTTCAACGTCGTGGTCAAAGCGCCGTGGCTGCTGCCCATTGCGCCCTGGCTATTTAAACTGCCGTTGAACAAACTCTATTTTGCCCTGGGGATGCTCAGCTCGGAGCTGACCACCAGCCGGCGCATCCTGCTGCCGCCGCCACGCGCCGGCTTTTACTGGCGGCGGTTTCTATTGCTGCTCAAACGCAAGCTGTCCAGCGTGCTGGCATAGGGCAGGTTGCCAACTTGCCCCACCACGACGAGGTAAATGACGATGAAACGGATTCTCTATTCCTTGCGTGCTCTCTGGCTGCGCCTCAAGATGGCCCTACGGTTAGCGCCCCTGCGCTGGCGCGGGGCCAAAATCGGCCGGCAGGTGTGGGTCGGCGACCGGGTGACCATCGAGCGCAAATTCGCCCGCTATCTGGAGATCGAGGACCGGGTGCAGATCGGCGAGCAGACGCACATCATCCTGCACGACGCCTCGGTGATGCTGGCCAGTCCCGGCCACGGCGTGCCGGTGCGTTTCTCCAAGGTGACGCTGAAGGAGGGCTGCGTCATCGGCCACCGCTCGACCATTCTCTGCGGCGTGACGGTTGGCGCCGGGGCGCTGGTGGGTGCCTGCTCGTTGGTGACCAAGGACGTGCCGCCGGGCACCGTCGTCATGGGCGTACCGGCCCGCGTGGTCATGACAGTGGAGGAGCTGCGGGAGCGTTACCTGGCGCGCATGGAGCGTGACCTGGCCCGGAACGACGGCCGCACCCGCTACTGGCATTTTCCCGACTGGGAAGGGCACCGCATCGAGTGGTCGGGGGCGCGGGCCTCGCTCCAGCAATTCCTGAAGGAAAGTGATCCCCACGGAGACGCCAGTTGAAGGGCGAGCCACAGCCAGTCCCCTCGACGCTGTACGACGCGGCCTATTTTGAAACCTGCGAGGGGTATGACGAGTTCACAGCCTCGGCTGGCGCCGGTATCTCGGCCCGGTTGCAGGCTGCCTGGGATCTGGCTAACGTGCATCCTGATCAGACGGTGCTCGACCTGGGCTGCGGCCGGGGCGAGGTGCTGGTCTGGGGCGCGGGACGAGGAGTGCGCGCCTGGGGGCTCGACTTTTCGGCGGCGGCGGTAAGCATTGCCCGCCAGGCGGCCGTTACCAATGGCCTGGGCGATGTAGTCCACATCCAACGTGGTGAGGCCAAAGCCCTGCCCTATGCCACTGCTCGCTTCGACCGGGTGCTGATGCTCGACCTGGTGGAGCACCTGCATCCCTGGGAGCTGAACTGCGCCCTGGCCGAGGCCCGGCGTGTGCTCAAGCCAGACGGGCGGTTGTTGATCCACACTATGCCCAACCGCTGGTATTATCGCTTTGGCTATCCGCTGTACCGGCTGCTGCAACGGCTGAACGGCCAGAAGCTCCCGGCCAATCCGCGCGAACGATTCACGTACCACACCGCCATGCACGTCAACGAGCAGGATGTGCTCAGCCTGCGGGCCAGCCTGCGCCGGGCCGGGTTCCGGGCACGGGTTTGGGCAACCAACGTGCAACCCTACGCCGGGCAGCACGGCCGCCTGGGTGCCATTGCGGATTGGCTGTGTGCCCTCTACCCCTTCAAGTGGATGCTATGCAACGACCTGTTCGCCCTGGCCTGGCCGGCAGGTGGGCGAACATGACCTGGCTCGAACGCCTTGGGCTGGCGACCCACGCCCATGCTGTCCTGAGCCGGATCAGGAAACATCGCTCGCTCATCGGCTACCTGTTCAGTCTGCTGCTGCTGGCCTGCCTGGTTCGCTACCTGTACGTCCACTGGCAACAGGTGGCGGCCCATCAGTTTACCTTCGATCCTGTCTACCTGGCCCTATCGCTGGCCCTCATCGTGCCCACCTTCTTTTTCCCCGCTTTTTTCTGGTGGCGCATCGTGCAGGATGTGCTCCGCGCCGAGATGGGCTGGCGCGTCTCGGTGCGGCTGTGGTACACCTCGCAGCTCAGCCGCTACCTGCCTGGCGGCGTGTGGAACTATTTCAGCCGCGTCTATCTTTTTGCCGGACAGGGTGTGCCGCCCAGACAGACCGCTCTGGGGTTGGTGCTGGAGACGGTCTTGAGCTTGCTGGCCCAGGTGCTGGTATTCCTGCTATCCTTGCCCTTCTGGCTGGCCCAGGCCGCGCCGTTCTACTGGGCGCTGCTGGTGCTGCCGGTTGGGCTGCTGCTGCTCCATCCGGCCGTCCTGCGGCGGATGATGGGCTGGGTGGCGCGCTTGCAGGGCAAAACAGACCTGCCGCCGCCAGACCTTCAGCCGCGCTGGCTGTTGGCCGTGTTGGCCGGTTACGTCGTTGGAGCCATCGTCGGCGGCAGCGCCTTCTTTTTTTTCGTGCGTGCTCTCTACCCGGTGCCGTTCTACCTGTGGCCGGTGCTGGTCGGCATGGTCAACCTGGCTCACACCATCGGTTTCCTGGCGCTGTTGGCGCCCAGCGGCCTGGGCGTGCGCGAAGCCACGCTGGCCTTGATGCTCAGTTGGTTGTTGCCGGGACCGGTGGGGGCCGTGGCGGCGCTGGCCTCGCGGCTGTGGTTGCTGAGCGGCGAACTGATCGGCCTGGGGCTTTCCCGCCTGGTTTGAACGCCACCCATCCCCCTTTTCCCCGCCAATAACCCATATGGGTTATGCCCTTTTTCCCCCTACAAGACACTCAGCAGGGCAAGACACTCCTAAAGGGCTATTGACTTTGGTGTCGCTGTCCTGTATACTGGAGCAAGCATGGGGCAAGAGCGCCCCTTAGTTTTGGGTCAACAGAAAGGAGAGAGCCTGCCAACTAAGAGAATCGAAAGAAGGTGTAACACAGGAACTTTTTGACAGTAAGTTGGGAACCATTCAAACTTTTAGGAGGAAGATATCAAGATGAAAAAAGTCAGTATTCTACTCGCAATTGTACTTGTCGCCAGCCTGGCCAGCCTGGCCATGGCCGCTGGCCCCCGGACCACCGGCTTCCAGATCCAGAACCTGGACACTGCGGCTGTGGACGTCACCGTCTACTACTACAACCTGAACGGCACAGTGCAATGCCAGGAAGGACCGCACAATATTCCGGTTGGTGGTTCTAAAGCCTTCTACCAGGGTGCGGGCAGCCCCACCTCGGACTGCATCGGCAACGATGGAAGCCTCACGAGCTGGCAAGGCTCGGTGGTGATCGAGTCGACTGGCCCGATTGCCGTGATTGCTAATATCGCTGAGCCGCTTCCTAACTATGCCTCGGGTGCCTACGTCGGCACCCCAGATTCCAGGGTCGGCAATCCGTTGATCCTGCCCGGTATCTTTAGCTCCAACGTCTATGGCTTTACCGGCGACTTTGCCATCCAGAACGCCGGGGCGACGGATACGGTGGTAGATATCGAGTTCTATGGCTCGGTGAACGGTGTTCCGCCCAGCACCCTGGGTAAGACCCTCAGCAATGTCACGATCAAGGCCTACTCGTCCTACTACTATGACATGGCGACCGACACCGATCTGCCGGCCAACTGGATGGGTGTGGCCATTGCCACCTCGCAGGACGGTGCGCCGCTGGCTGGTACGATCAATCAGAAGCCCGCGGGTGGCAACGTCCCTGGTGCTTTGCTCACCTTTGACGCTGTGGCAGTCGACAAGATCCCGGCCAGCGCGGACAGCAGCCTGCCCGGCCTGATGAAGAACTATTACAACTACTGGACCGGCGTCCAGGTAATTGCCTCGGAGAACGGCACCGCTGGCAACATCCTGATCTATGAGCCTAACGGCACCCTGGTCCACACCGAGCCCTTTACCCTGAACCAGTGGGAATCGAAAGCCCTGTTCGTCAAGGACCTGACAGCTCTGAGCAACAATGTTCTGTATTACGGCACGGTGGACTTTACCGCCGGCAGCGGGACGTCCATTGTCAGTCAGCGCGACTTTCCTGGCGCAGTGGCCATGACCTACAGCGGCATCTACGCCGATGGCACGACGGCCAACCTGAGCCTGCCCTTCGTAGCCCGCAACTACTGGGGGGTGAGCACCGGTTTTGTCGTCAAGAACGACGGCGCGGCCGGCCCGGTTGACATCCACTTTATTGGCACGCCTGGCAGCGGCAGCATCGACTTTGACATCACCGGTTACACCCTGGGCGCTGGCGCGA
>Ga0068707_1003495_pt1 | contig 10954 bp, 9 predicted proteins | sample YNPNPMetaG_FD_66600 | JGI IMG/M metagenome (GOLD analysis project Ga0068707, IMG submission 66600) | Anoxygenic and chlorotrophic microbial mat microbial communities from Yellowstone National Park, USA - YNP NP MetaG | ecosystem: Environmental > Aquatic > Thermal springs > Hot (42-90C) >... | reverse complement strand
CGCCGGCCTTCCGACGACACTCCGGCCCTGACGGATTTTCCAGACATTTGTATTGTACACCATCCTGTCCCAAGGTGCAAATCCCGCCCGGCCGCCCGCCACGTTGGTAGGCGGGTTTCTTGGGCAATTGTCGGATAGTGGTAGAGAGAAGTAGGGGCGGGTTTCAAACCCGCCCCTACGGGCTTGGCGGCCAGCCTGGGGTGGGAGAGCGTCGGCGTAGGCCGACGCCTAAAGGGAGGACGATTTCCATCGGCCCCATCGTTCGCCGGCCGGGGGTGGGAAGGCGGGTGCAGGCGAAGCAGAGGGTTCAGATGGTCTGCTACGCTATGTCGGCTTACGATCCGGTTTGTTCAACAAACCCACCCCTACCCGATCATAGGTGGGCCAGTCCATAGCCCTCCCAAGGGCCTGGATGGGTGAATGGGAGGCAGGAGCCGGGAATAGCGCAGAAGACCAACGGCGCGCACCCATCCCGCCCGGCCGATTTGACAAATCGGGCCTTTGCCGCTATAATAATTTTGCGACGCGGGGTGGAGCAGTGGCAGCTCGTCGGGCTCATAACCCGGAGGTCGGTGGTTCGAATCCACCCCCCGCTACTTCCGGCGGAGTAGCTCAACGGTAGAGCAGGGGACTCATAAGCCCTTGGTTGTAGGTTCGAATCCCACCTCCGCCACTTCCGGGAAAAAAGCAGCCGGGGCGCAGATCCTGCGCCCCGGCCGGCCTTTTCCAGGGCTATTCCAGCACCGGTTCGATCAGGCCGTATTGCCCATCCTTACGGCGGTAGAGCACGTTCAGCCGTTCCGTCTCGGCGTTCAGGAAGATGAAAAAGTCGTGGCCCAGGAGTTCCATCTGGGAGATGGCTTCGTCGCTGAACATCGGCTTGACCAGAAACTGCTTGACCTTGACGATTTGCGGTTCTCCCTCCGTCTCCCCCTCTTCAGAAGGGGGCGTCTCCGAGGCCAGCGGAAGTTCGGAGAGGGAGAGGGGTTGACCGGCCCGCCGGCGTATCCGGCCCTGGTAGTAACGCTCCTTGAAGCGGGCCACCTGCCGTTCCATCGTGTCCAGCACGGCGTCCAGGGAGGTATAGGGGTCGCCTGAGCGCTCCTCGGCCCGCAGAATCACCCCGTTGGTGAGGGTCACGGTCAGTTGGGCGACGATCTGCGGCCCCTGGGAGCGGGTGTTCCGCTGGCTGAACTCGACCTTGATTTCGGCGATGTCGTCCAGATACCGGGCCAGCCGTGGCACCTTCTTCTCCACATAGGCCCGCAGGTTGGGAGTCATCCGGTAGTTCTTGGTACGGAGTTGCATTTCCATGGCTACCCTCCTGTTCTGAGGCTCGCCGGCGGGCTACTCCGGCCGTCGAAGACGGCCGTGCGGCTCCCGACCGGTATGGAAAAGGGATTCCCGGACACTCGGCCCTCCTTCCCTCCCGTGGCTGCGACGCATGTTGGAATTCCCATCGCGTTCCTCAACGTCGTCCTGGATTTTATTATACCACCCCGATTCCCCACCGTCAACTACCATTCCCCCTGGCCCAACCACCGGCGCACCAGCCCCGGCACCTCCGACAGGTGGGCCCGGCGGAGCGTGGCCGGCGGGAGGGAACGCAAAAAGGTCGTCCCGTAGGTGCGGGTGAGCACCCGGCCGTCCAGGAGGATGACCACGCCCCGGTCTGTCTGGCTGCGGATGAGCCGGCCAAAGCCCTGCTTGAAGCGCAGGACGGCCTGGGGGACGGCATAACGGGCGAAAGGCTCCTCGAAGAGTTCGCAGCGGGCGGCAAAGATCGGGTTGGTGGGCACGTCGAACGGGAGTTTGGCGATCACCAGCACGGAAAGGCCCTCTCCGACCACGTCGATCCCTTCCCAGAAACTGCTGGTGCCCAGCAGGACGCTGCGGGGGTTGCGGCGGAACTTTTCCAGCAACATGTGGCGCGAGCCGTCGATGCCCTGGCCCAACACGGCAATGTTCTCCCGCTCCAGCGGCCGGCGGATGGCTCCATAGGCCTGGCGCAGGGTATGGTAGGAGGTGAAGAGGACCAGCATCCGCCCCTCGCTGGCCAGGCAGGTCTGTACCAGGGTGCGGGCCAGCGCCCGGCCGTACTGGGGGTCGGTCGGGTCCGGCATGTCCTCCGGAATCACCAGGAGGGCTGCGTGGGCGTAATCAAAGGGCGAATCCAGAAGCAGTTCCTCGGCATCCGGCAGGTTGAGGCGCTCGCGCAGGAAGGCGACGCTGCCTTCGGTGCTCAGGGTGGCCGAGGTCAGCACGAGGGCCTCCTTCTGGCTGTAAAGGCCTCCCTGGAGCAGGGGGCCGACGTGCAGCGGGGCGGCGTGCAGCCCGATGGTGCCGCTCTGGGCCTCCACGCTGAGCCAGTAGATGCCGTTGGGCCGGCCCTGACTGACGATGTCGGTCACCTGCTCTCGGATCTCGGCCGTGCGCTGGCCGAGGAGGGAGATTTCCGCCAGCAGGTCCTGGCTTTCCGGGGACTCCTCGAGATACTCCAGGCCGAGTTGGTAGATGCGGCTCAGGCGCTCCTGGATGCGCCAGAGTTCGCCGGCCACGGCTTCCCAGCCGATCTCCAGGTCGGACCAGTCGGGCTGGACGCGCACGCCGGAGGTGATGCGCCAGTGCCAGTCATAGGAGGAGGAACTGTCCTCCCGGTAGGGGCGGAGGAAGGCCTCCAGGCGCTCAAAGAAGGTCTGGGTGGCGACGCGGGCCGCCTCCACGCTGCCGCGTACCTCCCGGCAGAGCATCTCCAGGGTCTGGCGGGCGGCCTCGGGCACCCGGGGGGAGCGGAAGAAGAGGGGGAGGAGGGAGAGCAGCCCTTCCTCGCGTTCGGGGCCGACCGGCCGGCTGATGGCGGCCAGGTGGAAGAAGATTTCCTCCGCCGTGACGTGAAAGCCCAGTTGGTCGGTGGCCACCCCTTCCAGGTGGTGGGCCTCGTCCACGATCAGGTGGCGGTAGGGCGGAAGGACGCGGTTCTCGGTAGCCACGTCGGAGAGGAGCAGGGAATGGTTGACCACGATGAGGTGGGCCGCCTCCGCCTGCCAGCGGGCGCGGTAGAAGAAGCAGCGGTTCTGCTGCCAGTAAGGGCATTCCTCTCCCCGGCAGGCATGGGGGTGGGAGGCCACCTCGTTCCAGACGGCGTTTTCCCGGCCCACCAGGGCCAGTTCGGCCCGGTCTCCGGTGCGGGTCCGGGGAAGCCAGAGGAGCACCTTGACCAGGGTGCTCACCTGTTCGGGCGTCAGGGTGGCGCTGCGGCGCAGCGTTTCCCAGCGGCGCAGGCAGAGGTAGTTGCCCCGCCCCTTGAGCAGGGCGGCGGTAAAGTTGGCCCAGCGGGCCGCTTCCCCTTCCTCCGGGCCGGCCTGGGATAGCACCTTCTTCAGGTCGGGGATGTCTTTATGGAACAACTGGTCCTGCAGGTTGATCGTATGGGTGGAGATCACCACCGGCCGGCCGCGTCGCACGGCCATGGCCACGGCCGGAAGGAGGTAGGCCATGGATTTGCCGACCCCGGTGCCGGCCTCGACGATCAACTGCCCGCCGGTATTCAGCGTCCGGGCCACCGCCCGGAGCATCTCGACCTGCTGGGGGCGATGTTCATAGTGGGGAAAGGCCCGGGAGAAGAGTCTCCCTGGGGAGAGGAGGGCGGCCAGGCCCTCCTCCTCCAGCGGCCGTTCGTCTTCCGTTTCCTCCAGCGCCCTGGGGCGGGGCGCCGGCTCCACCAGGCGCAGGGCCAGCGGCAATCCGCCCGGAGGCTTCCGCCCAAAACCTTTCCGCAGAGCCTCCTCGGCCACCTCCTCGAAGAGGAGGCGCAGGGGCCACTCGGCCTTCCCGGCCAGGCGGAGGACCTCTTCCAGAATCTCCAGGTCCAGGGTCAGGAGGCGGCGCCAGAAGGCCAGAAAGACCCCCCGCACCGCCTGGGCGTCGGCCAGGGCGCGGTGTTGCTCCGGGTAGGCCAGGCCCAGCCCCCGGGCCACGCTGGCCAGAGAGCGGTCGGGGAGTTCGGGCAGGAGGAGGGTGCTCAGTTCGTAGGTGTCCAGGCGGGGGTTGTTCAGGGATAGCCCCTGGGCGGCCAGGAACTCCAGGTCGAAGCCGATGGAGTGGCCGACGATAGGGGCATCGCCGATGAAGCGGGCCAGTTCGGGGAGCACGGTATAGAAGCGGGGGGCGTGTTCCAGGTCGGCCGGGGTGATGCCGGTGAGGCGGGAGATGGCCTCGGGGAGGGGGCCGGCCGGCCGGATGAGGCTATGCCAGGTGCCGAGCACCTCCTCCCCCTGGAAACGGACGGCCGCGACCTCGATCACCTCGTCCCGGCCCGCTTCCAGTCCGGTGGTTTCGACATCCAGAGCGACATACGGGTGGCGCACGTCAGCGTGTCTGGGCCAGTGCCTTCAGCCGGCGGTGGACGATCTCGCCCAGGCGGCGGATGCCCTCCTCGATCTGCTCCGGGGTGGCGTTGGAAAAGTTCAGGCGCATCGTGCTGTGCGGCCGACCGTCCACATAGAAGGAGGAGCCCGGCACAAAGGCCACCTTGTTGGCCACGGCTTCCTTCAGCATATCCTCCACGTCGATTTCTTCCGGCAGCGTCACCCAGAGGAACATGCCGCCCTCCGGGCGCGTCCAGGAGACGCCCTCCTTGGGGAAGTACCTGTCCAGGGCGTTCAGCATGGCCTCCATGCGGACCTTGTACATCGCCCGAATCTTCTGGATGTGTTCCTCCATCACCCCGCTCTGGCAGTATTCGTAGGCGGCGTACTGGATGAAGGTGGAGGTGCAGAGGTCGGTGGCCTGCTTGATCAGGACGAGTTTGCGGATAAACTCCTCCGAGGCGACCACCCAGGCCAGCCGGATGCCCGGCGAGAGGATTTTGGAGAAGGTGCTCAGGTAGATCACCCGGCCGGTCATATCAAAGGCCTTGATCGGGGGCACCGGCTCGCCGGTATAGCGGAGTTCTCCGTAGGGGTCGTCCTCGACGATGATCAGGTCGTAGTGTTCGGCCAGGAGGATGAGTTGCCGGCGCCGTTCCAGGGAGAGGGTCCGCCCGGAGGGGTTCTGGAAGGTGGGCACCAGGTAGAGGAACTTGGGGGTGATGATGCGCAGGATGCGCTCCAGTTCCTCCAGGATGATTCCCTCCTCGTCCATCGGCACGGTGACGTAACGGGGGGCATAGAGGTCAAAGGCCTGGATCGCCCCCAGGTAACTGGGGCTTTCCACAACGACGATGTCGCCGTAGTCGATGAAGAGTTTGCCGATCATCTCCAGGGCCTGCTGGGAGCCGCTGGTCAGGAGGATGTTGTCGCTGCCGCAGGCGATGCCTTTGAGGTTGCGCATCCGTTCGGCCAGGCACTGGCGCAGCGGCTTGTACCCCTCGGTCGTCCCGTACTGGAGGGCCTGGGCGCCGACCTCATCCAGCACGGTGTTGCAGGCCTGACGGAAGACCTCGACGGGGAACGATTCGGGGGCCGGCAACCCGCCGGCCAGGTAGATCATCCCGGGGAGGGTGGCATAGTGCAGAAGGTCGCGGATGGCGCTGCTTTTCAGGCTGTTCATGCGTTCGGAGAAGCGGTTGGGGGTCATCTTCGACTCCTTTTTGACCTGCTGGCCCCAAGGGCCGGGTCCGTCCCAGGCGAGGCCCCATCGCCCCGCAAGAATATTATACCACAGACCGAAAGTTTTGGCGAATGTCCCCCTTGCGTATCGTGTCAGTTTCAGCAGGAGTGGGTTTCAGACCCGCCCCTGCCTTATGGTGGCAACCTGGTCGACCCACTGAACTGATGCGGTCTCTTGCGTATCCGGCCCGGCTGTAGTACAATAGAAGAGGGCCGGCGCACACCTTCCCTCTGGAGGGCGGAGCCGGGGGGTGCTGAGCCATGCGCCCCCGCCCCAAGGAGTCCGGAGATGACGGGTCAGGTCCTCTATCGCAAATGGCGCCCCCAGCGTTTCGAGGAAATCATCGGGCAGGAGCACGTAACCCGCACCCTGCAACGGGCGCTGGCCGCCGGAAGAATCGCCCACGCCTACCTCTTCGCCGGCCCCCGGGGCACCGGCAAGACCTCCACCGCCCGAATCCTGGCCAAGGCGGTCAACTGTACCGGCGGCCCGCCCCTGCCCTGCAACACCTGCCCGACCTGCCTGGCCGTCAACGAGGGTCGGGCCGTGGACCTCATAGAACTGGACGGCGCTTCCAACCGGGGCATCGATGAGGTGCGCGACCTGCGGGAGAAGGTGCGCTTCGCCCCCAGCGAGGCGCGCTACAAGGTCTATATCATCGACGAGAGCCACATGCTCACGAACGAGGCCTTCAACGCCCTCCTGAAGACGCTGGAAGAGCCGCCGCCGCACGTCATCTTTGTCCTGGCCACCACCGAGCCGCATCGCCTCCCTCCGACCATCCTTTCACGCTGTCAGCGCTTTGACTTTCGCCGGATTCGCACAGCGGACATCGTCCGCCGGCTGGAGGAGATCGTCCGCGCCGAAGGCCTCCAGGCCACCCGGCCGGCCCTGGAACTCATCGCCCGGAGCGCGGCCGGAAGCGTGCGCGATGCCGAGAGCCTGCTGGACCAGTTGCAGGTCTACGGCCGGGAGGGCGTCCTCGATGTGGAACAGGTGCAGGACCTCCTGGGCATGCGGGGAAGCGAGCAGGTCCCTCGCCTGGTGGACGCCCTGATCGGCGGGGACCTGCCGGCCGCCCTGCGCCTGCTCCAGAGCCTGGTGGACGATGGCGTGGACCTGCGCCAGTTCAACCGCGAACTGGTGGGCTACCTGCGGGGGTTGCTCTTCCTGGCCGTGGCCCAGGATGGGGCCGACCTGCTCGACGTCACCGGAGAGACGCTCTCGGAGATGCGCCTCCGGGCGGAGCGCACCACGGTGGCCCACCTGGCCGGCTGGATACGCCGGTTCAGCCTGCTCGATGCCGACCTTCGGACCCTGTACGGGCAGTTGCCCTTTGAACTGGCCCTGGTGGAGGCCCTTCTGCCGGCTTCTTCCCCATCCCCTCGGGGCATGGAGCCTCCGGCCCGCCCGGCCGTTTCCCCCCGGCCCGCCAGGTCGCCCCACCCGATAGGCCCCAGCGAGGAGAAAACGGCCTCTCCCCAGGCGCGCGGACCCGCCTCGGAGCGCCCCGGCACAGGCGGTTCGGGAAGTGCCCCGGATGCGGGCGGTTCGCGGGCCGCCCCTATGGGCGGTTCGCCAACCGCCCCTACGGGCGGTTCGCCAGCCGCCCCTACGTCCCCGCCCCAGCCGGCCGAGGGGGGCATCACCCTGGAGGAGGTCCTGCAGGTCTGGCCCGAGGTGGTCGAGAGCATCCGTCCGGTGGACCCCTCGGTGCAGGCCCTGCTCCACGGCTATTCCTGCCGGCCCGTCGCCGTAGAGGGCCGTGTTGTCGTTCTGGGCTTTCGCTACGAGTTTCATAAGGGAAAGATCGAGGAGGTGCGCAACCGGCGCATCGTGGAGCAGGCCCTTTCCAGGGTCCTGCGCGGAAGTTACGGCATCCGTTGTGTCCTGAGCGAGTCGGGGAGCCGGCCGGCCGACTCGCGGAAACAGGTCAACCCCCGGGTTCGGGCGGCGGCCAACATCTTCAACGCCCGCATCGTGGAGACACTCCCGGGAGAGGACGGCCAGGAGGTTGAGGATGCGTCTGGACTCTAGAATTTTGCGCCAGGTACAGCAGCAACAGGAGCAGATGATGCAGGACCTGGCCGGCAGGACGGTCGAGGTCACCGTAGGAGGCGGGGCAGTGCGCCTGGTGATGAACGGACAGCAGGAGGTCCAGGAACTGGCCATCGCCCCCGAGGTGGTGGACCCCAACGAGGTGGAGATGCTCCAGGACCTCCTGATCGCCGCCTTCAACGAGGGGGTGGCCCGTTCCCGGGAACTGGCCGAAGAGCGGATGAAGGCGTTGCTCCAGAGCCTGGGCCTCCCCGGCCTGCGCCGGTAGGGGTACGGCCGGACGGGGACGGAGGTAGCCCTTGAAAGAGATGGTGGAACGTTACCTGCCCCGGCCGGTCGCCCGGCTGGTGGAGGAACTGGTCCGGCTTCCGGGCATCGGCCCCAAGAGCGCCTCGCGTCTGGCCTATTACCTCCTGCGCGCCCCCGAAGAAGAAGCCCGCGCCCTGGCCGAGGCCGTCCTGGAGATGAAGCAGCGCATTCGGCTCTGTTCGCGTTGCTTCAACATCACCGAGGCGGATCCCTGCCCCATCTGCGCCGATGAGGGACGCGACCGCTCCCGCATCTGCGTCGTCGAGCAGCCGCTGGATGTCGTTGCCCTGGAGCGCACCGGGCACTACCGGGGACTCTACCACGTCCTGCACGGGGCCCTCTCCCCGGTGGAGGGCATCGGCCCCGAGGACCTGCGCATCCGCGAACTCCTCACCCGGGTGCGCCTTCAGCCGGTGGAGGAGGTCATCCTGGCCACCAATCCGAACCTGGAGGGCGACGCCACGGCGATGTACCTGGCCCAGCAACTCATCCCTCTGGGGGTGCGGGTGACCCGCCTGGCCCACGGCCTGCCGATGGGCGGAGACCTGGAGTATGCCGACGAGGTCACCCTGAGTCGGGCGCTGGAGGGGCGGCGGGAGATGTAGGGCCGGGGACGGCCGGCGAGATTGAAAGGAGAGCCTGATGGAAGAGATCGAGGAGGTGTTGGCCGACTTGCTCGGCTCCGTGCCGGGGGCAACGATGGCCGGCCTCCTGGGGATGGACGGCCTGGCGGTGCAGATCGCCCTGGCCGAATCGTTCCAGGAGGTGGAGACCGAACTTCTGGAAGTCGAACTGGCTGCCCTGGCTGAGGCGGTGCAGAAGGCGGCCGGGGCCCTCGCCGCTGCCCCCAGCCCCGAGTTTTTCCTGGGGACGCCCCGGTGCAACTTCCTGGGAGCCCCGCTGAACGCCGGGGTGGGGACAGGCGAAATGCCCGCCCTGACCTCCTACTTCCTCGTCCTGGGGCTTTCCCCGGACGCCGACTTGGGGAAGGCCCGCGAAGCGCTGAAGCGGGCCTGCGCTTCCCTGTCCGGGTGACCCATCGTTTGGAGCACCCGTATGGACCGGACGGGCGCCTGGCTGGAACTGAGGGTGGAGGCCGATCCGGAGGCGGTGGAGGCCGTCTGTGAGGTGCTTTCCCGCCACGGCTATCAGGGCGGCGTGGTGGTCGAGGAGGCCCGCCGGCCGGCCGATAACGGCCTCTCCCTGGAACCAGACCCGGGCCGGCCCGCCGTCCTCTATACCTACATCCCCCGGGATACCCACGCGGCCCAGACGGTGCGAAAAATCGAAATGGCCCTGAGCCTCCTGGGGCAGTTGCGCCCCATCGGACCGCTGCGGGTGCGCACCCTCACGGAGGAGGATTGGGGACAGGCCTGGAAAGCCTATTATCCTGTCCTCCAGGTGGGCCAGCGGCTGGTGGTGGTGCCGGCCTGGAAGCGCTTTCGCCCCTCCCCAGGGCAGATCGTCCTCCGGCTGGACCCCGGCCCGGCCTTTGGCACCGGACTGCACCCGACGACGCAACTCTGCCTTCGCGCCCTGGAGCGTTTCCTGAGGCCCGGGATGCGCGTCCTGGACCTGGGCACCGGCTCGGGCATCCTGGCCATCGCCGCCGCCCGGCTGGGAAGCGGCCCTGTGCTGGCGCTGGATCACGACCCCGTCGCCGTGCAGGCGGCCCGCCGGAACGTGCGCCGGAACCGGCTGGGCCGCCGCGTGCAGGTGCGGGAAGGGACGATTGGGGCCGGGCTGGGCCCTTTTGACCTGATCCTGGCCAACCTCCTGGCCCGGACGATTCAGGAACTGGCCGGCCGGCTGGCCGCTGCCCTGTCGCCCGGAGGACTCCTGGTCGCCTCGGGCATCCTGGTGGAGCAGGCCGGCGAGGTGCAGGCGGCGCTCCAGGCGGCCGGGCTGGCCGCCGTCGAGGGGCAACCCGACGGGCTGCCCCTTCGGGAAGGCGACTGGGTGGCCCTGGTCCATCGGCGTCCTGGGGGGGAAGAATGAACCGCTTCTTTATCCCGCTCCCATCTCCGACCCCCGACCGGCTGGATATCACCGACCCGGCCCTTCTTCACCGGATGCGCGATGTCCTGCGCCTGAAGCCGGACGACGTGGTGGTGGTGTTCGATAACTCCGGCTGGGAACACGAGGTGCTCCTGGAGCAGGTCGGACCCGACCGGATTCTCGGCCGGATCCGCCGGACGCGGCTTTGCCAGAACGAGCCGCGTATCCAGGTCACCCTGTATCAGGCCGTGCTCAAGGGGGAGCGCTTCGAGTGGGCGCTCCAGAAGGGCACCGAGGTGGGGGTCAGCGTCTTTGTCCCTCTGTTGAGCGAACGGTGCATCGTCCAGGACGCCCACCAACTCTCCCGGCGCAAGTTGCAGCGTTGGGAGAAGATACTTCAGGCGGCGGCGGAGCAATCCCGGCGGGGACGGGTGCCTGCCTTGCAGCCGCTCCTGCTCTTTGCCGCCGCCTGCGAACAGGTGCACCGCAGCGGCACCCTGGCCCTTCTCCCCTGGGAGGAGGCCTCCACCCCGTTGCGGGAGGTGTTGGAAGAGGCCAGACCGGAAAGCCCCTTCAACGTGGCCATCTTCATCGGCCCGGAGGGGGGCTTTTCGGAGGCGGAGGTGCAACTGGCGGGCCGCTATGGCCTCCGCCCGGTTCGCCTGGGGCCGCGCATCCTGCGGGCGGAGACGGCCGGCGTGGTGGCCACAGCCCTGGTCCTGTACCACTACGGCGACCTCTGAGGGAGCCGCAGATGCCGGGATGTTTCGATCTGCACCTGCATACCGAGGCCTCGCCCGACAGCCTGCTGCGCCCGGCCGAACTTCTGGAGGCCTGCTCCCGGCTGGGTCTGGCCGGCGTTGCCGTGACCGACCATGATACGATCGAGGGGGCGCTGGAGGTGCTGCGCCTGGCCCCGCCGGGGTTGCAGGTCATCGTGGGCGAGGAGGTCGGCTCCCTCCAGGGCGAGGTGCTGGGG
>Ga0068707_1003493_pt1 | contig 10958 bp, 4 predicted proteins | sample YNPNPMetaG_FD_66600 | JGI IMG/M metagenome (GOLD analysis project Ga0068707, IMG submission 66600) | Anoxygenic and chlorotrophic microbial mat microbial communities from Yellowstone National Park, USA - YNP NP MetaG | ecosystem: Environmental > Aquatic > Thermal springs > Hot (42-90C) >... | reverse complement strand
GACGCCCCCGCCCCAACCACCCCGCCCTTTTGTTGTAGGAGCGGCTTGAGCCGCGACCTTTTTCTTGCCCGCACTATGTTTCGCCGTTTTGGGGCTTAAATTTTATAACAAATGGCCGTCACGACCCGGGGCTTCGCCCCGGGCTCTCATGTTTCGCCCCTTCGGGGCGACCGCCCCAGCGCCAGCCGGCACGCACCGCCGCCGAAAGGAAACGCCCCTCGGACAAGGGGGGAAAGCGACATCGCGGCGAAAGCCGCTCCCACAAGGATGGCCAAGCCAGCTCGCGACGAAAGCCGCTTCGACAAGGAGGGGCGAGCCGACTCGCGGCCAAAGCCGCTCCGTCTGGGAAGGATGAGCGCGCGTGCGGCGAAAGGCGCTCCGACCACCATGTGTTGTCGGCTAGGCTTCTGGGGTATCAGCAAACACAGGTGCGCCGACCCCGAGACCGAACGGCTTCTGTCCCCCGCCGGCCCACAGCCTTAAATAATCCCCAGGTGCGCCCACACCGGGAGGCGCTTTTCCAGCACTTCCCGCACCTGGGCTTGAATTTCGGCCTCCCTGGCTTCGCCCACCAGAGGCTGGCCGTCCTTTTCGAATTTCAGTTCCAGACGATCCGCATCTCGCACCACCGCGCCCACGATCCGCTCCGTTTCGGCCACCGGCACGCCGTCCAGGGTGATGGCCGCCAAAACCAACATCTCCACGGTGGAGGCCGACACACCCTGGCAGGCCGCCGGAGCGGCCAGCCAATTGTAAAAGCGGCCTTCGCGCTGCGCCTGCATCACGGCCGCGTTGAAAGCCCGGGCCGTCCGCTCCGCCGCCTGTCGGTCCTTCTGGGATGCCGCAAACGCCACTCGGTTGTCCCAGGCGCTGACGGCAATGGATTGCACCAATTGGAACACGTTGGGCTTGGCAGGGTGGCGGGCCTGGATCTCCTGAAGAGTCATGGGCTCGGCGTCCAGGAGCTCAAACAACGGGCCATACATCTCTTCCCGACCGCTCACTTCCCCAAAGCTCAGGCTGAACTTGGCCTCCCGCTTTTCCGCCCTTAGCCCCAGCACGCGCATGGTAAAAAGCCGCTCCAGCTGCGGAAAGCGCGTGGCCTGCACCACACCGCGCTGGTAAAGATCGCGACGAAAGGCCTGGTTGATGCTCAGATCGATCAACAGATGGCGCAGCGCCGGATGGGTGAACCGCTCGATGAGCTCCGCCTGCGCTCTGGGCAAAAGGGCGGGCAAAAAGTTTTCCGGCAGCGTCGCCGAGGCGATCAGGGTCAGCTTGGCTGGCGCCATTTCGGCCACCACCTCGTGGCCCCAGAAGATGGCATGGGCCTCGTTGATGTACTCGTTGGCCACGTAGCGCAGGTCGTGCTTTTCGATTGTTTGCAGGCGTTGGCCAAGACCCGGGTAGGCCCTGAACACCAACGCGCCCGCTTCGCTCAGCTGCTTGGCCACACCGATGGCTCGGCGCAACGCCTCCAGTTGCATCTGGTCCGCTTCGGCATGACTCACGGACATCAACAGTTCGCGCAAAATGGAACCCGCATGCCAGCCCGGCTGCGCATTATAGGAATTATAAACCAAACCACCGGGCCGCAGGCACCGCCCCACCGCCGACACCGCCGCTTCGCGCACCGGCTTGGCGATCCAGCTCCAAATGCCGTGGAACACCACATAGTCGAACCGCCCCAGCGCTTCCGGCCAGGCACGCCCCAGTTCCACAAAGTCCCCTTCGACAAAGGTCACGTTCCCCAACCCCGCCCTTCGGGCAAGCCCCTGAGCGTGGGCAATGTGCGTGGGGTTGAAGTCCACGCCGACAAACTCCATCTCCGGGTGCAGTGACGCCGTAAGGCACAGGCCAAAGCCCTGGCCGCAGCCCATATCCACGTAGCGCAAAGGCCGCTTCGGACGGGGCTCGGGCGGCCAAAAGCCGGTAATAAGCGCGGCAAAATCCAGCCAGACAGGATCGGTTTCGCGGTAATAACCAAAAGTATATGGAACTTCCGTATTGTAACCGTGACTCCAGGTGCTCATGGGGCCTCTTCTCCTTTGGGGTCCGGAATGCCATAAGCGCGGCGGATCTCGGGGTCCAGGGCCGCAATCAGGGGACTGAGCTTGGGCAAAAGGGGCTGCCACTTGCCCATGGAACTCGTGTAGATGGGCCGGCGGACCTGAGCCAGCGACGCGGTATGCACCGGCCGGTCCACTTTATAGAAGCTCAGACACGCGTCGTGCCAGGGAAGCCCAACGTAATCGAGCACGCGGCGCGCTTCGCCTTCGGTATCGGTAACCAGCCGTTCATAATCGACCTCGAGAAACGCTTCGGGGCACACCTCCCGCCAGTGCGCCATCAGCCGCCAGTAACCTGAATAGTAACGTCCCAGCTCCCCCAAATCGTAGCTCCACTCCTGCCCGTGGGCAAAACGGGTCCTAAAACACGACAGGCAGGTATCCAGCGGGTGGCGGCGCATGTGGATGATGCGGGCGCCGGGCATGGCCAGGGCGATGAGCCCCAATTTGGCATAGTTGCCGGGCATCTTGTCGGTGATGCGCCAGGCGGTGAGGCTGTACCGCCGCAGGGCCTCCACGTAGCGCCGGCCCCATGCCAAGAGTCCCTCTTCAATGGGCAGCGCCTGCGCGGGGTCGGACTGCTCCACGGGCATGCCATCCAAATGGACGCTGCCGATCATGAGGCCATAGCCCAGACTGTCCGTGAGCAGGCTGAGTTCCCCGGCCGCAAAAACCTTGGGATGCGCCGCAAGGATCTGCTCCATGAGGGTCGTGCCCGACCGCGGCATACCCACGATAAACACAGGCAGCCGGCTCGGGTAACCCCGCCCCTGCAGCCCCTCGTAAAGATCCCGTGTGAAAACCCGCCGCAGCTGCTCTACGATCCGTTCCATTTTTTCCGGGTCGTAGTCCAGCTGCCGCCGGCGCATCCGTCCGGCTGTCACGAAAAGGTCCCAGGCCCGCTCCCTTTCACCCACATCGTCGTAGGCCTCGGCCAGGGCGTAAAGGAGTTCCACCTGATCGTGGGAGCTCAGCGTTTCCCGTCGTTCATAAAGGGCTTCGAGCCGGCCAAAATAGCCATCGTCCCGCCGGTACTTGTAGACCCCGGCCAGGTTGCGGTAGAGCCCCGGAACGTCGGGCATCCATTCGATGGCCCGCTGCAAAGTGGCCGTGGCCTCCTCACCCCGCCCCAGCGCCGCGTAAAGATTGCCCAATGCGTTCAAAGCGCCCACCGGCTTGGCCAAATGCGGAATGGCCATGGTCAGAAGCTCCTCGGCCTCCCCTTCGTAACCCTGCTGGTGCAGGGATATCCCCAAAAAGGACTGCACTTCGGCATCATCGGGGAAAGCCGCCAGCGCCCGGCGTAGCGGCGGCTCGGCTTCGGCAAAGCGCTCCAACCGCACCAGCAGGACCCCCTCCACCTTGGCCAGCAGCGGCACCCCTCCGTGCACCGCCTGCAGCGCCTTGAGGCGCTCCAGGCCCTCGGCGGCCCGGTCCAAGTCGCTCAGGGCCAGGATGGCATTGGCCGCCGCCTCCAGGAAATCCGGCCGGATGGCCAGGGCAGCCTCATAGGCGGCCAGGGCCTCCTCGAGCCGCTCCAGGGCGGAGAGCACATTGCCCAGGGTGTTACGCGCCTCGGGATAATCGGCGCGCAGGGCGCAAGCGCGCTCGGCTGCTTCCAGCGCCTCGTCGTAGCGCCCTAGGGTTTTGAGAGCCGTGGCCCGGTTGTTGTGGGCATGGGCATCGTCGGGGGCCAGTTCAAGGAGTCGATCGAAGGCTTCCAACGCTTCGGCGGAGCGTTTCTGCGCCTGCAGGGCCACACCCAGGGCGTTCCAGGCCGTGGCATTGTCGGCAACGAGCTCCAGGTGCCGCCGCGCCGCCGCTTCCATGAGGGCAGGCTGGCTGCGAAAGCAGGCGGCCAAAGCGGCAAAGGCCTCGACGTCGTGCGGGGCGGCCTCAAACCACCGCCGCGACCACACCCCCGCCGCATGGGCATCGCCCAGGGTCAGAGCGGCCTTGGCGGCAATTTTGGCCATCTCCGCCGACGGTCGGCGGGCGTACGCCTGAGCGGCCGCCGCCCCGGCTTCCCGGGCCCTTCCAGCCTGGGCTTCCAGGCGGGCCAGGTTGGCCGGGGCATCGCCATGGCCCAGCGCCACGGCTCGAATCAGGGCGGCCCGGGCCGCCTCCAGGTTGTCCGCGGCACGGTGGGCGGCCCCCAGGTTGTTCCAGCCGTCGGCAAAGTCCGGCGCAATGGCCAACGCTTCTTCCAGAAGGGCCACCGCGTCCGAAACCTCACCCCGCCCCAGAAGCAGCAGGGCCAAATTGTTTCGTGCCGACACATGCAACGGGTCGAGGCCCAGGGTGGCGCGGTAGCCTTCTTCAGCCAGGTTTAGGGCGCCGCGGCTGTGCGCGTCCAGGGCCTCGGCAAAGCGTCGCGCGGCGGCTTGGACCGCATTCTTTGAAAGCTCCCCGAGGACCCTCATGACGCCGCCTCCAGCGTGAGCCCCAACCGTGCCAGGTTCACCGCTTTAGTGGCCAAAAATTCGCTCAAAACCTTACTCAGTTCCTCCGGCGTCACCTCCCGGGCGGGCTTGAACCCCGGCCCGCACAGCACGGGCTGTTCGGCGGCCTGGGCCAGCCGGGCCGTTGCCGCGGCCACCGCCCCGGCCGGCCCACCTGTGGCCGCTTCGGCCAAAAGAAGGGTCTCCAGCGGCGACAGGACCAGCGCCAGGCCCCCGGTGGCCCGCGCCACCAGCTGAGATCCCGTGAGGCGTTCGGCACCGCGCCGAACCAACCAGGCGTTGATGTCATGGGCCAGCCTAAGCGGCGCGGTTTGGTTTTCGGCCACGGCTGTGGCCGGTTGCGGCAGAAATTCGCGGTCGGTCACCAAAAAGGCCTGGCCCGAAGCGATGAGCCGCTCAAAAGCGCGCCGAAACCGCCCCCAATCCTGTTCCGATCCCAGATCGGCCAGGCGCACCGGCGCGGCATAAGCCCGTTCCAGGATCGCCTCATAGGCCGCGCCCACCAGGGCCACCCGATGGCCACCGGGGGCTGCCACCTGCCGCAGGATCCGCTCGGGCGGCATGCGCAGCAAAAGCCCGTAGCCTTCAGCCAGGCGTTTGAGCGCCGCCGCCTCGTCGCGCACACCGCCCTTGATCCACACGTCGCGCCGGTCGTGTTCGTTTCGAATGAAATCCTTCAGCACCTCCCGGCGCACCGGGTCCGTCAGCTCCCGAAAGGTGGGCACCTGGGCCGGCGGCACGGCGAGCTCCAGATCGTTCAATTCCAGATCGGCCCGGGCGGCAAAGCACAGCCCCTGGGCAGCAAAGCGACCGTGGACTTCACAGAAGGAACGGGGTGTAAAATGGGCCGCCATGGCGTTGTGGGCGAAGTGGTCGATCTGGTAGCGGTCGCGTTTGGCCCCCGTAAGATAATGGCGCGCTGCGGCCAGGGCCGTGGGATGCTGCTGAAAGAAGAACATGCCGCGCCGCGCCAACCGCTCCAGCCATCCCAGCGCCGCTTCGGCCCGTGCCCGGGCATCGCCCTCGAAGTCGGAAAGCGGCGCCATTTCCTGCAAAAAGCGCCATAGGGCGGCGATGGCGATCTTTCCCGGGCTGGAAAGATACTCCACGTAAAAAAGCCCCCCTTCGGCCAGACGCCGGCCGACGAAGGCGTCCAGCGCGGCGGCGTTTTTCGGGTCGAGCCATCCGTAGATGCCGTTACAGCCGATGAACTGGAAACGCTCCGGCAGGGGCAGCCGCGGCAAGTCCGTAAAAGCCGCTTCGTGGACTTCCACGTTGCCCAAACCCAGTTCCCGGGCCGCCTGAGTGGCCGCGGCCACATGGGTCGGGTTGAAATCGACACCGTAGAAACGCCCCTGGGGAAAGAGCGCCGCCAGGGCCAACAGGGTTGATCCCTCACCGCAGCCCAGGTCCAGGTAATCGAAGCCGTCTTTCCAGTCGGCCGGCACAAAACCCGCCGTCAGCGCCGCATAAGCCATGACCGCCGGGCTCTGCCCCGGCACCACCCCGGACCGAAAAGCCACATCGCGCACATAGCCGGTATCGTGCAGCTCATGCATCGCCATTGTCCCCCATGGGTTCACCTCCCCCACCATGCGTTCGGTTCCGGAAACGGCATCCACGCACCCGTAGCCATCGTCTCCGCGTCCATACACCATTTGTGGGAGCGGCGCAAGCCGCCACGATCCCATTCACCCCAGTCTTGGAGGACCGGCTTCAGCCGCGACCACGTCGGGGTTTGCGGCGATAAGCCGTCGGTTGTGGGGTGAGCGCAGCGCACCCCAACGAAACCGGCGGCCATGCCCATTGGGGCAGGAGTCGCGGCTTATGCCGCTCTGACAAGGGATGGGAAGGGCTGCCCCCGCTCCCACGGCAAAGGGGCCAGCGCGAGGAGGTCGCGGCTTCCACCGCTCCCACAGAGGATAAGCAGGGCTGCCGCCGCGGCGGCTATCGGGTCACGCCCCACAGGCCGCGCGGCAGCGGCACCCCGGGCGCCGTCTCGCCCAGCTCGGCCAGAGTCTGAAAACCCCGCGCCAGAATGGCGGCCACGGGTTGCAGCTCGGCTTCGTAGCGGCGCCACTTGGCAGTGCTCTCCGTATAAATGCCGCGACGCACCTGCCGAATGCTCGCCGTGCGCACGGCCACCGGATTTTCACTGTAGCGCAGCACCGCCTCATCCCACGGCAGACCGCAAAACTCGAGCAGCGCCCGAATGGTCGTCTCCGGGTCGTGCACCAGATGCTCGTATTCCAGCCGAAAGATCCGCCCGGGAAACAGCGCCTCCCAGTGAGCCATGATCCGGTCGTGATCCACCAGCATCTCCCCGATCCACTCCAGGTCGAAGGCAAAACCCATGAGGCCATGGGCCGCGGCAAAGTTCTGCTGGTAGTTGGAAAGGGCCGTATCCATGGGATCGCGTACCACATGGACGATGGGGGCGTTAGGGAACATCAGGGCGATGAGCCCCACGGCATCAAAGTTGTGCGGCATCTTGTCCACCAGCCGAAGCCTTTCGTCCACCCCGGCCCCCGCCTTTTCCAGATAGTACGCGCCGGCGTTCACCAAATCCCGCGCGCTCATCTTGGTCATTGCCGCCGGGTAAGCTTCGTCACAGCCCAGAGCCTTGGGCATGAGCCGCGTGATGCGCGCCACCCAGGGGAGTTCCCCGCGGGGGCTGCACTCGGGGTGCGCCCCCAGTATCTGTTCGGTGAGAGTGGTGCCCGATCGGGGCATGCCCACAACGAAAATGGGCCGTCGGCTGGTATGGCCCTGTCCCTGAAGCCGAGCCACCAGATCCGGCGTGAAGACGGCCAGGAGTTCTTCCACCAGCCGCCGATGATCACGCCAGTCGTAGGAAAGGTGCTTCTTGATGAGTTCGTTGGCTTCCCGGAGCACCGAAAAGGCCGCTTCGGCCTCCCCGGCCTTGGCCAGGACCCCATGGAGCGTAAACCCCATGCTCGCCCGCTGTTCCGGCGGCAGAATGGGGTTGGCAAACATCCGCTCCAGCGCCGCGCGCTCCTCAGGGGTGGCCACGCCGTCGGCCGCTTCGATCCGCTGGGCAATGAGCCCCGGCGCGGCGGCTTCCACCTGAGCCAGGTAGCGTCGGGCTTCGTCCAGGCGTCCCAGGCTGGTGAGGGTATGGGAAAGCTGCAGCAGGGCATCGAGCCGCCCCGGAAGGGACGCCACCAGGTCCTCCAACAGGGGCACCGCATCGCCGGCCCGCTCCGTTTCCGTGTAAAGCCGCGCCATGAGAAGCCGCGCCGTGCCGTCCGGATCGTCTTCGGCAAGGTCCGCCAGGTCCTTCTCGGCGGCTTCAAAAAACCCCGCTTCCAGGCGCGCCTCATTAAGCAGGAGCCGCAGCGCCTGGCGGGTGTCATTCGAAAGGTCCGGCGTTTTCTCCAGCCACTCCTTGAGGAGCGTACCGGCCCGCCCGAATTCCTTGCCGGCCAGGAGCAGCCGGGCGGCGTCTTGTCTGAGCCCGTGTTCGTGGGGCAGGCGTTCCACGGCGGCCAAAAGCGTCGCCGCCGCCTGACGACGGTCGCCCAAAAGGGCCTGGGCCTCGGCCAGGCGCCGATGCCGAGCCGGATCGTCCAGGTTTTCGGCCAGTTCCCGTTCCAAAGTTTCCAGGGCTTCTTCGCCGCGTCCGAGATGCGCCAGGGCCAGCAGGCGCTGCCGGGCGGCCACTTCCAAATCGGGCTTGACGGCCAGGGCCCGATCGTACAGTTCCACCGCCTCGCTCAAACGCCCCTGGCGAAGCTTCAGGGCGGCCATGTTGTTCAACAGTTCCGGGCGGGGCTGCGGCTCTAGGGCCAGCGCCCGCGCATAGGCTCCTTCGGCCTCCTCCAGCTCCCCCAGGGCGGTGGCAAAGGCCCCGCGACGGGCCCAGAGCACCGCATCGTCGGCGGTGCGGTCCGTGGCAGCACGAATGAGCCGCAGGGCTTCGGCCCCCTGGCCGATGAGAAAGAAAAGGAGAGCCCGGTCGGCCAGGGCCTGGCCGTCTTGGGGTTCGGGGCTTGACTGCACGGCGGCGACCAGCGGTGTCGCCTCCTGAGTGCGGTCGAGAAAGAGAAGGGCCAGGGCCACGAGTGTGACTAGCTCCGGTTCTTCGGCAAAGAGAAGCCCTGGCTCCTGGGCCAACAGCGCCTGCAGGCCGGGACCGTCGGCGGCGCGAATGAGCCCTCGAAGATGGTGGATCAGCTCGGCCTCCATGAACAACCTCACACAAAAAAAGGGCGGGTCGCCCCGCCCTTTCTGCCCATGATAGGGCATGAATTAGTAGAGGAACAGATCCGCCGCTGTAAAGCCCGCGCCCACCTTGGCGATGGTGCGAATGGCGCTGATGGTGGTGCCTGCGTTCATCCCCATCGTTCCCGTCGGCATCGTATCGCCCACATACACCAGGTAGAGGGTATTGCCGACCTTGCCAAAGGCCACTCCACGGGCGTCAGTCGCGCCCACGGCCGCCTTGATCGCCGCCGTGAGCGACCCCTTGTTAGCGGCAACGAAGAGCTGCTTGCTGGTGAACATAACGGCGGCTCCGAATGCGTTGGTTACCGCCATGGTCAGGGCCGTGGCGTTCGCGCCGGCCACGGTCCAGATCTTAATCGCCGTGCCCACCTTGATCCCATTCGGCGCCGTCATGGCGTTAAATACAGCATTCTTAGCATCGATGTAAATGTTATCCGCCGTGGCCGAGAAGTCCGTTATGGTATCAGCGGCCGCGAAGTTGTTGAAGTTGAAACCGTCCGCGCCGCCATTGCCGGTCAAGGTATCGGCGCCAAAGCCACCCGTGAGCACATCCGCGCCGGAGCCGCCCTTCAAAGTCGCCGGGCCGCCGGTGACGTTGCTCAGATTAGCGGTCAAGGCCGCCGTCATTGCCGAGCCGTCCACGGTGTTGGTGGCGTGGTTGCTATTGAGGGCGAAGGTGAGGTCGTTGTCGCCGGTGAGGTTCACCGTGAGCGCGTAGCCTTTGGTCGCCGCGTCTTTCGCCAACAGGGTGAAATTATTAGCAGCCTTCGCATCCGCAGTAGTGACGTTGATGGTTTCCACATCGTTGGCCGCGACGAACTGAAGACCTGCTGCGGTTGTTGCGCGCAGGTCGAAGCTGAGCGTGTCGGCCTTGCCGCTAGCGGCGTTTTTGATCTTGGCTTGGAAGTACTGGGTAGTCGCTGCTGCTTTGGATGCCAGATTGCCGTCCACGCGAATGGTGCTGCCAGACGACAGGTTGCCGAGCTGACCAAACTTGCCAGTGCTGTTTGCCAACCGGACGTAATCAACACCGAAGAGCGAGACGTCAATCGTCTTACCGGCAATGGCATCTTGCACCCTGATTCGCTCGATGCTGCTGATGTTGCTCGCGGTGGTGGTGAAAGCAGCAAACTGGGCGGCGTTGGCCGCCAGGGTGTCGGTCCCGCCACCGCCCTTGACCACGTCGTTGGTGTTGAAGGTCGCGCCAAACTCGAACTCGTCGTTGCCCGAGCCGCCGGTGGCGGTGATATTTTTGGCGTAGGCGAGGGTGAAAACCAGGTTACCGGTGGCCTCGGAGGCATCGACGGTGGTGACGCTAGCCGGCGTCGTCAGGTCAATAGTAGCATTGGGCGAGCCGGAAACGTTGACCGTGGTAAGGGTCGTTGCAGCGCCGTCATTGATCTTGACATTCGACGCGCCGCCCGAGAGCTCGATGTTCAGGGTCTCGAAGCCGTTGGTGCCGGTGACGGGGTTAAGGTTGATCGTGCGGGCAGCAGCCGTCCCGAAGCTCTGGATGCCCAACGTGAGACTATCGGCAGAACCGCTCACCGCGCCGGCCTGGAATTGGAAGGTTTGGGTCGTGCCACCCGGGGCGATCACGTCGATGCGCTCGATCCCCGCGCCAATACCAGTCACGGTGTAGGTCCCCGTAGGCGTTTCGCTGGAGATGCGGGTCACGCCGGTGGTGTTGGTAAGATCGAGGGTCTTCGCTTTCACCGCCTGGACGATTTGGAGCACTTCGATGTTCTGCAGGGTCGTGGTGTTGGTGGTCAGGTTGCCAATGCCCTGGGCGATGAGGGTGTCGGTGCCGTCGCCGCCATTGAGCTGGTCAAAGGACTGGAAAGTCACGTTACCATTTTTGTCCAGGACCCCGTTGAAGATGTCATTGCCGGCGGTGCCGGTGAAGGTGTCCGGATTCAGCGTCAGTGTGTAGGTCTGCCCCACAACCTCTTGCCCTTCGAGAATGTCCTGCACCTGACCCTGCGCATCGGCCACATCCGTGGTGGACGTCACGGTGTCCAGAACCGCTTCCACCTGGTCGCTCAGGGCCATGGTCCACTCGATGTTGTTGGCCACCAGGTAATCGGTGAAGTATTCGGCCACCTGAATTTTGTTGTACAAAGTCAGCCAGTCGGTGGCGGTTTGGCCGGTGCCGTTCCGCCCTTCGTAGGCCGTATAG
>Ga0068707_1003492_pt1 | contig 10960 bp, 3 predicted proteins | sample YNPNPMetaG_FD_66600 | JGI IMG/M metagenome (GOLD analysis project Ga0068707, IMG submission 66600) | Anoxygenic and chlorotrophic microbial mat microbial communities from Yellowstone National Park, USA - YNP NP MetaG | ecosystem: Environmental > Aquatic > Thermal springs > Hot (42-90C) >... | reverse complement strand
CCTCCTCCCACAAAATAACTTTTCAGGACAGGACAGGGGGGGTAGAAGAGCCGATCAGAAGTGCAGGGTTTTTCTGAGGTGGGAACGCCGGGGTAATATCCTGGCTAAGCGGCGGCGACGCAGGTAGGGGTGATAATCCGGGCCGTAAGTCTTTAGAATTTTTTTGAGATAGGCGATATTGGCCTCTATCATCTCCCGGTTGAGGTCCCGGTCGATGCCCCAGCGCACCCGGAAGTGTGGGCGCATAAAGCGGTCCATGTTGTCCAATTCGGTGGCCAAGCGCTTTTGGGTGAATTCCCAGAAGGCGGGAGTTTTTTCCATGAGCTCCAGTTCGCTTCCGAATCCCGGCACGCCGGCTTCAGCAAACTCTCGGTACAGGGAGGGGAGCTTTTCGAGATAGGTGCGATCCGCCATCTGCCCGAGGAGGTCGGCGGTGCCCAGCATCTTGCCGAGGATTTCGTTGTCTTTATTGAGGAAATGGACTTCAGTGGCGAGATGGACATTGAGGTCGGTGCATTTTAGGCAGAGGCGGCAAAATTCCCGGTCGGTGTTGGAATAGCCGTGTTCCAGGAGGTACTGCTCCATGAAGGCTATAGAACGCTCCACGTGGTTGAGGGTGTATTTGCCGCCGGTGCCGGTCAGGTCATCGCTGGTTTGGATGTAGCCGGTGTCGTGCAACAGAGAGGAGGCCAGTCCGAGGAAGACGGGGTGGGGCCCCAGCTTGAGGCCGTCAACGGAGGCGCCGTGGATGAGCCGGGCCAGGGCCAGGAAGCAGTCGGTGGTGTGCTTCAGGTCATGGTAGCGGGTGTTGCAGGCGCGATAGCCCGGGTAGCGCCCCTGAAAAAGGAGGAGAACGTCAGCGAACATTTGGTCCAGGGCGGCAAAGTCAAAATGGGGGAACATGAGGGTCAGGAGGTAGTGCACTTCCTCACGCACCTGCTGGGGATTATTCATATCGATGAGGTCGGCGAAGCCAACTGTTTCGGCCTGCTTGAGCCTTTTTTTCGCAAGCATGGGTTTTTCCTCCCCTATATCCGCTATTCGGATCAGATGAAGAGAAAGTTTAATATTGGCCCGGCGGAGGCGTTTGATCAGGAGCTCGCAGCCCAATCATGAGGTATGGTTGGTTCCAGAAAATAATAAAAATTTAAACCTCTTGATTCTTCCCGGAGCGTAAGAGACGGCGCTGGCTGGGGGGCATTAAAAAGGCAGGGCTGCTTAGCCCTGCCGGAGAAGCGTGGCGTAAAAGGTTAAGTTTAGTCTTTGCTGACCCGGCGCCAACCCAGAAGGCCCACCAGGCCGGAACCCAGGAGCCAAACGGCAGGGGCACGGGGATGGCACTGTCATAGACGGCGTAGAGGCCGTGGCCAGATAGACTCACCAATATCTGGTTACGGGGGTCAGCGGGGAGAATGTCGGAAACGTCCTGGCCGTTTCCCTGCCAGAGAGAGTCCACCCCGGCGAAGATGGGATGGGTGGAGCTGATGGCGATGTTACCGGAAACGCCGTTGTAACTTGAGGCAAACTGCAGGCCGAAGTGGTTCAGGAAGGTGTTCCAGCGGGCGGCTTCATTCGGAGCGCCACCCCAACCGGTTCCTCCCATGAGATAAACATTGCCGCCGGCCTCGACGTACTGGATGAGGACATTGTTGTCGGCGCTATCGCCGCCCAGGAAGATGCCGTTGTAGGTCTGCAAGGTGGATAGGTTGAAAGTGATGCCGGTGCCTGTGGTCCAAGTGTGGCCGGCGTTGGCCATGGCCGTGGCCAGAGAAGAGCCCGTGAGGCCAAGGTTGGTGGAATAGGCGTGGAATTTGCCGGTCCCGCTGCCGCCCAGGAACCAGGCGGCCACGTTGGTGGCGAAGACGCCGGGATCGTTGGGAGCAAAGAAACCGGAGTCGCTCAGGGGCCACTCGTCATTGTTGACCACGATTTTTCCGGCCAGGGCCGGCAGGTGCCAGGCCATGACCAGGGCCACGAGGAGCGTGATAACCAGGTATTTCTTCATTAGGTCCTCCTTTAAGGGAAAAGGATAAAATGTTCGATATGCATTATATAATAGCATAAAATATGCCAAAGATTGATGATATTTATAATATCAATATGTTATCGATAGAGATTTGATTTTTGGGGGGTGTGGGGGGGGTTAAATGTTTCAGAACCTGAACTTAGACCAAACAAAAGCCCCGGATTTCAGTTTATCTATTTGATATCAATCCCTAAATAAATGTTCAGAAAAATGAACAGAAACAGGCAAAATGTTAAGAAAAATGAACAAGGAAAGGGAGAAAAAAAGGTTGTGTTCTTGTCTGGAATGTGCTAAATAACCAACCAATCACATAAAAGCAGGGAAGCTTTCAGCACGAGGGACAGAGCGGCCGGTTCGGCCGCGCAAGCCTGCGATTTTTGTCCATGGCAACTTTTGGCGGCGCCGTTAAACAGGTAAGGAAAGTACGCTAAGCCTGACATGGGCTGGCGTAGGGAAACGGCTGCCTCCCTCCTGTTGCCATCACACTTCTCTTTTCATTATTCCCCAAAAAATCTTCCCTAGTCAGTCCATTGGACAGGCGATGAGCGACGGGCTGTGGAATCAGCCGTCGTGATATGGGCCTTTTTCTCAAAAAAGGGGGGAGGGCCGGGGGGCAATCCCCCCGCCTCCCCCCAGAGCCCCCTCCCAACCCCCTTTAGGAAGGGGTTGGGGGAGGGGGTGTAGGGGGGGAGGGCAGGGGTCTCAAGACCCCTGGCCCTCTCCCCCACCAAGGAACTTTTCAGGACAGTTGCTTTGGCGGAGGCGGTTATGTCAAAGGGCGGCGGCAAGGAAGAAGCGGCAGAGAGGGTCTGGCGGCCGGTGGGGAGTTCTGGAGTGGAAGGGGGTTCCCCATGGGTTCTGATAGCCGGTGCTCCCGAGACGATGGCTGTAAAGATGGGTGAGTTCATCACTCCGGTGGCCCGAGTGGACTATTTGGGCTTGGGATTTCAGGAGTTGTCTTTGGGGGCCGGATATCTGAGCTTCTGTCTGTCGCAAGAGCAGTGGCAGGCGGGTCTTCCGCAAAGAGTAGCGCGGTTTTTTAGGGAAAAGCCCGTCAGGAGTCGGGTGGTGGGAGTGATGCGGGAGGAGCTGCGGGATGAGGGGGGCCAGCCGCTACCTCTGTTCACGGTGGCCAAGACGGACAGCGGCCAGGGGGCGGTGGTGGAAGTCAATCCTCAGTTGTGCGACTGTAAAGACCTCTGGTTATCGTTGTTACTGTATGCCCTGGCGCTGGCCAACCGGCCTTTTAACCGGCATCGGTTCGATGCTGCGGGTGATTTCATGCGTTTGGGGGCCTTCTCTTTGGTGGACCGGCACAGTGCCGAGATGTGCCGGAAGCATTTGACCCGGCGGGTGTTGTTGCCGGCGGAGATCTGTACGCATTGTCTGAAGTGCGTCACTTCTTGCGGAGAGATGCGGGTCGGGGTTACGCCTCAGGGTCTGAGGGTGTTGGGGCCGGCGGAGGACTACTGCACTAATTGCCGTCTGTGTTTAAGCCACTGTCCGGAGTTGCAGGAGGTGTCTAAGGAAGAGCCGCTGTTGGGGGGTGAGGTGGCGGCCCGGCATTTCACCGGGGGGGAAGCCCTGTGGGTGAGTGGCAAAACGGCCGGGGACTTGGCCCGGTTTTTGGAGGAGTGCCTGTTGTCCGGCGAAGGTCTCCGGCCCTGGCAGCTCAAGCAGGTGTTTCAGGGAGAGGTTTACGCTGGTAATGGGCGGCCTGGGGGACGTTGGGTGCGTCAGTATGTCCTGGAGAACCGAAGCAAGGATTCCTACCAGCCTTTGCTGATTACCGTCCTGGGACCTGAGGCCGGTGAGGAGGAGCCGGTGGTGGTGCTGCGCCTTTGGGTGCGGGCGGCGGTGTATCTGACCACGGCGGAGGGGGCCATTGAAGCCGACCTTATCAGTGGTTTGGAGGGACTGGGGGTGTGGTATCAGGGGGTGGTGGACCGGGAGGCCTGGGGCGGCGGCGGGGCCCATCCCCTGGTGCCGGTGTTAAACCGTCTGGGGCGGCTGGCCCGGGAGGCGCCGTTGAGCGAGCTGACGGCGGCCGGGCAGTTTGATGTGGTATTGAGCGCCCATCGGCAGGCCGTCCCGGCGGCGGTGCAGGCCTATTTTTTACAGCGCACCGGCAAGGGGTCGCAGGTTCTGGCGCCGCAACTATTTGAGTCCTTCAACTTTGCTCATGAACCGCTGTTGAATGAGCTGCGGGAGCTTTGTCTAGAGATATTTCCCCGCTACCCGGAGTTGTTGGCGCTGGAGGTGGAACAGGCCCGTAGATATCTGTCTGATATTCCCCGCTATACCAGGGAAATCCATGCCACTTACCGCACTTGGGGGTTGGGTTCGGGGCATTCTGCCTGTCCCACCTGTGCGGAAGTCTCCACCCTGGCGGTGCCGTTATACATGGCCATCCTGTTATCTTTGGCCCGAGGCCAAGCTCCCCAAGTCACCTTTACCTGCGAAACCGGCTGTATGAGTGAGACTCTGAACAAGGTGAATGAAGTGGCCCAGAAGGTCAAGGGAGGGCGGACGGTTTTCGGCGGTGGCTTCGCGCTGGGCGAGGCCGCGGCCATGTCCGAGGACTGGGCCCTCTCCCGGGGGGTTTTGCCTTTCGGGCGGCGATATGTCGTGAGCCAGAGCGGTGACGGCGGGGCGGTCATCGGCTTGCCGGCCTGGCTCAATGCCTTAAGGCAGCGGGCCTTTCTCATCAAGGAGCGGGAAGCCCGGGTGTTGCATTTTATCAATGTGACAGACACCCAGGTGTATTCCAACACCGGGGGTGAGAGTTCGGCATCCAGCCTGTTGGGGATGAGCACCCTGACCACGCCTTTGGGGCGCTGGCTGGTGGGGAACCAGCGGATTCAGTGGCAGCTCATCAATCTGGCGGCGGAGTTTCCGGGGGTGCTGGTGGGCCAGGGGCACTCCGGCAATAAAACGGCCATGCAGGAGTTCTGGGCCGAGGCGGATCGTTTGGGGCGCTCGGCGATCCGCTGGGACGTGACCCCCTGTCCGGAGACGGGCAAGTTTTTCGGGGAGGATCCTGATCAGTTGGCCCGGGTTATGGCGCAGGCGGGATTTTTACCGGAGATTGTGTTTGTGGGGCGGCTGCGGAAACGGGTGGCCCCCATCAATCCGGGGGACCGGCGCAAGAACTGGCGGGAGTGGTGCTCCAAACCGCAGCCCATTTACACCTGGCTCAGTCAGGATCCCCGCTTCCGGCCGCTCATCCGTCAGGACCCGGTGAGCGGCCGCTGGGAGCCCATCAATCCGGCGGTGCGTTTTATCATTGCCCAACTGGAGCGCTATCGGGACGACCTGAACCGCCAGATTGACCTGGAGAACCGGCTGGTGCGGGAAGCGGAAGAGCACACGGCCGCCTTTTTTCAGCATCTTCAGGAGGAGTGGCAGAAGCACCGGCACACACCGGAGGAATTTCCGTTTTATTTTCTCTTTAATGCGGCGGGGGAATTGAAGCCGGAGTTCGGGGCTGCCTTGCTGCGGGATTTTCTGGAGGCCATCCTGGGCCAGGATGCCCAGGCCAGAACAAGAATCTTGGGGGAGGAGGCTAGGGACACCCGGCTGTTGCCACCTCCCACCCACTTTTTCTCCCCACCACTTGGAGGGCAAGAAGAGAAGGTGGCCGGCGGTGACTCGGAATTTTCGGTGGAGAAGGCCCGGCGGGCCAGGTTTTATGGGGTGCTGGGGCGGCTGGTGGATGAGCGGGCTATGGCCAAAGGGGCCCAGATCTCCCAATACATGCTGAAAAAAGAGCTTAGCCGGGACTTCCTGAGGCAGGGAGGGGTCTTCACACACCGGCCTCTGGAACAGTCGGGGCGCGCCCGCCGGGAGTTTCGCCAAAAATTGGGCGAGGTGGGGGATTTTGCCATCGGGGTGGCCTCCTTGGCCGGAGAGCGGGGTATTGCCATCAACCGGGTGTTTTCCCACTATTTCACTGCCAAGGGGGCGTGGGCCGGCATGGCCTGGCAATTCGGCTCCTCCAAGCGGGGCACCCCGGTGTTTTCCGGGACATTTGTTTCGGCCCGGCCGCTCCTGCGCCAGGATACGCTGTCGGGTTTGCCTTTTTATGTCCTGACGGTGACCAATTATGGAAATCTTAAGGGGAATCCGGACATATTTTTTGGCCACCTGGACCCGGGTGGTTATCTGATCGTCAACACCCCCCGGACACCGGAGGAGATCAGGGCAGAATTGTTGGCCGCCTATGATGAGACCACCCGCCGGGCAGTGGCGGCGGCGGAGTCCGTGAGGCAGAGCCAGACGGGCACGGAGGACGGTTATGGTGGGGTGGTGCCGGGCAGGCTCCGGGAGGCGGTGAGCCAACAGTTGTTTGGAGCTTCCTTCAGCCTGCTGGGAGACGAGCGGCGGCGGCAGGTGGAAAAGATCGTCACTCTGACCATGGCCAAGGTGATCACCACCGACATGGAGGGCATCATGGCGGAAGTGAGCGGCGGCACCCAGGCGGTGGCCAATCTGGTGGCCGTGGCGCCCATAATGCGGGCCCTGGAAAGTCTGGGACTGCCGGTGTCCTTTGAAGAGGACTTGGAGGCTCTGGCGGCCGGCTTCCCTGGGGCGGTGTTGAAAAAGAAAAAATTGTTGGAACACTATCTGACCGCCATGCGGCGGGCTTATCGAGAGTGCCGGGGGTTTGTGACTCGGGAGCCGGAAGTGGTGGGCAATGCCATGGCGGATCGGGGAACGGAGTCGGCGGCGTTGGATCCTGGCGATTATTATTTTGAGATGCACGGCACCCTGGCCGGGATGGTGATGAGTCAACTGGCCCTGCCGGAGCATCCCCTTTTTTATATCGGCTTTCCCATCACCCCGGCGGGTAACCCCTTTTATGCCATGGCCCAGCTTTATGCCAACGGGCATCCCTATATTCTGGTGGATGAGAACAATCCGTCAGAGAAGGTAGCGGCGGAGAAGCTTTTGGGGGTGGCCCGGGTGGGGGGCGCCCTGCCGGTCACTTTCACTGCCTCTCAGGGTTGGCGGCTGTTTGCCGAGATCATGCCGCAGATGGTGGGGGCGCGCCTGGAGGGTATCTTTGTGCTCTGCCGCCGGGCTTTGGCGGCCCCCGCCTTGAATATTGAGGAAAGCCACACGGATTTTATGACCTTTCGGGATGACGGGGCCATCATGCTGTCCCCCAAGAACACGCAGGAGTTTGTTTCCTGCTTGTATCTGGCCCGGTTGTTGACCCATTGGGCCCGTCTGCCGGTGGTGGCCTCTTTGGGGGGGATTACTGATACCCACAAGATGGGTCTGGTGAAGGTGCCGCCGGACCGCCAGGTGCAGGTCTGGCTCAGACGCTGGCTGGGCCAACAGGATTTTCTGGAGGACAAACTGTTGAACCGCCAAGGTGAGGTCATTGTCCATGGGCCCAGCGCCACCAATGAGCATTACCAGGAGACCCAATCAGAAGTGGAGAAGGCGCACGCCTTGGCGTTGCGGGTATTTCCGTTGGCGATGCGGGCGGTGGCGGAACTTACCGGGTACGAGTTTCAGGAGTTGGAGGTGGCGAAAAGTAGCAGCGGGGCGCTGGAGCAGGTGCTAGTGCTGACCGGCTCTTTTTATCCCAATGCCGAAACGGCGATCAAAGAGTTGCAGGCGGAGGGCTGGTGGGGGCTGGGGGCGGTATCCGTGCGTCTCTTTAATCCCTTTCCGGAAGAGAAGCTGGTTCAGGTGCTGGGGGAGGCCTCTGTGGTTACCATCCTGGACCGGTCCAACAGTTTCGGGAGTGTGCCTCCCTTGGCCAGCCGGGTGATCACCGGTCTGGGCCGGCAGCGGTCCGGGCCGCCGCCGGTGTACCGCTGTCTGGTAGGGGGATTGGGTGGCCGGGAGATCACGGTGGCCCAGATCAAGGAGATCATGAAGTTCAGCGCGCTAATGTTGACTCCCCGCCCAAATCTTTCCGAGGAGCGCCGCCGGATACTGGCGGAGGACGGGTTGCTCCAAGCCCTGTGGGAGGAAGCGGCGGCTTTGGAAAGGCGTAATGTGGCGCGGCACACCCGGGTGCCGGCGATGGCCGGGGAGGCCTCCTGGATGGATGAGGGCACGGCCAAGCGATGGGACAGTCTGGTGCAAGGGGATTATGTCAAGTTTTTGGCCAATTATGGGGCGGTGGAGTTTGTCGGGGCCAAAGAGGTTTGGGAGGAGAGTGCGCTGCTGAAAAAAGTGGTCATCCGTCTGGAACTGCTTTTGGCCCGGCAGCTTCTGGAGGCAGGCCGAGGGGATTGGCGCAACGCCGTCACTTTGTTGGAGTACGGCATTGAGAGCCGAGATTTTGACTTAGCGGTGACGCATCTTGCTGAGGCCATAAAGAAAGCCTCCCCCGAAACGGCTTGGCAACTATATCGGTTGGGGGAAAGCTACCGGTCAAAATATCAAGAATTCGGCTTAGCTCTGTCACAACCGACAAGTTCGGCTCCCATCCTTCCAGGTGAGACTCCGGAGATCGTCGAGGGCGGCCCGGTGGAGATGGGGGCCTGGAAATGGCCGGAGGTGCCGTTTTCCGAAACTGAGGCCCAATTGCTGCGTGAGACCCTGCGATCGCTGATACAAGAAAGCTCCTGGCAAGAGACTTTACGGAATCCGGAAGACCTGGAGCGGGAGGCCTTGGCAAAGCTGGCTCATAACCCGGAATCACTTCTGGGGCGCCGAGCTGACGAAGATTGGCGTCAGGCCTATCAGGCGGTTTACACCGGGGTTATTGACCGGACACTGTGGGAGGAGACCCTGAGCCAGCATTATGCCCCGGAAATCAAAGAAATCTTCGGGGAGGAGGGGCTGGCCGCCCTGAAACTGGTGGTGCAAGCAGTGCTCGCCTGGCATGCCCGCCAGGAGTTTGTTGAAAGGAAAAATCCAGGAGATTTGACCCAAGTGGCCCTTCAGGAAGCGGACCGGTATCTAAAGGAAGAAGTCTATCCGCGCTATCCCCGGTCGCCTGGCATCTACCATGACTTTTATCGCACCTTTGTGGAGCCGGAGTTGAAACAGTTCATCGGCCGGGAATGGGGGCGTGGTCAATGAGGATGAAAGGGAGTTTCTGGAGGGAGGGCCAGGGGAGCGCGACTCACCCGCCCTCCCCCCAGACCCCCCTCCCCACCCCCTGTATGGAGGGGTTGGGGGAGGGGGTGTGGGGGAGGGGGCAGGGGCCTCAAAACCCCTGGCCCCCTCCCCCACCAAATAACTTTTCAGGACAGGATAGGAGGCAGGATGGCTCAAAGTCAGGTGGGATGGGAGGTTTTGCGCCCCAGGATTTACAAGGCCATACGGGCCCTGGTACCGGAGACCCCGGATGAGGAAAGCCAAAGGGCGGCGTTGACCGCCTGGCTGGAGAAGCATAGGACGGAGGAGTTCCAGGGACCGACGTTGCCGGAGGAGCTGTTGGCGGCCCGGCAAAGGGAAATGCAGCAGGCTTGGCAAAGGGCGGTGAACCGCGCTCGCGTTTGGGCCGGAGAAATGTTTGTCTGGGAGGAGCCTCCAGAGATCTGGGGAAGGGAGCTCAGGCTGGCGGTATCAGAGTTAGTCCGAGCAGAAGAGGCCATTTTGGCAGCTGGGGGCGAGGTTTCAGACAAAGATATCGATACGGTGTCAGTACGAACTCAGGTGTTGCATCTCTTACGTCGGCGTTGGTGTGGTACTGCAGAGGAGCCGGAGGCTTGTCAGGTGGAGGCCTGGCTGCAGGAAATCGGCTTTTTTCCCTGCCGGTTTATGGAGATCGGCAGTTGGGCCAGGTTTTTCCATACCTTGGCCAAGGTTTACCAAGAGGGCCGGCGATCCCCGGAGCATCGGCAACAAGAGTTGGCCGGGTTGTTGGCCAAGTTGGCCGAGGGGCAGAAACTGGCCTCCATCCCGGAGGTGGTGATTTATTTGGAGGGGAGGCTGGCGGCCGAGGAAAAGGGGGTATCTTTCCCGGAGACCTGGCCGCCGCCCTTGGACCCTGAGGTGTTTTTTCCGGGTCAGGACGTGGAGGCTATCCTTCAGCTGAGCCAGGAGGGGTTGAGGTTTCTCCGGCGGCCTGAAACTGAGGGGGAAGTGGACCGGCGGCGTCTTGCGTGGCTGGCAGAGAGGCGGGAGCTGATAGATTTGAAAGACCTGCTGTTTCTTTTTTTGGCAACAGTGAAGGAGGAAGAGGCCGAGCTTAGCCCCTCGGAGATTTTGGATCATTTGCAGGCCCAAGGGTTTCCCATCCGGCGGCGGGAGAAAGGGGTAGACTATGGGGCTTGGCTAGCGCCCCTTAAAAGTTTGGCGAAAGCGGAGCAGGTGGTATGCCGATTCCCGCTGGAGCCAGGCGAGTTGAGCGGCAACCCGGCTTTGGACCTGGACCTGAGGCCGATCCGACAGGAAGGGAGGCGTCAGGTATGGCAGAACTTGCGGGAAGGGGCCCTGGCATTCTGCCAAGGGCAGGGGGATCCCATGCCCCGGAGCGGTCTTATCCGAGCGGCGGCCAGATTTGTGGTGGGTTGGGTGGTCATGGACAAGTTGGAGGCGGGTGAGCTGCCGGAGGCGGAGAAGGTGTCCCATGAGGCTCTGGAGTTGCTGCCCAGGCCTATGCTGAGACTCGTCAGACCCCGGAAGGGATATGAGCTGAAACACAAAGGGGAATTAGGCAGGCTTTTGCATCACCAGGCCCTGATTTACCAGGAGGCCTGGAGCCGATGGTTAAAGAGCGGCAGCGTGGCAAATCTCTTTGATGACGGCCTCCTGTTCTACTTGGCAGGGGTGTTAGCTCTCAGGAGACGACAACCTGAACTGGCGGCTTTGAGCCCTCCAGAGGTGCAAGCGCTCGCGATGGAAGAAGTGGAGGAGGCGTTGAAGCAGCTGTCCGGGAGGCACCATTTGGAGGTGCAGTGGTCGGCCTTCCCGTGGTGGCAGGAATTCCGGCGCTGGCTAAAGGAGAAGGTGGATTGG
>Ga0068707_1003489_pt1 | contig 10964 bp, 6 predicted proteins | sample YNPNPMetaG_FD_66600 | JGI IMG/M metagenome (GOLD analysis project Ga0068707, IMG submission 66600) | Anoxygenic and chlorotrophic microbial mat microbial communities from Yellowstone National Park, USA - YNP NP MetaG | ecosystem: Environmental > Aquatic > Thermal springs > Hot (42-90C) >... | reverse complement strand
CGCAGCCCCCGCCCGTGTAGGTGTCCATCCCGAAGGAATCCAGGACCTGGATCTCCTGCCCGTTGGGCAGGTAGCAGCCGCTGTTGCCGCGCCCCTGGCCGCGGGCCTCCGGCATGAACGGGTTCATGAACTCGACGTGCAGGAGGAAGCTTCCCTCGAAGGCCTGTTTCGAGGTCATTCCCTTCCTGGGGACCTGGATGGAACCGTCGGGGGCCGGGTTCCAGTCGTCCTCCACGCTCTTGGTGATCTGGCTGAAGTCCCGCCCGTCCAGGAGGACCACGGCCCCGGGGGGAGGCTTCTTCCCCAGCGTGGGGGGCTTGCGCTCGACCCTCTTGAGCAGGAGCCCGCCGTTCCCCTTGATCGTCCGGTCGGGGGACCAGGCGGCCCGGATTTCCTGGCCGCCGTCCTTGCCCGTGAAGACGGCCCCCGCACCCTCGATCTTCCCCTCGAGCTCGCACTTGGCGGCCGTCCCGTCCTTCCGGGGGAGTCGGAGGAGGACCTTGAAGGCCCCTTTGCCGAGCGCCACGACGCGGGCCTCGGCCTTCTCGCCCCTGTAGGTCCCCTCGTAAAGCCCCTGGACGGCAATCTCTTCCGGGCCCGCCGCCAAGACGCAGGAAGCCAGCAGGACGCCCATACGTGCACCCCTGCATACCCTACGCCGGCAATCCCATCCGGGGGATCCCGAGGGGGCACGTCCCCCGGCGCGCCCGGGAATGCCGGGGCACCCTGCCGGGGTCCCGGAGCCTGCGCCCTTCCCGGGGCGTATTGATTTTCGTGGGGACGGGTGGGTTTTTCATGGGACTCCTCTTCATCCTCCAGGCGGGCCCGCCGCGGCCCGGGACCTGGGAGCCCTTCGCACCGATGACCGACGAGTTCGACGGACCCGTGCTGGACGAATCGAAGTGGCATCCCCGCAACCCGGACTGGCCGGGCCGCCCGCCCGCCTTCTTCAATCCGAAGAACGTCTCCGTCCGGGAGGGCATGCTCCACCTGGAGGCGAAGAAAGAAACCTTGGGGGGCCTGCCGAAGGGGTACCACACCTTCACCACGGCCGCCGTGAAGAGCCGGACGAAGGTCCGCTACGGCTACTTCGAGATCCGCGCCCGCGCCATGGACTCGCAGGCCTCCAGCGCCTTCTGGTTCTACGATCGCACCCCCGAGATCTGGTCCGAGATCGACGTCTTCGAGATCGGCGCCCGCCCCCAGCCGCACCGATACTACATGAACACCCACCTTTTCCACACGCTGGTCGAGACCGTCCACTGGCACAAGAGCCGGATCTGGGAGGCCCCGTACAACCTCTCCAGGGAATTCCACGTCTACGGCCTCGAATGGGACCGCGACGCGATCCGGTGGACCGTGGACGGCTACCACGCCGTGGGGATCGAGGTCCTCCCTCCGATCCGCCGGCCGCGCGGGACGGTGGAGGTCCTCGAGTTCCGGGCCGAGGAGGGGACGCCCGTCCGGGTGACCGTGAGGCATTGAAAGGAGACACCATGCGCATCGCCGCCGCGATCCTGCTCCTGGGACTGGCCCCGGAGCCGCCGCCGGAGCTGACGCTTCACGTGGCGCCGGACGGAAACGATTCCTGGTCGGGGCGGCTGGAGCGGCCGAACGCCGCGAAGACGGACGGGCCGCTGGCCTCGCTGGCCGGGGCGAGGGACGCCCTGAGGAAGGCGCGGGCCGCGGGGGAGGGGACCGGGCCGGTCCGGATCGTCGTGGCCGATGGCCGTTACGCGCTGAACGCCCCGCTGGAGTTGCTTCCCCAGGACGGGGGGACCGCCCAGGCCCCGGTCCGCTACGAGGCCGCGCCGGGGGCCCACCCGGTCTTCAGCGGCGGGCGGGCGATCGCGGGGTTTCGACCGGGACCGGGGGGGCTCTGGCAGGCGAAAATCCCGGAGGTTGCCGAGGGGAAGTGGTACTTCGAGCAGCTCTTCGTCGACGGACGCCGGGCCGTGCGCGCCCGGGCCCCCAACAAGTTCTGGTTCCACCTCCTGGACGTGGAGGAGACCCCCGCGGGGGGGGGCGCCCCCGGGGCCCGGCAGCGCCCCCGGCAGGCCCAGCAGAAGGTCTGGCTGCGCCCCGAGGAGTTCGCCCTTCTATCGGGGCTGAGTCCCGCCGAGCTCAAGGACGTGCACTTCGTGGTCTACCACAACTGGGACAACACCCGCCGGTTCATCGAGGCGCTGGACCCCCAGGAGCAGGCCTTCGTCACCCGCGGGGAGGGGATGAAGCCCTGGAACCCGTGGAGGAAGAACTCCCACTACATCCTGGAGAATTTCTTCCGGGCCCTGGACGCCCCGGGGGAGTGGTTCCTCGCGCGCGACGGGACGCTCTCCTACAAGCCGCTTCCCGGCCAGGACCCCTCGAAGGTCGAGGTCGTCGCCCCCGTGGTCGAAAAGTTCCTCGTCCTCCGGGGCGATCCCGCGGCGGGAAAGTTCGTGGAGCACGTGACGTTCAAGGGGCTCGCCTTCCGCCACGCCCAGTGGATCACCCCTCCCGGCGGGTTCGAGGCCGCCCAGGCCGCTTCCCCGATCGACGCCGTGGTCCTGGCCGACGGCGCCCGGAATGTCGTCCTGGAGGATTGCGAGATCGGCCACGTGGGGACCTACGCCGTCTGGTTCCGCAAGGGCTGCACGGACAACCGGATCCAGCGCTGTCACCTCCACGATTTCGGCGCCGGCGGCGTGCGGATCGGCGAGATGGCGCCGGCCCGGGGCCCGAACGAGGAGACCGCCCGCAACGTCGTGGACAACTGCATCATCCGCCACGGGGGCTCCCTCTTCCCCTGCGCCGTCGGGGTCTGGATCGGCTACAGCCCGGACAACCGGGTGACCCACAACGAGATCGCCGACCTCTTCTACACCGGCATCTCGGTCGGCTGGCGGTGGGGGTACGCGGAGAGCACCTGCAAGCGGAACACGATCTCCTACAACCACGTCCACCACATCGGCTGGGGGCTCCTCAGCGACATGGGCGGGATCTACACCCTGGGACCCTCGGAGGGGACCGTGATCTCCCACAACGTCTTCCACGACATCTACGCCTATTCCTATGGCGGCTGGGGGATGTACACCGACGAGGGGAGCACGGGGATCCTCTTCGAGAACAACCTCGTCTACGACACCAAGACCGGCAGCTTCCACCAGCACTACGGCAAGGAGAACGTCATCCGCAACAACATCCTGGCCTTCAGCCGGCAGCACCAGGTCCAGGTGACGCGTGTCGAGGGGCACCTCTCCTTCACGTTCGAGAACAACATCGTCTATTGGACGACCGGCCCCGCCCTGGCGGGGCCATGGGACAAGGTGAAGGTCGTCTCCCGGAACAACTGCTGGTGGAACGCCGCCGGGGCGAAGGTGGAGTTCGCCGGAAAGGCCCTCGAGGCCTGGCAGGCCGCCGGCCACGAGGCGGGCTCGATCGTGGCCGATCCGCTCTTCGTGGACCCCGAGCGGCGCGACTTCCGCCTGAAACCCGATTCCCCCGCCCTCAAGCTCGGCTTCAAGCCCTTCGATTTCTCGAAGGCCGGGGTCTACGGCGACCCCGCGTGGGTCGCGCTGGCCCGCGGCGTCGCCTACCCTCCCCTGGAACTTCCGCCGGAACCGCCCCCGGCGCCGGTCAACGACACCTTCGAAACGGCGACCGTGGGAAAGCCTCCGCGGGGGCCCGAGGTGCACGTGGAGGGCAAGGGGGATGCCATCGTGGTGACCGAGGAGACGGCCGCCGGCGGGAGGCGGAGCCTCAAGGTCACCGACGCCCCGGGGCTCAAGAACGTCTTCAATCCCCACCTGGTCTACCCGGTCCGGTATTCCCGGGGGTCCCTCTTCAACGGCTTCGACCTGCGGGTCGAGAAGGCCTCGATGGTGGACTTCGAGTGGCGCGACTGGAGCCAGTCGCCCTACCGAACGGGAATTCATTTCGCCGTCCGGGAGGGACTCCTGCGCCTGGACGACGGCCGGACGGCGGACCTCCCCGTGGACCAGTGGGTGCGGTTCGAGATCGCGGCCGGCCTGGGCGATGCGGACACGGGGAAGTGGTCCCTGACGGTGAAGGCGCCGGGCCGGCCGGTTCGCGAGTTCAAGGACCTCCCCTGGGCCAATCCCGGTTTCAAGCAGCTGACCTGGGTGGGCTTCACGAGCAACGCCACGGCGGCGACGTCCTTCTACCTGGACAACTTCGTCCTGCGGCCGCGGTAGGGTGGACGAAGAGGTTGGCTTTTCCCCGCCGGGGCACTAATCTGGGGGACCATGGATCCTTCGGCGGCCCGGGAACGGGTCCTCTTCGGCTTTTTCCTGGCGGCCACGGCCGACCTGCGCGCGGCGGAGGCGCTGACCCGGGAGGTCCTTCGGGATCCCGGGGGGCAGGATCTCGCGCGCGCCCTGGAGATCGCCCGCTCCCGGCTGCGGGACGGGACGGGGCAGGAAACGGGGGCCCGCCCGCGGCTCCCTCCCGGTCTCCTGGATCGGCTCGCTGTCGATCTGGCCGCTGCGGAGGGGGAAAGCTTCCGACGCGCCGTCTTCCTTCGGGCCGCGTGGGAGGAATTGGTGGGGCCCCCCCGGGAGGTGATGGATCTCCGGTACCGCGAGGGGCTCCCGATTCCCGTCCTCGCCGCGCGGCTGGGACGTTCCGTTCAGGCGATCGAGCTCGCCCTGGCGCGCGCCCGACTGCGCCTGAGGGCCTCCGTCCTGTCGAAACTCGGGGCTCCCGAGGAGAGGGGATTGGCAAGCGGGGAGGCGGATCTTCTCGTGGAGCGATATCTGGGGGGAGCGGCGGGGGCGGAAGACGTGCGCCGGCTGGAGGATCTCCTGGAGCGCGACCCCGCCGGGCGCCGGGCCTTCCTCCTGGCGCTCGGCGAGGACGGCATTCTGCGGGAGATGGTCCTGGCGGGGCCGCCTCCCCGGGGCACGCCCGGGGTTTCCTGGTCCGGTTCCTTTGCCGGAAAGGTCCCCGTCGGGCAGGGGTCCCGGAAATCCAGGGTCCTCGTCGCGGCGGGGATCCTCATGGTCCTGGCCCTCCTTTTGGCGTGGTTTTTCCTGGGATCGGAGACGGAGAGGGGCCCTTCCCCGCCTCCGGCTCCACGGATCCCCCCGAAGGTTCCTTCCATGCCCGTCCCGCCCCCCGCGACGCCGTCCGCGCGTCCTCCCGTTCCCGCCCCTCCCCCGTCCCTGGAGCCGCCGGCGGCCCCGTCCCGCGAAAAGATCTTTCATTTTGGAATTGCCCCCTGGCATTCGGCGATCCGGTTCGAGACGGAGTCCCCGGCGGGGCCGTTGGTGGGCTGGGCGCGGGCGGTTTCGGGGAGTGCGGCGCTCGACCTCGAGGCCGGCCGGGGAAAGATCGTCGTTAGCGTTCCGGTGGATTCCCTGGCCACGGGGGCGGATTTCCTGGATCAGGCCCTGAAGGCGGCGTTCGAGGCGGCCGGGATTCGGAAGATCGAGTTCAGTTCCCAATCGGTTGCCGGGCCGGGTCGGGGGCGCCCGGGGGGGAGATGGGAGGCCGCAGGGATCCTGACGATGGGGGGGCGGAGCGGGCCGCTGGTTCTCAAGGACGCGATCGTCGCGCCGGTGGAAGAGGAGGCGGCCTTGAAGGGGGGGCTCGGGCCGGGGGAGTGGATCCGGGTGAGCGTCGAAGTTCCGTTCCGCCCCTCCGAGTTCGGTCTCGGGGCGGATCCTTTTCGGGGGCTCCTGGAGGACGGCGCCGACTGGGCGGTATCGCTGGATCTCCTGGGGGGAACGGTGAGGTCGGCCGGGGCGGAGCGGCCCGATCGGATCCCGGGGATCGCGGGGACGGGAGCGCCTCCGCCGGTGGATCCGCCGCCGGGCTCGGGGAAGCTGTATCGGCTGGGACGCCATCCCGCGTTCACGCTCCTTCGGGCGGAGGGAAGCGCGGGGATCGAGAGGACGGAGATCGCCTCCCGTTCGATCTGGGGATGGCTGCGGGTGGATCCCGACAACGGCAAGGCCCGGGTGGCCCTGCAGATTCCCCCCCGTTCCTTCTTCCCCGCGTCGGGGGATCTCCGGCGGTGGCTGCACGGCGATCTCCCCGGGGATCCGCCCCTCCGGTTCGAATCCGCCGAGATCTTCCTGAAGGATGCTTCGACCTGGGGGGTGCGGGGGAACCTGGAAATTTTCGGGAGGACGGTGGGGCTCTACCTTGAGGTCGGGATGAGTCGCCTGGAGGCGGGGGCCTGTCCGGCGGTGGGGCTGGACCGGGAAGGGATGGTGCTCTCGGCCTCCTTCCGGACGGGGCTTTCCGAACTGGTGCCCTCCCTCGTCCGGTGGGACCGGGCCGCCCTTCCGTGGGACGTGCGGATCGAGGTCCTGGCGGAGGCGGAGGAGGAGTAAGGATGTCCCTATATTATTGGACAGGAGAGATTGCGCTGACGGCTGATCACTGACGGCTGATCTCTGACAGCTGATCACTGACGGCTGATGACTGACCTCTGATATCTGGGAGGCTTCCATGGAGAACTTCATCTACCACAACCCCGTGCGGATCGTTTTCGGCAAGGGATCCATCGCCGAGCTGGCCCGGCTCGTCCCGCCGCGGCTCAAGATCCTCATGACCTACGGTGGGGGGAGCATCCGGAAGAACGGGGTGTATGACCAGGTGAAGGCCGCCCTCAAGGGGAGGAAGCTCCTGGAATTCGGCGGGATCGAGCCCAACCCCGAGTACGAGACGCTGATGAAGGCGGTCCAGCTCGCCCGCGCGAAGAAGATCGGGTTTCTCCTGGCCGTGGGGGGCGGGTCGGTGCTGGACGGGACCAAGTTCATCGCCTCGGCGATCCCCTTCAAGGGGGAGCCCTGGGACATCGTGGACCGGGAGGTCCCGGTGCGGAAGGCGGTCCCCCTGGGGTGCGTCCTGACGCTCCCGGCGACGGGGAGCGAGATGAATCCCTTCGCCGTCATCTCCCGGCGCGGGGTCGGCGACAAGCGTCCCTTCAGCAGCCCGGCGGTCTTCCCCCGCTTCTCCATCCTGGACCCGGAAACGACCTACTCGCTGCCTCCGAGGCAGGTTTCCAACGGCATCGTGGACGCCTGGGTCCACGTGATGGAGCAGTACATGACCTATCCCGTGGGGGCCGTTCTCCAGGACCGCCAGGCGGAGGCGCTCTGGCTGGCGCTTCGCGAGGTCGGGCCGCGCGCCCTGGCGGAGCCGCGGAACTACGAGGCCCGGGCCTCCCTGATGTGGTGCGCCACGCAGGCGCTCAACCAGCTCATCGGGGTCGGCGTCCCCCAGGACTGGGCGACCCACATGATCGGCCACCAGGTCACGGCGGAGTACGGCCTCGACCACGGCCGGACCCTGGCGGCGATCGCCCCGGCGCTCCTGCGTCATCAGCGCGCCCGGAAGCGGGCCAAGCTTCTCCAGTACGCCGACCGCGTCTGGGGTCTCCGGGAGGGCCCGGAGGAGGATCGGATCGAGGGGGCGATCCGGGAGACGGAGGAGTTCTTCCGGTCCGTCGGCGTCCCGACCCGGCTGAGGGATTACGGCGTCGGGCCCGAGGCCCCCGCCCGGATCGCGGCGAAGTTCGAGCGGCGCGGCGAGAAGCTCGGTGAGTACGGCGACCTGGGGCCGAAGGAGATCCGCGAGATCCTGGAGGCGGCCCTGTAGGTTCTCAGGCGGGCCCTTCCGGGACGACCGACTGCGAGAGGACTTCCGCCTCCGTGGCCCCCTTTTTCTTCCCCAGGAAGGGCTTCGTCAGCAGGCGGATCACGTCCCCCGGCGACATGTGGCGGGCGAACCGCCGCAGCAGCCGAAAGGTTTGCGCGGGGAACCGGGCGAACCGATGCAGGATGAGCTTCCGGAGTTCCCTCGACCGGATGCGGTGGACCTCCTCGCCGGGGAGGACCGTGGGGTCCACGGCCGAGCACTTGATGAACTTGTACCAGTCGCGGGCGTCGTCGAGGAGCCCCCGGCGGACGTACTGCGCCCAGAGGGGGGTCCCGCGGTAGACGCAGAGGCGGTTGAAGGCGAAGCTGTCCAACGGGAGGCGGGCGGCGAGGCGGAACGACTCCTTCATGTCCGCCTCCGTCTCCCCGGGGCACCCCACGACGAAGAACCCGTGGACGATCTCGATCCCGGCGCGCTTGGCGGCGCGGACGGCGTCGGCGATCTCCTCGAGGCTCTGACCCTTGCGCAGGCGGTCGAGAGTCTTCTGGCAGCCGCTCTCCACGCCGAACATGAGGGTGCGGCAGCCCGCCCGCGCCATCAGCGGGAAGAGGTCCCGGCAGGCGCTGTCCACGCGCCCTTCGCATCCCCACCGGATCGGGATCCCTCCCGCCAGGATCCCCTTGCAGATCGCCTCGACGCGCCCCGGCTGGATCAGGAAATGGTCGTCGATGAAGTAGACCGATTCGTAGCCCTGCCGGCGGAGTTCCCGGAGCTCCCCGAGGACATGTCCTGGGCTGCGGGCGCGCCACGTCCTCCGGCTGAAGCCCGGGATGTCGCAGAAAGCGCAGCCGAAGGGGCATCCCCTCGAGGTCTGTACCGTGGTGAAGCGTTCCGTCGAGAGGACCGCCGGGACGTCCAACGGCATGGACTCGAGGTAGTCGAGGTCCAGCCCTTCCCGGTCCGGGTACGGCCACCGGTCGAGGTCCCGCTCCAGCGGCCGGTCGGGGTTGCGGCGGACCGTCCCGCCGTCCCGCCACGTGAGTCCTTCCACCGTCGAGGGATCGTCCCTTCGTTCCGCGAGGTCCAGGATGAGCGATTCGCCCTCGCCGCGGCCGATGAAGTCGATCTCCGGGACCTGCTTCAGGATGAGGGCGTCGTTCTCGGAGGCGAAAACGCCGCCGAAGGCCAGCCGGACGCCGGGGTCTGCCGCGCGCAGCGCCCGGGCGAGGGCCCGCGCGTAGGGATAGCTCGTGGTCGAGAGGAAGCTCATTCCTACCAGAGCGGGGCGTTGCCGCCGTGTCTCCCGGACGACGGCCTCGGCGGGCGTGGCCGGATTGGCCAGGTCGAACAGGACGACCTCGTGCCCGGCCCGCTTGAGCACGGCCGAGAGGGTCATGATCCCCAGGGGGGGGAATCCCAGGATCCGGACCCGGCCGTTGCGGCGGGCGGCCCCCGGCCGGGCGGAAGAGTACCGGGGGTCCCGGACGTCCACGAGGAAGATGCGCACGCGGCCTCTGATCCGATTATACCTCGGAGAAGGGCCCTGGTGGGGGACCTTCATCACCGGTCCGCAGCGGGGGTTTCCCCGGAGGCCGGTCCCCTCTCCCCGAGGGGCGGGAATCCCATCGCGGCCGCGTAGCGATCCAGGAAGCGCGGGTCGGCGGCCAAGGCCACGTGCTCCACGCGGGAACGGACCTCCGCGTATTCGAGATCGTCCCGGAAGAGGGCCATCTTCGCCCCCCGGAGCGCCGTGTTTCCCGCCGGCCGGATGACCTCGATCGGAAGTTCCAGCAGGCCGATCCGCCGGGCGCTCGCCCGGTTGATGGTGTTCCCGAAGGCCCCGGCCAGCCAGAGCCGCTTCACATCCCCGGCCCGGGCTCCGGCGCGTTCCAGAAGGATCCGGAGGCCGGCGGCGACGGCCGCCTTGGCCAGCTGGAGCTCCCGGACGTCCGCCTGGGTGATCCGGACGGGCGGCTGGAGGACCAGTTCGCCCCCCGCCAGGCGCCCCGAGGGATCGATCCCGCCCAGCTCCAGGCCCGCCGCCGCGGCGTCCACCAGACCGCTCCCGCAGATCCCCCGGGGCGGCCCGCCGCCGAGGACCGTGCAGCGCAGGGCCCCTCCGGCGACCGAGACCCCCGCGATCGCCCCCGCGGCGGCCCGCATTCCCATGGAGATCCGCGCCCCCTCGAAGGCCGGGCCCGCGGCCGTGGAGGCCGCCCAGATCCGGTCCCGCGTCCCCAGCACCACCTCGCCGTTGGTGCCCAGGTCGACCAGGGCGGCGAGATCGCGGCTCTCGTGCAGGCCGGTGGCCAGGATCCCCGCAAGGATGTCGCTGCCGACGAATCCCCCCAGGCAGGGGAGGAAGTGCACGGGCGGATCCCCCGGGAGGTCCCACCCCAGGTCGCGGGCAGTGAAGGCCAGCGGGCCCGGCCGGCACGGCCGGAAAGGGGCGCCGGCCAGGGGGGTCACGTCGATCCCCCCGAAGAGGTGGTGCATCACGGTGTTCCCCACGAGGACGACGCGCCGGACCTCGCGGGAACCCAGCCCGGCCGCCAGCCGACCGATCTCCTCCCGGATGAGCCCGGTGAGCCGCCGGAGTCCGTCCTTCTCCAGGGCGAACCGGATCCGGCTCATGATGTCTGCCCCGTACCGGGCCTGCGGATTGAGGGAGGATTGCACCCCCAGGACCCGTCCCGTCCGCAGGTCCACGAGCTGGGCTACCAGCGTCGTGGTCCCGCAGTCCACGGCAATCCCCTGCCCTTCGCGGGGAGCGAAGGCGAAGGGGGTATCGTCGGAGAGGATCACCGGCCCCCACTGGGCCACTTCCAGGGTCATCGAGCCGGCGGCCCGCAGGGCGCAGGCAAGCCGCCATCCCGCGGCGATCTCGGCCGGGGAGAGTCCCGCCGTCGTCTCGGGAAGGGGAGGGGCCTCCCCCTCCAGGACCCGGACGCGGCAGCCGCGGCAGATTCCCCGGCCGCCGCAGGGGAACTCCACGCCGCGGGCGAAGAGGACGTCCCGGAGGGGCGTCCCCGGGGGCACCTCGAGAGATGCCCCCAGGGGCTCCAGGCGGATGCGGACGGGGTCGGTCATGGCTCCGGGGCCAGGTGGGCCGCGAGGATCCGGCCCAGGATCTGGAACCCGCGCTCGTTGGCGTGGACGGGGTCCCGCTTGAACCACCCGAGCCCCTTCTCGCTGGCGCGGATATAGCTCCCCCAGGGGCCGGTCATGTCCAGGAAGCCGCACCGCTCCTCCGAGGCGAGCTTCATCAGCCGGGTCCGGTAGCCCGTCCCGACGGGATCCACCTCGGGGGTCCAGGCCTTGTCCTTGCGGGGGTCCATCGCCCCGAACGCCCC
>Ga0068707_1003488_pt1 | contig 10964 bp, 11 predicted proteins | sample YNPNPMetaG_FD_66600 | JGI IMG/M metagenome (GOLD analysis project Ga0068707, IMG submission 66600) | Anoxygenic and chlorotrophic microbial mat microbial communities from Yellowstone National Park, USA - YNP NP MetaG | ecosystem: Environmental > Aquatic > Thermal springs > Hot (42-90C) >... | reverse complement strand
CTCGTTGATGCAGACCGTGCGGGCGGCTGAATTGATGGGCTGCCAGGTGGTGCTGACGGGTATCCGCCCCGAGATTGCTCAAACCCTGGTCACTTTAGGGGTAGACCTGGGAAAAGTCGTCACCTTGAGGAATTTGCAGAGCGGCATTGAATACGCTGCGGCGCGTCACCAGTTGCCCTTTGGAGCTATGGAATCGAGGCCTTAGCCGGAGACCCTGAGCCTGTCGCAGAGCTTCACCCCCGGCAATCTTTGTAGTTGGCACGATAAATCTGCTCTTTACAAAATGAAAGGAGAAACATCAATGGAGATGGAAAAAGTGGCCAAGGCCATGGAAAAGGTCGGGATCCCCGGCAGGGATGCCTATGATTTGCCGACCAGCAGCAAACGCTTCCCTGATGGGGCCTGGTACCGCATGGAGGTTTCTGGTGTGGAGCGGCCCCAGGTTTTGGAGGCGCTCATTGACGAGATGCAGAAGCGCAAAGTGCCCATCCACCGTCTCATCTCGGTGGTCATGGGCGCTACCCTTTTGGACCGGGCAGAGCTTAAGGATTTCGCCCAGATGGCCGCCGCGGTGGGGTCGGAAGTCATTCTCACCCCCGGTCCGCGCTCAGCCTGGGACACAGGACGGCAATTGGCGACACCGGAGGGCGCGCTTTCAGGTCTGCGCTACCGTGGGTCCGACCAGTTGCGCCAGGTCATTACCGACATCATGACCTGCATTGACATCGGTTTCCGGGGCTTTCTGGTCATAGACGAGGGGCTCTTGTGGCTGCTCAACGAGATGAAGAAAAACGGCGACATCCCCCAGGACGTGATTTTCAAAGTCTCCATCTATGCCGGTCACGCCTCGGCTGCGGGGGGCAGGCTCTTGCAGATGTTGGGGGCGGGCACTTTCAACCCGGTCGCCGACCTCAGCCTGCCCCAGTTGGCCTCCATTCGTCAGGCCGTTGACATCCCGCTGGACCTGCACATCATCCTCACCGAATCCTTCGGTGGGTATATCCGCATCTACGACGGCCCGGAGATGGCCCGCGTCTGCGCACCATGCTACTTCAAGATCGAGCCGGGTCCGGCCTGCGCCGCTGGCCCGGGTGCTCTCTACAAGCCGTGGGTGGATGAGGGGATGCTGGCCCACTGGGCCCGGGTGAAAGTCAAGTACGCCCAGATCATCCACGAGATCATTCAGGAGAATTTCCCCGAAGCGACCATGTCCGGGTTGGGAGCGAAAGATTTGGCAATTCCGAAGCCGTAGGATTGGAGGACCAGGATGCCTGTCAAAGTACCCTGGCTGAAGGGCGTTTTCCCTGCTCTGGTCACGCCTTTCACCAAAGATGAAGAGTTTGACGAAGCAGCTTACCGCAATTTGATCCGCCACGTCCTGCCCCACGTGGATGGCCTGGTGCCCTGCGGTACCACCGGCGAGTTCCCCTATCTCTCCGTGGAGGAACAGAAGCGCATCGTGGAGGTTGCCGTTGAGGAAGCGGGAGGCAAGCCGGTCATCGCCGGCACCGGGGCGGCTGGCACCCGCCAGGCCATCGAGCTGGCACGCAACGCCAGGAAGGTCGGGGCCAGCGCCTGCCTGATTGTGACCCCCTATTTCCTCCATCCCTCGGACAAGGGGGTCTATCAGCACTTCTATGAAATCGCCAGGGCTGTGGACATTCCTATCGTCATGTACAATATCCCGCAGACGGTGGACCGCTATCTGCCCCGCGCTGTCATCGAGGACCTCTCCGATATTCCCAACATCGTCGGCCTCAAGGACTCTTCGGGCAACCTGACTTACACCCTGGAGGTCCTGGAAATGACCCAGGGCCGTATTGATGTCTTCATCGGCCACGATGAGGTGGTCCTGCCAGCTCTGGCCAGTGGCTGCACGGGCATGATCCTGGCCTCGGCTCAGGTCTTCCCCGAAATCTGGCAGCAGGTTTTCAGAGCGGTGCAAGAAGGAGACCTGGCCAGAGCCCGCCAGTTGCAGCTTGGTGTGCAGAAGTTGGCCCGCATCTTCTGTCGCTACGGTGGCGGGGTGGCCGTCAAGGCCGCCCTGAACATGATGGGCGTCCAGGTCGGTGGCCCTCGACGTCCCCTCAAGCCGACAGGGGGAGCGCTGATCCATGAGACCAGGGCTGAGATCCAGATGGAGTTGGAGAAGTTGGGGAAAATCCCATCCCCGATTTCCAATATCCAATTCCCTGTCGGGCCATTGGAGAGTAGATTCGCCGATTTGGAGCTGTCAGCAGAGCAGATCAAGGCTGCCGGGTTGCGAGTTGGTACCGGTAGGGTGGGGCAGGCACCGGAGTGGGTGCAACTTGACCTCATCGCCGGGCCGAAGGATAGTCCGCTGGGAGAAGCCTACGCCTACCAGCTCACTTACCCCATCCATGGACGAGAGGCCCTGACCACCATCCTGGAGCCCAACCTGACCGTGCGTCCACCTACCCTTATCCTGCCCACGCTGGAACAGAAGAACCTGCGCCAGGCCAACATGATCTACGGCCCCACCCAGTCAGGCGTGGCCAAAGCTATCGTGGACAACCTGGAGAAGGGCATCATCCCGGTATCGGCTATGGATGAGGAGGTGATGGTCGTCCTGGCTACGGTAGACCCCAGAGCTCTGGACCGTCATGCCCTGTACCACAATGTCTATCAGGCTATGGACGCCGCCATTCGAGGGGCCTTTAGGGAGGTCGGAAGTTCATGAGCAAAAAGTTCAGGTTTGGCTCGACGGTGATTCCTTTCACCGGCTGGGGGGTGAATCCCAGACAGCCAGAGATAGAGCGGGAACGCCATCTCCAGGCTGTGCGTTGGCTGGTGGGGGAATTCCACCTGCCGGTCGTAGAGTTGTCCATGGACTTTGGCCTGCTCTACCCCCAGGTCATGGACGCCGCTTTCTACCGCCGGGTGGCGGCGCTTCAAGAAGAACTGGGCTTTGCCTGCACGGTACATCTGCCCTTCCTCTGGCTGGATCAGACCAGCATGAATGACCTCGTCCGCCAGGCCAGTGTCGAGTCCGTCCGCCGGGCGGTGGAACTGGCGCGACCCTTACAGGTGGAGACTTATGTGTTGCACCTGTGGGGCTCCACCACCGCCCAGATCACCCAGGTTATCACGGACGAGGTCTTGCAGCGGAACCTGCTGAGGGCGGTGTTCCAGGAGGCTGACCGCAGCCTGGCCGAGATCTGCGCCTTTATGGAACCCCGGGCCCTGTGCGTTGAGAACCTGGAAGCCCTGCCTTTCGATTTGGCGATGCCCTTGTTGGAACGTCATGGGGCCCGCATCTGTCTGGATGTGGGCCACCTGGCCTGGCAGGGTGGTGGTGAGCTGACTTTCCTGGAAAAGCATGGGCAGTGGGTGAGAGAAATCCACCTGCACGATGCTCTGCTCCCCCGGCCTGACCGACAGGGGCAGACTCATGACCACCTGCCTCTGGGCCAGGGCGAGCTCGACTACGAAGCCTTGCTGCGCAGGCTCGATGAGACTGGCTTCGATGGTTACGTTATTATCGAGAATAACAACGAGGCCGATTTGAGGGAGAGTCTGGAGAAGTTAAGGTTCTGGCTGTAACAGGGGAAGTGAAGCGAGGAAAGCTTTGCGCCGCAAGGGCTACAAGCCGTATAGGAAGTATGTCAAGACAATCAGCGAACTCGAGAAGGATGACAGTTCGGTGTTTTATGTGGGCCAGATCAACCCTCGACATCTGGGAGGCGCGATTAGCCTGCGGCAACATTCTCGCCATGTGATTTTGACTGGCTATCGCTATAACCATTACATGGCTGGACATAAGGAAATGGGGGACTATGAAAGTCTGATGCCCTCTATTCTTGAACATCCAGATGTGGTGGGTAAGAGCAGGTTTCCCAGAGCGCTCCGCTTCATTTTCTCACAGCGGCATGACAGAAGATACCTGTCGCTGGTTGTGGAGATAAAGCGGAAGAAAAGGGAACACGAGGTAATCAGCTTTTTCTTTGAGGGCGAGAGGGATATAAAAGCACGGCGGGAAAGGGCACTGGTGACCTGGGAGAGGGAAATGGAAGAGACCACCAGGCCAGACCGCCACCCTGGCATTTCTTAGCTGCCAATACCGTTCGACTACAATGGCCTACTTGGCTGGCGCGTCGCGGCGGATTTCGACCCCTGGTGGTCTGCTAATTAAATTATAGCTTAGATGCCCACGTTTGTCAAGCATGAAAACAGGAGATCCTATGTCCAAGAAACCCGATTGGTTCAAAGGCATCTTCCCGGCTTTGGTGACACCTTTCACCAAAGATGATGAGATTGACGAGGCGGCCTACCGCGAACTGATCCGCTACGTGCTGCCTCACGTGGATGGGGTGGTGCCCTGTGGCACCACCGGCGAGTTCGTCTATCTTTCCGAGGCAGAGAAGCAAAAAGCCATCGAGATTGCCCTGGACGAAGTGGGGGGCAGGGTGCCGGTGGTGGCGGGTACGGGCTGTGCCAGCACCCGCGACACCGTGCGGCTCACGGCCTGGGCCAGGGACGCCGGAGCGACAGCCGCTCTGGTGGTCGCACCCTATTACCTCAAACCCACTTACAATGAGGTCTACGAACACTACGAGAAAGTCAATCAGGTGGGTCTGCCCATCATCCTTTACAACATCCCCCAGTGCGCCGGGACGCACTTTGAGTGGTGGACAGCCGAAGGCATGGCCACCGACCTGGAAAATGTGGTCGGCATCAAGGACTCTTCCGGCGACATCCCGTTCCTGGCGGCATTGCTGGAGAAGGTTCGGGACACTGTGGGCATCTTTACCGGCCATGACGAGACGGTGGCGGCTGCTCTGGGCGCCGGCGTGGACGGCGCCATCCTGGCCAGCGCCAACCTGATCCCCGACATCTGGCAGGAGATCTACCAGGCCTCCCGGCGTGGCGACCTGGCTACCGTTCAACGTCGTCAGAAGGAAATCCAGATTCTGGTGCGCCTCATCGCCCGCAAAGGCACGAACCAGGCCGTGAAAGAGGGCCTGCGCATGATCGGGTTACCCATCAGCGATTCGCGTCACCCCATGATGCCCGGCGACGCCTTTGAGCGGGAGGATCGCGAGGACATGCGCACCCAATTGGAGGACCTGGGCAAGATTGGGCGCCGGCCGGTGACTTTTTCCCTCGGCGGCAGGGCGGTGATAAGCAACTGTGCCGCCACGCCGGCCACCCCTCCCACTATTGACGACCTGACGCTGTGTGTGGGGGAGGGCCTGGCTGGCCCGCCTTTCTCCGAGATTGCCCACATTGACCTGCTGCTGGGTCTCAAGGACGGCCCGGTGGGCAGAGCCATCGAACGGGCCCTGGGTGAGCCGCGACCCGGCCACGAGCTGAAGATCATCAACGAGCGACCGCGCACCTTGCTGGTGCCAACAGTCACCATCCGTACCGAGAAGGCGTCGCGGTTGGTGTATGAAGATGCAGCGGCTGGTGTGAACCTGGCCATCGAGCACAGCATCCGGCAGGGCTTTCTGCCGGAGGGCCTCCTGGATCAAATCTGTCTCATTGCCAACGTCTTTGTCCACCCGGCAGCCGCGATCCGCCGCCGTGTCCAGATCAACAACTACAAAGCCATGCGTGGCGCCATCCGCAAGGCCCTGGAGAGGCAACCCACTCTGGAGGAGTTGCTCAACGAGAAGGAAGCAGCCCGGCATCCTTTCCGTTATGCGCCGTAGGTGCGACGCACTTCGAAAGTGCGTCGCACCTGTCAACATCCATGGGAGGAGGGAGCACCTTGAACGAACAAGAAGTCCCGGTCGCCGATGGATTCGACTTTCCGGTAGGCAAGCCCGACGCCAGAGGCTACTATGTGGCGGCTGGCCTGGCCGAGCAGGAGTATTATGAGCGTTTCAAAGCCTGGCACCCCGGCGAGGATTGGAACGACCTGCGAGGTGGCGATTCCGACCTGGGCGCTCCTGTCTATGCCGTGGCCCACGGCCTGGTGGTGACCGCGGACAGTTTCCCTGCCTGGGGCAACATTGTGCTCATCGAGCACCTGATGCCCGATGGGAGCAAGGTGTGGTCCCAGTACGCCCATTTGCAGGAGTGTTTTGTCGAAGAGGGCCAGGTGGTGTGGCGGGGCGACCAGATCGGCACCATCGGCAAGGGAGCTGGAGATCGCTACCCGGCTCACCTGCACTTTGAGATCCGACTCAAATCTCTGCCGGCCAACCAATGGGGTCTGACGCGAGATCAGGTGCTGCGAGCCTATGCTGACCCCACCCATTTCATCAAGAGTCACCGTCCTGGCGGTGTAAAAGTAGAGGTCACAGTAGACGACCCGCCAGAAGTCTTCATCCGTTCCGGGTCCAAATACTGGCACGAGGCTGACTGTGGTTACAAAGGGCATATCTACTGGACCTGGACTGTCAGCGAGGAGCAGGGGGAGGACTGCTGGGCTGAGTGGTGGCCCAGACTGCCTCAGCCTGGGCTGTATGAAGTCTTTGCCTTTGTGCCGCGTAAGTACGCTACCACCCTCAACGCCCGCTACCAGATCACGCACCGGCGCGGGGTAAGTGTGGTCACAGTAGACCAGTCCCGCTACTACGACGCCTGGGTGTCTCTGGGAGCCTATGCTTTCTCCACTGCGCAGCCCGCCTTCGTCCGCTTGAGTGACCTCACCGGCGAGCCTTACACCCGGGACGAGTCCCGGCGCAGGCAAATCGCCTTCGACGCTGTGATGTGGGTGTTGAGCCAGCCGGAGGAGGAATAAGAGATGCATCCTCTGTGCTGTCAGTTACTCATCCTCGCTTCGGCTCTGTTGCCTGTCCTGACGGGCTGCTTCTCTGACTTCCCGACGGGGGTGCCAGAAGTCACGGCTTCACCGCAGGTCGAAGAGATGGCTCTGCCTGCGCCGCGTCTGAAGGGGGAAATGTCGCTGGAGGAGACCCTGGTTGCTCGCCGTTCGGTGCGCCAATTCACCGACGAGGAATTGACCCTGGAGGAGATCTCTCAACTGCTGTGGGCGGCTCAGGGGATCACTGCCGATTGGGGTGGGCGGACAGCTCCTTCAGCAGGGGCACTTTACCCTCTGGAGGTCTACGTGGCCACGGCCGACGGCCTCTATCATTACGTGCCCCAGGGGCACAAGGCCATCGTTGAGTCCAGGACCGATTTACGCCATGAACTTTGGCGAGCTGGCCTGAGCCAGGACGCCATCCGTGAGGCCCCGGCGGTTTTCGTCATCGCTGCTGTCTATGCGCGGACGGAAAGGAAATATGGTGGGCGGGCCGAACGATACGTCAGGCTGGAAGCTGGCCACGCCGCGCAAAACCTGCTCTTGCAGGCCGTGGCCTTGGGCCTGGGAGGGGTGCCCATCGGGGCATTCTACGACGACCAGGTGCAGAACGCCCTTTCCCTTCCCTCAGATTACGAGCCCCTCTACCTCATTCCGATTGGACACCCCAGATGATAGACGAAGAACGACATCCCCGGCTTTGGATCGGCACCTCTGGCTGGGTCTATCCCCACTGGCGGGGAGTGTTCTACCCGGCCAGGCTGCCTGCAACGCAGTGGCTGAGCTATTACACCCGGCATTTTCCTACCGTTGAGCTCAACAACAGCTTCTATCGCCTGCCCTCGGAGCGGGCTTTCCAGAATTGGCGGGAGAAGGTTCCTCAGGGCTTTCTCTTTGCCGTCAAGGCCAATCGCTACATCACCCACATCAAAAAGCTAAAGGAAGCCGGGGAGTCTCTGGAGAAGTTCCTGGGTCGGGCACGGTTCCTGGGAAGCAAGCTGGGCCCTATCCTCTATCAACTGCCTCCTGGCTGGAATTGCGACCTGGGCAGGTTGCGGGAGTTCCTGGCCCTCCTGCCCGGCGACCTGGCTCACGTCTTCGAGTTCCGCAACCAGACCTGGCTGCAGGATGCGGTGTTTGCCCTTTTAGCGGAGCACGGTGTGGCTTTCTGCATCATCAGCCTGCCCGGCTTCGATTGCCCTTTGCGAGTGACCGCACCTTTGGTCTACATCCGTATGCACGGCAGTGGCCTGGTCTATGGCGGTTGTTACAGCGAGGGTGAGCTAAAAGGGTGGGCAGAACAGATCAGAGGGTTCCTGGAGGAGGGATATGACGTCTATGTTTACTTTAACAATGACGCTTTCGGCTACGCCGTGCAGAACGCCCAACAGTTGAGGGAGATGCTGGGCTCTTATCCTCCTGCGGGTTCTCATGGCATGAGGCCAGAGCCACTTCAGCATGGATAGAGCCTTGTTGGAACCGGGCAACCCGTTAACTTCAGGAGCCTCTCATCTCCTGATCAGGACGCCCAGGTTGCGGGGTAAAATGTCAAAATCTTCATCCCAGGCAAGCTGCCGCCATTTGCTTGCAGTTTCGGCAGGAAGTTGCTCGAGAGGAACCCTCTCCAGAATGAGGGCAGTCTCCTCGGAGGAGAACTCCGGGCCTTTTTCGATCCATGCCAGAAAGTCTTTGTTCTGCGGGCAGACCCTCTGACAGTGAAGACACCCGACCAGACAATTGTGCCAGGAAGGATCTAGCCAGGCCGGAAATGGGATGTTTCCGGGTTGCTCGTTGTGGAAAGTGATGCACCGCTCTGCACGAAGCAGAAAGCGATCAGAAGTACCCGTCTTGAACGGAGCCGACGGAATCGCTCCGGTGGGGCAGTGGCGCAAACAGGCCGAGCAGTTCTGACAGCGTTCCAGCATTTGAAGCTCCTGCCAGGTATCCTTCGGGCAAGGCAGGTCAGAGTAAAAGGTCACAAGCCGATGAAAGCTCCCCATGCCAGGAACGTAGCAGATGTTGTTCTTGCCGTACGCACCTAATCCGCTCCTTACAGCCAAGAGTTTCTCTGGCAGGGCGGTCTGAACTACATGGTATCCTTCTGAGCCCAGAATGCCCGCCAGGAGCCTTTCCACCTGTCTGCTTGTCTCTCCATAGGCTACGTAAATTGGTGGAATAAGGAATGGTAGCTTCTCTTCATGCCAGGTGAAGATAACCTGAAACTGAGGTTGAGGAACAGCGACCACGATCAGAGACCGGGCTTCTGGCAAACTGTCAGGGGGACTGAAAGCAAGCCAGGTGAGCAATTTCTGATAGAATTCTTCGTCAAAGAGACCTTGCTCGTGATAGCCTTCGATTTCCTCTCGCAGTTCGCCCAGATGTTGAATTGAGACGATGCGCCCTTTGTAACCCCGTTCTTCCAATTGAGCAAATAGCTCGTCTATCATCCTGATACCTCTTTCCTATCAACCCGTCCCTATGCGGACATTTGGTTCAGGAACTCTTCTTGCAGGATGCCCATCCAATGGGCGTCGTGGTAGCGGCCATCTCGGAACAGGGCCTGCCGTCGGACCCCTTCGTGCTGGAAGCCAGCCTTTTCGTAGCAACGGGCGGCGCGGGGATTAAACTCGAACACCTCCAGTTCGACCCGATGGAGATTCAACTCCTCAAAAGCGAAACGGAGCATAGTGCGGGTCGCGTCGGTGCCCAAGCCCTGCCCCCAAAAGACCTTCTCTCCCAGCACTATGCCAAAGACAGCCGTGCGGTTCTTCCAGTCTATCCGATGCAATCCTACATTGCCGATGTGCATCCATTCGCCTTCTATCAGAGCCTCAATGGCAAAGAGGAACTCATCACGCTTTTCCAGATGGGTCTCAAACCATTGTTCCTCCTTCGCTTTCGACATCGGTTCATACATCAGCAGGTACTGGCGCACCTCTGGGTCGTTGAACCACCGTACAAAGGTGGGAATATCCTCCCGCTCAAGACCTCGCAATCGAACTCGTTCTCCGTATAACATGATGGTCTCCTTTTGACTCGGCTCACTCTATCAGCACCAGGCCGAACAAACGACAAGGTGACTCCAGCGTCTGGACCACCTCAATTTCCCACCCGGCCTGGCGTACGGTGGCGTATACGTCTATGCCGCAGGCTTCCATGGAAGGCCGCGCCTGGTCTGGGAAACGGCAGGGACCGGCTGGGTCACATTCCTTGCAAAGCAGACAAGGCCCGGATCCCATCCCCCAGGCCCGATAATACCCGGCCAGGAAAAGTTCTCGCTCCAGGGCGACTATTAACTTGTCCAGCCGACGGCGTTGCCGGGCCTCTTCTTTCCAACCGCCCCCTGCGACTCCTATATGCACCAGCAGGGCCTGCTGGTAATGGCTTAGTACCCGGCGGGTGACCTCCGGCGAGGGCGAATGGGGTGGACAGGTCAGTCGTTCCCCGTAGCCTCCACAGCCGTACTGGCATTTCAGCCGCACCCAGTCGGCCACCACTACCTGATCAGCGGGGATGATCTGGGCAGCGTCAGCGCCCAGTTCCACAGCCCGCGTAACCCAATCGTTCATCTTGTCGCCTCCTTCGTCGGTACCTTTTCAAAAACTAGGGCGAACCCCCGCAGTAGCCCCGTAGCACAAGGCCTGCCCTTACTCCACATGAGAATACCGTCAGGATTATAGTACATTTGTTCGCTATAGTCAAGATGCCCGGTCTCCGGTAGAAGTTTGACAAGAGGACGAATAAGGGTTATAATGTTATAAAGTGCCCCTGTGGCGGAATAGGCATACGCAGCAGGTTGAGGACCTGTGCCCGCGAGGGCGTGCTGGTTCGAGTCCAGTCGGGGGCACCTTTCTACAGGTATTCGGTTGTCCTTCCTTCTGGGGCCAGGGTGCGGTGGGACCACGGCCCGAGGGGCCTCGCCCCGTGGGGTAACAGCCCCGACTGACCAGCCAGCTACCTGACTGAAAAAGCGCCTCACCCTACCTGCCGGTGGGGCGCTTTTTTAGTTGGTCAGCGAAAAAAATTTTATATTAAGAGGCTCCTCTAAAAAAGTGGTGACACTGGTGACAGTGGTGACAGACAGCAGTTTATACCACTATATATAGTAAGCCAGAGCCAGCATACTACTATATATAGGGGTTAGAGGCCAGAAACTTTGTCACCACTTTGTGACAAAAACTGGTGACAAAACTGGTGACAGTGGTGACAAAACTTGTGACAGAGGCCA
>Ga0068707_1003487_pt1 | contig 10964 bp, 6 predicted proteins | sample YNPNPMetaG_FD_66600 | JGI IMG/M metagenome (GOLD analysis project Ga0068707, IMG submission 66600) | Anoxygenic and chlorotrophic microbial mat microbial communities from Yellowstone National Park, USA - YNP NP MetaG | ecosystem: Environmental > Aquatic > Thermal springs > Hot (42-90C) >... | reverse complement strand
GTACGACGAGGCGGAGCAGGAGGACCGCCTTAAGGAACTCCTTGACTGCCCGCTGGACCCCAGAAAGCGGGCTGCGGGGTAGCCAACATGCTCGGGAGCTACCCGAGTCCCTCACCATGGGGAAATACGCTTTCATCATCAACGAATCCTATACGGTTTTTCGAAAACAGTTGACCTCCAGCATTCGAGGTGGCGGTGGAGAATCCGTCCCAGGTCCCCCCACGGATCCAACCTTTCACGACTGGCCCACGGATTCGGCGCTTTCATCCGGTTGGGCGCTACTGGACTGACCCTCCCTTCACGGCTCCCGGCAGAGGAGGTCCGCAAGGATCCGCACCACCACGTCCATCATCCCCAGCGCGTTCTCCTGCGCCGGCGTGGGCTCCGCCAGGCACTCCCGCGCCAAGACGAAGTGCCCAAGCGCCTCCAGGTACCAGTCCACCACGCGCCCTTCCTCCCCCCGCGCCACCTTCTCCCGCGCCCCCTGGTCCGCCGCCCGGGTCGCCTCCTCCAGGTGACGCCCCAGGTCAAGCTCGCAAAACCGCCGCGCCCTCCGGTCCGGCTCCGCCGACGCCACCCCCGCCCGAAGCTCCGCCCCCCGCCGCGACCACTCCACCGCCCGCGCCTCCAACTCCGCCCGCATGGCCCCCCTAAGGCCCGGTGCCCCCGCCAGCCCCTTCAGGTCCTCCCCCAAGTGGGCCAGCGCCTCCGACCGCTCCTCCACCCCCAGGTAGTCCGAGAACATCGCCGCAATCCACGAAAGCACCGCCCGGTGCAGAGGACCACATAGGGCGGGCCCCTCCAGGCGCGACCGCCGGAGCGCCGGGTCTTGGGCACGCTCGCGGAAGTGCCGGAAGAGACGCCCCGCCGACTCCGCCTTGTATTCCGCCGGGGCGGCCTGGGACAGCACCCCCACGTCCGCCGCGTCCCCCCGGGCCACCAGGTCCCAGGCGTCCGGCTCCTCCATCACCCTCAGGCGCCGGTAGATCCGCGCCCGCGTCAGACAGGCCTCGTAATCCTCCCGGCCCCCCAGTTCCTCCAGGCGCTTCCGCAGTTCTTCGGCCGAACGCCCCGACTCTACCGGCCTCACCGTCGACCGCTGCGCCGGAGGGACGCACGCCGAAAGCCCCGCCAGAAGAAGGGCTACCAGCCTTCCTGCCCGATCAGCTTCACGAAGACGCACGCGCAAATCCTCGTCCGGCTCACCTCCCCCTTCTCCCGGCGGACCATGTAGAGCTGCTGCTCCAGCTCGTCGCCGACCGGGATCGCCATCGCCCCTCCCTCCCCCAGCTGCTCCAGGAGCGGTTCGGGCACCGCCGGGGCCCCCGCCGCCACGATCACCCGGTCGAAAGGGGCTTCCTCCGGCCACCCCAGGGTCCCGTCCCCCACCCGGAGATGCGCCCCTCCATAGCCCGCCCGCTCGAGGTTCCCCCGCGCGAACTCCGAGAGCTCCGGAATCCTCTCGATCGACCAGACCCGGGCCCCCAGTTCCAGGAGAATGGCCGTCTGGTACCCGGACCCGGTCCCGACCTCCAGCAGCTTCTCTCCCCCCGCCAGCCCCAGCGCCTCCGTCATGCAGGCCACCATGTAGGGCTGGGAGATGGTCTGCCCGTGGCCGATGGCCAGCGGGCGATCCTCGTAGGCGGACTCCCGGATTCCCTCCGGGACGAACAGGTGACGGGGCACCCGGCGGAAGGCCTCCAGGACACGCGGGTTCCGGATCCCCCGGGCGTAGAGCTGCTCCTCCACCATCCGGCGCCGGCGCTCCTCGAATGGCTCCATGACTCAGGAGGCCGGCTCCGGGGCCTCGATCCTCCGAACCCGCATCCTCAGGACCCTCCGCGTGGATTCGGTGATCTTGACGTCTTCGGAGATCCGGTACCCCACGACCCAGATGATCCGGGCCCCGTCGCTCACCAAAGGGATCCGGTCCCGGAGGGCCCGCGGGACCTTGTGATCGATGAAGAATTTCTTGAGCTTGACCGCATGGCGGGAGCCCAGGGGCACGAACTGATCTCCCTTGGCCCGGAGGCGGACCGTCAGGGGCCCCTTCAGGCGGTCCAGATCCACCGCCTCCTCGGAAAAGTCCTTGCTCCGGATGAAGTCCTTGAACCCGACGATCCGTCCCTCCTGGATCTCCGTTTCGATCTGGACGTCCAGCTTCCGGAGGACCGTCCGCCCCGGGACCGCCAGCTTCCGGGGACTGAAGCGGAGCGGGGGCGGGGGCTCCGGAGAGGGAGCGATCTTGAGGATGTAGCCCTCCCGGCGCGCCTCCAGTCCCCGAGGGAGACAGACGGCCTTCTGAAAGGCCTGCTCCCCACAGAGGCCGATGATCCGCAGGTAGTGCTCGAAGTTGAGATGGGGCACCCTTCCCAGGAGGTCCTGGAGCGACCGGTCGATGATAAGCGTCTGGATCGCCGGCGGCAGCTTCCCGAATTCCTCCACCGAGAGGCACACCTCACCCTCCCCCGAGAGCATCCGGACGTTCTCGTAGAAGTCCCGGGACAGCTCGCGGAGGAAGAGATAAAAGGAGGCGGCCGTCTGACCCAGCTTGACCAGGGCCAGTTTCACCCGGGGGTTGAACTCCGATTCCATCAGGGGGATCAGCTTGTGCCGGATCCTGTTCCGGGTGATGGTCGTGTCCAGGTTCGTCAGGTCCGTCCGGTAGGCCGCCTTCCGGGCCTTCAGGAAGTCCTCGATCTCGCGGCGCTCCGTCTCGATCAGGGGTCGGACGGTAAAGAGATCGTGCCTCTTGGAAACGAGACGGATGGGAGCCATTCCCTTGAGCCCCCGGAGACCCGTACCCCGGAGGATGCGGTGGAGGATGGTCTCCGCCTGGTCGTCCATGTTGTGCGCCAGGGCGATCTTCTGGGCCCCCACCTGCAAGGCCGTCTTCCGCAGGAACTCGTGCCGGAGCTTCCGCGCGGCCTCCTCCATGGAGATCCGCTCCTTCTTCTGCAGGCCCCGGACGTCCACGCGGGTGGAGTGGAAGGGGATCCCCGCCTTCCCCGCCAGCTCCCTCACGAACGCCTCGTCCTCGTCGGCCGCCGCCCCCCGCAGGCCGTGATGGACATGGGCCACATGGAGCTTCCAGGCAGGCTGGGGGACCTCGGACAGCTCCCGGAGGATGTGGAACATGGCGACGGAATCGGGGCCGCCGCTGACGGCGCACAAAACCGTCTCGCCGGGGCGGATCATCTGGTACCCCTCGATCGTCAGGTAGACCTTCTTGAGGAGGTTCATGAGGCGCCCCGCCGCCCGTATTATACCGCCCGGGTGGGGCGATTATAGGGGACGTCCGGGGAACGACAAGGATTACCGATCCGGCGGGGCCAGGTCCTTCTCAATCTGCTCCCGGATGGAGGGACTCACCCCGGGGACGAGCAGCGCCTGCCTGAGGTGCGCCTCGGCCTCCCGGGGATCTCCCTTCTTCAGGAAGATCTCTCCGATCTGGGCATGGGCCAGCGCCCGCATGTCGGGAGCCAGATTCAACCCGAGGCACCTGCGGAGGAGCGGGAGGGCCCGGTCCGCCTCCCCAAGGCCGTTCAGGCTCGTGGCCAGGGGGTAGACGACCTCCGGGAGGTCGAGGGTCCCCGGATCCGCCTGTGCGATGGATTCATAAAGGGCCCGCGCCGGGCCAAGCTGGCGCCGCCGGAAGTGCCAATCGGCCAGATGGAGGCGGGCCCGCAACAGGGCCACGAAAAGACGCTTTTCGAATGGTTCGAAGACAGTGACCTCCCCGCGCCCCTGAGCCTGGGGCAATCGGCGGGGACTCCTCTCGCGCCTGAATCGACGCCGGACCTCCTCGGGCTGGATCGGAAACTCCCAATGGCGCGGGTCCAGGCTCTCCTCCCCCCTCCGGACCGCCTTCCAGAGCACTCCCGCCGGGACGAGCGCCAGGTCCGGCCGGAGAAGGGCCTGCGGCGGAGGTTCCTCGACGAAAACCCCCCTTCCCCGCCCCGCGTTGGCGTTGATGACCGCCGCGGAGGCCGGTCCCGTCTCCGGTCCTCCAACCGGGCCCGGGGGGAGCGATCGAAAATCGGGAGTCCGGAAGGTGGGATCCGCCTTCCGGAGCCTGGAAACATACCACCCCGGAGGCGAATCCACCTCATGAGGTGGGATATGGGCCGCCCGGACGAGCAGGAGTCCCGGGAACTCGCCCCTCACCTTCTGAAGGTACTGGCCGATCGCCGCAGAATCGTCGCTGGTGAGGATCAGGATGGATCCGGGGTCCGGAGTCCCCAGGATGATCCGTCCATACAGTTCCGCCAAGTCGTACCCGCGCAGATTCACGTCCCGGCCGTTCCAGCAGATCCCGGAGCCGACTCCGCAAACCGCGAGGGCCCCCGCGGCGGCCGTCCCGAATCGACCGCAGGCCCGGCCCACAAAGGCGAGGCCCACGCCGGCGGCCAGATGGAGCGGGATCCACGCCGCCACAAGCCAGAAATCGTTCTGCCCCTCGATCCGGAAGGCTACGGAAACCACAATGATGGGAATCGTCCATGCTGCGATCCCGAGAAGGAGCTTTCGGTTGACGCGGGCCAGTCTCACGAGGCCCAACCCCACCATGAGGGAACCGACGATCAGCATTTCCTCCCAAAAATACCGGGTGACCGAAAGCCACCGGGATTCTTCCATCGAGAATGCGCCGGGAATGCCCATGAACCTTCTGCCCAAGAGGTAGCTGAAGAGATCCGCTAGTGTCGCCGGGGCGCCGAAGGACACCGTGGTTTCGCGGCGGGCCAGGATCGGCAGGAACACCAGCGATGGGCCAAGGGCACACAGGGCGGAAACCCCGGCTCGCCAACCGATACCCCTCCAGCCCAAGGACTTGAAGTGAAATGCAACAAACATGATCAGGGCCATCCCAGTCAATGCCGCCGAGGGATGGGCCTGCCAAGAAAGGCCGATGAGTGCCGAGAGGATCGTAAAATCGATGGCTTTGCCTGTCCGATCAGTCCGGACCATCCAGTAGATGAGCAAGACCAGGATCAGGAAGAAGAATGCGTAGACCTTGGCATAAAGGCCCGACAACCAGAAGGTGAATCCGCAGGAGGCAATACACCCCGACGCCACTCCCGCCCAGTTTGACAGTCGACTTTCGACCTCCCCCACGTGGAACAAGCGTCCTCGGGTCTGGAGGATTGCTCGTACCGTCAAGCCCAGTATCCCGGCCGAAAAAGAGGCACATGCGGATGAAAAGAGATGGACGGCCAGCGTGAAGTCCGCAAAAAAGAGGATTTTGGTCCAGACCCAGCAGAGGATCTCATAGAGCACGAATCCCGGAGGGTAAAGAAGGGCAAGATCTTTAATGGCCGACAGGTAGAACCCGGAGTCTTGCCAATAGACTTGATTACTGATGGTGAACGCCGAAAGGAGGACGTGGAGCAGGAAGGGAATAGCAAATGGAATGAGCGGTTCGACCTTGGACGTTCCGATTCTCATCCGCTGAAAGAAAGAGAGATCCCATTAAAAAAAAGGAGCCAGGCCACCGCATCGAGGGGGTTTCCCTTTCAATGGCGGCCTGGCCCTGGAGAGAGGGGGAAACAGATTTCTCGCCTCTCCGTCCAATCACCCGGCTCCCTACCCAAGCATTCCCCTCTCTTGCCGCTCCGGGCACACCCACATCAGCCGGGGGGACCTATATTCTCAATTTCGGCAAGCCTCCCGCCCACACTTCTACTTGCCTGATCAAGACATCAAAGATCGCAACGCCGATGGGCCTGCTCTTCCTTCCGACCCACCACGCGGGCCTTCCCGCTCTTCTCCCATCAATCAACTCTCTTGCAGTATAGCCTCTATTCCCTTGGTTGTCAAGCAAAAAACGCTCGAGCCCAATGGCTTATTCCCAAGCTCATCACTCATCCTATTATACGACGATCAAGGAAAGTTGTTTGCCGAAAAACGATTGCGACCTCCCTTTGAAGATCGTTCTTCGGTTGACCACGGTGGGGTATTCTGGTAGCGTGGGGTCCTTATGCAGGAACGAATCCTCGAGGCCCTCCGTCGGGTGATTGATCCGGACCTGGGGCGGGACATCGTATCGTTGGGCTTCGTAAAGGATCTCCGAGTTGAGGACGGCAAGGTCTCTTTTTCCATGGAGTTGACCACGCCCGCCTGTCCTTTCCGGGAGTCCCTGAAGGAAGAGGCCGAGCGCAGGGTCTTGGAGGTCCCCGGCGTTCGGAAGGCTGAGATCCGGATGACGGCCCGAGTCCGTGCTCCCTCCTCCGGAGCCAAGGAACGCCTGATCCCGGGCGTCCGGAACGTCATTCCGGTGGCGAGCGGCAAGGGGGGGGTGGGAAAGTCCACGGTGAGTGTGAATGTGGCCCTGGCCCTGGCCGGCATGGGGGCCCGGGTGGGCCTGATGGATGCCGACATTTATGGTCCAAGTGTGCCTTCCCTCCTGGGGATGAACGAGTCCCCCTCGGCGGAAGGGGAACGGTTCATGCCCCCGATGGCTCATGGGATCAAGGTGATCTCGATGGGGTTCTTCCTTCCGGCGGGAGAGGCCGTCATCTGGAGGGGCCCCATGTTGCACAAGGCGGTGGAGCAATTTCTCGGCCAAGTTGACTGGGGCGAACTCGACTACCTGATCGTGGATCTGCCGCCGGGGACGGGGGACGTCCAGCTCAGCCTCTGCCAGCTCATCCCTCTCACGGGTGCGGCCATCGTCTCCACCCCCCAGGACGTGGCCCTCCGGATTGCGGAGAGGGCGATCGGCATGTTCCGGCGCCTGGACACCCCGATCCTGGGCCTCATCGAGAACATGAGCGGTTTCGTCTGCAGCCGGTGCGGTCACGTGGAGGACATCTTCGGCTCCGGGGGCGCAGACCGCTACGCCCGGGAGAAGGGGCTTCCCTTCCTGGGGGCGATCCCCTTGGCCACGGAGGTCCGCGAAACCTCGGATACCGGCAGCCCCGTGATCCTTTCCCGGCCGGATTCCGCGGCGGCCCGGGCCTTTCGGGAGGTGGCTCGCCATCTGGCGGCACAGGCCAGCATCCGCGCGGCCTGAAGTACGGCAAAGGAATCAGCGCGTCTTCTCGCGGCCCAGCCCCAGCTTGTCGGCGAGCTTCCGGCACTCCTCCAGCCGCCCTTGGACGCCCTCCTTGCCCTCATCCTTGACCCTGGGATGCTCGGGATGGAGGCGGACCATCTCCTGGTAGAGGCGGGTCGCCTCGCGGACCTCCCGGGCGGCATAGAGGATCTCCGCCAGGCGGTAGCGGCACTCCCCGTTCCTGACGGGGGGAAAATCGGGATAATGTTTCAGCAGGAAGGCATAGTACCCGCGGGCCTCCAGGGCGTTCCCGAGCCCTTCCTGGAGGGCCGTCGCCAACAGCCAGATCTTCTGGGGATCCTCGGGAGCGGACCGGAGGTCCTCCCGGAGCCGGGGAACCGCCTTGGCCTGCTCCGGCTGGACCTTTTCGGCCCAGATCTCGAGGCGCTTCATCAGCAGGGTCCACCATTCCTCCTCGGCCTTGGTGTCGGGGTCGACGAATCTCCGGGCCCCCTCGTTCCGCACGGCCGCCGCGGCGGCCGTGTTCTTCTGGAAGACCGCGATCCGGTAGATCTCCGCGTAGATGATGCCCAAGAAGGGGAGGATCTCCCGGCCGGCAGCCTTGCTGTCGACCATCTTTTCCAAGGCCCCCCGGGCCTCCGCATAGGACTGGGCGGCCTTCTCCCAATTCGCTCCGGCGGCGTAAACGGCCGCCCGGTGGAAGGTCTGCTCCAGGGGATCTTCCAGCCGCGCCAGCCGGAACAGGATCTCGGCCTGGGCCTTGCGGGCCGTCGCCTGATGGTCGGCCAGGAAGGTCTGAAGCCGTTCCAGGGCCGAGTCGCGCGCGCTCTTCTCGCTGTCGAGGCTCGCCTTCCGGTTGATCGTCTCGAGATGCCGGTCGATCGCGGCCTTCGCCTCCAGGACGGCCCGCGTCTTGGAGAACTTCGACCGGAGGATGCCGATCTCGGCCCGCGCGGCGGGGAACTTCTGGGGAGAGGCCATGAACCATTCCAGCCGGGCGAGGCGCTTCTGGGCCTCCACCTCGTCGCATTCCGCCGTCTCCCCCCTCTCGAGCCGTCCGCGGTACTCCTCCGCAAAGGCCCGGATCGCCTCCTGGTCCGGTGCGACGCGGGAGAGGACGTACTCGAGGTCCTTCAGGGCCTCCTCGTAGAGACCGAGCTCCATGCAGACGGCGGCCAGGTCGCAGATGTCGTTGAGGTCCTTGCTCATCTGCCGGTCGTTGTATTTCCACTGGGTCTTGACGAACTGGTAGAAGGAGGGGGGATCGAAGGATTCCCAGGGGACGAATTCCATTCCCCCGGCCTTCAGGTTCAGGGTGAAGGACGTCTCGTCGGCCTTCTCGATGGTCCCGTCCAGGGTCCCGATGCGGACCAGCTCGGTGTTGAACAGGGACCGGGTGAACCCTCCCGTTCCCCCGGCGTCCCGGTCGTTGATCGCCAGGATGAGGATCTTCTTGAAGCGGTCCGCCCGTTCCAGCTCGCTCAGGCGCCGCTCGGCCCGCCGGCGGTATTCCTCCACGGTGAGGGTGTCCCGGAGGTTCTTCATCCGCTGGAAGGCTCCCCGGAAATCGTAGCGGAGCGCGCAGGCCCGGACCGCCGCCGACTCGGTTTCGAAGGCCTCCCGGGCCCTTTCGACCTCCGCCCGCATCGCCTTCTTCCGGATTTCCTCCTCGGCCCGGGCATGATCCGCACGGGCGACCTCGATCTCCTCCCGGAATTTCCGGGCCTCCTCCGCCAGCCGGGGGGTCGAATCCCGGATCAGGGGATCGATCATCGCCAGCGCGCTTTCGAAGGCCTTGCTCTGGACCAGGCGCTCGGCCTCCCGGCGCACCGATTCCCAGCGGGACTGGGCCCGCTGTTCCGCGGCGCGCATCTCCGCCTCCGCGGGCCCGTCGTAGAGGAGCGAGGACCAGCGGTCCTTGGCGAAGGCGCAGGTGGGCTCGGCCTCCCGGAGCGACTTCCGGAAGGTCTCCCAGATCCGGACGGCCTCCCCGAAGCGGTTCTGGTCCGCGGCCTCGGCGGCGCGCGCCGCGGCCCGCTCGAACTCCTCCTTCTGTCGCTCGACCTCGGCCGCCCAGGCCCGGACGTGGGCGGCGCGCTTCCCCGCCTCGGCGGCCGCGGCCGTGGCCCGCAGTTCCGGGTCTTCCGCGAGCTTCTGATACTCGGCGGCAGTTTCCAGCGCCGGAGCCAAGTCGGGCTGGCGGGGCTGGAAGCCGGCCTTGAGCCGGTTGTGGCGGGCGATGTCCACCAGCTCGAGGGCCTCCAGGCGGCGGCGGGCCTGAAGCTCGCGGAGCAACTTTTCCAACGCGGCCCGGTGCTCGGCCGCGCGGAGGGCCGAAGGCGTCTGGGGAAATTCGTCCATCACGCGGATGAACTGGTCGGCCGCCTTCCGGACGGACTTGGGATCCTGCTTGTCCATCTCCTTGAGTTCCCAGAGCTGGGCCAGTTCCAGCAGCTGGCGGGCCCGCTCTTCGTCAGGGAGACGCGGACCGGGCGGGGACGAGGGCGGGGGAGGACCCCCGCGGGGAACGAGGACCCAGGCGAGAACGGCCAGGAGCAGGATCCCCCCGGCGGCGGCCACCACCCGGGCCCTTCGGTTTCCGATCAGCTGATCGACGGTCGCGGCGGCCGGGGGGACCGCCTCGCCGGCCGTCCCCGACCGGTCCTTTTGCCACCGTTCCAGGGCCGCGACGACCTCTCCCATGCTCTGGTAACGGCGGGCCGGGTCCCGGGCCATCATCCGGGCCAGGATCTCCCCCAGCGACCGGGGGACCTCAGGGTTCAGGTCGCTGGCGGGAACCGGATCCTCGCGCACCTTCTTGTTGACGAGGTCCCGCACGCTGGGGGCCTGGAACGGGGTCACCCCGGTGAGCATGCGGTACATGGTGGCCCCGAGGGAGTAGATGTCGCTGCGGAAGTCCGCCGGCTGCCCAAGCACCTGTTCGGGGGCGATGTAGTGCGGCGTCCCGATGACCGAGGTTTCCTCCTCCGGACCGATCTTCTCGTTGACCCCGCGGGCCAGGCCCATGTCGCCGATCTTCGTGAGGCCCGCGTCCGAAAGCATCAGGTTGTCCGGCTTGACGTCCCGGTGCACGATCCCCTTCTTGTGGGCATACTCCAGTCCCCGCGCCGCCTCGAGGATGATCTGAACCGTCTGGTCCAGCGGGATCTTCCGCTGCCGGTTCAGGATGTCCTGGACGCTTCCCCCCGAGACGAACTCCATCGCGATGTAGTAGAGGTTGTTGTGGCGTTTGACGTCGTACACCTGAACGACGTTCGGATGGTTGAGCTTGGCCGCCGCCCGGGCCTCGTGGATGAACAGATCGATGAAGTCCTTGTCCCGCGTATTTTCCTCGGCCATCACCTTGAGGGCCACGATCCTCTGGAGGTCCACCTGCTCGGCCCGGTAGACCGTGCCCATCCCGCCCCGGCCCACCCGCTCCAGGATCAGGTATCCCCCGATCCGCTGGCCCACCAGCGGGTCCACGGCGGTCTCGTCCGAGACGAACGAGATGAGGGTCTCGCCGATCTTGATGAGGTCCCCGAAATTGAGCCTCGCCTCACGGATGCGCTGGCCGTTGAGGAGTGTCCCGTTGAGACTCTCGAGGTCGTAGAGCCAGAATTCGTTCTCCCGGCCCTCGATCTTGATGTGCAGCCGGGAGGCCATCGAATCGCGGATCTGCAGCGCGGCGGAGGAGTCCCGGCCGACAAGAATCGTCCCGCGGACGGGGACGGAGATGGACCTCCCCTTGTCGTTCCCCTTTTCCACGACCAGCCGGGGCATGTCCCTCCCCCGGATCGCCCGTTCTCCGGCCGGCGCGCGGGAACACCCTCGGCGGTGAGGCCGCCCGAATCCGAACGGATCCCGCTCCCGGCCCAGCCCTTCCCGTCGATCGGCCGCCCTTTCCGTCCTCCCCGGGCGACCCTTTTCAATTATATACGAAAAACGC
>Ga0068707_1003483_pt1 | contig 10970 bp, 8 predicted proteins | sample YNPNPMetaG_FD_66600 | JGI IMG/M metagenome (GOLD analysis project Ga0068707, IMG submission 66600) | Anoxygenic and chlorotrophic microbial mat microbial communities from Yellowstone National Park, USA - YNP NP MetaG | ecosystem: Environmental > Aquatic > Thermal springs > Hot (42-90C) >... | reverse complement strand
TAGGCCGCGGTGTGACAACTCTGTAAATCGTGAATGCTTCTTCGCCTGGCTTTTCGGCGAACATGACACCATGCCATCCCTTGTGCGCTGCCTCAGTGGCAATATTCTTCTCAGCCGCCACATAGTTCCGATAATTCTCTCCTTGGAGGTCTGGCCAAATCATGACGGTGTCTGTTGGTTCCCCCACATCAACGAAAACAGTATTCTGACCAAGCCGTAGCTGTGGTTGCGTTTTGCTGTTGAGCATCGTACGAGTCTCGATCTCGATATTCGAAATAGCGACATCTTCGACATTTTTCGCTGCCAGAAAAGAGAATCTGACGAGCACCGCATCACTACCGTTAACTTCATCGATGAGACAGCAATTGATTTGCGATTCACCGACAGACGATGATTCATACACCCTTTGCCAAGTACGACCGGCAGTGGTGCTAACGGAGATCGCAATCCAATCATCGCTGGTCTTTCTGAATGCCTTGGCCCGTATCAGCTGTGAGGTCACGATGTTAGCTCCCTGAACTTTGAAAATTACGTGGCTCACTTCACCGAATCTAGCGCTTCGAACGATTCCCTGCGGAGTGGCCAGTGCGTTAACACATTCATAAACCACTTCAGGAAAGCTTGTCGGCGTGAGGTTCGGACGAAACTGCCAGACACCGTTCCCTCGAATCCGATAACGCGGGTTGATAGACTCTGGATCCTTTCCCTGATTGGGAACGAAATATTCTTTTTCCTTTCCTAGGCTTCGGTAATATCGGGTGTAACTTGCTCCAGGATAGAGGTTGAGGACGTAGCGATGGCCCCAATCCCAATTGTTGTAATACGTCCGGAGCTTAAGCCCAGCCGGATTAAAGCAATGCGCCTCCTGGGCAAGATCGCGCGGGCAATCGGCGCCCGTCAAGAATCCATTGCTGCTGGTCGCTGTCAAACAGTGGTATTTGACCACATGACCAAATTCCTCGCGATTGTTTGACGCTTCGCAAGCGCCTTTGCCACCCAGATCGACTACCCCCGCCACTGTCCGTCCATCGCAAAGGGTGTAGATGGCCGACATCGAGTTGTCGTACATGTGCCAGCGGTCGTTATAGAAACATTCAGAAACGGTGTGCAGCGTCACGTCCCAAAATCGGACAGGAAATCCCATATGGTGCCACAGCCCACAGTTGATACCGGCAACGGTGCTGCACATGGTATAACCAAAATCGTTGAATTGCCGGATTGGATCAGTAACCTCGACCCCGTGGAAAATCATGGGAGACGTTTGCCGACGAGCGATATGAACCCAGTAGAACAAGGCCCAGCATTTCTCTTCGGGTGTTTGCCAGCCGCCGGTGGCGCTGTGGATAAAACTATCCAGGTCGTAACAATCAGGGCTCGCATCAGTTACGACCTTGACGTTACAGACTTGTGCGAAGCAGATGCACGGAAGAAGAGAAAAAATGGCGCAAGCATGAAGTACGGTGCGCGGCTGCATGATCCCCCCGTCGTGTCGAAAAACATATGTGCAGTCACAAGTAGGACGACTGGTGATTGTCCGACCCACTTAGGGGCGTGTCAAGCACCGATATCGGTAAGGCAAATCCATCAGGCAAGTGGGACAGGTTTTAATAACGGCGGCCAAAATTGGCAGGACTTCAGACTTTGGACAATATGAGCTATGATTGTCGAGAAGGCAACCTTTGCCGGTTGAGTTTCCAGGGGGCTTGCATCGGACGTTGCAAAAATGCCGGCTGTGGGGCAGTTCGTGACGAAATCGCAAAGGTCTTCCCCGAGGGGTCTTACGAATGGCTCAAGTTACAGTCAATGACGTCTTTCAAGCTGGGGTTGTTGGCGCAGGTGGTGCCGGTTTTCCGACGTATGTCAAATTATCGGGTCGTGCGGACACAGTTCTGATTAACGCCGCCGAGTGTGAACCTCTGTTGCACAAGGATAAGGAAGTCCTGCGTCATTTTGACGACGAGGTCCTGTCTGGCCTGCGGATTGCGATGGACCTGGTGGGGGCCACACGGGGTATCATCGGGATCAAGGGCAAGTACCACGATGTCATTGAACAGCTTCGCCCGAAACTGTCTGCGGATATCGACATCGTCCCCTTGCCCGATGCGTATCCCTCTGGTGACGAATTCATTCTCGTATATGAGGCCCTTGGTCGCGTTATTCCGCCAGGGGGGATTCCCCTCCACGTTGGGGCGGTTGTGATGAATGCCGAAACCGCCCGGAATACAGCGATCGCAACCCGGCAGCCCGTGGTTGAGAAATATCTGACGATTGCCGGAGCGGTCCAGGAGCCGGTCACCGTCCGCGTGCCCATTGGAGCCACACTGGCAGACTGTGTCGAGCTGGCTGGTGGTCCGACGGTTTCTAATCCGCAATATATGGTAGGTGGTGTGATGATGGGATACCTGGAGGACAATCATCAGGCCCTGGTGGATAAGACCACCGGTGGGGTGATCGTCCTTCCAGAAGATCACGTCGTCGTGCGCCGGCGCCGACAGGACTGGAAGCAGATCGCACGGATCGGTCGTGCGGCCTGTGACCAGTGCAGTTTCTGTACTGAATTGTGTCCTCGCTGGCTGTTGGGGCATCCCATTGAGCCGCATCGAGCGATGAGGAGTCTCGGCTTCAATTTGGTCGGCGAAGCCAATGTGCAGGGCACCGCTTTTTGCTGTGAATGCAATCTCTGTAGTCTCTATTCCTGCCCGGAAGACCTTGATCCGAAAAACGTCTGTGTGCACAACAAGCGGCAAATCTTCGCGGAAAAGCGGCGCTGGGAGAATCCGCCGTTTCTTCCGGAGCGGGCCGATCGCCTCCTGAAGAATCGACGAGCGCCAACCAGGCGGTTGATGCGAAAGCTCGGGCTGACCTCTTTTGCCAATGTGGGACCGCTTGTGGAAAAGAGCATTGTCCCCAAGGTCGTCGGAATCAAATTGAAACAACACGTTGGAGTTCCTTGTCAACCCACGGTCAGTGTCGGACAAAAGGTTGTTCGTGGTCAAATTGTGGGTATGCCACCGGAAACGGACGGAAAACGTGCCCTGGGTGCGCCAGTCCATGCCTCGATCGATGGCGTTGTGACTCGGATCGAGGATGGAATTGTCTGGATCGAACGACAAACTCTGTAGAATCGAACAAACGGCACTATCACACGTCATTTGTCAAGAATCCTGTTAGGTGATATCTATGGTTAACGTGATTGTGAACAATCGGGCAATCGGCGCAGTCGAGCTTTCCAGCGTTGGTGTCGGCTATGAGGTCGAAGATGCGATGCTGAAGTCCGCATCGGTTCAACTCCTCATCGCCAGGACTATTTGCTCTGGAAAATACCTCATTATTGTGGGCGGATTGGTGAGCGATGTTCAGGCCGCTTTGCAGGCAGGTCTGGGAGCAGCGAAGGATTCTGTGATTGATCAGCTTCTGATCCCAAATGTTCACGAGTCGGTCTTTCCGGCCCTAGGGCAGTCGGTTGTGCTCGACCGCGACCATGTTGGGGCACTCGGCGTGATTGAGACGTTCAGTGGCACAGCGGCGCTTGCGGCGGCGGATGTGGCGGCAAAGGCCGCACGTGTCACCCTGTTCCGCATCCACGTAGCCATGGCCCTAGGGGGAAAAGGGTTAGTGTTGATGACCGGGTCAGTAGCCGATGTCCGGGCGGGGGTCAATGCGGGTGCAGCGGAGGCAAGAGACCGCGGGTTGCTCGTCTCCGAGGTGGTGATTCCGCGACCCGCACCGGAGCTGTTTGCAGACTATCTCTAGAAAGATAACGAACTCTTTTTGCTTCATAGCCTGTTTCAGTTTTTTGCGCGTCCATCGCAGAGGTTGTCGATCCGTGCGTTATGGCCGGTGATTACGAAACCCAACACGTCCCGGTGATGCCGAATGAAGTGATTCAGTGGCTTTCTCCCCAGCCGGGGCAGATCATTGTGGACGGCACATTGGGCGGCGGAGGACATACCAGAATCCTGGCGAAGCATGTAATGCCAGATGGGTTGGTCATCGGGCTTGATAGAGACCCCGCGGCAGTTGAACGGTGCCAGAAGATTTGCGCAGGACTGCCGGTTCTGATTGTCCATGCTGATTTTCGCGATTTGCCGGAGGTCTTGCGGGACCGTGAAATTGCCTTCGTTGATGGAATTCTGTTAGACCTGGGAATGTCGAGCGATCAGCTTGCTGATCCATCACGGGGTTTTAGTTTTCACGCCGATGGGCCACTCGATTTGCGTTTCGATCCGTCGAGGGGCGAACCGGCGTGGTCATTACTCAGGCATATCAGCGAACGCTCTCTTGCCGATATCATTCATCGTTACGGAGAAGAACGATTTTCTCGTCGGATTGCCGCGGCAATTGTCCGCGAGCGCCGCTCGGGGAGGCTCAAGACAGCTCGTGAATTGGCCCAACTCATTTCGCAAGTCGTGCCGCGGAGCCGAATGAACCCGATTCATCCGGCGACTCGGACATTTCAGGCCTTGAGGATTGCTGTGAACGACGAACTTGGTGCGCTCGAAAGCGCGCTTAAGCGTTATCCTGAGATACTGCGACCGGGAGGGCGATTCGTCGTAATCAGCTTTCACTCGCTGGAAGATCGACTCGTCAAGGAGGCCTTTCTCCACGATCCGCGCTACACCCCTCTCACGAAGAAGCCTATTACCCCAACAGACGATGAGACGGCAGCGAACCCACGGTCACGCAGTGCAAAGCTCCGTGCGGCGCTGCGAACCTGACACACTCGTCAACAGCTCTACCGAGGTGGATTTCTTTTCAGCTGCCTTGCCGTGCGGAGTTTCATAATTGGCAGTCCTCCTGTAGAATTCTTTTGCTAGCGCCCACAATCTTCAGGAGACCGGACAAGAGACGTGATATTCGTTTGAGGTGTGATGTGAGTGAGTTAACCGAATCAGTTGGCCAACTTATCGAGCATTTGACGCGGCTCCCCGGGATCGGTCGGAAATCGGCGGAGCGGATTGCGTACCATTTGCTGCGGGTGTCCAAAGAAGAGGCCCTGGCCCTGGCTGAAGCGATTCGGGCGGTCAAAGAGAATGTCCGCCATTGCCGGACCTGTTTCAATCTCTCGGAGCAGGAGACGTGCAACATTTGTCGCGATGCCACACGGGATCAGAGCGTCCTTTGCGTCGTCGAACAACCACAAGACCTTGTGGCGATTGAACAGACGGGGGCCTACAGGGGGCTATATCATGTGTTGCTGGGACGATTGGCTCCGCTGGATGGAGTGGGGCCGGAGCAGTTGACAATCAAGGAATTGACCGAAAGGGTTAGGCGGGGCGGCTTTCGCGAGGTGATTATGGCGACAAATCCTACCATCGAGGGGGATGGCACGGCCTTGTTTATCTCAAACCAACTTGCGGACACAGGTGTAAAATTGACGCGGTTGGCCCGTGGGATTACGCCAGGCAGCGTGATTCAGTTTGCTAACAAAGAAATTTTGACGGATGCATTGACAGGGAGACAGCTTCTTTGAAGAAATGGATGTGATGCTTCCTGATTATGATCCGCCGTGCTCGGATTGAAGGTGGTAAACTTCAAATGAGGATTAAACACCTTCGTCTTGGACGAATGCAAGGGTTGAACGAACGACGGAAGTCGATCTAGCGAGACGCTGAGGTCACAGATATGAGGATGTCATTAGGCCACGAGCTTCGGCAGGTTCAAAAACAGGTTCAAAAGCAGATCCTGTCGCCACGGATGATCCAGTCCATGGAGATCCTCCAGCTTCCGCTTCACGACCTCGAACAGCGAGTGGAACAGGAGCTTATCGAAAATCCAGCGCTCGAAATGCTGGAAGTCGGTGATGAAGAAACCGAGGAAGACGAATCCTCAGAAATGGAGGATCGTTTAGAACTCGCGGAAGATGGATTGGATGATGCCTCGGCAAGAACCGACGGGAACGAGAGCGAGGCCGCGACGGCGGGTACTTTGGAGCTGGAACGGGAGTTCGTCGTCGATGAGTCCAATTCCGCGGAAGAGTTCAGCCGCCTTGTGGAGATGGAACGGGAGATTCCGGAGGCCTTCGATGAAGAGAATTCGCGGCCGTCGCGAGATCGTATCGAAGAGGTCGCCGAACGGCATCACGACATGATGGCCAATATCCCGGACCACACGGAGACGCTTCAGGATTACCTTTTCAACCAACTGGCCTGGTACGATTTGGATCCCAAAACACGGGAGATGGCCGAGCGGATCATTTCTAACCTCGACGAAAGCGGGTATCTGCTGACAAGTCTTGAGGATCTTTTGGGGCCCTTCACCACGGAAGAGGACAAGGAGCGAGCCGAAAAGGCCCTAGCGACAATTCAAAAGATGGACCCGCCGGGCGTCGGCGCTCGGGATTTGCGGGAATGTCTGCTATTGCAGCTCGATCCCGAAAGTCCTTACTATCGCGAACTCAAGCTCTTAATCGGCGAATACCTCGAAGACTTGGAGCATAATCGAATCCCGCAGATTGCGAAGAAGTCAAAACTTTCACTGGAGAGGATTTACGAAGCGATTCAAGAATTGCGGCGACTCAATCCGCGTCCCGGCGCCCAATTTCGGAGCGAACATAATGTTGCAGTAGCGCCCGACGTATTTGTGGAGGAGACGGAAGACGGGCGATACATTGCCCATGTGGCGTCCGGCAGGATTCCAAGATTGCAGCTCAATCGTAGCCTCTTAGATAACCTCGATCGGGGACATCTCTCGGAAGACGAGAAAAAGTATATCAAGACAAAGATCGATCGGGCCAAATGGATCCTCGACGGTATTCAGCAACGAAAGAGAACGCTTCAACGAGTAGCTCAGGCCATCGTCGATCATCAGTATCGGTTTTTGAAGGAAGGCCCAGAGTTCATTGAGCCCCTCAAAATGCAGCAGATCGCGGACAAGTTGGGCATCCACGTCACGACCGTGAGCCGGGCTGTGGATGACAAGTGGATTCAAACACCCCAAGGTGTTTTTCCACTGCGGCGGTTTTTCTGCGGAGGGACGGCCAGTGCCGAGGGAGACGAAGTCGCCTGGGATGTCGTTCGCCTGAAGGTCAAAGAACTCATAGACCGCGAAGACAAGACCAAACCCTTGAGCGATGAAGACATCGTCAAGGAGCTGGCAAAACAGGGGATTCAGGTAAAACGGCGGACAGTGACCAAATATCGCGAAGAAATGGGCATTCCGAGTTCCCGCGAAAGACGCGATTGGATTGCCATTGAGCGGCAAAAACGCGAAAAAAGCTGAAGCCTTTGTAACCTTTTGCCGCTGAAAAGCGATGGCGGCTCAGGCGGAATCGCAGCGTGGATATCTCGCTCAAGACCGCTAATTCACCGCAATGGGTGTTGTCAATCGGGGATGGTCGTGTCCTATAATACACGGTTTAGGCAAGAGCTGGCGTGTGCCGGGTTTATAGGTAGAGCGACCGAGACGAACAGTCGGCCACGCGAGCTGTGTCCAGAGAAACCAAGATGCATTATCAAAGGGTATTCTACGAACCCGACAATTGTGTTCCTCGATGGGACGTTTGGGGGCACGATGCGAAGAAAAACACCTGACTGCAAATGAGATTTGACACACACTTGGGCTGGTCCGGAAGTGATTGTGAACCTCGATAACTGATTGAAAGGAAAAAGGAAATAAGGAGCTATGTCGATGGATAACACCTCGCGTCAATTCCTGATGCAGATTCTCGATAATCCGAGTCCCTCCGGCTACGAGCAACCTGTTCAAAACGTGATCAGAACGTATGTTAAGGAATTCGCCGACGAAGTGAAGACCGATGTCCACGGCAATGTGATTGCTGTTCGAAATCCGCAGGCGGCGTTCAGGGTACTTTTGGCCGGGCACTGCGACCAAATTGGTCTGATTGTGCAGTACATCGACGATGATGGTTATATCTATTTCCAAGCGATCGGTGGCTGGGATGCAACCGTCTTGATTGGCCAACGCGTGACCGTTTGGACAAGCTCTGGTCCTCTGGCGGGCGTCATTGGCCGAAAGCCGATCCATCTCCTATCTGAGGATGAGCGGAAATCCGTCCCCAAGCTGAAAGACCTTTGGATCGACATCGGAGCCGCCAGTAAGGCCGAAGCAACCCAGAAGGTTCGAATTGGTGACCCGATCACAATCGAATTGGCAGAACGGGAGCTTATGAACAACCGTTTGGTTGCCTCGGGGCTGGACGACAAATCTGGCGCCTGGGTTGTGATGGAGGCGCTCAAGCGCGTCGATCTGGGGAAACTGCGGGTCGCTGCCTATGCCGTGGCAACCGTTCAAGAAGAGCTTGGGCTGCGTGGTGCCCGGACAAGCGCGTTCGGGATCGATCCCCATGTGGGCATTGCCGTGGATGTGACTTTCGCTACGGATTGTCCGAATATGGAAAAAAAGGAGGAGGGCGAAATCAAGCTCGGCCGGGGACCTGTCATTTATCGCGGTCCGAATATGAATCCAAAAGTCGTGGATCGGCTTATCGAAGTGGCCGAATCTCATAAGATTCCTTATCAATTGGCGGCTTCCGGGCGGGCAACTGGGACAGACGCGAACGCCATTCAGGTCAACCGGGCCGGAGTGGCTACTGGGCTGGTCAGCGTTCCCAATCGATACATGCATAGTCCCGTCGAGGTTATATCTCTTGATGACCTTGACGCCGTAGCGACTCTACTGGCCCGTTTCGTGGAGTCCCTCGATCCCGCGGACGATTTTACCCCTTAGATGCAATGGGTGGTTGTCAATGGTGTGTGAACGACGAGACCATGTGAATAAATAATGGTGACCATCGGTGAAACGAGCGATCATCAGCGATATCCATAGTAATCTCGAGGCACTCGAAGCTGTTTTGAAGGATATTCAGGCTCAGGGAATCGACGAGATCTACTGTCTCGGCGATATTGTCGGGTATGGTCCCAATCCGCGCGAGTGCATCGATCTTGTGATGCGACGTTGCAAGGTCTGCCTTTTGGGAAACCACGACCAAGGGGCCTTGTTCGATCCCGAAGGTTTTAACGTTGGGGCAGAGAGGGCCATCTTCTGGACACGTGCTCAGCTCGAGGAGAGTATCGGGAATCCAGCCGAGGCACTCAAACGTTGGGACTATCTCGGTGAACGGCCTCGAATGCACAAAGAGGGACCGATTGTGTACGTCCACGGTTCCGTTCGCAATCCCCTCAACGAGTACGTTTTTCCCGAAGACATCTACTCCCCGGCGAAACTCCAAAAGCTCTTCTCGCTGATCGAAAAATGCTCATTTCAAGGGCACACGCATACGCCGGGGGTATTCACTGAGCAATGCGAATTTTTCGCTCCGGAAGAATTGCCGGATAACAAGTTCGATCTCGATTCTGCTTCCAAGGTGATGATCAACGTTGGTTCTGTCGGTCAGCCGCGGGATGGGGACCCGCGGGCCTGTTACGTTATTCAGGACGATCATTGCGTCATTTTCCGTCGCGTCCCCTATGAAGTGGAAATCACGCGGGAAAAGATCTACGCCATTCCCGACCTTGATAATTTTCTTGGCGATCGTCTGAGGGAAGGTCGTTAGCGGTTCGGTTTTTACCGGCAAGTCGCTATTGACAAGCCGGAGAGGTGCAGAATTCTGCAAAACAACATCTCAAGGTCTGGAAAAGGACATTGCACGTCGGTATATTATTTTTAAAGCCTGTTGTGTGGCACTGGTTTCGACCGTCCGCCTCCCCGCGGTCGGGGCCTGTATGCCCGCACAACAGGTTTTTTTGTCGCCGTAGGATTGATTGCAAGACCATAACGCCGCGGCCATTTTGCTGACAGTGCCTTGCTTCCTTCCGCCTTGAGCCCTTTTCCAGAGTCTCCGAAAAACGGAGTCATCTTAATGCCATTGGACCCGAACCGGCGAGCGGTTTCGGGCGAATCTCTTTCATGGGGGAATCCGCGAATATACACTGGAGATTCGGATGATTCTACGCAATTTGGCCGAAAGTCCGTGGAAGGAGGTCAAGTCGTCATGCGCCTGCGGCCTTGGTTCTATGTCGTTTTGTTTGGCCTTTTGACAGTCACATCATTCTGTGAAGGTTGTCGCCGTCAGACGAACGATACGGGAGGTCATCAGAAAAAACTGGTGATCGCCGTCATCCCCAAGAGCACGGGGGCTGAGTTCTGGGAAACGGTCGAAGACGGTGCTAGGGAAGCGGCTGATAGACTCGGGGTTCAAATGAAGTGGGAAGGTCCGTTGACCGAAACGGAACTTGCCGAGCAGAACAAGATCATTGAGAACATGATCAGCCTTCAGGTCGATGGCATTGCCTTGGCGCCCTTGAATCGTTCGGCCCAGCGGAGGACCGTGGAACGAGCGGTTCAGGCGGGGATTCCGGTCGTTATTTTCGATTCCGAGATCGATGGCGACGCTCACATCAGCTTCGTTGCAACCAACAATAAGCAGGGGGGCGTCCTGGCGGCCAAACATTTGACCGAGTTGCTCGGCGGAAAAGGCCGGGTTATGGTCTTGCGATTCGTTCAAGGAACCGGAAGTACTGAGGCCCGTGCCGAAGGTTTCATTGAAACGGCAAAAGCAGACGGATTTGAGATTGTGGCCGATCCGTATCCCGAGGACGCCACGGTCGCTGGGTGCAAGAAGACGGCGGCAAACACCCTGGAAGGCTTTGTGAAGAATAACGAACTTCAATTGGAGGGCATTTTTGCCTGCAATGATCGCTCAACCCTGGGAATGCTTGCAGCGCTTGAGGACCTCCGCAAGAGTGGCGTCAAAGTCCATGCCAAGTTTATTGGATTCGATTTTACACCCCGGTTGGTCGAGGCCATTCAGCAGGGGGCCATCGATGCCCTGATTGCCCAGAACCCGCGCAAAATGGGACAGTTAGCAGTCGAGACCCTGGTGGCGCATTTACAGGGCAAGGAAGTTGCCAAGTACATCGACACCGGGGTGGTCGTCGTGACGCGTGATAAGCTGGAAAACGATGCATCCGTAAGACAGTTGGTTGGTCTGAAGGGCGAGTGACGTTCGC
>Ga0068707_1003479_pt1 | contig 10980 bp, 4 predicted proteins | sample YNPNPMetaG_FD_66600 | JGI IMG/M metagenome (GOLD analysis project Ga0068707, IMG submission 66600) | Anoxygenic and chlorotrophic microbial mat microbial communities from Yellowstone National Park, USA - YNP NP MetaG | ecosystem: Environmental > Aquatic > Thermal springs > Hot (42-90C) >... | reverse complement strand
TGCTCTCGCCAGAGGTGGACGAGCTGGCCGTGCGGGCGCGGCGCAAGGAGCTGGGGATTCTGCCCGTCTTTTCCCGGGTGGATACCTGCGCCGCCGAGTTCCCGGCCTATACACCCTATCTCTACAGCAACTATGAATCGGTGTGCGAGGCCAACCCCACCGACCGCAAAAAGATCGTCATCCTGGGCAGCGGCCCCAACCGCATCGGCCAAGGGATCGAGTTCGATTATTGCTGCACCCAGGCCTCCTTCGCCTTTCACGATCTGGGCTACGAGACCATCATGGTCAACTGCAACCCCGAGACGGTCTCCACCGATTACGACGTGAGCGACCGGCTCTACTTTGAGCCGCTCACCCTGGAGCACATTCTGAATATCTGCGATGTGGAAAAGCCCCTGGGCGTCATCGTGCAATTCGGCGGGCAGACGCCCCTCAAACTGGTGCGCAAATTGGCCAAGGCCGGTGTGCCCATCCTGGGCACCGGGCCAGAGCCCATCGACCTGGCCGAGGACCGGGAGCGGTTCGGCGCGCTGATGCAACAGGTCGGCCTGCCCATGCCCGAAAGCGGCAGCGCCCGCTCCGAGGAGGAAGCCTTTATCGTTGCCGAGCGCATCGGCTACCCGGTGGTGGTGCGCCCATCCTACGTGCTGGGTGGGCGGGCCATGGCCATCGTCTATAACCGCCAGGATCTGGAACATTACATCCGCTCCGCCGTGCAAGTGGCGGAGGATACGCCCATCCTCATTGACCGCTTCCTGGAAGATGCCTTTGAGATGGACGTGGATTGCGTGAGCGATGGCGAGGATGTGCGCATCGCCGCCATCATGGAGCAGATCGAGCTGGCCGGCGTCCACTCCGGCGATAGCGCCTGCGTCATCCCCACGGTGATGGTCAGCGAGGAGGCCCTGGAGACCCTGCGCCGCTACACCCGCATCCTGGCCCGCGAGCTGCACACCGTGGGCTGCTTGAACGTGCAATACGCCATGAAGGATGGCGTGGTGTATGTATTGGAGGCCAACCCCCGCGCCTCGCGCACGGTGCCTTATGTGAGCAAGGCCACGGGGATCTCGTGGGTACGGGTGGCCTGCCAGATCATCAGCGGCAAACGCTTGGCCGAGATGGATATCCCCGACGAGCCGCTTCTGGAGGGGCATTTCTGCAAAGAGGTGGTATTGCCCTTTATCAAATTCCCCAACGAGCCGGCCATCTTGGGGCCCGAGATGCGCAGCACCGGCGAGGTGATGGGCATGGACAAGAGTTTTGGCATGGCCTTTGCCAAGGCCCAGATGGCCGCCGGCAACGCTTTGCCCACCTCTGGCACCGTCTTTCTCAGTGTGAACGACCGCGACAAGCGCAACCTATTGCCCATCGCCCAGGAGCTACACCGGATGGGCTTTGCCCTGCGCGCCACCGCCGGCACGGCGGCGTTCCTGCGCGCCCATGGGCTGCCGGTGGCCACCGTCCTCAAGGTGAGCGAGGGGCGCCCCAACGGCGTGGATATGATCATCAACGGCGATATCGATCTGGTGATCAACACCCCCTTGGGGGGGCGTTCTTTCAGCGATGAGCACGCCTTGCGCCAGGCGGCCATCGCCCACGGCGTGCCGGTGCTCACCACCCTTTCCGCCGCCCACGCCGCCACCCAGGCCATCGCCGCCCTGCGCGCGGGCCGCTTGGAGGTCACCAGCCTGCAGGAACACTGGCGCAACCGGGTGAAGGTCCATGCCCGAAGCCAAACCTGAGACCCACCTCACTGTGGGCGAGATCTGGCAGCTCGCCCTGCCCGCCGGCGCCAAGGTGATCGCCGGCGAGGCGGGCCTCTGCCGGCGGGTGGAATGGGTCGCCGCGCTGCGAGCCACCCTGCCCTTGTTCGGCGCGCTGGAAAAGGGCTACCTGGTCTTGGCGCGGTTGGACCTGGCCCAGCGCCTGGATAACCGGGTGACTCCCCGCTACCTGATCGAGGAGCTGGAGCGCATCGAGGCCGCCGGTCTGGTGGTGGCTGCGCCCCTTGCCGCTGCAGATGTTGCCCTGGCCGATGCCCTCTTTTTCCCCGTGCTCTGTTTGCCGCCTGGGGCGGATCTGCGCCAGGTGGAGCGGGATATTTTGCGCACCTTGGTGGATGTGGAGGGACAGCTTGCCCTGCGGGAACGGGAGGTCCGTCAGCACTTGCAGCAATTATTGGCGCGCGGCGGGCTGCAAGCGGTGTTGACAGAGTTGGCCCAGGTGGCCGGTGGCGAGGCCAAGATTCTGGACCCGGGCCAAAAGGTGATCGCCACAAGCGCTCCAGGGGTGCGCCCGCAGGAACGCCCCACCGCCGCCTCCTCCCGCCCCGCCCAGATGGAGCTGCCCATCACCTTCGGCGGGCGTACCTTGGGCCGTTTGGTGGTACATCATAGCAAGCCGCGCTGCACCCCCCTGGAGCTGATCCATGCCCGTCAGGCGGCGGAGCTCTGCGGCGTAGAGATGTTGCAGGGTTTGGTGCGCCAAGAGACCGAGGAACGCCTGGGGATCGACCTGGTGGAACAGATCCTCCGCGGCGAGGATGAGGAGGCCTTGGCGGCCCGCTGCCAACGCCTGGGCTATGACATCTCCCCGGCCCGGCGCCACGTGGTCTTGGCCCTGGCCGCCCCCCGCGAGGATGCCCCCGGCGCTGCCTGCCGCGACCTGGCCCGCGATCTCCAATGGCTCGCCCAGCGCGATGAGGTCGGCACGCTCATCGTCTTCTACCGGCGGTACCTCCTGCTCTTGTGTTCTTTGGGCCCTGCTGTGGGGGAACAGCGCGCGCGTTTTTGGCTGCAAGAAGCTTTGGCCCAAGAATCTGCCGGCCGGTGCAGTGTGGGGGTCAGCCGGGTGTTGATCGGGCTGGAGGGGTTGCGCCAGGCCATCCCCCAGGCGATGGATTCCTGGGAATTGGGCCAGCGCATCGGCGACCGACCCAGCCCCTATTTTTATGAGGAGTTGGGTCTCTATCGCCTTTTGGCCGGCCTGCGGGCGCGGGATGAGGTCAAACGTTTTTACCAAGAGACCTTGGAGCCCCTCGTCCGCTACGACCAGACCCACAACACCGAGTTGGTACATACCTTGGAGATCTTTTTTGAACAGAACGCCAATGCCAGCCAGACCGCCAGGGCGCTGTACATCCATCGCAACACGCTCAATTACCGATTGCAGCGTATCATGGAGATCACCGGGCTGGACCTCAACGATGCCGAGGTGCGCCTGGCCTTGCAGGTTGCGCTCAAGATCTATCATCTCACCGGTTAGTTTGGGCAAGATGCACAACAGAAGTTGGTTCTTTCTTGTGCATAGCAGAGGATATATTGCTCACCACCGCGTGGTACAATGTCGCTTGAAGAGAGGGCGGATAACGCCTTACACGGGCGCTGGAGACTCGCGGTGGTCACAACCATCTTACGCACAGGAGTGACACACATGGTAGTGAACACCCCCGAGTCCATCATGGCGATGGTCGCCGAGCGCAATGTGCGCTTTATCAACCTGCAGTTCAGCGATATCGTGGGCATGGTCAAAAGTGTGACCATGCCGGTGAGCCAGTTGCCCCGGCTATTGGAGGAGGGGATCTGGTTCGATGGTTCCTCCATCGAGGGGTTCGTGCGCATCAGCGAGAGCGACATGCTGCTCAAGCCCGACCTGAACACCTTTGCCATCATCCCGTGGCAGAACGAGACCCACACCACGGCCCGGCTGATCTGCGACGTGTACACCACCGACGGTGAACGCTTCATCGGCGCGCCGCGGACGGCCCTGGCCCGGGTGATGGAGGAGGCGCAGGCCCTGGGCTATGAATACCGCACAGGCCCCGAACTAGAGTTCTTTTTGTTCGAGACCGACGAAAAGGGCCGCCCTCTGCCCAAGGTGACCCACGACGAGGCGGGCTATTTCGACGCCACGGCGGATCGCGGCACCCTGGTGCGTGACGACATGATGAACGCCATGGAAGCTTTCGGCATCGAGGTGGAGGCGGGGCATCACGAATGCGCCCCCGGCCAGCACGAGATAGACTTTCACTATGGCAACGCCCTCACCAACGCCGACAACACCATCACACTAAAGTTTGTCTTCAAGGCCATCGCGGCGCAGCACGGGCTCCACGCCACCTTTATGCCGAAACCGGTGACGGGCATCGCCGGCTCGGGGATGCACGTGCACCAGAGCTTGGCCGATCTCCGCACGGGCAAGAACGCCTTTGCCGATCCGCAGGACCCCTACGGCCTGTCCAAGGTGGCCAAGCAGTTCCTGGCCGGCCAGCTCAAGCACGCGCGGGGGATGACGGCAGTGTTGGCGCCGCTGGTCAATTCGTACAAGCGCTTGGTGCCGGGCTACGAGGCTCCGGTGTACATCAGTTGGGCACGCATCAATCGGTCAGCGCTGATCCGGGTGCCCAGAGCCACCAATCCGGAGGGCACCCGTTTGGAGCTGCGCTGCCCTGATCCGAGCTGCAACCCTTATCTAGCCTTTGCTGTGATGTTAAAGTGTGGGCTGGATGGGATTATCAACGATCTGCCCTTGCCCAGCCCCACGGAGGAGAACCTGTTCGAATCCGCTTGGGCGCGCAAGAGCTTGGCGACCCTGCCCGGCTCGCTGAAAGAGGCCCTGGAAGAACTGGAGAAGGACACTGTGGTCCAAGAGGCGCTGGGGCCCCACATCTATGAGCGCTTTATGGAGGCCAAACTGCGCGAGTGGGATGCGTATCGGCTGGAAGTGACGCCCTGGGAATGGGAGCGCTATCTGGCCATCTTTTAGCCCTCCTCTGGGGATGAGTGCATCGCCTGGTGCTTCGCTGGTGAGACCTGGCCGCCATCTTCAGGCCCGATGGCCCACACGAGGGCATCCAATTTTCGCTCCGTTCCACCAAAGAAGCTGGCGGCAGATAGATTACATCAGGAAGCAAGAAAGGAGTCATTCATCATGAAAACGGTAGCAGACGTGCTCAAAATGGGCAAAGAGGTGCAGATGGTAGATCTGCGCTTCACCGACCTGCCGGGCATTTGGCAGCATTTCACCATCCCGGCCCGGGAGCTCACCGCCGAGCTGTTCGAGGAGGGCATCGGCTTTGACGGCTCGTCCATCCGTGGGTTCAAGGAGATCCACGAATCGGACATGCTGTTGATGCTGGATCCGACGACGGCTTTCCTGGATCCCGTATTCCAAGTGCCCACCTTGTCCATCATTTGCGATGTCTATGATCCGGTGACGCGCCAGCCCTACAGCCGCGATCCGCGTTACATCGCCCGCAAGGCCGAGGTTTACCTGAAACAGACCGGCCTGGCCGATACGAGCTACTGGGGGCCGGAGGCCGAGTTCTTTATTTTCAACGATGTGCGCTATGGCACCAGCACCAACGAGTCATTCTACGCGGTGGATAGCGTCGAGGGCTGGTGGAATAGCGGCAAAGCAGAAAAACCCAATCTCGGCGGGCAGATCCCACCCAAACGGGGATACTTCCCCGTGCCCCCCACGGATACCTTACAGGACGTGCGCAGCAAGATGGTCTTGGCCTTGGAGGCCGCCGGCGTGCCCATCGAGGTGCACCATCATGAGGTGGCCACCGCCGGCCAGGCGGAGATCGACATGCGCTTCAACTCCCTGGTGCGCATGGCGGATAATGTCATGATCTACAAGTATATCGTCAAGAATGTGGCCCGCATGAACAACCTCACGGCCACCTTCATGCCCAAGCCCCTCTTTGGCGATAACGGCAGCGGGATGCACGTTCACCAGAGCCTGTGGAAGGGCGAGAAGAACCTCTTTTTCGACGAGGCCGGCTATGCCCAGCTTTCGGATTTTGCCAAGTATTACATCGGGGGCTTGTTAAAGCACGCGCCGGCCCTCTTGGCCCTGGTGGCGCCCACCACCAACTCGTATCGCCGGCTGGTGCCCGGCTTTGAGGCGCCGGTGATGCTGGCCTACTCCCAGCGCAACCGTTCGGCGGCCTGCCGCATCCCGGTCTATTCCAAAAGCCCCAAGGCCAAGCGGGTCGAGTTCCGTCCGCCCGATCCGAGCTGCAACCCCTATCTGGCCTTTGCGGCCATGCTCATGGCCGGGCTGGATGGCGTGCAGAACCGCATAGACCCCGGCGAGCCCATGGATAAGGACCTCTACGCCCTGCCGCCGGAGGAGATCAAGCAGATCAAGCAGGTGCCGGGATCCTTGGCCGATGTGCTCAACGCCCTGGAGGCCGACCACGAGTTCCTGCTCAAGGGCGACGTCTTTACGCCGGACGTCCTGGAGGCATGGATCGCCTACAAGCGCGAGGTGGAGGCCGACCCGGTGCGGCTGCGCCCCCATCCCTACGAGTTCACCCTGTATTATGACGTTTAGCGCCCACGCTGGCCGCGCCGAGACCCGACAGATCTTGCCAGACCTGTCGGGTCTCGTTTCATCTCGGCCAACATGCTGGCGCACCGTTTGACGGCCTGCCGGCTGTGGCGCATACTGAAGATACAAACTCCGACGGAAACAGCGAAGGACCTCGCCAGGTGATTCTCAAGAGCGAACCAACTTTTCTGCCCGGCCTCCAGGTCCTCCTGGCCCGCGCCGCGGCCCCGGAACGCGCCCTGACCAATCTGAAGCGGCTCATCCAAGGAGCCACAGATCCCGACGCCCTCATCTCCGAGCTGGCCGACGATCCGCGCCTGTTGGAGACCCTGGTCACCCTCTTGGCCGGCAGCCAATTCTTCAGCGAAGTCTTGGTGCGCCACCCGGAATACCTTCCCCGCCTGCGGGAGATCCGTCGTTTGGCCCAGGCTAAAGATGTGGCACAGTTCGTGGCCGAGGCCCGAGAGGCCTGTGCCGGTTTGTCCACGGTGGAAGAGCGTTTGGACGCGCTGCGCCGCTTCCAGCGCTGGGAGCTGCTACGCCTGGGCACATGTGATCTCCTGGGCCTGCTGGCCTTGCCCACCATCACGGTTCAGCTCTCCCACCTGGCAGAGAGCCTGGTGCGCGTGTGTTTGTCCTTGGGCGTCGAGCGTTTTGGGGATGAGAACAAAGGGTTTGCCGTCTTGGCCCTGGGCAAACTGGGCGGCGAGGAGCTGAACTACAGTTCCGATGTGGACCTGGTCTTTCTAGCCGCCATCCCGGAGAGGGCCCGACGGCTGGCAGAGTGGCTCATCGGCGCCCTCTCCCGCCCCACGGCAGAGGGGTTCCTGTACCGGGTGGACCTGCGTTTGCGCCCCTGGGGAGAGGTGGGGCCTTTGGTGGTCTCGGTGGAAGGATACCTCGGCTATCTTCAGCGCCATGCCCGCTTGTGGGAGAAACAGGCCCTGCTCAAAGCACGGGTCATCGCCGGGGATGATGATCTGGGCCAGTCCTTCCTGCGTCGGGCCGCACCCTTGCTTTGCGCCTCCGCCGAGGAGGCCCGCACCGCCGTGCACGAAATGAAACGACGCATCGAGGAGCAGCTGAGCCGCAACGGCCGGGCTTGGGGCGAGGTCAAGCTTGGGGTGGGCTCCATCCGCGATGTGGAGTTTGTCACCCAATACCTTCAGCTCGTCCACGGCGCGGCAGAGGCTGAGGTGCTCTCGCCCAACACGTTGAACGCCCTGGCCCGGCTTTACGGCCAGGGGATCCTCGCAGCGGATGATTACCGCGTGCTGGTGGAAGGGTATACGTTTCTGCGCTCGCTGGAGCATTATTTGCAGTTTCTGGATAATCGCCAGACGCATCTCCTGCCCGATGATGCTGCTGACATCGCATATCTGGCGCGAAGGCTGGGTTTCGCCGGGACGGAGGCGGGCACACGTCTCCTGGAACGTTACCAGGAACACAGCGCCGCCATCCGCGCAGTGTATCGGCATTACTTGGCGCCGGAGGAGGCAGCCATGCCCCAAGCTGAGTCCCTGAATCACGTCACAGAGCGCCATCTGGCCCGCATGGTGCCCTCCTACTCCGAGACGTTCGCCTCCCAGGAGATTCAACAGCACGCCGCCCTGGCCGCTGGCTTGAGCCCGGAACGCCCCGTGGAGGTGCGGGCAGATCTCCTCCCCGATGGCGCCTGGCGGGTGACCATCGTCGGCTATGATTATCCCGGCGAGCTCTCTTTGATCTGCGGGCTCCTCTTCGCCTACGGCCTGAGCATTCGGGATGGCCATGTCTTTACCTATGAGCCACTGGCAGAGACCACGGCGAGCATGCCGGAAGGCGCCGCGCGGCGCAAGATCGTGGACATGTTCACCGTGCAGCCGGCCCGGGCCACCATTTCGCCAGAGACCTGGGTCCACTATGCCGAGGATCTGGCCGCTCTCTTGCGCCTCTTGGAACGCGGCGAGCATGACGCTGCCCACGGCGCCTTGGCCCGCCGGGTGGCCGAAACTTTGAGGGGTTGGGGCATCCCGCATGCCACGTTGCAGCCGGTGGAGATCACCATAGATAATACCGCCTCGGAGCGCTACACCGCTCTGATCATTGACGCGCCCGATACCATCGGCTTCCTGTATGAATTCACCAGCGCCTTGGCCCTGAACGGCCTGTACATCGCCCAGGTCACCGTGGAATCGGTGGGCCAGCGTGTCCATGATACCCTCTACCTTTGCGACGCCCAGGGCCGCAAGATCACTGCGCCGGAGAAACAGCGGGAACTCCGCGCGGCCACGGTGTTGGTCAAGCATTTTACCCATCTCTTGCCCCAATCGCCCAATCCCGAGGCAGCGCTGCTCCACTTTCGCGAGTTCCTCGGCCAACTTTTCCTGCGCCCCGATTGGCCAGACGCGCTGACCTCTCTCTCCCGTCCGGAGGTGCTCACCGCCCTAGCGCAGCTTTTGGGGGTGAGCGATTTCCTCTGGGAGGATTTCCTGCGCATGCAGTATGCCAACCTGTTCCCCGTCGTCAGCGCTGTGGATGAGCTGGCCCAGGCCAAGGATAAGGCCCAACTCCGGGCCGAGCTCCGCGCCGCCATGGCGGTGGAGGATTGGCGCGCCGCGTTGAACGCCTTAAAAGACCGGGAGATGTTCCGGGTGGATTTGCGCCACATCTTGGGGCATTGCGCCACGTTCGGCCAATTCTCCGCCGAGCTGAGCGACCTGGCCGAGGTGGTGGTGGAGGAAGCCTGCCGGGGATGCCTCCGCGAGCTGCACCGTTCGTTTGGGACGCCCCTGTTGCAGGATGGCCGGGAATGTCCTTGGTGTGTGTGCGCTTTGGGCAAATGTGGCGGCCGGGAGTTGGGCTATGCCTCGGATATTGAGCTCCTCTTCCTCTACGCCGGTAGCGGCGAGACCAACGGTGCCCAGCGCATCAGCACGGCCGAGTTTTACGAAAAGTTGGTGCAAGGGGTATTGGGCGCCATACGTGCCCGGCGTGAAGGGATCTTTCATCTCGATCTGCGCCTGCGGCCCTACGGCGAGGCCGGCAGCTTGGCCGTCTCCCTGGAATCCTTTCGGCGGTACTTTGCCCCCGGTGGGCCGCGCTGGGAATATGAGCGCATGGCTTTGGTCAAGCTGCGGCCCATCGCCGGCGACGCAACCCTGGGGCAAGAGATCCTCGCCCTGCGCGATGCCTTTGTCTACAATGGCGACCCGCCCGACCTGGCCGCCATGCGCGCCATGAGGGAACGCCAGTTGCGCCATTTGGTAGCCGGCGGCACCATCAACGCCAAGTTCAGCCCGGGCGGGTTGGTGGATGTGGAATACTTGGTGCAGGCGCTGCAGATCCGGCATGGCCCCTTGCGGGCCTCTTTGCGGACGGCCAACACCCGCGAGGCCTTGGCGGCGCTCCGCGCGGAGGAGATCCTCGAGGAGGAGGCCTATCGCCGGCTCGATGCCGCGTACGTCTTTATCCGACAGTTGATCGACGCCCTGCGCATGGTGCGGGGCAATGCCCAAGACTTGACGGTGCCTCCCATCGAGCGTGACGAATTCGCCTTCTTGGCCAGGCGCATGGGCTACGGCGGCGATCCCTCACGCTTGCGCGAGGATCTTGTATCCCACCTGCGCGCCGTGCAGGAGCTCAACGCCCAACTTCTGGGCCAGGGATGAAGCTAAACATCCTTGGGCAGGGCGATAAAGGGGAGAGTGGTGAGGGCCTGGGCCAGCGCGGCGATGATCAACGCGGTGCGCAGCGAGGTGGCGCGGGCCAGGGCGGCGCCGATGAGGGGCCCAATAAAGATGGCCCCGTTGGCCACCATGCTCCAGACCGCGGCAAAAAGGGGCTGGCGCTCCTTGGGGCACGAGGCCAACATCAGGTCGAACAGGCCGATATCCACCCCGCCCGCCGCCAGACCCCACAAGCCGGCCGCGGGCAACAACCACCAGGCCGAAGGGATAAAGGCCGTCAAAAGCACATAGAGGGCCAGGCCCATGGCTCCCCACGTGAGCACCCGCACATGCCCCAACCTGTTGGCCGAACGCCCCCAGAAGACATAGCCCACCACCAGCGCGCCATAGCCCACCGTCCCCCGCAGGCCAATGAGCGTATCCGAGGCCTGGAGCTCGTTGACCCAAAAGAGGCTGAGCAAGGGCGCCGGCATGTTCAGGGCGATGCGGTAGAGGATGGTGCTGAGCAGATAAAGCCCGAAAGGCTTGTGAACCAACACCGGCCCGAAATACTCGCGCACCCGGGCCAAGAGATGCTGGGTACGGCTCACCACCGGCACTGTGCCGGCAGGTATCTTGATATGGGCAAAAAAGAAGGGGTCCAGCCCCGCCAGGGCGAAGGAGAGGAAAAAGACCACCTGGTAGTTCAGCGGAAAGACGATGCGGTCCAACAGCCAGCCAAAGAAGGCGCTGCTGGCAGCCATGACCAGGCTCATCAACGCCCAACGCACGCCGTTGATCTGCGCCCGCTGGCTGGGCCGGATGGCGTTGGCCATCACCGCCGTCCAGGCCGGGATGGCCACCGCCTCAGGGAAGGTCTTCAGCGCCCAGATGGCGATGAGGGCCCAGGGCAGATACGTCGCCGGCACCACAAAGGGCAACAGCGCGCAGACCAAGTAGGAAAGGCGAATGATCTGCACATAGCGCACCCGCA
>Ga0068707_1003478_pt1 | contig 10981 bp, 9 predicted proteins | sample YNPNPMetaG_FD_66600 | JGI IMG/M metagenome (GOLD analysis project Ga0068707, IMG submission 66600) | Anoxygenic and chlorotrophic microbial mat microbial communities from Yellowstone National Park, USA - YNP NP MetaG | ecosystem: Environmental > Aquatic > Thermal springs > Hot (42-90C) >... | reverse complement strand
GCGAGCGCGTCAAACGTCAAGCGTCAAATGTCACGCATTACGCATCACGTTTTGCGTTTCATGTTTTACGCATCCTGGGCCTACGTCCTGTGCTCACCGGCCGCGTCCTGGCACGCGAGGCCCGCTGGGACACGCCCCCGCGCGAGCCGGCCCGTTTCATCTTGCGCCTGGCGATCCTCTTGCTGCTCCTGCCGCTGCTGCTGGTCACCTGCGCCTCGCTGACAGTGGCGTTGGCGACGGCAGCCCTGGCGGCTGTCTGCCTGGGGATGGAGGGCTTTTTGCTGTGCACGGTGCCAGCCCTGGGGGTATTGCTGGCCGTGTGGGGACTATCGCGCCGGCCCACGGTAGAGGAGGTGCCGGTGTTAGAACTGCGCCTGGACGCTCACGCGACCAGCGTGTCACCGCCGCGCCAGGTGAACGTGGAGCTGCTCGGCGCACGACAGGGTGGGGATGTGTGGCCCGGCGATGAGGTGGAGCTGTGGGGGCGGTGGACACGCGGCGGCACGTTTCGGGCCTGGCGGGCGCGCCTGGTGAGGGCCGGGGACCAGCCGCTCCGGGCCGAGGTCCGGGCGTCCCGGCCCTACTCATTGCCGGTAGCCCTGGCCGCCCTGCTGGTGGCCGTACTGGTGAACGCGGCCATGATCTGGCTGCTGTGGCCCCGCTGAACGCTGGCTCCACAACGCATTGACATCAACCTGGCGTTCTGGTACAATGACTTTGCAGGAATGGAGGGTGGGAGAAAAGCGATCATGGCGAAAACAGCAATCCAGGTGACAGATGAGGAGATGGTCGTTTATCGGGCTACAGCCCGGCGTCGAGAAGAGCGGGAACGCCGCGACCTGACACACCGCGCTCAACGCGCCCAGGCATTGGCCCGTCAGGCAGCGGCCCTACTCCGGGATCAGTTTGGCGCCAGAAGGGTGATCCTTTTTGGGTCGCTGGCACGGGGGGATTCTTTCCACCAGCGTTCAGACGTGGACCTGGTCGTTGAAGGGATAGCAAGCCAAGATTTCTGGCGGGCCTGGAGCGCACTGGACACGCTGGTAAGCGAGATCGAGATCAATCTGGTGGACATAGAGGACGCTTCACCGGCGTTGCGTCTGACAATCGAGCGGGAAGGGGTGGAACTATGACAGCTCGTTGGATAGCGCTGGCGCAACGCATCCGGCTGGAAACTGAGGAGCTGGAACGGACGGTTTCTGCTATTGCCCGTCACTGGCAATGCGCTCGGAGAGCCGCAGAAGATCAGGATGCGTTCCTCAATTCGGTGGCCCTGAATCTGCATGGATTCTACAATGGCCTGGAACGGGTGATGGAACTGGTGGCGCTGGAGATAGACGGAGGAACGCTGGGAGGAGAAACCTGGCACGCCGAATTGCTTCGTCAGATGGCGCTGGAGGTGCCCTCCGTGCGGCCAGCGATGCTGAGTGCTGACTCGGGACGACGCCTGGATGAGTACCGCAAGTTCCGTCACCGGGTGCGCCACATCTATGCCGCGCAACTTAATGCCGATCTCATGGAACACCTGGTGGAGGGCCTATCGCCGACCTGGGAGCAGCTACGCGCGGAATTGCTGGCCTTTGCCGATTTCCTGGAGCAACTGGCATAACCCACATCGCGGTTCAATCCTCAAAGACGACAGGCTCCCGGTGTTCGCGAAACACCAGGAGCCTTGTCCACTTGACCTTTGCCTATTACTTTCCTATGACCATCCCCGCCGGGTCTATCTCCCGCAGGATGCGCAATTGCTCATCCGTGGGTTCCGCTGTCACCCCCACCGGTTCGCGCACGCCGATCTCGAACCCGCTGGCAGATAGCGCCTCCTCCACCGTGATGCCCGGATGCACTGCCAGCAACTCCATGCGCTTCGTCTCCTGGTGGAAGCCATAGACCCCCAGTTGTGTGATGACCCGGTACGGCCCGGTGTTGGCCGGCAGGCCAGCCGCCTCCCGCGCCCCCGGACCGGTGAGATACCCCGGCGTGGTGATGAAATCTAGCTGTGCTACAAAGGTGCGCGGCGACTGCGCCCGCATCAGGATGATGGTTTGCCAGGCCAGGCTGCCCAGGTCATTGGCGCCGCCGGAGCCGGGCAACCTGGCCCGGGGGTGCGCCCAGTCCCCGATGACGGTGGTGTTCAGGTTGCCATAGGGATCAATGGCTGCCCCGCCCAGGAAACAATAATCCACATAGCCGTTCTGACAGGCGGACATCACATCGTGCATGGAGGAGGCGGCCACGGCCTGGTGAAACGTCCGCGAATCGCCCACGCTGATGGGCAGCTCTGGCACTCGCGGGCCGATGCCGCCGGCCTCAAAGATGATGAGCATACGCGGCGCGTGGGTCCTTTGGGCCAGCATCCCGGCCACCAGGGGCAGCCCGGTCCCCACAAACGCCGATTTGCCATCCTGCAACAGGCCGGCCGCCACGCAGGCCAGCAACTCTGTCAGATTATAGCGATTCTGGTTTTCCATCCCTCAACCCTCTGGGCAATTTGCAATCTGCAATCTGCAATCTGTAATTTGCTCGCTCATTTGCTAACCGCCGGCGCTTCATACCGTTCCACCTTTCGCAGGTATTCCAGCTTCTCCCGGCCGCCGATCTTTTCCAGATACGCCTCAAAGTCCGGCACACTATAGACGTATTTCTCAAAGTATTCCGCCGTCCCCGCTGGCGTCTTGCTCAGGGTCAGCCACTCGCCGATGTGCTCCTCGTCAAAGTAGTACAGGTAGGGCATCTGGGTGGGGTGCGCGCCCCAGGGCATTTCCACCACGGCGTCCACCAGGTAGTAGGGGATGAGGGTCCGCCACGGCTCCCGGCGGATGTCTTCCTCGTCAATGACCTGCTCCGTGACCACGATGACCCGCCGGGCAGCCCGCACCAGTTCGAAATCCTCGTTGATGATGCCGTCCACCTGGGCATTGCCATACTTGTCGCAGCGAGGCACGTGGAACATGGCCACGTCCGGGTAACAGGCCGGCAACAGGCAGACGACCTTGCCGCTCCAGGGGTCCCGCACGGCCTTGGCGCAGCTCTTGTTGAAGGTATCCGTCCCCAGCATGTTGCGCGAGACGACAAAGGGCACCCCCATGGCCGCGGCCAGGAAGCGCCACTGGTAGCCGGCGTTGCTGATCTCCCCCACCACCCGGCACTGGCCAGTCTCTACAGCGCGCCGACCAGCCGGGCTTAGTCCCCGCAGCTCATGCCCAAAGGCATAGGCCACCTCCACCCTGGTCACCACGCCGGCCCCAACGAGGATGTCAATGTCATGCACGGCTGTCTTGCCGCACATCGCCAGGTCTCGTTTGCGTTGGCGGATGATCTCATAGATGAGCACCATGGGCACACGGATATGCCCGAACCCGCCGGTGGCGATGAGGCAGCCATCGGTCACAAACCGGCTCACGGCCTCCGTCGCCGACATGCGCTTGTCCACCAGGCTCCGGTTCTTGTTCTCTCGCACCCAGGCCCGATGCTCGTCCGGGTCATGCCAACCTAATGCTTCGCCGCTACCTTCGGCAACGATTTCCATGTTACATCTCCGTGTTGCGTATTTCGTGTTGCGTATTGCGCAGTCAGTCACCGGGCACTGCGCTCGCTGTACCACTCTGCCGGTTTTCGGTCCGCGAAAAACGGGAACGTCGCCCGCGCACGGGTCACTATCTCCGGGTCCACGGTGGCCACGGCTACTCCTTCCTCATCGCCGGCTTGGGCCAACACCTCACCCCAGGGGCCATACATGCCAGAGTGACCGCCCAGTGGTTGCCCCAGGGTCTGGCCCACGGCATTGCAACCAGCTACCAGGCACTGGTTCTCGATGGCCCGGGCCGGGAGCAGGATGTCCCAGTTGGGGATACGGCGCCGGGGCCACTGGGCGCAGCATAGCATGAGGGTGGCTCCAGCCTGGGCATAGGCGCGCAAAAGCTCGGGGAAGCGCAGGTCATAGCAGATGGCAAGCGCGGTCCGGCCCCAGGGCAGGTCGAACGTGGGCAGCGCGTCACCAGGGGCAAAGTGCGCCGGCTCATCCATCGGCCCGAACAGGTGGACCTTACGGTACACGCCGATGGCCCGGCCGGTCGGGTCGAACAGGATGGCGGCGTTGTAGAGCCGCTCATCCTCAGTCAGGGGAATGGAGCCTGCCAGGTAGAGACCTTGAGCGCGGGCCAGGTCAGCCATAACGGCCCACAGCCCGGTGCCTGGCGATGCGGCGTGAGCGTGGATGACCGGCCAGTCGTAGCCGGTGGCCCACAGCTCCGGCAGGAGCGCCAGGTCGGCCCCGGCGGCCCGGGCTTGAGCCAGCAGCCGTTCGGCCGTGGCCCGGTTGGCCGCCACATCGCCGGCCTCCACCGTCATCTGGATCAGGGCCAGGTGCAGAGTCGTCATCGCCGCCGTTCACCCCGGATAGCCTGCCAGATAATGAACAGTCCCAGCCCGATCAGGATCGCCGGGGTGACGAACACGGCCCAGTTTTCAATGTTGCTCACCACCAGGACGAACAGCCCAAAGGCACAGCAGCCCAGGGCCGGCCAGATAGCCCAGCCCAGGGGCCGATCTGGACCGCGCAGCAGGTAGAGCACGGCAAAGACCAACCCCACGCCCACAAAGAACAAGGACCCGGTCACGCTATCCGGCAAGAACAGCTCCAGCAGCGGGATAATCCCCATCACGATGAGCACACCGCCAGGGATGATTGCCCACCACTGTTGGCGGTCCGCCACGAACACGCCCAGGAAAGCCAGCCCCCCGGCGATGAACCCGGCCGACCAGACCCAGGGCCCCCAGGTGCCCAGCAGACCCAGGTTATAGAACAAAAAGATGATCCCGCCGCCAATCAGTAGCAACGCCACGATAATCGGCCCTAGAGTCTTGCCCATGAATCCCTCCTGCTACAAGATAGCTGTGGCTTCTACCAAGAAACTCAGTAGATGGAAAAAGTGGCTCAAAGCGGCGACCACGTCTGCCTTCGTGGCAGGCCGTAGGGAGTGTGACCCGCCGCTTCGTGCCTGGCGGTCAGTGGGCCTGGGCCTGGCAGACCGCCGAGGAGCACGGGGTGGGTAAGAAACCCGCCCTACATTCAAGTTTCTGCTTTAGCGAAGGGCGCGCCCCGCCCTGGGGGACTCGCCACAAAGTACAATATACCGGCATGTGCCGCGATTGTCAAGACCGTCAAAGGCGTGTATAATCAAAGTGTAACTGCCCACCCTCCCGCAGGCTTCGCCGTGAGCTCAGCCGAACGGTTCGTGCGTTTTCGCTGACACGCCCGTGGACGGCGCGCAGACAGGAAACACAGTTCCCTGCAACTTGCGGGAGGTTAGGCTATTACCAGTGAGTCAGCTATCCCCCGCAGATCGTTTGGGGCCTGCCCGTTGCGCATAAACTGGCATTACCTGTCCTCCCGCAGGTTTGGGCGAACCTGCTGAGGGTTGAGGGTTTGCAAGATGGTTTCCACCTCATTGGCCGCGCAGGTAGAAGGGGCGATCCGCGCCAGGAGGCACCCGACCCTGCCGGATGAGTTTGTGTTGCCCCATTATGAGGGTTTTTCGCTGGCTAACCTCGGCCCCACCGTGGCCGGGTTATTGGGCGGCAAAGTGCCCGGCGGCGTACCTCTGCCCCAAGAGGTCTGGGCTGACCTGGCCCCCGGCGTGCGCCGGGTGATCCTGGTGTTGCTGGACGCTGTGGGCTATGACCGGTTTCAAAATACCCTGGATGACGAATCCCTGGTGTTCCGGCATCTGGCCGACGGCGGGCGGCTGATCCCGGTGACCTCGGTGTTCCCCTCCACCACCACCGCAACGTTGACCAGCCTGTGGACCGGCCGCACCCCGGTCGAGCATGGCCTTATCGGCTATGTGCTCTTTCTCCGCGAGTTCGGCGTTACCACCGACATGATCCGTCTCATCCCCCGGGGCCGTGACAAGAGCGGCCCCGGCCGGGACACCCTTCTGGATTGGGGATTAAAGCCGGATGGGTTCCTGCCAGTGCCCGGCCTGGCGGAATCATTGGCCGCGCACGGGATCGTCACGCGCAGCGTCTTGCGCCAGGAATACGTGGGTAGTTTCCTGTCCCAGATGCACTATCGCGGCGTGGCGGAGGTGCAGGGCCATCTGGATTCGCCTGACATGTGGGTCTGTCTGCGGGAGATGCTTCAGGCCCACCGCGATGAGCGGCTCTATCTGACGGCCTACTGGGGCGAGGTGGACACCATCTCCCACGACCGGGGACCGCATAGCCCCCACTGGGACGCGGCCCTGCGCAACCTGGCCTATTCGCTGGAGCGCGAGTTCTTGCGCCCGCTCACCCCGGCCGACCGCGAGGGCACGTTGCTCATCATCACCGCCGACCACGGGCAGATCGTGACCCCATTGGCGCGGACGGTCTATCTCAAACAGCATCCGGCCCTGGAGGAAGCCCTGGTCATGTCGCCCACTGGCGAACCGCGCGTGCCGTTTCTTCACGTGCGGCCCGGCCGGGTCGAGTTCGTGAAATCTTATTTTGCTGAGCACCTGGCCCACGCCTTTGTGGTGTTGGAGGCTGAGACGGTGCTGAGCAGCGGGTTATTGGGCCGGGGACCGATGATGCCGGCCGTCCCTTATCGGTTGGGTGACCTGGTAGCCATCGCCCGCCAGGATTGGATCCTGTACGACCGGCCCAAAGAACCGGACATGATCGGCCGCCATGGCGGGCTGTCGCCCCAGGAGATGCTATCGCCCTTGCTCATGGTGCGCCTGGATGCCTTGTAGGAGGCCGTGGGAGCCAGAGGAGGTTTGATCTATGTTTGAGGCCATTCTCACCGACCAACAACGTGCCCTGCGCGACGAGGCTCGCGATTTCGTGCGCTGGGTGCCCAAACAACTCATCCTGGATATGGACGCCGACAGGGTGCGCTATCCCCGTGAATATATCCAGGAGGGGGCCCGACGCAACCTGTTGGGCCTGCGCTTCCCGCCCCGGTACGGTGGCCGGGGCCTGGGCTGGGCTGACGAGATCGTGGCCCTGGAGGAGATCGGCGTCCTGGGCACGTCCCTGGCATGTCTCTACTCGCTCTATAGCATCGTGGGCGAGGCCATCAACGTCTTTGGCACGGAGGAGCAGAAGGAGCGCTGGCTGCGGCCGGCCCTGGCCGGGCAGTTCGGCGTGGCCGAGGGCCTCACCGAACCGCGTGGCGGCTCGGACTTTTTCGGGACCACCACCCGCGCCATCCGCGACGGCGATCACTATATCCTCACCGGCCAGAAACGCTTTGTGGTGGGGGCCGATGGCGCGGACATCTTTCTCGTCTACGCCCGCACGGACCCGGAGGCCCCGGCCCACAAAGGGCTGAGCGCGTTCATCGTGGAACGGGGGCCGGGCGTGGAGACCCGTTACGTCTATGGCCTCATGGGGACGCGCGGCGGGGGCACTGGCCGCCTGGTCTTTCACGAGGCCCGCGTGCCGGCAGCCAACCGCCTGGGTCCGGAAAACGGGGCGGCGGCCATCTTTTACCAGATGATGATCCCGGAACGCCTGACCAGCGCGGCCGGGGCTATCGGCATGGGCCGGGCCGCGTTGGAGATCGCCGCGCGTTACTCCAACAAACGCCATGCCTTCGGGCAGACCATCCGCAACTTTGAGGGCGTGAGCTTCAAGGTGGCCGAATCCATCACCCTGTTGGACGCCGCCCGGGGCCTGGCCCACCTCACGGCCCGGGCCATTGACGCCGGCGACGACCCGGCCCGCTGCCGCCGCCTGGTCTCAGAGACCAAGTTCTTCGCCACCGACGCGGCCTGGCAGGTGGTGAACCACGCCATGCAGATCATGGGCGGTATCGGCTATACCGACGTCTATCCCATCGAGCGGCTCCTGCGGGATGTGCGCCTCATCACCATCTGGACCGGCACCAACGAGATCATGCGGCTTATCATCCAGCATGAATACTACAAGGAACTGTTGGGCCAGCCCCCCGCCAGCCGGGACCTGGAGGCCGATGCCCCGGCCGCGGACCAGGAAGAGGAAAAGGTGTACCAATAGACCACCGACTGCGGACTGACGACTGCGGACTGTGAACTATAACGATGCCCTGGCCTATGTCGAATCTTTTATGACCGGGCCGGCCCTCATCCCCGGTCTGACCCCGGCGGAGCACCGGGAGCGTATGCGCGCGCGTATCCCCCGTATGCGCTACCTGTTGCGTCTCCTGGATGATCCGCACCATCGCTATCACATCCTGCACGTGGGCGGCACGTCCGGCAAAGGCTCCACCTGCGCCTTTCTGGCGACCATCCTTCAGGCGGCCGGCTACCGGACGGGCCGGCACACCACGCCGTATCTCCAGTCGCCGCTGGAAAAGATCGTGGTGGATGGACAACCCATCTCGCCGGCCGGTTTTGCCGACCTGGTGGTGTGCTGCCGGCCGGCCTTTGAGCAGGTGCGGGCGAGTCCGCTGGGGGCGCCCGGCTACGGCGAGGTATGGACCGCGCTCCCGCTGGTCCACTTTGCCGCAGCCGGGGTCGCCTGGGCCGTCGTTGAGGTGGACATGGGGGGGCGCTACGACCCCACGAACCTGGTCGAACCGACGGTGGCGGTCATCACCACGGTGGATTATGACCACATCGTGCCCCTGGGGGAGACCCTGGCCGAGATCGCCTGGCACAAGGCCGGCATCATCAAGACCGGTATCCCGGTCGTAACCGGGGCCAGCCAGCCAGAGGTGTTGCGGGTTATACAAGAGGAGAGCGAACGCCGGGCCGCGCCGCTCTGGCGGGTGGGAATGGATACACACTACGCAATCCGTCGGCTGGACCAGGACGGCGGCTGGTTCGATTTCCTTGGCCTGGACGGGACCCGCTGGGATAACCTGCACGTGTCCCTGTTGGGAGCGCACCAGGTAACGAATGCAGCCGTGGCCCTTACGGCCTTGCAGGCCGCCCGGCGTTTCGCCGACCTGGACATCTCGGAGGCAGCGATCCGCGTCGGGTTGACCCAGGCGCGTTTGCCCGGCCGGTTGGAGGTCGTGCAGCGCGACCCGTTGGTAGTGCTGGACGGGGCCCATAACCCGGAAAAGATGGAGCGGCTGGCGCAGGCCCTGCCTGCGCTGTTCACCTATGGGCGGTTGATTCTGGTGCTGGGGATGATCGCGGCCAAGGATTGCGTCGGGGTGGTCTCGCGCATTGCGCCACTGGCGGACCTGGTCATAGTCACCACCGCCGGGGCGCCGGGCAAGGCGCCGGTCGCGCCGGCCGAGATCGCCCGCCTGCTGCGCACCGCCGGTTTCCCGGTCAACCGGCTGGTCTGCGAGCCGGAGCCACTCGAGGCTGTGGAACACGCCCTGACCCTGGCCCGGCCCGAGGACCTGGTATGCGTCACCGGTTCCCTGTATCTCCTGGGCCAGGTGCGCGGGCGGTGGTTTCCCTCCTGAAGCCAATACCTTATCAAATAAGCCACTGGCGGCGAGCCTTTAGCCGGTCGCAAAGCACCGCCTGAAGGCTCGACTCCGGACCGTTATTTGAAAGGTATTGTCCATTTGTGCCTTTTGTGGTAAAATATGGGCTGGGCGTAACCACCCACCCTGAACCCTCCCGCAGGTTAGAACGGACCTGGCAACCGAAGCATCCGGTCATCGAGCACACCTGCCTGACCGTTTGCGCCCCAGCCTGCTGGAGGGTAGGCTGAGCAATTACATTTTCGGAAGGAGGTGAGGTCTATCGGCGAAGAAGAGAGCCTGTCTACGGCGTGAGTCAGGATACACCGATCTATCGTGAGAACTGGCCTATGCGATATCAGATAACCCGGTAAAGGAGGAGAATCGTTATGGATACCATTCTGATCCTGATCCTGGCGCTTCTGGGCATCGTTCTCGGCTACTGGGTCTACGCGCGGAGCGTAGACCGCCGGATCATCCAGCCGACGGACAAGGCCACGCCCGCCAAGATGTATATGGACGGGGTGGACTTTACGCCGGCCAACCGCAACGTCCTCTTCGGTTACCAGTTCAAGTCCATCGCCGCCCTGGGCCCGATCGTCGGGCCGATCACGGCTGTGCGGTGGGGCTGGCTCCCGGCCCTGCTCTGGGTCATCCTGGGCACGTTCTTCATTGGCTGGGTGCAAGACTATGCCAGCATCATCGTGGGCGTGCGCTCGGAAGGTCAGACCTTTGGTGCCCTGAGTTATCGGCTGATCTCGCCACGCTCGCGCTCCATCTTGCTCATCTTCATCTACTGTTACCTGCTCCTGATCATGGGGGCCTTTGGCAAGATCGTCGGCTATGACCTGATGACCAACCCGGCGGTGCCCGTGGGCGTGATCCTGGTGGTCTTGCTGGGCATCCTGGCCGGCCAGATGACTTACAAATGGAAGATGGACATCATCCTCACCAGCGTCGTCACGGTCATCGGCTCGTTCCTGGGCATCTGGATCAGCGCCGGTGGCCCCTGGTTGGGCGATGTCAAGTTGCTGAGCTTTGTTCCCGACCTCATCAACTGGCTGGGCACCTTTGGCGCCAAGACCTCGCCGGTGCTCCCCATCCCCGGCATCTCGGTGACCTGGGCGCAATTCCTGTGGAGCCTGGTGACGCTGATCCTGTGCTACTTTGGCGCGGTGCTCCCCATCTGGCGTTGGGCGCAGCCCATTAACTACGTGGCCTTCTGGATCGTCTTCCTGGGCATCCTGGGTGGGACGCTGGGCCTGCTCATCTGGCACCCCTCGATCCCGGCGGGCTTCCCGGCCCTGGGCAACCTGGATGCCTCCATCGTCTACAAGACGGCGGAAGGGGCGGAAAAGACCCTGCCACCTCTGGGGCCACTATGGCCGGTCCTGTTCGTGACCATCGCCTGCGGCGCCATCTCCGGCTGGCACTCCCTGGTCTCCAGCTCCGGCACGGCTCGCCAGCTTGAGAAGGAGGGCGACGCCCTCTTTGTGGGCGGTGGGGCCATGTTCCTGGAGATGTTCCTGGCGACGCTGGCCCTGCTCACGGCCGTGCTGGGCGTGGGCGCGGTGAGCGGCTGGAACG